>Ga0169931_10006051_pt1 | contig 18329 bp, 12 predicted proteins | sample Kivu_15m_20L_FD_129675 | JGI IMG/M metagenome (GOLD analysis project Ga0169931, IMG submission 129675) | Freshwater microbial communities from Lake Kivu, Western Province, Rwanda to study Microbial Dark Matter (Phase II) - Kivu_15m_20L... | ecosystem: Environmental > Aquatic > Freshwater > Lake... | reverse complement strand
CACTGAGGGTGTTTGTGTATTAGATGGTGTAATTGAAGGTGTTTGCGTGTTAGTTGGGGTAAATGAAGGTGTAACACTACTTGTTGGTGTATTAGAAGGTGTTTGAGTATTAGTAGGTGTGTTCGAAGGTGTGACATTAGGAGTGCGAGTAATGGTTGACGTCTGCGTGTTCGTAGGTGTATTAGTAGGTGTTTGTGTGTTGGTCGGAGTAAATGAAGGTGTTTGCGTGTTTGACGGTGTATTAGTAGGTGTTTGTGTATTTGTCGGTGTGTTTGTTGGTGTAGGTGTTCTTGTTGGTGTTCTTGTTGGTGTATTAGTAGGTGTTTGTGTATTTGTCGGTGTGTTTGTTGGTGTAGGTGTGTTAGATGATGTTGTTGTGGGAGAAGGTGTATTAGTAGGCGTCTTAGTAGGTGTGGGGGTATTGGTAGGTGTTTTTGAAGGTGTTGGAGTGTTAGTAGGTGTCTTCGAAGGGGTCATTGTAGGTGTAGGTGTCCAGGAAGGTGTTACAGTTGGCGTGACAAAAAACCCGTTTTCATTAACATTTTTAAGAGCCAGCATAGTGTTTGCTTCGTTAGTACTATAGCCAATACAAGGATAAACTGTAGGTGGTAAATCGTAGGGTAATCTATACTCGAAAATTTTATAAAATTTTTCCCCAATGCGATGATCTAATATAATATTTCTGCCAAACTTTGTACCTCTTAGCCTAAATGTTCTGAAAGGTGGAATTCCTGTTAATGATTGTCTGTAGATATAGAATGGCTCGCTAAAAGCTGTACTAGCTAAGTTTTCAGTTCTATATAATAAATTAAAATCATTTTCTTCATTACCTCTTAGTGATATAGTATTAGACGCAGGTGTTGCGAACCCATCTAACCCGTTTCCGTCGGAGCCAAAGCTACCTGTAATATCAAACCCTATTGCACACACTGTTCCTTTAACGCCTGGAAAATATTTAAAATCGAAATACGGAAACCCGGTAAATGCAAATAAACTAGTAACTCCTAATCCTGGGCCCGGGCCTCCATCTCTTCCATCAGGATGTAGCTCTCTGCAATCTACTAGAAATAATGAAAACCCTTCTGCCCCGCTTAATGTGTTGCCATAACAAGAGTATTCTAAAGATACTATAAAATCTTTTGTAGTATCTATAGTTTTATAGTCATATAAAACTGATGTCTTTTCGTAAGGTGAAAGAACGTAAGCCATATTATACTCCGAAAATAAAATTATCCTCCATTATAGTACCAGCAGATGAGCCGAGTACCGTATATGTCGAGAAGCTAGATAGGGGTAGTGCAAAGTTTATTGTCTTTACATCGGGGTTAAGCTTAAACATAGTATTACTTACATTGGTAATTACTCCATTTAAATATCTAAAGAATGTCTTAAAGACATAAAACACATTAGATAAGTCTTTTCCAAGATAGGTTATGCAGTAATTTTCAGTTTCAGTATCGTAGGTAAATAGCGGTTTGTCTATCATAACTATATTGACGGAAAGCTCTTTACCCATAAACGAATAAGAGGATAAAACAAAATAATTTAAATCTTCTTTATTAACCGTAGGATAAATTCTATTAAATACAAGGCTATTTATATTAAGTGTGTAAATTTCGGGGTATATTATCTTATAATTAGTAGCACTTAGTTCATTATATAAAATTGTTCTGCAGAAAAACAAATTGTTTTCTTTTTCATTAAACCATACTGTAGAAAACTTTTCAAGATTTTTATAATCTCCTCTTTGGAAATAGCTATCGCTTTTTGTATTGGTATTAATAGTATTTGTCTTATAGTCAAATAGCAGTTTGTCGAAAACTAGGTAATTTTCTGTTTCAAATTGAATTGTATCGTAATAGAGATCAAAATTAATTAATTTTTTATTAATTTCTTGTAATATTTCTATGGGGTATTTTTCTACAAGCTTTACAAGTGCAGAAGATGCAGGCTCAATTATTGAAGAGTTAGAATTTCTATAATAAAGGTCGCCGTATTCTCTATATTTTGCATCATAAATAGTCTTCTTATAGGAGAGGCCTGTAATACTATAATCAACAGTAGTTTTTCTATTGGGAATACGATAATTTAAGAAATTACTCTTTTCATTGTACTTTACTTCAAATATACCTACGTCTCCGCAAGGTGCAGCGCTATTAACCCAAAAGAAATTACCATCTACGGGTGTTAAATCTGAAACTGGTGGCATAAAAGTTAGTATACCAGGATAAGCAAAGTCAGCTCTAAACTTAGGATTAATACTTGTGGGGTTTACGCCGCCATCAAGAAGTTCGGTGTAATAAACTATAGCGTTTTCGGGGTTAAATGATGGTTCATCAGATGATGTATCGGGTAGTAGCCCACTTCCAGGAGTTGTAAATGTAACCCCATCTTTTGTTTCACAAAAATATTCAGTCTTTATAAAGGAGGGACAAAAAGACTCGGGTTGCATTCTATAGGAGACAAGAGGGGTAAGCCCTCCTGTTAAATTTGGGTATAAAAAGCTAGGAGGACCATCATTATAAACTTCTAAACTCGGTGTGTAATAGCCTGTACCTGGCGGCATATTAGTAACGCTTTTTAAAATAATACCTGAATAGCCTAAATCGTCGTCCTGTATTTCGTAGTTAAAGTTAAAACCAGATATTGCATCGTAAAATACATGCCCATCTATTATTTGACAAAAGTAAAATTTTATATTACCTTGTGCTTGTGGGTCAGGCTCAGGTACTTTTGGAGGATGTATATTTTTATACAAAATAAACTCATTACCGTAAATATCGTTTTTATATTGTACTGCGGTCTTATTAAGACTATATAGTTTTTCTATTCTATTGCTAATAGGAAAAACGTTTGCAGGTACGAGCGGAAATAAATCTTCGTTAGCCCACTTGGATTTTAAAGGTCCGTTAAAAAATTCTTGCGGGTCTGTATATTTTGTAAGGCCAGCGAGAGAAGTTTTAAGAGATTGCTCTCTAGTTTCATAAGGCCTGTATGTTTGGTAATAACTGCTAGTATCAGGATCGCCAAATCTATATTGGTTAGAAAAATCTACTTTACTGTAATAGTTTAATTCCCTAAATGTAAGTGGTGATTGAAATTCTTCTTTAGTAAGACCGGATATATTGCCATATTTTGCAGGATCGGGGAAAAAATAAATTGTATTAGAGCTTAAAGAGCCAGTATTAGCTATAGCTTCGAGTCCGAAATTAGTAAAATTAGTAATTCCGATTTTATCTGGCTTAAAGAAAAGACCTATTTCTCTACTTGTTTTTATAAATTCACTACTTGGTACAGCAGCAACAGAAGGGTATCTTTTATTGATAAAATTTGCAAATTCATTTCGTGCAAAAAATAATGCTCCTGTTATAAAACTAGTACCTGTATTTCCAGTAGAAAGATAGTAATAGTCTGTGCCTATAAATTTTTCTGTTAACACTATAACGTTATTAAGATTTAAATTTTCTCTATTTTGTGTATTAATTGTATTGATGTAGTCGCTATCTTTAAGTAAGTCGAGCTGTGTGCTGTTAACTTCAGGTGTTATAGCAAGATTTTTAAAATTTACGTCATCTTGTAACTCCATTAGCAAGAAAGGGTAGCTAGTAATAGCTTGCACTATAGAGGAATTAAAATCGATAAAATTAAGCGGGTCAATATTATATTGATTTAAATTAAAATACTGTTCATCTGTAGGCTCTGTTACACTGTACGCAGATGCCGGTAAGTTAGGACTTATATCAAGATAGTTTGGATAGTTGTCGAATAAATCTTCTACTTCAACTACTAGATTATTTCTTATATCACTTAAAGAAAGAGATAGCGTTCTTATAATGTCAGTCAAGTCTTCTGTTTCTAGAGACTTTGATATTTCATTATACACTAACTTTTCGATACCGTAGTTTGAACCCTTTAAATTATACCTTACCTCTCCTGTTTTTACCTCATCTCTTAATGTACTGTAATATAAGCATATTTCTTTAATTTTTTGTGCAAAGAAAGGTACTGCTACTGCTAGATCGCGTTTATTATTAAGATCAACATTTTTTAAAAAACGTCTTTCATCAGTAGTTGTGTGTGTTAATACAATTTCATTAATAAGTGCGGTATATAATTCTCTTGTTCTTTGTTCTTGTGAAGCGGGGTTAAGGTTTTTAACCTCATACCAATTATTAAGATAAGATTGATATCTTTTTAAAAAATCATCCGCATTAGTAAAAAGAGAATTATTATATTTTAGCCAACCTTGAAAAGAAAGAGGCTCCGTTTGATCAATAGGGCTAGAAGGCGGATTAAGAGATGTTATAGAAACGTCTAAACGCTCATCAATAAATCTACTTGAGTCTAACATTTAATTATTTAGTTGTTATACACAATGTTACTAGCACTTAAAAACAGTCTTAATCCTTTAGTAAGCTCATAGCTAATAAGACTTTGCATAATTCCATTATCTTTACTCCAGTCTTTAAAAGAACTTACATTATAGTTTATAGTAGTCATAGGATTGACCCAATCTATGATATTATTATAATGCTTGTTATCAAATAAAGGTATGTAATTGTAAAACTTGTAGTATTCAGAAATTTCTGATCCTGTTAAGCTTCTAGGAGCAATTAACCCCCATCCCCAGTCATAATTATAGCTTGAAAGAGGTGTAATTAGTCCGTATGTTGCAGAAGGCAGGGCATTTACATTAACTACATTATACGAATTAGAAAATATCTCATACGCTACTATAGGTACACTTGAGGATATCACGCTCGTAAGAGTACTAAGCTCTGTCCCCAAATTATATTTTAATTTAGAATTGAATGAAACGTTATTAAGATAAAAATTTTGCGCAAATTTATTAGTTTCACCCCATAAATTTTTATGTTTAATAGATAATATATTAACCAATCTTGCTAATTGAGGCGGGAAAGGATAATTATACTGCTCGAATTGAATTGAAAGCATTTTACAAAACGCAATTAATTGATCTAAATTTACTTTATCAATATCGTTTATATTATCTGTATAATTAGCTATTTTTTCATAAATTGTTTTGCCAAGCTCATAAGGTTGTGCAGATATATTGCCTACAATAGTACCTAGGAAGTCATTAAAAAAGATTCGTTTTTCTTCTAAACTCTCAGTGTAAATAAGAGATTTGTAAAAACCTTGAGCATCAAAATCTTCATTAATTTTTGAAAGACCGTATTGTCCGGATACAGGATAAAAATTAAAGTAATTGCTTTCACCAGTTAACAGTCTTGATGTTGTAAAAGGTACCATGTATTTGTTTACCCACCTACCACCTAACCAGTCACCGTAAGCTTGAAATATTTTTTCTTCAAATGAAGATAATTCATTTATAGAAGCATTAGGAAATTCTAAATTAATACTATCGTATTCGTTAACAGCAGAAACAGGGTCAGCATAGGTATCTAGAAAATACATTTCATTTGTAAAGTTATTAATAACCCATATAAAGTTAGCAGAATCACACGCTATTCCTCCTATACTACAAATGTAATCTGTATAATTACCTGAGCCTCCTATGTAATAGGTTAGTGTTGCATCTCTCCCGTTAACTCTAATAAGAGTATCACGGTTATCGACTAACCAAGCGTTTTGTTGACCGTCAACAGTAATATCACCTATAAACTTAAATCCGGATAAAGGATATCCTGACACCAAAGCGCCTAAAGAATCAAATTTAAAAAGAAAATCATTTCTTGATGAAAGGGTTGACATACCTTCCATTTCGTTATAGTTAAATGCAGTTACCCATACAAACCTATTTCTGTCTACTACTACTTCTTGTGGAGATATAAGATATGGAAAGGGAATTGATGTTAATAACGCGCCGTTGGTATCATATTTTATTAAAAAGTTTGATATTGGATGGTTATAGGTAATCCATACATTATTCTCTACATCTGTATCAAGCGAAGATGGTGTTAAAGAGTTTTCTCCTGCAAATCCTGACGTGTTATAATACTGATTACTATTTACGAACGGGGTGTTTATTAAATTTGGATAAGCTACAGCTTTTACATATCCTAGATTACCATCAATTCTAACACAAGAAACCGCGTCAAAGAGCGCAACCCATATATCTTGATTACTATCTAATGATATACTCCCTGGTGCTGCAGAAGACATTACTGGGGATAATAAGTTTCTTTTTTGAACTATTCCTGTATTATAATTATAAACAGGGTAAGCGGAGAATGGAAATGATGATAAAATATTACCGTTAACGTCAAATTTAAATAATGTATCTCTTGACCCATCTGCAAACCAAGTTTGATAATCTTTCCCTAGCCCATTACCAGACGGGGCTACTTGTATTGCATATACGTTTCTATTATTATCAGCATTAAAAAATTGCTGCGAAGCAGATATTGTCAATGACAAATAGCCTTTACAAGAATCATATATTTCCTGTCTAAAAAATCTTAAAAGAGCGTTATACTGAGGTGCAGCTATCCAACCTATTAGAGTGTCTTTTGGGAAGTTTAACGGGTCTTCTATTAAAACAGATGCTGTTAATTTACAATTTAATGTGCTTTCAGAGTTAATAAAATATCCTTTAAAAAATGCCCCTATAGATTGTGGTATGTCAGCACTAAAATCCTCATAATAAGAAACGCCTGTTACTTCTTTTAATCCCGTACTAGTTTTTTGAACAAGACCGAATTGTAAATTAAACGCGCTTAAAGAGCTTAGTGTAGGTGTTGTAATTGAAGAATAAAGTGGGGGATATGTTTTTGTAGTATAATTTTCATCATCTTTAAGTTTTATTACAAAAGGTATTTCTGTAGATTGCCAACTTAATTCTGGTAAATCGAATCTAGTAGAACTTAATGTACCTTCACCGTCAATTCCTGTTGTCGAAATAGATAATTTATTAGCGGGATTATGTCTTACTTTAATAATAGGAAGTACTGCGGGTCTTATGTTTTGAAACCCGTAAGGCGGGTAAGAAAGGTACTCAAAAGAATTGTGTATTTGTGAATATTCGTCGTTAAATCTGGAATTATCTAATGTAGCGAAGACAAATATAGGGGGTTCTCTTGTTGTATAGTTTTTAGTTCTATCATCTACGTAATAAAAGCTTGCTGACCCAGTTGTACCGCAAAATACACTGCCTTCATCTTTTTTATCGCAAATTACAAGCTTATTTTCAGAAATTTTAGCATAAATTTCAGTATTGCTAGTTGTTACTTTATCAGTTACAGCGTACTCAAAAATGTTTCCTACAGAAATCTTTTTATAAAATCTACTTAACACTCTGAGATGCGACCACTTATCATCATAAAAATTATCAACATTTTGATATTCACCAAGAGCCCCTGAAGCATATAAATTTAATGTGTATCCTGTACTACTTAATGCATGCCAAGACTGCCAGCTGTTTTGTCTATTTACTACTAGCGGGTCCCCTAATTTACTAGCAGGTACATCATATATAAATCTGATATAATCTTCAAATAAAATATTATCCTTAATAAAATCATTTATTATAACTGTAGGTCTGAAAGAACTATCATATGCATTACCAAACCTATCAAAAATAGTTAATCTTACATTATATCTCCCCGGCCATTGATATCTGTGTGAAGCAGTAAGACTGTTTGAAAAAGTACCGTCACCGAAATCCCATCTAACAAGTTTATTCGAAATGTTATTTGTAGCGGTCAATACAGAGGACGAAGTAAAATCAGGAGTAAAGTTTAGTGGTGTATTAGGTAGTGTGTAAGCAGATAGAGTATTAGTGCCCGCAAAGTCCGTAATATAAAAATATACGTACGTGTAATTTACTGAATTAGCCATTAGTATTCTCTCTGTAACGATTGAATAGAGGGCGTAACAATTCGTATCTTATCGATAAAATCTAAGGCATTATTTAAGTAGGGAAACTTAAAGTACGGTAATTGCGTATCTTGAGTTGTAATAATTATATCTTTTTGTGGATATATCGGATTATACAACAATAAGCTAATGCCAGGTACAGTAATTGTTTGATTATCTCTTATTCTTATTGTATTAATATTATTAACTCCAGGTAAAGCTAATATTTCATTCGTTATATCAGTTAAACTCAACAATAGACCTAAATTATCTTTTACTGTTGAAAAGTAGTTTGTAAAAATTTTATAAATTTCTTGTCTTAGAGATTCAGGATTTCTCTTTGCAGTAATATCTCTTGAAATTTCAATAAAACTTTCATCTGCTATAGCGGGGTCAAGAGTTTCGCCCGGAAACCTTGCACCGACGTCAACAGCTATGTATATTGGATCATTAACTATTACTTCCGCGGTAGTTAGCTTTACTGACTGTAAGTCGTTTAATATTAGCTGCTTTTGAGAAGAATTAATATAGTTAGCTCTTGTTGTTAGCGATGTTAATTTCTCAAGCTTCGGTACAGCATAAATGTAAATGTTGTTAAAATTACAAGAATCTGCAAACTTAACTTGATTAAACAACACTCTACTTTGACTGTTAGGCTGCGATACGCCTAAATCAAAGTAATATTTCAAGTGACCCGAAATATAATCCCAATTATTAATGACTTTTACTGATGAAATTATATTACTGTAATTTTTAGCAACGTAATTAGTAAAATCCTCAGCGGTAATAAGTCTATATTGACTTCTAAACGTATTAGAAGCATTATCTTTTATACTCTTTACATCTTCTCTAGGAACAAATTTAGTGGAAGCATCAATATTAGAAAATTCTATATTATTAATTTCATTAGGGAGAATTAAATTTAGATTTTGAGGTGTAGTGTCTCTCTGAATTTCAGCAAAACGTTGAGTATTGTAAAAGAATAGTTTGTTATTATTTAAAAGCCCGGGGCCTACTTCTCCTCTAGTACCATCTGATTTTAAATAATAAATAGCTACCTCGTCATTTGGATTTAACTGTTTTCCTGTAACATTATTACCAAATCTCAATTCATATCTATCATTTTCATTAAGTCTTATTTCATATACTTTAGAATTTGATCTTTCTAAAAATAAAGATTGTGTAGGTGTCCATTTTTCCCAAGTAGGGTTAACAACAGTATTATCTCTAACATAAACATCAATATTAAAGTGATCTAAATTTATATTAACACCATTGGCATCTACAACAGTAATAGTTAAAATTTCAAACGGCTCACCAGTTGCAACATAGGTGGGATACTCAGTAAACGCTCCTTGAAATAATAAAGAATTTTCTTGAAGATCTAATAATTGCTCAGCTTCGTTTGTTTTTTTAGTAAAAGTAATATCTGAGTTAAAAGAAAAAGGCGCGCCATTAATTGTAAAGTAAGTATAACGAGGAATTGTATAGGTACCTGGTACTAAATTTGCATTAGCGTTAGCTAAAAAAGAAAGAACAGATGTTTGATTACCTATAGGATTATAGTTTATTAATTTTACAATTTTATTAATATTTTCGTAAAGTTCAGCAGTAGTAAAAGTACTCTCTGAGCTAGTTCTGTTGAGATAGAAAATTAAAACGTGGTAAGCATAAGCAACAATATCAATAATTGAAGATAAGTTACTGCCTTCAAAGTTTTGATCAGTAAAAATATTATTTGTGTTTAGTCTAGTAGTAATTAAGCTTTTGAGGCTTAAAGCATCAAATGCTACGTACCCGTCAGGCGATAATTCAAAATTGTTAAATGTTGCCATATTAGTCTATAAAATAGAATCCAGTATTACTTAATGTACCTACTAGCTTAAAGCTATTGCTTGTATCTATAGTAATCATAGCTACAGTAAGCGATACAATATATTGTTGGTTTATTTCATCTGAAGAGACTTCTACAGCTTGAACTCTAACTCTAGGTTCAAATGTATTAATGCCTTTTAAGATTTCTTGGCCAATACTGTAACCTATTGTTTCACTTACAGGTAAAAACAGATATTGTTGTAAATTTAACCCAAAATATGGATTTAAAATCTTTTGGCCTGGTATAGTATTAAACAAATTAAAAATTGAGTTTCTAATAGCAGAGTAATCATAATCAATTTTAAGATCTTTAACTTCTTTTCTCTTAAGAAATTCATTGTTTCTTGTAAAGTCGAATTCTAGATCAAGCTTTAAATCAGTATAAGTAAAATCACTGGTTGATTTATCTGGTTGCGCAACAGACTCTACTTTAATAGTGGCCACATAGTTATTTATATAAACTTTATTCTTTTAAAAACGGTTTTATTTGTATAAAAAGAGATAAATATTTTAAATGAACAAGAAATTTGTCAAGCTCTATGAATCTACACTTAGCAGATATACAAGAGGGGGGTTTTTAGCGGGTGACGTAGTGGTATTTAAGAAAGATGCATTTAACGACCCGTGGTTTAGAGGTTTAGGCGTAAACACACAAGAAAAGATTAAAGAAATGGCAGCTAGCGGCTTAACATTGCGTGTTTCTAATATTAAAAGCATTTTACCTGCTGTAATGGGCGCGGGTAATACAGATTATACAACTTCTAATGTAGAATTAGATATAACTTCAGAAATAGCTCCGGGTAAATATATGGGGTTTGTCACAATCCCGGCAAGATTAGTTGAACCTGTAGATTCATACCCAAATCTACCTAAAGTTCCTGAAGTGTTTAAAAAAGATGACCCTTCCAGAAGAGTTAACATAAAGCCAAAAAAGTTAAAAGATGAAGCTGAAGAAATTCCCTTTATTTCACCTCATTCACAAACTAGAATGTCTGATTTAGGCGATAAAAAGCTTTCACCCGGCGATAGAGAATTGAAAAATGCTAATGTAAAGATACCTTCATCACCTGTAAAAGACGCAAAAGACCCGGCTTCATATACATATAAATATCTGCCGCGTAAGTAATTATTTTTTTATTTCAGATAGTGCTATTAAGCAGGTGTAACAATTAATTTCTTGATCCACTACAAAGGCGCTTCTGTATATATACTCGGAAACTGTTAATAGTGCATGCTTTTTTAAAGCAATATCTGTTTCAATATTATCTATATGGTTAAACAGGTCTCTTAATAATGTAATGTAGTCGTTATTAAATGCCGATTCGTGATCAATCAGAGCCTTTCTGAGGGCCACAACATTTTTCTTCTTTATCTCTTGGTAGATAAGAGTAAGAACTTCATCATTCTTTTGTTCACTTAAGAGTAGTTTACCTGTGCTACACGACTTCTGTAACTCATTTAAACATTTTCTTAAATCAGGATAAAAAGACTGTATATACTTTAGTAAATTAGGCTTATCATCACTTGATATAACGATTTTTTCTTCTTTTAATACATATATACATCTTTTGATAAAAGATTGTACAGGGGGTGTAAGATCAAAGCTCTGACATCTACTTTGTAAAGGTGGTATAACTCTATATCTATGGTTAGCGGTTAAAATAAATCTAGTTATTTTAGAAAATTCTTCCATTGTATTACGTAGAGCACGTTGAGCGTCTACTGTAAGACCGTCAGTCTCATCAAGTATAATCACTTTTATCTTACCGTCTATACTTTTAGTCTGCGCAAAGTGTGTTACTTTACTACGAATCGTGTCTATACCGTTTTCGTCACTAGCATTAATGTAAAGGTACTGGCATTCTAGCAAATCATTAACAATAATCTTAGCTAATGATGTCTTGCCTATCCCAGGATTACCTGTAAACAACAGATTAGGTATTTCGCTTTTACCTTTAAAAGTGGTAATGATAGACTTATTCTCATCAGAGATAATAAAATCATCAAACTTTGTAGGTCTCCACTTTTCAACCCAAAGATTTGAAAAATCGTAATTCATTATTTACCGGAAGACCCGAAGCCCTTTTCACCTCTCTCAGATTGTTCTGCTTTTCCCCATTCTACCGGCATTGAAAAATTCATGTAAACAACAAATTGTGCTATTCTATCGCCGATTTTAACAGAATAATCAACCTCTGTAAGATTATAAAGTTTAACCCCTGCATCGCCTCTATAACCACAGTCAATAATACCCGGGTGTGCCATAATCCCGTGTTTAAACCCTAATCCGCTTCTAGATTCAACTTTAATCCAATATCCTTCGGGAATATATGCAAATTTTAAGCCGACGCCTACTACTGCGCTACTTTTTGCAGGAATAACTTTATCTTCTATAGAGTAGACGTCATACCCTGTGTCAGATTCGTGATTTTTAGTAGGTAGTTTTGCCAAGTCGTTGGTTTTCTCAAACTTTAACACAGGCAAAAACTGTAAGTTAGGGTCTATATCTTTAGAAATAGTATACATAATTCAATTATAATATAGGTTTATAAATTATCAATAGTCTATAAATATTGTTATGAGTGATGAACTTAATGAAATGGTAGGGGACCTACTATCTCAACTTCAAGACGCTAATAAGAAAGCAGAAGAGGCAAAAAAAGAGAATAATCCTCTAAAAAAAGAAGATATTGAAAGGTTTGTAATTGAAAAGGCGGGTAGATTGGTAGAGGAAAGTATAGATGTTGTCAGCAATGTAAAGGAATATATTTCTTCTGCTCCGGAAAGTAAGGATGTTGGTTCATTAGCAGAGCTTATTGGTGCAACTGCTACGGCTATCGAAACTTTAAACAAAATTATAGTATCAGATAAAAAGAATGAGACAATTATTAAAGCAAAAGAAATGGATATAACATCTAGAAAAGAGCTAAAACAAGTAGATAATACTAATAAGTTATTAGCTACAAGAGAACAAGTGTTTAAAATGCTTATTGATAGTGCTAACAAGAGTGCGAGAATTATTGATACCGAGATTATTGAATAATTAAGAGTATAAATCCTTATCGTTTTGACACTCAAACAGCTTAGCGTAGAAAGTATCCCATAATCCCTTAAAGTCTGGTACTAGGCTCTTTAACATATTCTTAAAGTCATCTATTTTACCAATCTTAGGGAACAGATTTTGTAGTAAAGATTGGAAATTTCCACCGATATCAATATTTGCAATATTATCGAAGTTTGCTCCGTTAAATGATGGTAGTTTAAAATCGCAAACAATATTTTTTATTTGTTCAAAAGTGTCTAAAATTGAATCAGCATTAAGATTTTTAAGGTCCGTATTGCCCATAATAGCGGCTAACTCTAAAAATGAACCTGGATTTACTGAAGGCAATACGTTTGGCATGTTTAACATAGGCATTTGAAGTATAGAATTTAAACCACCGTTGACATTAGGAAAGAATCCGTTAAGATTGGGTGTAATTTGTGAGGAAACAAATGAAGGGATAAATTGAGATTGCGGTAATTGGAAGTTAAACTCTGGAATATTTTGAAAATTAGGAATATTTATACCGTTACCATTATTAAATGCATTAGTGAAGCTAGTAATAGAAAGGTTAGGCTGTGCCATAATAGATTTCGCTGAGGCAAAAACCCCTCTACCAGATTCAGACCTCGAAATTGGAGTTCTTAAATTAATATTTCTTCTTGTTCCTAGCAATTGTCTATTACTTTCATCGGTTGAAATGCCGCCTTGAGAAGAGGGATCTCTCCTACAAGCTAAAGCGGTTTTCATAGATCTAAAATTCATAGAATCTTTGACTTTTTTTCCTAACAAATCTACTTGTTGAGAAGAGTTTTCTACATTAGTATCATAAGTTAAATTAGGCATTTTTTGTAAGTTATTATTTTCAGTATCTCTAGGATTATACCCTGTTTGATCATTAAAATTACTAAAGAAATTATTATATTCAAAAAAATCATCCCCAAACCCTATAGGAAAACATTGAGCATATTTAGGCTGATTGTCATAATCTTGTTGATAATCATTAATTGGTGGCATTAAGTTTAATCCGTGAGATTGTGTTGTGTCTGTTGCAATATTGGTTGTGTCTGTAGAATGTTGAAGGTTTACTTGATTAGTATGCTGGGTTATGGTATTGCTGTAATTTAATTCATAAGATAGCTCTAAAGTTGCGGGGGTTAGTTTGTTTTGAACTTGTACAGGTATATTGGTTGGTGGGGAATAAGACATATTTAAATCCCAAACAGGAGAAACAGGTTCAGTATATCTCGGTTTAGTGTTAACTAAGGTTCCTACACTATCACTAGGTTCGTTTAATAATGATTTTTCGTCAATTTTTACCTTACTCTTTACTTCTGGTAGTTGTGAGACGAACTTTTTGTACCAATAAAATATAAAGTCGTTGTTAAAATTCTTTAGCTTATTACTATTTAAATCATTAAAGAATGATGCAGTGCTGTTTATCGGGTCAGGGCTTTTTTTAGCTTTCCAGTAATTAACAGCAGTCTCTATTTGTGGTTGAAAATTACCCGGGGTAGGCGGAACGGAACCGGCATATACATAAGACTGTGTAGGTTTAAAACCTCTTCTAAGGGGTCCCCAATAAGCTGCTGCACCGCCATATCTCCCATTACTGTATGAAGTAATAGCTCCGTCTCTAGTAATAAGAGTTTCCATAATTCTTACAGCTGCATCCGAATTTAAAAATGGGTCTTGTAATTGACGTATAGTAAAAGGTGTACTTTGAAGCTTGTAATTTAGAGCATCATTAGGAGATAACTGAAATAACCCATTTGAATTTCCAACAAATCTTCCAACGTCACCTACAGTAGTTGTTTTAAAGGAAGATTCCTTACCGGCCAGACTGGTCATAAATCTTGCATATGATTCAGGGGTACCATCTATACCGTAAACAGACCCGTCTCTAGGAACATAGCCGTTTAGTTTTGATGTTTTTAATCTGTCAACTAAATAAGTATACAACGAATTAGGGTCAACAGAATTTCCTGTTCTTTTAATATTACTACTTGAAGGTTGACTACCTATTGCATTTAAAAAAGTAGTGTCTTGTTCAATTAGTTTAACAGAGTTTGCAACATTAGTTCCAATTACATTAGGATAAACGGTTGTTGTTTTAGTTCTCATGTTATCTACTATTTAAGTTTAAAAACAAACTATCATAGCTATATGTTTTCACACATCTTAGTTCATTAAAATATTCATTTCCTGTAAAAACGTGTTTTACTTCTAAAACTAAATATATACCTAAAATCTTATTATCAAAATCACTGTAAGGAAAAGCCCCGTCTCTTGTAACACCAACAAATCTACCAGCCTGTCTATGGGTAGATCCTGGTACTGTAAATACAATTGTATCGTTCAAAAATACACTCGAATTTAATGCTGTATTTCTCCCTGAAGCGAGTCTTTGATTTGCATCTTGTTCATCTTCCTGTTCAATTAAAGCGTTAACGTTTTTAACATTTTTTTGCTGCTGTCTGTAATCTCCTGGAAAATAGTTTCTATAAGCTTTGTCAAAACTAAAAGCTTGAAAAGGAAGTACGTAGTTTTGATCATAAGCGCTCATTGTACTGTTGATAGAATTTCTTGTTTCATCAATAAAAAAGCATTTATCTTCACTATTATAGCCATGCACTTTGACAGAGACTAGATTTTGCTGTGTGTATATTCCGGGCATAGGATCGTAGGAAAAATTATTAATAGTTCCATACTTGTCTAAAAACATACTATTTTGAGGAACATAATTAGTTCTTTCAACAATTATGTCTTCAACATTGCTATCTGCATATGTACCAAGTTTAAATGTTTCAAGATAATATTCCCCTATTCCTTTGTTATTTGAACTACCGTTTAGTGCACTTTTAAAATAAGTATTCAGACTTTGAAGAGTAAATGTAAAGGAATTTCTTTCTATACGTAAAAAAGCTTTATCATAATTATTATCTGCAGAAGAAACGTGTCTGTTTAAAAGATATCTTAAACAGTCTATTCCTTTAAACCTAGAAGGAGAAGAAAAGAAAATAGTACTTTCACCCTCCTCAAATTTTTGTTCATCTACAGTAATAGGCCATCCATCTTCATCTTTAAAAAATTCTTCTAAAAATCGTTTTATCGCAATTCCAGTAGGAATACCTCTTTCAGCGTTTGTTAAATCATTAATTTCACCATTAACATAATTAGATGTTGAAAAATAGGAGTTTTTTTCATTTAACAGCTCGTTGTACATGTCCCAAAAATATAGTTTTTTAAATTTTTCGCCTGGTTTATCACCTAATACTTCTTCATAATCGTAAACAGCAAAATTAAACCTCAATGCAAATGCCTTTTCTGCGTCTTTATTATTATTAAAAGAATATGTTTCTTCATCTAGCTTTGGCATTATATCAACAGAAAGGATATCTCTACTATCTCCTTTGAAAATAAACCCCTTTTCAGGGGTAATAGAAGAGGATGTAACATTTAAAAGTTTCTGCTGATTATTAAAGTCGGCAATTCTTTCAACTGCATCGAACGAATTGTTAATTACAATATAACCTTTGTGATAAAAATCTGTAAAGCTGTCTTCTATAACTAGCCTACTAATAGCTCCTATTCTTAGTTCTTGATATCTACCGTCAGCAGAGTAAAGCCCAACTCTAAACCTGTAAGGGTTATTATTAATTAAATTAGCAAAATCTGTTCCTGTCTCTGAAGGTATAGGTTCGGACATATTATTTTAATGCATTTCTAATTTCAGCTAAGATAGTAGAAACGTACTGTGGTTTAATAATTTTAATTAAAGTACCCCTTTCAGGGTATTTTAAAGGGTTGTATATTTTATTGGCAAGACATATTAACCACCATAAATCAATATTTTTATAAGCATTAAAACTCACTGCAGTCCAAGGCATTTTTGTAGATATTTGCTGATAATAAACATAATCTTCATTGAGTTGCTCAGGTAAAAATATGGATTGAAGAAGGTTGTAGTAATATTGACCTGTATCCTTTTGATATACTTTAAATATATTTTCATACCTCGTATTCTTAAGAAGAGGTAAGTTTTCAATATTGTTTTGAAAATCGCCATCCATAAAATTACTTATTGAGGTACCTGTGGAAAGGGAAATGGTTGTATTCTTTGAATTGGGTCGCTATTAACACCACCAGGTGGTATGCTTGTATCGTTAGGATTATTAACGGGACTATTACTATTTTGACGTGCAGAATCAAGGAATGGATTTAAAACACTGTTGATAGGAACTCCTAAAGTATTTGTTGAGACTATTGGGTTTTTATTTAAAACAGAATACATAAAGTTTTTAGATTCTGGCAATAAACTTTTAATATTAAAAGTTATAACGTAAGCATCAGGTATTATAGTAGAAATCTCTCTTCTAATATTTTGATTGTTAAAACCTACTATTTGATTGATTGCATTATTTACACCAGGTACCTGTACACCTGTTTCAACATTTAAATTGTCTGTGACGGATAAATCAAATCTTATCTCTCTTCTCGTTCCTTTAAACTCTACGTTCATTGATGAAATGTAACAAAAAGGTAAGAATTTAGAACCTGGTATTTCAACTTGATATAAGACAGGGGGTTCGACTATATTAACATTTTTTCTAGATGGCTTATTGTTGTAAAGTAATAAAAATAAAAGTTCCCAATTTCTAACTACATCATTAAATGTAGCGGACCCAGTGTTAATTAAAGGAAATGAAAAAGCAAATTCATCACCCTCTGCGGGGTAATTATAGAATTTAGCTCGTTCTACAAAAGTAATCTGTGTGGGTGATCTTAGTACGTTTGTTATTTCAGCAATATCTGTTGCTAGATCTGCTGCTCCTTTAAGAACACTTAAAAAGGGATTTCCTCCCATATCTTGCGAAAACGTATTAGATTGATTATTTTTATAATCGTTAAAGTAGGGTAAATAAAATTCCCAACCTGTTGGCTCTGTAATGTAGAGGTTTTGATAGGGTAATAAATAAGGATTATCAGTATATACATCGTTATTATCTTGCAAGAACGATAATTGACCGACTAAATCAGATGCATATTGCGTAGCAGATCGGGTAGCGCCTGCAACACCAGATTTATTTAAAAAAGTTGTAATAGGATTTTTAATACTATCTGGAGCTGCATTAATTGCAGCTGTAACGTTACTTCTTGCAACACCAAAAGAGTATTTAAGCTGTGAAATTAATGCGTTAGCTTTTAATCTCTTTTCTTTTAAAATAATTCTAGGTGCTTCTCTTCTTGAATCAATTAACTTAGAATACGTCCAGTAAAAATTATTAACAACATCTACTATGCCCCCCTTAGGTGTTGATCCTGTAATTGAAATACCGGAACCGACAGGCAGAGAATTAGGTGCAACTAGTGATGGTGGAGAGACATCTACAGTATTATCTCTTTTAAAGCTTTTAATATCCCTGGTTCTTGAAACTGAAAACACGTGTTCCATAATTAGTAATACCTATCTGCAAGATCTTTTCTATAATCTCTGGTAGATGATGGTTTATCGTTAAAACTTGTGTTGTTGGCTGTATTTTGAACAACTACTTTATACTTCGATCCGCTT
>Ga0169931_10006050_pt1 | contig 18330 bp, 20 predicted proteins | sample Kivu_15m_20L_FD_129675 | JGI IMG/M metagenome (GOLD analysis project Ga0169931, IMG submission 129675) | Freshwater microbial communities from Lake Kivu, Western Province, Rwanda to study Microbial Dark Matter (Phase II) - Kivu_15m_20L... | ecosystem: Environmental > Aquatic > Freshwater > Lake... | reverse complement strand
CCCAATCCCCAATCCCCAATCCCCAATCCCCAATCCCCATAAATTCTTTACTATTTTAAAGCATAAATAAATAAGAATAATAATTTTTTTATTAAGATAAAATATAATCTATATATTCGCTTTTAAATTTTAGTTCGAATATTCGATATTTCTCCGAATAGTTCGAATATCGAATAGTGGGGTACTATTCGCGAATACGAATATTGCGAGCTCTAGCCACCAATCTCTTTTACGCCATTTTCCTCCTTTATCCAGGAATCCAATACTATGAGTAACTCCAAGATATCCTTCTCTGTCTTTATTGGTTAATTTCGTATTAATAACAAATTAATAAACATATTATTATTATTTATTTATTTTTTTATTATTTTTCTTATAGTTATCTTGACTATATATAAGATTTCTGATTCGTAATTTTTAATTTAATTAACAATGAGTCTCAGCATCGGAATTAACGGATTCGGAAGAATCGGAAGATTAGTCTTCAGAGCAGCTATCGAAAGAGGAAAAACCGTCGTAGCCATTAATGATCCCTTCATGAATATGGACTATCTCTTATATCAATTACACTATGATACTGTCCATGGAAGATTCCCATTCCAAGCAAAAAAAATTTCAGAAAAAGAATTCGAAATTCAAGGAAAGAAAATCTTACTCACTGCTGAAAAAGCACCAGAAAGTATAAGATGGGGAGAAGCCCAAGCAAACATCGTTATGGAATGCACTGGAGCCTTTTTGACAACTGAGCATGGAAAGAAACATTTACAGAACGGTGCCCAAAGAGTTATTCTTTCAGCACCTCCAAAAGATGACACACCAATGTTCGTTGTCGGTGTTAACCATCACGAATACAAAGCAGATTTAACCGTAATTTCTAATGCCTCATGCACTACTAACTGCTTAGCTCCTTTGGCCAGAATTATTCATGAAAATTGGGGAATCGAAGAAGGTTTGATGAATACTATCCATGCTGCAACTGCCACTCAACTTACTGTTGACGGAAGTAGCAAGGGAGGAAAGGACTGGAGAGCAGGAAGAGCTGCTTTCGGAAATATTATTCCTTCGTCAACCGGTGCTGCTAAAGCCGTTGGAAAAGTCATCCCTAGTCTTAAAGGAAAATTGACTGGAATGTCAATGAGAGTTCCTACTTTAGACGTTTCAGCTGTTGATCTTACTTGTAGACTAAAAAAAGAGGCTGATTATAAAGAAATCTGCCAAGCTATCAAAGCCGCTTCTGAAGGAGAATTAAAAGGAATAGTTGGATACACTGAAGATGAAGTCGTCAGTTCTGACTTCATCCACGATTCGAGATCTTCCATCTTCGATGCTAAAGCCGGTATCTCACTCAATCCCAAATTTGTCAAATTAATTTCATGGTACGACAATGAATGGGGATACTCTAATAGAATGTTGGACCTTGGAGAACATGTTGCTAAAGTTTCCAAGTTATAAATTAGACTATTATTTATTTTACTAAAACTCAACAAAATTTTATTAAAATAATGCAAACTAAATTTTTTTAAGGCTGTGTATTAAGTAAAAAATATTTTAAAATAAAATAAATTGATTTGCAATTTTTTAAATTAAATACATTATTACATAATGGAAATTCGAAAGAAAGATTTGAGTTCCAACCCTATATGTCACTGTAAAAATTCTATCAAATTAAGAATTTTGGAAAGTGTAAATAGTCATGATAAGCCGCTGCTCATGGAAAATTTAATTGATGAAATGTTTGATATTTTAAAGGAAGAAAATAGCCATATTGAAATTGATGATTTGTTTCTGAAAACTTACATTAGGAGTATTATAAGCGATTTAATAGAGTCAAAATTGATAAAACTTTATCAGATAGAAAATCCAGATAACTTGATAAATAAAAAATTATATTTTGTGAATTTACAGGCTGAATTCTCCTCTTTAATAAAAAATTCAAGTGAGGAATCAGAGAAGGATAAACTTCAAAAAAATACAAATGTCTTTGAAAAAAAAGAAGACAGAATCGTACCAGAAAAAGAATCCGAAATTAAAGAAAAACGAAATGACTTGGAACACAGAAATAAATTAATGGATGAGATAATTTTAGTGAGAAAAAAGATTGATAAATTAAAAAAAGAAAATCTAAATAAGAAGCTGCATGAAGAAATCCATAAATATAACGAAATAAAGGACATTGGCCAGGAGATATTGGGATACATAGCGAACAGCAAGGGAAAAAGAGTTAAAGATTTGTATGACGAATTAGCAATATCAGATGACGATAAATAAAATCCTTATAGAAAAATTTATTCTAAAATATAAATGAGTTATGTAGTCATCTAATGATTAAAAAAAAAATTCATCTTAATTTATCATAAAAATTTACAATAATTTTTAAAAACATAAATCATCAAATATTCAGAAATATCAATATAAATAATTCCTAAATATCATTTCTTCACCGTGGAATCCGATTATATAATCTATTCTGTCTAGATCTACAAGAATATAACTATTATCTTCAGGTAACTCATAAGGATTATTTTCAGGGTCCACAAATTGCTCGCTTAAATTCGAAATTTTTCCGATTACGATTAAGGAATTTTCTCTATGTCGAATTAAATTTAATAATATACATTAATAGTTCCTTTAATTCTGCATCAACACAATCCAAATTTAATATAGCATTACATTTGTAATACTTATTTATTTCTTGAATGTTTTCATTTGGAAAATTTTGATTTTGTTCCATGTTAAGGACACCTAAGCTAATTGAGACATATACTCCAGGCGAATGTGGAACGAAAATAGCTTTTATTCCGCGGTCTAGTCTTTTGATATTAATGAATTCCTCTTCAAAAATTTTGTTAAAGTTAAGATTAGTAAGATTAGTAATTCCCATTGTTAAAGAATTAGTAATATTATTAGTGTTGTTATTGTTGATTATGTCTGTTGATAATTCGTTATTTGTATTGATATTAGTTTTTGCGTAGGTTAAATAAGGAGGAATATCTGTTGTTGAAAATAATTTTGTGAGGTCATTAATGTCCTAAATTTCAATATTAATATGTATTAATAGTTTAAAATATAATAAACCCAAATTTTTACATTTAATTTTTTTTCTTTTTCAACAAGCATCACTTGATATTCTTCAACCTTAATCAAAAGTTTCTCATTATTTTGTTTGTAAATAATTGAATCATTCTCTCTCTCGTCTAAAATTTTCTTAAGATTTTGATTTTCGATTTCAACTAGAGATATTTTTTCTTTCATAATTTTTAACTCTTCGATTTTCTCCTCTAAAGAATTTTTTAATTCCTTGTTCGTATTGTTAAGATCTTCTATTAATGAGAACTTTTCACCAACAACTTGAGTCAGCTCATCGATTTTTTCATTCAGTTTCTCAATCGTAGTTTTATTGGCATTATGAACCTCGTTCAGAGTTTCTATGTGATTAATTTTTGAACTTTCTAAGGCTTTCTCAAGTTCTTCGATTATTTTTTCTTTGATATCGAGACTGTGTTTAAAATTTGAATTTTCCTTGACTTTCATAATGATCTCGTCGCTCAATTGATTTATATTCTTTTTTTGCATATCGCATTGCTTCTCTATTTTGTTCAAATCTAAGATCAAAGAATCACACTTGGTCTCTTTAGCTTTTAAATCGATAATATAATTGTTCTCTTTTAATTTTAGCTCATCGATTTGTTTTTTTAACTGTTCTCTTTCAATTTTTACTTTTTTCAATTCGTTTTCTGAATTATTAAGAAATTTATTCAAGTCCTTTATTTTATTTTCTAACCCTGCATTTTCGGACTTTTTAATTTTTATTTCCTCTTCTAGCACAGATTTCTCAGAATATATTGTATTTAGGCTTTTTGTAATTTTCATTTTCTCAGTTGAAAGAAGATCTTCTAATTGCATCAGTTTATTTTCATAGTTTGCCTTAATATTCATGATTTCTATGTTTTTGTTTTCTATGATCGAATGAAGATGATTGAAAAAAGTTTTCTTGATGAAGGATGTCTGAGCAACTAGTTCATTGTACTTAGATTCAATTTTAGTCAGAGTTTTATTCTTTTCTATTATTTTTTCGTGATACTCCTTAACAAATGTTCCCCAGCTTTGATAATCAATCGAATTTAAAACACTATCTCTACACATCAAGCAATTGTCAAATTTATTTCCATTGTTTGAATTTATAACCTTTATCATATTTTCATTTTCTAAATTTTTTTCCTTAAGTTTTTGATCTTTGTAGCTTATCTGACTTAAAAAATTTTCGCTGATACCGTCAATGGTACTTCCGAGTTTTTCAATATTAGTCTGGAGTGAAGTCACTTTCCTTTCTTTTTGTTCTAGTTTGTTAAGAAGTTTTTTAATTTCCCCCTCTTTTATGTTGTTGACTATCTCTAACTCTGACAACTTTGAGTTAAGAACTCGGATGTTTTCTTCGAATTCTGTTAATTTCCTTTCCTCGGAATTTTTTCTTGTTGCTATTTTGTTATTTGACAGACTCACATTAATGTTGCTATTCTGACTCATTCCTACTTGTATATCTCGGCTATTCCTTTTTAATATTCCGTTGTCATTATTGACGATACCAGAGACTTCTTCGTAGTCTAGATATATATTACTGTCATTAATTGTTGTTTCTTCATCCTCTTCTAATAAATAGGGAATATTAGCGATCTCATCGTTGTTGTAGTAGTCGATTGTTATTTTTAAATCTGTGAATTTCAACTGGGGTATATAATCATGTGTCAAATACTTGCCATAGTCTTGAATAAACTGCTTTCTGTTGACGTTCTCCTTATTTATCAACTGCTTAAGCCTGTCAAAATCTTTCATAAGTTTCTTGTTGAATATTATCCTACGCTTTATCTCTATTATCGATGCGTTATAAGCCTGAGGAAATGAACTAGGATTCGAGAGGTAGGAAAAATCTTTTTCTAAGGTTACAAGACCATAAGAATATTTTTCTAATTTTTCCATAATTTCTAACAAGGATTTCTTTATCAAATGATAATTTGTAAAGACTGTGTTAATCTTCGCTGAAGATTTACAAAGAATATTCTTCATCTTTTTACCAAAATCTTCTATAGTCAACAAATTTTTTTGGAAATTCTGAATCTCCTCTTGATGAACTGCTGCCTTTATTTTAAGAGATTTCAAGCTTTCAATGCTTTCGTTAACAACATTTGGGCTACTAAAATCATTCTTCTCTGTAATATCATTGAGGCTTTTCATTTTTTTCTGGAATATTTTTATATCTTCACAAATAGAAGTGAGGATTGATAAAGCAAATGATTCTTTTTCAGAAATGAAATTTTCATATTCACCGATAATATTATTCCAGCTAAGAATTTATTAAAATTTATATTAGGCATACTCGTTTTTTAATTGCAAAATATTTGTATTCTTCTCAGTTCGAATTTTATTTTTTTCTGTTGATATTATCTCTCCTTTAGCTTTGATTTTTTTATTAATAAATTCAGAAGATTTCTGACACTTATCCTTCCAAACATTCATCTTAGACTCATCAAAATAAATATCAATTAAATATTTCGCTCTAGGGTTTTGCATTTTGGAATGTAACTCAATAGTTTTCAATTTCTCTATACTTTCCTTGAAGGTATTCATAATTTTCTCATTTCTCTCGTTCATTTTACTAGCATCCCCATCAATTTCTTTGTACTTATTATAACATTGTTCATAAAGCAAAGAAATGTTTTTATAAATACACTCTAATGAATTATATTGATAATTGTAATTATCCCTTATTTTCTCACAAACCCGCATGTTTATTTTTAAAGACTTAAAAAGAGTCTTCACAGTGTCAAAGGTTTCCATAAAGCCTTCGCTCAATGATTTTAACTCAGAAACTGAAATTCCATATTTTTCTTCGAATTTTGTGTCTTTGATTCCATCATAGAAGTCGTTATCAAAAAGAGAATCCAAATTGATGACACTTATAATACTAGGCATGTAATTACCACTATTAATTGATAATTGCGTAGATTGAATTTTTTCTACGTTTTCTTCAAAAATTTTCACAATTTGATCTTTGTTAAAAGTTTTGTTAAAAATGAAAAATTTTGAATCGTAATTCACTTCGTGCATTGAATGAAAATAGATCGTTTTTCCATTCTTATCTACAATATAGATTTCATTTTGATCCAGATTCATTCTTTTTGTGTATAGTTCGACGCATTTTTTAAGACTAGAATATTTTACAAATTATAAATAATTTAAAATATGAAAAAGTAAAATCTTACTCAGATGGACCTTCTAATCTGAAAACTTCTCCGATTTCTGCGATAACTAATAAAGACATTATAAAATTATAAAATTTTAATAAAATGGTATTGAATTAAATAACTAACTAAATCTAAATAAATAAAAATTTTTATTAAATTTTTAATATAATATGGATAATTCAATGAAAAAATCCAAAACAATTTCTAACGAAAGGTAAATAACCATTTATAATTTATTTAGCATTGAAAATGCCAAAGTGAAGGTGTTTATAAAACTTTCTTCTAAAGAAGAAAGTTCTTTGGAAACTAGAGTTTTCTTTTTTGAAGAAAATAGAGAGGTTTTAGTTTTGGAAAAAAGAGCAGAGATATTACTGAAATATAAATTTGATTATATTTTTTCAGATTTTGAAAATTCTTCGCTTATAGCATCTTCCATAAAAATGACAATCTCGAATTTGATTAGCAACGAAAAAAACTTGACATTTTTTTCTTTCGGAGAGGAGAAATTAGGTAAGTTTGTATTATTTACTCAAATTTTTAAAATCATATTCCAGGCAAGTCAAAATTTTTATTCGGACATGGCAGCAAGTTCACAAATGATTCATTTTTCAGATATACATATGACATAGTTTTTTCTATCCTAAGCGAAGAATTCCCTTTTGATAACGTTTTAATCGATGTATTCAAAATATCGAACGAAAAATTTCTAATCGATTATGTAAGATAAATCATAAATAATTTGTAATAGCAAAATATTCCATATGATACGAAATACAACATCGTAGATTTTATAAATCAAATTCTAATAGAAGGCCATAAAAACAGTGTCAGTCAATCAATGCAGTCGGATTTTGGATATGAAAATGGTCATCTTATCATTTCTCTAAAATTCTTTAAATTCGTGAGTGATGCCGATATTAATAAAGAGCAAAGAGAGGTTGAAATAATACGAACAATTTCCTTTATAGACATTGAAGGTTTTAATTCCAGTTTTACTGATATTTTATTAAAGAAAAAAACAGTTTCTATTAAAAACGATGCGAAAAATTTTACATTAGTCAAATTAAAAAATTTATTCGAAGGACTATCCTCTGCAGACTTGGATAAATATTCGGAAATCAATTCGACTTTTTGCAATGTTCTTTTAGAAAATCTTCGCATTCAAAATTCTTTCTTTTTTATGTTTGCTTTTATTAATCAAAATGAAAGTACGATTAGAGAATCAACTGTGACACTAGAAATGATGAACAAGTTTAAGGAAATAAATACAGAATTTTTCTTTGACTATGTCCAAGAAGTAGATATGGACATATCTGACATAAATCAAAATAAAGATGAATATTACATAGCTGAATTAATCGTATGAAATTAATTTAATTAAATATTTTTCTCTAGTTCAGTGAGTTAGTGAGCTACATCGAGAATTGTGGAAAAATCTCTCATCGTGAGAGGATTAAAGATTTACTTGAGAAAGAGCTTTACAATAAAATTAAAGACTTGCCTCAAACTAAGAAGTATCATTTCCTAAAGGAATGGATCAATATTAAAAACATTGAGTTTGATTCCTTCTCATCCTTAAAAATTAAGAAGATATTCGATGATGTTTTCAGTTTTTTTAACAATAGATCTAAGTGGAGAAATCTAATTAGAGCCAGGGATGAAATTATTATTCTTAATTCTAATATCAAGATAGAGAACACAGTGAAGGATGAAAATAACTCGAAGTTTTGTGAATTTAGCGCCAATGACACTCAAGATATGAATGTACAAATATATTATAATTTATAACCCTTAATACCTAATAGTCTATACTAAAGTGTTTGACAAAAATAGTAAATAATATTGAAAACAAGGAAAATATCTCCATTTTAGAGTAAATTGATATTTAAATTATGATTTTTATCAATAGCGAAAATATTAAAAAAGCAAAGCACCCTTTTGAAATAACAAACGATCCTTCTAAGAAAACTGACCACTTATCTGATTTTAATTCACATATGAAAGAGATTTCTAAACACAAATCTGCTACAAGTAATTTAAAAAAGACAACAGACACAACATCGAAATCCTCCATAGAATCCTCGTTCATGTCTTTGATATTAAAGGAATTTATGAAAAATATGAATAAGTCTTTTAATAATATTTATGAAAGATATACAGAGGTATCATATTATCATATGAAAAATTTAGGAAGATAAATGTTTAGGGTGTTTGAAACCTAGTGTTGACCCACAGAAAGTGAATTTCTTTAGTTTTAATGTTAATCATTATAATCTTGTGAAACTTGGAATGTACAAGGGAGCAAAAGATAACAATGGGAAACTTTCAGAAAACGATCGTACAATAAAAATATTTATAAACCTTTTTTATTAGTGATGAGAGATTCTTTCTTGGATATTAATAATAATCTTAAAAGTACGAATATGAAATCTATATGCATGACTAAACAAGATGAAAAAGTTCAAAAGATTGAAAATAATCTAACAACCGAAATTAAAAATCTCCCAAATTTTAAGGATGAGATTATAGCTGAAGCTGCCGATTCTCAAAAAAAATCGAAAATAGAAGATTGGAGCGGTTTTCTTCCTTCAAAAATTGAATCAGGAAATAATTCAGAATCGATTCATCTATTCAAAATTGATAAGAAAAACACAGAAATAGATATAAATGAAAAATCTAAAAATATTGTTGATTTAGATAAAAACCTTGAAAATCAAGCCAATAAAAGAAAAGAAAATTTTTCTATTTGTAGTAATTCAAAAAAGCAAAATCAAGAGCTAAACGATAGTACTGTTAAAAATAGTAATTTTAACAAATTTGTTGATATATATAAAGACAAATCAACTCTGTTTAAAATGAATGATCCTAGTCGTAAGAAACCTGATCAATTTGTAAATTGCGAAAAAAGCAAGATTGAACTGAAACCTTCAAATTCATCCTACAATTTAGACGAGAGAATTTCGAGAATTAATGAAAAAATGGAAACATTCCAAAATGCTAGATACATTCAGAATAAGAACTTGAATCTGGACTCCCGGGTATTTTCTGTTAATGATATTTCTGATCTGGAGGAGTCAAAGATCCTCAAGCAAAAAAGCTTTCTATCTATGAACAACTGAAGTTTAATAAAATTCATGAATTAATATTTTTCTTATAAGATTTATTTTTCTTTTAAATAAAGTAGTAAAAGACATTGATAATATGTACTATTATATTTCAATTAATTTTTGAATTAGTAAATAAACACATATTTTAACAAATACAATTTAAACAAAAAGATTAATTATTATTTAATGGATGAAAACACAAAAATAGAATTAGAAAACAATAAATATATTAAAAATAACCATGTTGACCATCTTTTTGTTTTAAATAATTACGGAAAGTGTGTGGAATTTTTAAACGAAATGACACAAACTATAGGTATTACACCTTCCGAGCACGAATGCTTAGATAATATTTCCAGGAGAAAAGTGAAATTTGAATCAAGGGGAGGACATTGGACAGGAATTGCACTAGCTATTTTCCAAGCAAGATATTTTTTAAGGACTAAATACCCATTCATGAAATTATTTCTAGCTTTTTCCTATCCAATTTTCTTTTTTGATATTTATTATAATTTTGGAAGACAATTAGGAAATTTTATTGTAATGCCAAAGAATCTTAATGATCTCCTCAGTCTTTCTATTATAAATAATACACCATCAATTCAGTCTATCCAAACACATTTGTTTGTGAAAAGATGCGTTTTAGATGATATTTTAGTCAAGAAAAACACGGCTACGACTGAACCATGGGAAAATTCTTATTTCGTTACACAAGTATTTGGAAAAAGTTATGCTAAAATAAAAAAATTTAAGAAGGCTGTTTTATCTTTTCAAAAGAAAAATGGATATAAGGATAGTATTAATAATTTAGATGAAAAATAATATATTTTTGTATTTCTAATATATTTTAAATTTAATTAGAGTAAAAATAAATTCATTCAAATATTATAATTTTCTTTTTCCATATATTATATATCAAGCCTATTTTATATATTAGTTTCATAATTCTTTACTATTACTGTAATTTAAGGACACCTTCTGTTCTTGTCATATATAATTTCATTTTCATAATTTATTATTTTACTCTTTTAATTATTTAATAGTAGTGATGAATAATTAACATTTTTTGCAAATTTAAAACTTTAAATATGCAGTGATAAATAATTTATCTGATCATAAAACAATTTGATAAATGAGGATTCAATATATCAATCAACTAAATTCTAAAATATACCTAAAATTTTAGTTTAGTCAATAAGTAATTATGCAATTTGTTATTTCTTTTGATTTCCTTGAAAAATGATTCAGATTTCTTGATACTGAGGTGAGGGTTTAAAATATAATTTGGATCAAACAAGTATTTGATCTCTTCGTTTATTTTGTAATTCTCAACTCCTATATCTCTCATTAAGTGATATCTTGTATTAACTTTTATATTATTATTTACTAAACAAGTATTAATAATAAGTTACTGAAAATATTTCCAGAAGATTTCAAAACGAACGAATGTATCTTGTTTAAGAACTTATAAGAATTATCAATAGAAACTAAATCATCTTTAATTTTTATGATCATTTCTAGTTCATGATTAGAAAAAGAGCATCTGAATTCCATGTCAATATTATTTTCTATGGCGAGTTTTTCTGCTTTCTTAAGAAAATCAGTAAGAGAACTTTTATTGAGGTTTATTTTTAATTTTCTTAGTACATGTGCATTGTAATTTTCTCTAGTCGTATCGTGTGTATTATTCGAAAAAACCATAGACTTGTAATATTCATTTTTATCGATTTGATCGAATACTGTCTGGGTTGATTTCAATAATTCAAGTGATTTTTTAAGATGCTTGTCTTTTATTTTCAAACAAATGTCTATTTCTTTATCTCTATATATAATGTTAATATCCTTCAAGCCCAAATCTTTTTTATTTTCATTTATTTCTTCTACTATACCTAGTGTCTCCTCTAGTTTATTTTCTAAGCTTTGAATACATAAATACTTCATATTTTTATTCCTCTTAACTTTTAATTTACTTTCTAATATTAGTCCCATCGTAGAGTTAGTTCTAAGAAATAAATTTTTTAAATTTAGCCCTGTCATAGTTAAATCGTCATTTTGTTTCAGTTTCAAAATTCTTTCGTTTCGAGGTATTGCCACTGTAATTTCTTCTACTAAATCGTCTATAAAACTACCTTCGTTCGATCCGAAAAAATTATTGAAGTATATATCATTAATTGATAAGTCTGTGAATTTATAATTTTCTAATTTTGGAATAGTTAATTCATATTTTTCAAGGAATTGAAAAATTTCTTTAATTTTAACACCAGGCTCTACTGTGATCGTTTTGTTCTTTTCATTGAAATCTGTTATTTTAGTGTATTTGCTGAAATCAACATTGAAATGAGAGAATTTGAGAATATTTTGTGAAGAGTTTATATCGAAAATTAATGGGATATTGTAGTAGTTGGCAATCTCCAACAGTCTCTGTGCATCATAAATATTTGATGGAAAGATAGTACAAAAGTCAGATTCTTCTTCATTATTATTCTTCTTATACTTTTTTGCATATTCGAATCGTTCTTTCAACGCCTTATCGCATTGTTTGCGAGAGTAGCTTTCTCCTATTAGGCTCATTGCAATTTGATCGTAATAAAATGCCGTAATTCCAAAGGTTAATAAAGTTATTACTCCTCTTCGTTTGAGGAATTTATAAATAATATTATTTCTGCTTAACAAATTAGAAAAAATTTTGTATTTCATAAAATTTCAATAAATAAATTTAAAATTTAATTATTTTAGAATTTCTTCTAAATGTTCTGTTATTTAAATCGTCTAAATATAAAAAATTATAATTCTGAGAATAGAAACATAAACCTTTTCTTGAAAACTAATTTATTTCATAATCCAATCCAAAAATAACTTTAATCTATCATTAAGAAAACTTTTATCAATTTTCATGCTTGCTTAAGAAATTTTGTTTGAATTTTAAATAGAGATTAAATGATTGATCCACCAGAGTTTACATTTTTATCTATTGAAATAGTAAGATCAAAATAAAATGTTTTATTTAAATTATTATTTTATTAAAATTTACAGATTTAAACGAAAATCCACTTATCTTTATTATAAATTCTAAATTTAATTTATCAGAGAATTTTATTAATTATATAATATTTTTATAATTAAAATGATTAAGAAAGAAAAAAAGCCTGGAGAAAGCAATCCTCTTCCTTCAAATAAAGCTAATGAAAAATCAGAAACCAAGACAGCGGACAAAAATGAAAAAATCGAAAAAATCGCTGATACTAAAACTGATAAAATTTCAAGGCCAGTTAAATGGAATAAAAATAAACACTCCTTCGTTGTGTCAGGTAATTAAAAATCTCATCACCTAAAATTAGGAACAACCTTCGTAGTAGACGAGCGATATGAATATGTAAAACAAATAGGGCTTGGGGCATATGGAGTAGTTTGCTCTTGTTTTGATAAAAAAACAAATATGAAAGTAGCGATTAAAAAGGTCCCAAACGCATTTGACGATTTAGTTGATGCTAAGAGAATTTTAAGAGAAATTAAATTGCTAAAATATTTCGATCATGAGAATATTATAACCTTACTAGATGTTCCAAGGCCTGATTCAAGAGTTGGTTATAATGACATTTATATTGTCACAGATTTGATGGAGACAGATTTACACAGAGTCATCTACTCAAGACAAGAATTGACAGACGAACATATCCAATATTTCATTTACCAAATTTTGAGAGGCGTTCTCTACATGCATTCAGCAGGCGTGGTTCATAGAGATCTTAAACCATCTAATATCTTAGCAAATAAAAATTGTGACTTAAAAATTTGTGATTTGGGATTGGGTAGAGGAGGAATAAAAGATGATGATGAAACTCAGAAACAAGAGACAGAAAAGCAAAAGAATTCTGAAGAAGATCCTGAACTTACTGAGTAAAATAATACAATTAATTTTAGATACGTTATAACCCGCTGGTATCGTGCTCCAGAAGTTATTTTATGTCCTTCAGAATATTCTAAAGCTGTTGACATTTGGTCTATCGGCTGCATTTTCGCCGAGCTATTAGGTAGACAACCTCTCTATCCAGGTATTTAGAATAATAGATAATATTATAATTTTTTAATTAAGGTGATCATTATCTAGATCAAATTCAAAAGATTATATCTGTCTTGGGAACTCCTTCTGCTGAAGATCTCGAATTTATTACAAATAATCAGGCTAGAGAATTCGTACAAAAGTTGGCAAAGCGTACAAAGCAAACATTTAGCTCTCTTTTTAAAAAATCTAACCCTGTTGCCTTAGATTTACTTTCTAAAATGTTGATATTCAATCCAAAAAAAAGATACACAGTGGAGCAATGTATCTCCCATCCTTACTTCGAAGGACTCCATAATCCAGAAGAAGAACCTATAAGCGATAACTTGTTTGATTGGTCATTTGACGATATTGAATTAACGAAAGAAACTTTGCAAAGTATGATCTATGATGAAAGTTTGAATTTTGATCCTGAAGAATAAAAGGTTTATTTAGTTTTATCGATTTTTTCTAAATTAGAAAATAAATATTTATTTAATATATTTAAATTAAAAAAAAATGATGGACAAATTATATTTTATCATAGCCATGGTTGTGGCTTTTTACATTTCTATTCATTCAATCCAAAAAGTCAATTTCCAAACTGAATCTCTTGAAGGCCTAATCAAAGAATTTAACACAGGATACATAGAAAATATGATAGTTTTGAGAGATGCATCTTCATGTCCTATGGGCTATCATTCCTTAATTTATAATTTTAATTGGCCCGGTAATCATAAAGGATGTGGATGCAAGAAAGAAAATGTTGAATCAGATTATGTATTTTATAGGAATTTTTGTCCGAATTCAAAAGATTGTAAAAAAGTAAATGAAACGAATGAATTTATTTTAAATAAATGGAAAGGAAGCCTTATTTGTTACAAAAGAAGCAAGCAAACTTATTCTGAACTTAAGATCGTACCTAGTGATAAATTAGAAAATTGTAAAGTAGAAACACATAAAATATGTGGAGTTATAGATGGGAAGGATAATATTTTGTGTATGGAAAAAGATAAAAATTGTCCTTTAACAGAGATAAAATTTTTTAAAAAGAATGAATTACAAGAATATTTTGAAAAACAAAACATTACAAACTATGAGAATATGATAATCAATATAAATACATCTTCAAGCGAAAATGCGATCAACGAGATAAATAAACAATTTTCTTACATATACGAATTAATGCAAAACACATATTTATACATTACAAATGTTCCAAAAGAAAATAACTTAGTAAAAGAAAATCTTATAAACTTTTTCAGAATAGACCTAACAGCACCATGTCTTAATTCTATAAGAAGCCCTACCAGTGAGTTTTTCTTTCCTCTTATGAAAAATAGATTCGATTTGATGTGTGATAAAACAGTAAACGGTACAGAAGTAACAGATAAAAATTTCTATTCTATAGATACAATAAATTTAGAGAATTATTATGATGATAATAAAATATTAAAAATAGTCAAACAAAATTTAGATCCATTCGATATAGACATATCAGATGATTTTCTAAATATATATGCAAGACCATATCCAGGGTGGAGTATAGAATGCCAAAATGGAAATTCAAAGGCACTAGTATCCTTCATGAAAACTGCAGAAGTAATGAATTCAATGTTTATATCTGTAATAATACATTCTTTTATTTCAATTGCTCTGATTATTTCAATTGGTGTCTTCTCCTGTTTTATATCACAATATTTTGAACTTTTATTTAAAGCTGTTGATCTGACATTTATTATTATTAACTTAATTTATCCAATTCAGATCATATCAACATGTAATTGGTTGATTAATATTTTAACAGATGAGAATGGTTCATACTGTGGAGATTCTACTGTCAATATTATTTTATCGGAAATTTCTTCCGCTTGCTTACAATTAGAATACGCCTACATCATGATTATTTTATTAGGCATCTTTTCTTGCATTGTTTTTATTTATGTTCTTTACTATTGGGTTAGACCTGCTGCCAAAGAAGTAAATGAAATTTGGATTAATCTTAGAAATTAATAACTGTGCTAGTAAGAGATTCTTTTTATTATGTAAAATTAATAGAAACTATAAATATTAAATTTTATTTGATTATTTAAAATATTGTTTTTCTAAAATGGTAATTATTAATGATGTTTAATATGAAAGGTTTAAAAACAATATTAGTTATTTGTTTTACTATATTACACAGCATGAATAGTTTAAAATTACAAAATAAGATTTTGCAAACTAAATTTCAATATGAAATCCAGAAAAATTTTACTTTACCTGAGGGTCCTGTTTATGCGAAAGGTTGGTTGAAATACACTTCATTTAGCAAAGAAGATATGGAAAAACCTAAAGAGTTTAATAAAAACAAAGCGTTTTATATTCAAATGAAAGGAGTTACTTTGAATTTATCAAAATCAGATAATGTCGGGTATATTAATATACCTGATGACGAACATTTTTTCTTTATTTTAACAGAAAAAAATTTAAATGTCTTGTCTTCGAGAAAAGTAATATTTTTAATATTAACACTTTTTATTCGTTAATTTAGAATAATTTAGCAACTACTGTTGATACTTTAAGTATTGATGATGTATTAAAATATGACGATCTAATGCAGAAATCAACTATGAAAAAAGAATCCTATTTTTTCAATCGCGAAATAACAGATCATGGAGATTTTTCCGAAGGTTATTGTTTTCAAATCAAATCTTTACATTGGAAGAAAAAGACAGAATATTTATGGGAGTTATGTGCTAATTCAAGAGTAACATATTATTTTATATGTTTATTATCATTTTTAAATTTCAGGATGAAAAGATTATGTGGATGAATACATTATATTATCTTATACAAAAATTTAAAAAGCCAGATTTCTTAGATAATAAAAAGATTGTAAATGATGATACAATAAGTAATAAGGAAATGAACAAAATTATAGACAATAATGTAAAGGAAGAAAAAGAACTTCCCATCGATAATTCAAATAAAAATGTAACATGGGTACCTATAACAAAATGGTCAGACTGCACAAAATCTTGTGGTGGTGGCAAGTCATATTTAAAAAGGTTATGCATTATTCCTGAAGATGTAACAGAAAAATGCGAGGGCGAAAATATTTTAGAAAGAGACTGTAATTTAGATCCATGCGATACATTTAATAAAGAGATAGCTAAGTATAACATAACTAAAGCTGAGTCTATTTATCGAATAAACTACATGCCTGTAAGTAAGCGTCCTATGAGATATGAGAGGTGTATAATTAAAGAGGGAGACCTTGCCTTATATATTGACGAAGGAACAATCAAAGGAGCAAAAATCCCTGTGAGAGTAATAATTAATAAAAATACTCTAACTGCTTACGCGAATGATAACTATGATTCTATTATCTTATCCCATAGCCTTAGTTCAATTACTGGATTAAGAAAATACGACAAAGATGAAACCGAAGCATGTTTCGAAATCGAAGAGAAAAAGAGAAAAACTATTCTTTGCGCATTCGCAGGTTCTAGTGACAAGGGAGTAGTTGAATTAGCAAGAGAATGGCAAATTGATTTATTAGATTTTATTAAAAAATGTACAGATTCCTATTCCCCTGATTTAGATTACGTTGAGATAAAGGATAAAAATCTAGAAAATGATTTTCAGAATTCTTTTGATTTCTACCAAGAAAAAGAAAAGGATGAAATGGAAAAAATCATTCAGAAAACTCAACAAATTGCCTTAAAAGCACTAGAAAAAGAGCTAAAAGTCGAAAATTTAATAGAAAAAGAAGAAGAGTTAAAGCATAAAAAGCTTGAAACAGAAATATTTCAAAGATTAGAAAAAGTTAAATTACAAAAAGATCTTATTAACAAAGCACTAAGCGAAAGGAAAAAACAAGCGGATGTCTTTGCTAACAAACTTGCAATTAGAAAAAAAATTAAACAACTAACTGAACAAGTAAAACGAGAAGTTTTGAAAATTAGAGAAGATCTTAGAGCAAGAATCCTGGCAAAACAGAGAGATGAAAGTAGAAAAAGAACAATAGTGATTGATAAAATTAACGATTTGAAAAAAGACATTTCAAACAATTTAATGAAAGCCAGCAAAGACGGCAATATTGAAGAATGCAACCCCTACAGAAAAAACGAGGATATAATTAAGTATTGCAAGGTAAATTACGGAGATGATATAAGCAAAATGAAACGATGTGTTGAGGGTGACAAATTTTGTTACATGTGTTGTGAATATGAATTTGGGGAACTTCATTTAGAGAAAAGAAGCGCATGTTATTCAGATTGTGATGATTTTTTGGTATATAAAAATGATTCCAAAGATGATGAAAATAAAAAATCAGGAGATTTGGAAGGTATGCCAACTATCAAGAAAGAAAATAAAACTGCTAAAACCGAAATTAAGGTTGTGAAGGAAAAATACTTTTTAAAAAAAAAACCAAATAACTTTCCTAATTCTCAATTTTTAAATTTGATGCAAACAAAGGAAGAAAATACAAGTGGAAATAAACAGGATTTAGATAAATTAATTGAAGAGGCTAAAAAAAAAGAATTATTATTAAATATAAAAGAGGAATTATTAATATGAAATAATATAAATTAAGTAAAAAAAGTGTATTGTTAATATAAGTGATATGTTCCAAAATGTATAGTTGAGTTTTTATTGAAGGACCTGTCTAAACATTTTTAACGGGAAGAGAATTACCAATAATTAAAACTTAAATATATGAGGTTAATATCAATTATATTAAATATTTTTTCTGATATATCTAAGACAATCTAACAATTGGTATATTTCCTTAATATTAACTTGCATCAAGTAATACTTTATAAGATTATATCTAAAATAACAATCTTGAAAACCTTTTTGAGGCTGGGCACCTATCCATTCTAGTAGCACTAAATCTAACTCTGCATTTTTTAGTTTGAATCCACCTCCTGATAACCTCTTTTTCTGTGCACCTTTG
>Ga0169931_10006049_pt1 | contig 18331 bp, 12 predicted proteins | sample Kivu_15m_20L_FD_129675 | JGI IMG/M metagenome (GOLD analysis project Ga0169931, IMG submission 129675) | Freshwater microbial communities from Lake Kivu, Western Province, Rwanda to study Microbial Dark Matter (Phase II) - Kivu_15m_20L... | ecosystem: Environmental > Aquatic > Freshwater > Lake... | reverse complement strand
TGATCTGATCGTCGATCAAGTGCCCATCCGGCCGATCGGTGTACCAATAAACCCGCCGCACGCTCACCTCAAGCCCAGAATCTGCGAGCAACCTCGACAAGACGCGAATCAAATTGCGCCGGCCCATCACAGGCTCAGCACCCGGCTCGCAATCACGTTGGGACAGCCAGGCAACAAAACGGTCGTCGAGCAGCGCGACACAACTGCTGCTGCGGCCCGGCCGCGGTCTGCGAGACCCAGGGGGGGATCGGGGATTCAGAGAAAAGGAATGCGGTCTTGAGTTCATGTCGTATTGTTTGATCAGCGTTCGCGCAGGGCCTCAGACAGGGTCTTGACCACCGGCTTCACCAGATAGTTGATTACCGTATTGCTGCCGGTCCGGAGTTCGACGGTCGCAGTCATGCCAGGCTGAATCTCGAGATCTTCATCAGGGCGACCGCTGAACTGACGTCCCTCCGTCCGAACCCGAACCCGATAGTAAGGCAGTTCACCCTGCTTGAGATCGTCGGTAAGTGTGTCGGGACTAATGTAAATCAGCTTGCCGGGGAGATCACCGTAAATCGTGTAATCGTAAGCGTCGATCTTCACTGTAGCAGAAAGTCCGGGTTTGATGAAGGCAATATCTGCCGGCATCACCCTGGCCTCGATGACCAGATCGTCCTCGAGCGGCACGATTTGCATCACCTCCTCGCCTGGCCGGATCACCCCCCCACGCGTGGTGATCCGAATGTTCTTGACGAGGCCACGCACTGGCGCGCGTAGCTCAGTCTGTTCGACCTGGGTCAGTCGTTGCACCACCGTCTGCTCGACCGCAGCGAGATCCTCGAGCGCCTTGCTGAGCTCGGCCTGCGCATCCTGAAAATAGCGGTTTCGCTTATTGGTGATCTGCGAGCGGATCTCCGCCAGTTGCCGCTCGAGCCGCAGAACGTCGGTCTGGCTCACGTCGCCAGTCTTGAGCAGTGGGCGCGTCAATTCGAGCTCGCGTCGGGCCAATTCGACCAAGGTCTCGAGCGCCTGAAGCTCTTCGTTGATCGCCGACTGGCGCTTGCGGAACAACGATAGCTGATTGTCACGGAACTGCGGGTAGTCCTTGATCTGTGGCGGAAACTGCGGCTGCCCGCCAAAGACCTCGGCGCGCAGACGCGCCACCGTCGCGGCAAGCCCGACCGACTTGGCTCGCGCCTCAAGAAAAGACGCTTCGGTGCGCGCCTTTTCAAGCCTAACCAGCACCTGATCGCGCTCAACGACCTCTCCGTCCTGTACCAGGATCTGCTCGATCGTGCCGCCGTCCTGAGACTGGATCAACTGAGAGCGCTGGCTGGCAATGACCGAGCCAGGCGCACGCGTGATCTGATCGATCTCTGCGTAGTAGGCCCAAGTCACGAACGCTAGGAGCGCGAAAGCGGTTGTCCAGAGAACCATGCGCGAACCACGCAGGCGCAGTGACGCGTTGGCCCGGGCGTCCGAATCGCCCGACTCGAGGAACCAGAAGAGTTTCATGGGGTCATTGATCCGATCAACGCAAGGGCATCACCGCACCACCGTGGGCCATCCTCTGCGCACCCGTCACACCCGCTGCAGCTTCGGTCTTGGGCGGGGCCTGAGGCGCACCTCCCTCGCCGCCGACTGGCGCGGGTCCAGGAGCAGGCTGGCGCAGCCGCGCGAGCACCTGATCACGTGGGCCGTCGAGCACGACCTTGCCACGATCGAGCACGATCAGGCGCTTGACATGCGGCAACAGCGCCGGCTTGTGGGTCACGGCGATCACGCTCGCCTCGGGCGGCATTTCCTCAAAGAGATGCTTCATCACACGAGACTCGAGCGCGGAGTCCATGGAGGCGGTGGGCTCATCGAGCAACAGGATGCGCGGACGTGCCAGCAACATGCGGGTGAGGCCGACCAACTGCCGCTGCCCCCCTGAGAGGCCGCGACCGCCCTCCGAAATCTCAAGCTCCAGGCCCTTGGGATGACCCTGTATGACCTTATCGAGCCCGGTCATTTCCGCAGCCCGCATGATCTGCGTATCGCTCGGGCTGGGCAGCCCCATGGTGAGGTTCTCACGCAAGCTGCCATTGAAAAGCCGGACGTCTTGAGGCAAGTAGCCGACATGCTCGCGGACAAATTCCGGCGCCAGATGCGTGACGTCGACGCCGTCAATATAAACCGTACCTTCGCTCGGTCGATAGAGGCCAGAGAGCAGCTTGATGAGCGTCGATTTTCCCGACCCGACCGCACCCAGAATGGCAATGCGCTCCCCTGGCCCGACGGCAAGCGCAGGCAGATCCAGCGCCGGTCTATCCTTGCCGTAGGCGAACTTGACCTGATCGAGGCGAAGATCGCCGCGACATTGCTCCGGCACGACCAGTCGCTGATCCGGCTGGCGATCCCCCGGCATGGCCATGATGGCATCGAGCGATTTGAGTGCAATCTTGGCGTGCTTCCACTGGACGATCAGATTGGGGATCTGAGCCATTGGCGCAAGAGCGCGGCCCGAGACGATCGAACAGGCAATCAAGGCACCCATGGTCAGCGACCCCGATGAGATGGCGTAGGCACCCGCCGCGATCAGCGCAACGTAGCTCACCTGCTGAATGGTCTGAGCGAGATTGGTTGAAAACGTGGAGAGCATGCGAACGCGGAGCTCGGACGCCGCAATCGTCGCGGTGAGCGCGCGCCAGCGGTCCAGCAGCTTCCACTCACCCGCCGAAGCCTTGATCGATTCGATGCCATCCACGGCCTCGATCAGCAGGCCGTTCTTGCGGTTGGATTCGGTCATGTGCTCGTTGGTGGCACGCTCGATCGGTCCGCGAAACACCATCCCAGCGAATACGGCAACCGGTACCATGGTCAAAGGCACCAATGCCACTGGCCCGGCGAGCAGCGCGATCACACCGATGAAAAACAGCGCAAAGGGGACGTCCGCGAGGATGAAGAGCGTGGACGAGGTCATGAAGTTGCGAACGGACTCAAAGTGCCGGATCTGGGAGGCAAAGGTTCCGACCGTACGAGGCCGCGCGTCAAGACGAATGTCCAGCGCCTTGCCAAAGAAAATCGCAGAAAGCTCCTGATCAATGAGCTTGCAGGCTCGATCGACCATCAGCGCCCTCACCTGCTTGAGGGTCAACTCGAGGAGGATCGCGATCCCGACGCCAATCGTCAGCACCCAGAGGGTGGCATAGCCCTTGGTCGGAACCACCCGATCGTAGACCTGCATCGTGTAGAGCGCCGAAACCAGCCCGATCACGCTCACCACGAACGTCGCAAACACCGCCTCGAAAAAGACCCGTCGGTGTCGACGAATGGCAAACGCGAACCACTCAGCCGCGGAGCGGCTGGGTGCACCCGCCTCGCCCGGCGCCGCCGAGGTAACCGGCAAGACCAGGATGCTGCCCGCTGCCGCCTGCTCGGCGGCCAGGGTCATCGTACCGCCCGCCGCATCCTCCACGGCGAGCGAACCGCCTCCCAGCACGCCGCGAATAAGCAGAACAGTCTCGGCGTCTTTCGAAAACCACAGCGCCGGTACATCACCACGAGAGAATCGCCCGGGCGATACCTCGCGGCAGTCGGCCTGAACGAAGCGGGCACGCCACCATTCGAGCGCGCGCGTCTTGCGATCCAGGGACGCCATGGGCAGGCCATCCGATGACCTGACGAGCATCCCGAACCGATGAGAGGGAACCGCCTGACCCTGAAGGCCAGCAAGTCGAGAAAGGAGCGAGGCAAGCGCTTCGTCGGGCGGCGATTCAGGCTCGGCTGCGGCGGGAGCACCAGCGGAAGGCGACAACCCCTCCGCATCAGCCATAGAAGACGAGGTACCCTCGGACATGGTTGAAGCATTCATCGTTTCAAGGCCCAAGAGAATCGATCGAGCGGGCATCAACCCCGCCGCTCAAGAGCAGGAGGCGCATGTGCACCGCCTGTATGCCCCAATCGAGATCGGCGAGCGCGTAGCGCGCCTGAGTCGATTCGCGCTGGGCATTCAACACGTCCAGCCAGGTCTTGCGCCCAACCTGATACTGTCGAAGGTAAGACGCTACGACCTCGTCGCTCGCGCGGGCGATCCGGCGCACCGGATCGAGTTGCTGACGCTGGGCGAGGAGTTCCGCCCAAGCGCTTCTCACTTGCAACAGCAACTGTCGCTCATGGGTAAGAACCGCCTGCTCGGCCGTTGCGACCCGCGAGACCGCTGCCTCGGCCGCACTCAGGACTGACAGGCCAGGCCCAGGCCTGAATTCCATCCCCACGAATGCGAGCGTGCGGTCCTGTCCGAACTGGAGCGACCCAATCTGCTGACGAACGGCCGCAAAGATGACCGGCTTGGTGTTGGCTCGAGCCACCTCGACCTGAGCGCGCGCTGCGCGTATCAGGATCTTGAGCCGCTCGCGCTCGCCCGAGTGGTTGAGCGCGGCCTCGATGGCCTCACCCTCATCGCGTGGCAGACCGGGCAAACGCTCGGGCGGCGTCAAACCCGCACGCAGTACAGCACCGCTTGCCTGCTCGAGATTGACACGGGCAGCCTCAAGCGCCCGTTCAAACTGTAGACGCTCTGAAATCGCCTGCTGCATCCGGGACGCAGCCAGCGTCTCGTCGGCGATCGGACTCACCTCGGCACGCACCCGGCGCTGGATCATCTCCAGCAACCGACGATGTTCGGCGACGTTCTCCACCGCAATGCCAATACGCGCCTCGAGCCGCAGAATCTCGAAAAATCCGACACCCACCTGAAGCAGGACCTGCTGCTCGGCCTCACGCACCGACGCGGCAGCCGCCTCGCGGTTCTCGGTCGCCAGCCCGATCTGGCTGTCGATGCGCCCGCCAGTCCAAAGCGGCTGCTGCAACTGCAGGACCGCCTGGGCACCTTCGCGCGCCTGAACCTCGCCGGTGAGCGAAGGGTAACGCGCCCACTGCGCGCCCTCGAGATCAAAGCCCGCCGCCCGCAATTCGCCCAAGCGCGCCTGGATATTGGGGTTTTCAGTGAGCGCCTGGCGGATCAGTCGACCCAGCGAGTAAGGCGCATCCAGAGAGGACGCTCTGGGCACCGGTTCTTGAGCAAACGCCATTGGCAAGACCGCAAAGCCCAGCCCCAGGCAGCACGTCAACAATGGGGCTACCATGCGGTCCATTCGCCAACGAACAGAGGAAGACACGTGATGGATCTAAGTTTTAAGCGTGGAAGGCCGTTCGGATCGGGCGATCTGTAGGGCAAGTCGAGCCTGCAAGCTCATGAGAGACCGAATTCTACGTGATCCGAGCCCCTGATGGCCTTCCCGCAAGGGTAGACCATCCAAAAACAGGAACACCCTCACGGTAGGCTGAAGATCAACGCTTGAACGCAACGGCCCAGAAGACCCTCATCACCGTGACACCTGTGAACGCAGCAAGAATGTCGTAGAGGTCGCTTCGCAGCCACGGGGCGAGCGCCTGGAGTAACTCGGTCAGCATCGCCAAGAGGCAAAGTGCAATGATGACCATCCAGGAGCGTCGCGGGTAAGCGATCGTCCCGAACGCGGTGAGCGATGCGTAAATCATCGAGATCTGCGCTTTGCCCCAAACGTAGCCGGTCTGATAGTCCTCGAACCAGCCCCCAGTGGGTGGCAGGACGAAGATCAGCATCAGGGCGCAGGCACACCAGAAGATTTTTCCGAGCATGGCGCGAATTCTAGTCGAGCAAAGATGACGGAGCGCATTAAACGCCCGTATGCTCCACGGGCGAACAATTCCCTGCCCCACACAGGCCACCCATGTCTTCGACTGTCCTTATCCAGAACGCCCTTTGCCTGCTCCCGGCTGCAGACGGGTTCACCGCCTTCCGACGCGACGTCTTGATCGAAGGCACTCGCGTTACGCGCATCGCGGAATCAGGCACCCTGGCGGGTCTTGAGGTCGATCGCCGCATCGACGCCAGCCGGCTACTGCTCACGCCGGGTCTGATCAACGGACACCTCCACGCCTGGGACACCTGGCAAAAAGGCTGCATCGAGAATCTGCCGCTCGAAATGGCGATGGCCTATCTCAGGCCCCGCAAGGCCGTGCCGCTCACCGAGCGCCAGGTTTATCTGCGAACCATGGTGGTCGCCCTTGAGGCGCTGCGCTCAGGCACCACCACCGTGGTCGACGACATGAGCCTGGGCCAGGGCATGACACCTGGGCAGATCGACGCTGCGTTTCAGGCCTGGGAAGACTCGGGACTGCGTGCGCTGGTCGGTTTTTCGATGATCGACAAGGCCGTGGTCGACAGCTACCCCTTTGTGGACGAATGCTTCGATCCCGAACTGCTCGCGGGCCTGCGCGCCCTGCCCCGGCCGGATGGCGACGCGCTACTGCGCCTGGTTGAAAGCCTCGCCCGCCGGCGGCATCCCAGCACTCACCGCGTTGGCGTCTTGGTGGCGCCTTCCGCGCCCCATCGATGTACGGATGAGTTCCTCAAACGCTGCCGGCGCCTGGCCGATGAACTCGACCTGCCGGCGATCACCCATTGCCAGGAGACTCGCCTTCAACTCGTCACCGCCCAGGAGTTTTACGGCGAAAGTCTGGTCGCGCATCTCGACCGACTGGGCTTTCTCAAGCCCAGAACCAGCCTGATCCACGCGACCTGGCTCTCGGCCGACGACATCGCGCGGATTGCCGATCGAGGCGCCACAGTGCAGCACAACCCCTTCAGCAACGCTGTGATCGGGTCGGGTCTTGCGCCGGTACGGGAGTGCCTTGACGCCGGGATCAACGTCTCGATGGGGAGCGACGGCCATGGAATCCTGTTTGGCAGTCACATGCTTTCGACGCTTGCCTTCGGGGCGACCCTGTCCAAGCTCCGTTTCCCTGAGCACGAACGCTGGCTGACTGCATCGGATGTGCTGACGGCCGCCACGCGCGGCGGCGCCCAGGCGCTTGGTCTGCCAACGGGCGAGCTCCGCGAGGGGGCTGCAGCCGACCTGGTGGCCTATCGAATTGACTCCCCCGCATTCACCCCGCTCAATGACCCGGTTCGACAGTTGGTGTATGGCGAAAAAGGCGCAGCCATCGAACTCGTTCTGATCGATGGCCGTGTCGTGATCGATCAGGGGCGAATCGCGACCGTTGACGAGCAGGCCCTCTACGCCGAGGCACACGCTGCGCACGCAGAGCTGATCGACTCGCTCACCGCCTCGATCGAGGACGCGACGCCCATGCGGGACGCGCTCCTCAAGGTAACGATCAAGGCGCTGGGCTGCCCGATCGACGAGACGGTCCGGCCAGCCTGGCTGGAAGGGACCCAGCCCCCGGGACACTCGCTGCGCCCTCGCTGAGTGGCGGCCAAGCCGCGTGCTCCGCGGCAGCGAGAAGGGCCGGACCGGCGAGGCGATATCGCTCGCTCTGGCATAGTGCGTTTTGTCACACGGACTTCCAAATGGAGACTTCGACATGAAAATTGAGACCCTTGCCGTCCACGCCGGCTACAGCCCTGACCCGACCACCAAGGCGGTAGCGGTCCCGATGTATCAGACGGTGGCCTACGCCTTCGACAACGCGCAGCACGGTGCCGACCTGTTTGATCTAAAGGTCGCCGGCAACATCTACACCCGGATCATGAACCCGACTCAGGACGTGCTCGAAAAGCGCGTCGCAGCCCTGGAGGGCGGTATCGCCGCGCTCGCGCTCGCCTCCGGCATGGCAGCCATCACCTATGCGATACAGACGATCGCCGAAGCCGGCGACAACATCGTCTCGGCCAGCACCTTGTATGGCGGCACCTACAATCTTTTTGCGCATACCTTCCCGCAGATGGGCATCGAGACACGCTTTGCCGATCCGCGCAAGCCCGAAACCTTTGCGGCGCTGATCGATGGCCGGACGAAGGCGGTTTTCTGCGAATCAGTGGGCAACCCACTCGGCAACGTCACCGACTTCGAGACGCTGGCAACGATCGCCCACGCACACGGCGTGCCGCTGATCGTCGACAACACCGTGCCCAGCCCCTATCTCTGCCGCCCCTTTGAGCACGGTGCCGATATCGTCGTCCACTCGCTGACCAAGTACATGGGTGGGCATGGAAACAGCGTCGCAGGTGCGATCGTCGACTCAGGCAAATTTCCCTGGGCCGAGCACAAGGCCCGATTCCGTCGCTTGAACGAACCCGATGTTTCCTACCACGGCGTTGTGTATACCGAGGCGCTGGGGCCGGCCGCGTTCATTGGCCGCGCGCGGGTCGTGCCGCTTCGCAACATGGGTGCGGCGATTTCGCCGATGAATGCTTTCCTGATCCTGCAAGGGATCGAAACGCTCGCGCTTCGCATGGACCGCATCTGCGACAACGCGCTGGCGATCGCTCAAAAGCTCGCCGCCCACCCCAAGGTCGCCTGGGTCAACTACGCCGGACTGCCCGACCATCCGGAGCACGCGCTCGTGCAGAAATACATGGGCGGCAAGGCCTCGGGCATCATCTCCTTTGGGCTGAAGAGCCAGGATGCCGACAAGCGTGCCGCGGGCGCGCGCTTCCTGGATGCGCTGCAGTTGTTCACGCGTCTGGTCAACATCGGCGACGCCAAATCGCTGGCGACCCACCCCGCTTCGACCACTCACCGACAGCTCGGTGCCGAAGAACTCGCCAAGACCGGCGTGAGCGAAGACATGGTGCGCCTGTCGGTCGGCATCGAGCATGTCGACGACCTGATGGCCGATCTCGATCAGGCGCTCGCGAAGGCCTGAACGCAAATGAATGGGGGCGTGCCCCACGCCGCTTGCGGCCGGCGCGCGCGCGAGGAGGGCGCGCGGCGCCGACCCCACGGCGGACCCGATCAGGCGGGGCTTGAACGCAGTCCGTAAATGCGGTCGCCGATGAACAGATATTCGGCGCGAAGCAGCGCCGAGCCTTTTTCACCTTTGAACATGAAGCCCACGACGGCGAAGGTCTGCCCGTCCTGAAGCTGCGAGATCTGCCATTGATTCATGCGGAAGATCGGAGCCAATTCGATCTCCCAGCGCGCATCGCGGCGGGTCGGCAGGATCGTGCGCTTGAATAGAGCCACCCCATCGATCCCCGCCGTCTGCGCGGGGGGCTGACGCCGACCGAGATCGGCAGGAAGGACGAGCGGAGAATCGAGCTCGAGCATCAGCTCGGCGTGAGGGTTGCGCCAGCGCACATCGCGGGCACGGCCTGAGAGGTAGATCGGCCGCTCCTGATCGAAGCTGCTCCAACCGTGATGGGCCCGTACCGCACTCGCTCCCAACATCAGACCCAAACCCGCTGCAAGACTGTGTCGACGATCCATCGAATACTCCTCGAATCACTGAATGGTGGTTCAGCTGTAGGCGAGCCAGCGGCCCAGAGCGATCACCGCGATCCAGATCAGGCTTGACATCACGATCTGCAATTTGGCGATCGCATCCAGTCGCGCCAGCGACCCCCGCCCGTGAAACCAGGCCGCGTTGCCGCCTGCCAGCATCAAGGCCACCATTTTCAGGGTGAAGACACGATTGGCGAGCAATTCCCCTGCCTGCGTCGCAAACATCAGCAAACCACTGGCCGCGGCAAACAGAAAACCAATCACCGCCAGTGCAGATGACAGCCGCGCAAGGGGTACAAGCGGCAGGCTTGGCGCCACACCCAACACCCGGCATTCGAGCAGCACGAGATTGCCGAGGATCAGCGCGATCCCGATGAGGTGAACCACCTCAAGGGCAGGATAGGCCCAGGGGTGGGCGGCCAGGGAAGCGAACACGGGGATCTCCATTCGACGCGATCGTCATCGAACCGTCACGCAATTGACATCGCATCGTCAAGTTCAATTTTTAAGGTTCGGGTTCCGTTGAGACTCTACAGGAACCGATCATGACCCCAGAGCGCACGCCCGCCCAGTCCGATATCGCAATTGCTGAATCCCGTCGTACGAAGCGATTCCGCAGGGCCAGAAGCGAGGCGATGACGGAGCCGACGGCAGCGATCGCGGCGGATCATGAAGCACCAACGATGAATGCGGATCTCAGAATTCGCGCGGTGGAAGCCACCCCGGAGGACGATTCGGATCGCGTCGTTGATGAGGGCATCGCGCGCAGCCCAACCAACGAAAACCCGGAGGTGGTCGATCTCGCCCTGGGCGACGGCGGGGCCTGGACCTCGATGCCACTCGGCTCGATCATTGAACTCGCCCAGGCGGGAGGCTCGGCAAGCACAGCGGCGTCGGCACCGGCAGCCGCAGTCCCGGCCACGACGCCCTTCAATCCGCTTGTGATGTTCGGCTTTGCCGGAGCTGGCCTGATCTTCGCCAATCGGAGCAACACGCCTCTCCCGGAACTCAGCGGCAAGGTGATCGATGGCTATCTTGCAGGCGCCACAGTCTTTATAGATGTCAATGGCAACGACAAATTGGACGCAGGCGAGCCCTCTACCACCACCGATGCGAATGGCGGCTTCGTTCTGCGAACGAATCTGAGCGGCCCGATCGTGGCCCAGGGCGGGCGAGATATCTCGACCGGATTCGATTTCGAGGGGACGCTTCGCGCGCCGGCGGGGTCCACCGTCGTGACGCCGCTCACCGCCCTGGTGGCCGAACTGGTCGAACAGAAGGGCCTGTCGGTCAGCGCTGCGAGCAATCAGGTCATGCAGGCGATCGGGCAGTCCAGCCTGGCTGGCAAGATTGATCTCACGCGATTCGACCCGGTCGCCGAAATCGCTAAAGGCACGGACGGCGCACTGGCGGTCCAGAAGGCCGGCGTGGCCATCGTAACGATGATCAATGAACTCAGCGATGCCCTCGCACCGGACGCCTCGGCAGGCGCCCTGACGGGTGTCTCAAGCGGAGTCTTTTCGGTACTGGCGCTTGAGATCGCGGAGCGTCAGCTCTCGATCGCACCAGAAAGCCTGAGCAGCACCACCAGCAGCCTGATCGATGCCGTATTGGCGCGGTCGGAACCGATCGCTCAAGGGGTCAACATCAGCAAGGAGAGCCTGAGTGCATCTCGGGTGGGGCTGAACGAGCGGATCGCGAAATTCGAGGCCGGGATCGCCAATAGTTCCGACTTGGCGAGCCTGGCGAACGTTCAAAAAAACACGCTGGAAAGCAAGACCTACACGCTGCAACTGCTGCACTTTGCCGATGCGGAAGCGGGGCTACTCGCCTCGCAGACCGCGCCGCGTCTTGCGGCGCTCGTCGATCGCTTCGAAGACCAATACGCAAACTCGATCACGCTGGCCGGTGGCGACAACTTCATCCCGGGGCCCTTCATGGCCGCGGGGACCGATCCGTCCCTGCTTCAAATTCTTGGGGTGCCCGGCAATCGTGGCAACGTCGAGATCGGGGCCGTTGAAGTTGCCATTCACAACAAGATGGGTGTGGTGGCGAGCACGCTGGGTAATCACGAATTCGACCTGGGCTCAAACGCACTGGCCTCGGCCTTTCGCCCGGGATCCGGCAGCCCTGGCGCGGACTTTGTCTATTTGTCCGCCAATCTGGATTTCGCTTCGGACAGCGCGCTCAATCCGCATTTCGTCAACACGGTGCAGACTGCCGGGCTGGAAGAAGCCTCGGCCTTGAAAGGCAAAATCGCACCGTCGGCCGTCATCACAGAGGGCGGCACAAAGATTGGCCTGGTGGGTGTCACGACTCAGCTGCTCGAGTCGATCTCCTCGCCCTCAGGCACCCGAGTCAAGGGCGCGCCAGGCCGTGATGACATGGATCTGCTGGCCTCGCAACTGCAGCCCGTGATCGATGATCTGACCGTGCAGGGTGTGAACAAGATCATCCTCATGTCGCACCTCCAGGTATTGGGCAATGAAAAGCTCCTCGCAACCAAACTTTCGGGTGTGGACATCATCCTGGCTGCTGGCTCCAACACGCGACTGGGTGACGCGAATGATGTGGCGGTCGCCTTCCCCGGGCATGACGCCTCGTTCGCTGACACCTATCCCCTCGTGATCAAGGACAAAGCCGGGCAAAACACACTGCTCGTCAATACAGATAACGAGTTCACCTACCTGGGTCGCCTGGTCGTTGATTTCGACGACAAGGGCCACATCGTTCTGGACAGCCTCACGGCAAATGCGTCGATCAATGGGGCTTACGCCGCAACTGACCAGAACGTTGCCGCAGCTTGGGGCACGACCGTCGACCAACTGGCCACGACCGCCTACGCCCCCGACACGCGAGGCGGTGAGGTCAAGGCGCTGACCGACGCGGTACAGGCCGTCATCTCGGCGAAAGATGGGAATGTATTTGGCTACTCGAATGTCTACTTGGAAGGCGAACGGAGCAACGTCCGCAACCAGGAGACCAATCTCGGCAATTTGAGCGCCGATGCCAACGCGTACGCGCTTGAGCAGGCCTTGGGCAGTGCGGCTGAGCAGACCTACATCGTCTCGCTCAAGAACGGCGGTGGTATCCGGGCGCAAATTGGAACGATTTCGGCACCGAAAGCAGACGGAACCGTCGACAAGCTTCCTCCTCCCGATGGCAGCGTCTCGCAGCTCGATGTCGAGAACTCATTGCGCTTCAACAATCAGCTGATGGCCTTCGATACGACGCCCGAGGGACTCAAGGCGATTCTCGAGCACGGTGTGGCATCGCTGGGCAGTCAGGGGCGCTTCCCTCAGTTGGGCGGCGTTAGTTTTTCCTACGACCCAGATCTTCCTGCCGGGTCACGGGTGAGCGACATTGCGCTGGTGGGCGATGGCTACCGGGTCGGACTCTTTGACAATGGGGTCAAGCTGGCGAGCGCACCTGCGACCCTTACCGTTGTCACGCTCAACTTTATCGCCAACAACGGCGACTTCTACCCCATCAAAACCGTTGGCACCACCAAGGGAAATGGTAAAAATTTCCGGTATGTCGTCGAACAGTCCGATGGCACGCTCAGCTTGAGCGATCCCGTCGACGAATCGAAGAACTTTACTGCAGCCGACACGATCTCTGCGGCCGTAGGCTCGGCCACGCTATTGGGGGAGCAGAAGGCCTTCGAGACCTACCTGCGAGCCTTCCACGGCACGCCTGAGACCGCGTTCAATGGGGGCGACGTTCCCGCCGCGCTTGATACGCGGATTCAGAATTTGAATGCTCGGGAAGAGGATGTGCTGAGCGCAGAGACGACCGGAGCGATCTTGCTGAACGCAAGCATCGACGGGCTGGGCGATGCGATCACACTCTATTTTGATCGCGCACTGGACGCCTCCAATATCCCCTTGGCCTCCCAATTCAGTGTGCTGGCCGCCGGATCCTCAGAGACCGTATCCGTGACCTCGGTCCAAGTCTACGATGGTCAGGTTCGATTGCGTCTCGACTCGGTGCTGCCCACAAACGCCTCGGTACAACTCGCCTTCCGCGATCCGAGCATGGCCGACGACCCCGTAACCTTGCAGGCGCTCGATGGCAAGGACGTGCTCGATTTTCGCGGCGTCACCGTCACGAACCGGCTATCGCTAGTCGAGAGTCACCCTGGCAAATTTGCGAAGGCCTCTGCCACGACCGAGCCTTTGGCCGGCGCAGAGATTTCCGCCTTTGACCCGCTCAGCAATCGGCTCTTTGTCACCTCCCCGCTTGGTTTGCAAGTCTTGTCAGTCGACTCAGACCTGAAAATGACCTTGCTCGGCACCGTCAGCCTCGGTAGCAATGACATCAACAGCGTCGCAGTCAAGAATGGCATCCTGGCGGTGGCCGTGGCGGCCGCCGACAAGACCCAGCCCGGCACGGTATTTCTGCTTGACGCTGGCGCGAACCTCTCGGTTGTTGCAAACGTGATTTCGCCCAGCGAACCCTTCGTTCGCGGCAGTGTCACGGTTGGCGCGCTGCCCGACATGCTGGTATTCACCCCCGACGGCACGAAAATCCTTGTGGCGAACGAGGGAGAGCGGAACACACCGAATGACATCAAGGCCGGCAAGTCACCGGTCGATCCCGAGGGCTCGGTCAGCATCATTGATTTGAGCCCAGTTCTCGCGCCTGGTGCTCCCTCGGATGCGGTACCTACGGACAGCACTGCGGGCTTCACAGCTTTCAACGCTCAGGCGGCAGCGCTGAAGGCGAAAGGGGTTCGGCTTTTCGCGGGCGAACCAGGATTCGAGGTCGCCCGGGACCTTGAGCCTGAGTACATCGCGATTTCACCAGACGGCAAAACGGCGTTTGTGACCCTTCAGGAGAACAACGCGCTGGCGATCCTCGATATTCAGACAGGGCAGTTCACTGATATCGTGCCTCTGGGTCTCAAGAGCTTTTGGGGTCTGCCCTTTGACGGCAGCGACCGGGACGGACCGGGAAACACCACAGCCGTCGCACTCAGCACCGAGCGACCGGTCTTCGGTCAGTACATGCCCGATGCGATCGCTTCGTACACAGGAGCAGATGGGCGAACATACTATCTGATCGCCAACGAAGGCGACGATCGAGATGACTTCATCGAGCCCGCGGAAACCATTCGTGTCAGCTCCAGCGGCTACGTGCTGGACCCGACTGCATTCCCGAACGGTGCTGCCCTCAAGAGCAACGCGCAGATCGGTCGCCTCACGGTCTCAAATGCTCCGGGCAATCGTGGCGACACGGATGGCGATGGCGATATCGACCAAATTCTGACCTATGGTGCACGCTCGTTCTCGATCATCAATGCCGACGGACGGATCATCTTCGACAGCGGCTCGCACATGGAGCAGTTTGTCGCGGCAGGCGGCGTCTTTAATGCCGCGAATCCCTCCACCAGCGGACTCTTCGATGACACACGTTCCGACAATAAAGGCCCCGAACCGGAGGGCATCACGGTGGGGGTGGTAAACGGTCGCACACTCGCCTTCGTGGGACTCGAGCGCGGCGGTGGTGGTGTCATGGTGTACGACGTGACGGACCCCACCCAGGTCGGTTTCGTGCAATACCTCCGAAACCCAGTTGACGTAAGCCCCGAGGGCTTGATCTTCGTGCCGGGTGCGGTGAGCCCCAGTGGCCGGAGCCTGCTTTTCGTGACCAATGAGGTGTCCCAAACCGTCACCGTATTCGAATCACAGATCAACGATCCTCTGAAACCCGGCGACCTGATGTTCGTCTCGGCGAGTGCGGATGGGAGCGCCCCTGCGACTGTCGATTCCTTCGCCTTCATCCTGCTGAGAAACATCGCCGAAGGCACCGAGATCGGTTTCAGCGACCGGAACTATAGTGCGAGCACCGAATTCGCCGGAATCACGAATGAAGCCGCATTCATCTGGACAGCCGACCAGGCCTATGCAGCGGGCACCATCGTGACCATACAGCCGGATGCCGATAACGGGTCGAATCCCATCTCGGACCGAGGAAGCGTGATCGGCGCGGGAGGCGGACTATCGGGCAGCGGCGACACCATCTACGCGTTCACCGGAGATATCGCCGGCCTCGCAGCAGGCACAGCCGGGGCCATCTCGGTCGATCAGTTGCTCGCCTCGCTCAACATCGGCGGAGGCGCCGCAGGTGATGTACCCAGCGCAATCGGAGCATACTCGCAGGTCTTCAGCGAAGACAATGTCAAGTACAACGGTCCTTTGGACGCGTCCGACCCTGCAGAGCTCGCACTGCTGATCGCTGATCCGAGCAACTGGCTGAAGAATGATTCAACCGCCTATGCCATCACCAGCGGCAGCCTGTTCCCGGTTTGAGCGTCATCCGAGGGGACTCCACGCCGACGGAGTCCCCTCTTCTGATTCGATGAGCGCTTGTTGAGTACCGCCGTACTCATGTCGCTGGAAATCGAATTCGTCGACAGGTTCATTTGACGTGTCGTTCGCTGCGACATATGCTCGGGACGTGTCGACGAAATCGCATTTTTGCATCATGAAGAGCCTCGATTCCCACTGGCGCCCCGAGCTCCCGTACAACCAACTGCCCACGCTGCCGCCGGACTTCGGTCTGGAAACCCGCACTGTGCTCAAGGCCTGCATCGAAGCGCGGGCCGCATTGGCGGAGCTGAAGCAGGCCGCCGAACTGATCCCCAACCAGACGATGCTCATCAATACGATCCCGCTGCTCGAGGCCAAGGACAGCTCGGAGATTGAGAACATCGTTACCACCACAGACCGGCTATTCCAGTACGCTCAAAGCCACGCCGGCGTCGAATCGGCGGACCCCGCCACAAAGGAAGCGCTCCGGTACCGCACCGCATTGCACCGAGGCTATCTTTCACTCAAGGAGCGGCCGCTTTGCACCGCCACCGCCGTGGAGGTGTGCCGTACCCTCAAGGGTACGGACATGGACATCCGGCGTACGCCGGGCACGCAGCTGATCAAGGACCGCACGGGCGAGGTGATCTACACGCCGCCGCAGGGCGAGTCGCATCTACGGGACCTGCTCGCCAACTGGGAGCGTTTCCTGCATGAGCAGACCGACCTGGACCCGCTGATCCGCATGGCGGTGGGTCATTACCAATTCGAGGCCATCCATCCCTTCACCGATGGCAATGGGCGGACGGGTCGTGTCATCAACAATCTCTATCTCATTCAGGAAGGGCTATTGGGGCTGCCAATCCTGTACCTGAGCCGGCACCTCATCGCTCAAAAAGCCGACTACTACGGCCTGCTGCTGGGCGTTACCCGGGACCAGGCATGGGAGCCGTGGCTGCTCTTCATGCTGAAAGCCGTGACCGAGACCTCCAGGTGGACCACCGGCAAGATCGCCGGCATCCGCAAACTTGCCGACCATACAGCCGACCATGTGCGGGTACGGCTGCCCCGGATCTACAGCCGGGAACTGGTCGATGAGATCTTCGAGCAGCCGTACTGCCGCATCAGCAACCTCGTAGAAAAAGGCATCGCGCAGCGTCAAGCGGCATCCCGATATCTGCACGACCTGGCAGACCTGGGCGTGTTGCGCGAGATGCCCTTTGGCAAGGAAAAGCTCTTCATCCATCCCAAGCTGATGCAACTGCTCGGGCAGGATCACAATGGGTTCCAAGCCTATACGTGAGAGGGCGCGCCTTGGACCGGCCTTTGCAATCTGCCTGCTCGGAGTTGCCAGACCAGAACAGCACTTCAGCCGTTCAGCCGGGCCTCTCGGGTCGACTGCCCTTGATCTCCAGGAATAAGGACATTGCGCGCTCCGACTCGTAGCGGCTCACCCAGTCCGTGAAGTAGTCATAGATCTCGCGCATCGTGACATCGAGACGAATCGACTCAAACCCTTCGTCATCGCTGTCGACAGGAACGATGCCTGTAACAACATTCTTGAAATGATCGGGGTCGCGATTTCGGGCAGGCAGGTAGGCCTCGACTGCGGCGAACAGGTGTTCAGCCGTAAACCCATGGTCGCGGGTCAGCATCATCAAATCGAAGAGATCGCGCGACCTCACTCTGTCATAGGTGACAAGCACCTTCATCACGAAGAGGCCATCCAGACCCATGAGGTCAAAGCCGCGCTCGCCGGTCTTGAGTTTGGGCGTACTCTGCAGAAACTCGACCTGCCGGACGGGACGTTCGGGCGCAAGACGCGCGTGGAAGGTCACCTTCGAGCTGTCGCATGGGCAAGTGCTCACGATCTTCCGCCATCCGAAAGCCGCGCTCGATATTCCTGAGCATCCGGTCAATGCTCGCCCGCGCAAGCGGCCCAGGCTCGGTGCTTCGGTAAACGCGTTTGACCCGGGCAACCCCGTAATAGGCGCACAAACGAACCATGTCGTCGAATTGATGACGCTCCAGCACCTTGCGGATCAGGACGTGATCCTTGATCTGCGGATTGGACCAGTCGTAGGCGCCGGAGAGACCGACCGTCGCTGATTTGCGCGGGGTCTTGGTACGCCTCAGGGCCGCAAGCAGCCAGATGGGGATCAAGGGCGCGTAGCGCTCGACCAGACCGAGCGGCCAGTCGCCTGTCGCGCGTTGAATTTCAATCAGTGTCAGCTCACGCCGTCCGCGCTGCCAGAGGTCAAGGAGCACCCTGCCCTCTGGCGTCTCAGCCAGAACACGCTTGCGCTCGACGGGTCGCAATCGCGGCCCGCCCGGCGCGGCCTGACCCTCCCCGACCATCACCCCAGGCTGTCGAGCACCGAGGCCAGCTCGGCCGTGGTCGTCACGGTCGCCTGCCGCTGGAACACCTTGTCCATCAGCACACGATGCGTCTCGGCGTCCGGGTCGCCACAGGCGTCGCGGACAACGATGATCCGGTAATCCATATCAGCCGCCTGACGAAGGGTGGACAGCACCACGCCACCGGTCGAGATGCCGCAGAGCACCAGCGTACGGGCGTTCTGGGCACTCAGCACCGCACCGAGGTCGGTCGTGCCAAACGCGCTGACGCGCCGCTTGACGACGACCGCATCCGTGGCCTCGGGCTTGACGGCATCATGAATCGCAGCGCCGGCCGTGCCCTCGACCAGCAGATTGCCGGCCTTGATGCCTGAGAACATCTTGTTGCTCGCAGCGATC
>Ga0169931_10006048_pt1 | contig 18333 bp, 18 predicted proteins | sample Kivu_15m_20L_FD_129675 | JGI IMG/M metagenome (GOLD analysis project Ga0169931, IMG submission 129675) | Freshwater microbial communities from Lake Kivu, Western Province, Rwanda to study Microbial Dark Matter (Phase II) - Kivu_15m_20L... | ecosystem: Environmental > Aquatic > Freshwater > Lake... | reverse complement strand
GCCAACCGCCGCTGTTGCACGCCCGCCACCGTGCCCGCGGGGACTGTCCCCGGTGTCGCACCAAATGATGCGGTTGCCAGTAAATTCTCTGGGATTTTCGCTTGAGGTGCCATGCACCTTGGGGCCGTATGCCGCGGCTGGATTGAGTTATAAAGATGCAGTGTGGCGGGCGGTCGATGTCAATCGGCCGGTCAGGCTTTGGTGCGTTCCTGATGCGGTTCTGGCCGCGTTTGCGCACACCCTTACCAGCGGATTGACATCCCCGCATGCCTCTTCAAGGTGGAGCGGATCTTAAGAACGAAATCAGGTGTCCTTAACACCGTTTGACCATTCCAGCCTGACCCTCCTGGGTCTTCACTCATCTGTTCACAGTATTCCAGAGAACTTCAACGCCATTGGGCAACTCGCCGGCCGCACTCCGTCGGCGTCGCCGCAGGGCCGCCTGTAGCGGTTGCGGCGAAATCTGCGAACGGAATGATTGCAGTGATTTTAACGTCGGCAGGGCCATTCCCAGATCCCGCTCCAGGGTCTGCCGATGACGCAACGCCGGCCCCCCGGCTATCCGCGCCCCCCGGCTACCCATTTTGGCGCCCCTGCGCACCCAATTTTCGAACACGAATTCCACGAAGTGCCGCAGTTGGCTTGATTCTTACCCTGCGTTATCATGCCAGCACTGGCCACCCCCTGAGATCAGGACTTCGGCCAGCGTTTTCAGCTTTCACTCCCTGCTGCGACGAGCGCGGCATTCCCGGAAGGTAGCGGCATGTCAGAACGGATCATCATGCGGACAGGCGAGGCACTGGTGGAGGACGAGGCAGCATGGTCGGCTGCTGAGCCCGAGGTCGTCATTGGTGAGCTGGACGGTCCGGTCGGTCAGGCGATCGCCCATCTGATGGGTGATCAGGTCAAGGGACATTCACGTGTCTTCGCTCTGCTCAATTGTGACGTGCAGGTGCGCCCGGTCACGGTCATGGTCAGCAAGGTGACGGTCACAAAGAATCGCTACACCAATATTCTGATGGGGACCGTTCAGGCCGCAGTGGCCAACGGGGTACTCGACGCGGTTCGGGCCGGCGACATTCCCAGGGATCGCGTGAATGATCTGGGGATTATCATCTCCATCTGGCTTGACCCTGCAGTGCTTGAAGCGGAAGACGTCGACTACGAAATACTCTACCGCACGCACCGGGCAGCCACGGCGAAGGCGATTGGCAAGGCCATGCGAAACGAGCCCTCAATTGACTGGCTTCTGGAGAACCAGGATCAGGTCGAGCACTGTTTCCATCAGATGCTGAAAAACGGTGAACTTTAGAAAGTTTTAATACCCGGGGATTCAGGGGCTCGCGGCGCTGGAATCCTGCGAGGGAATGCATTGAGGCGAATGGACGTTTTCCAGCAAAGGCTTTGTTGTGCAGCAGATTCTTGTGGATGTGGACCAGTGGCGATGTGGTGACGGTCAGCCACTGCTGTTCGTGCTGGGACCGTGCGTCATGGAATCAGAATCGCTGGTGTTGTCCACAGCTCGGCGGCTGGCGGAGCTCAGGGATCAGCATGGGCTGCAGATTGTCTTCAAATCCAGTTTCGACAAGGCGAATCGCACGAGTGTTGACAGCTACCGTGGTCCCGGCCTTGAAGACGGCCTGCGAATGCTGCAGAAAGTCCGCAGTGAAACCGGCCTGCCGGTGACGACGGACATTCATGAAGCGTGCCAGGCAGGTCCCTGTGCCGAAGTCTGTTCAATGCTCCAGATTCCGGCATTTCTGGCTCGACAGACCGACCTCGTGGTGGCTGCCGCGGATGCTGCGGTGGCCCACGGCATCGCGGTGAATGTGAAGAAGCCACAGTTTGTGGCACCGGAAGACATGATTCACGCGGTGGGCAAATGCCGAGCTCGCGGGCTGCAGAGGATCCTCTTATCAGAGCGAGGTTCGACATTTGGATACGGCCGTCTTGTGAATGACTTCCGCTGCGTCCCGATTCTGCGTGCTTTCGGCGTACCTGTCGTCTATGATGCCACTCACAGCGTCCAGCTCCCTGGCGGCTCCACCACCGGTGGCCAGCGGCACATGGTTCCAACGCTCTCCCGCGCCGCAGTCGCCTCCGGTTGCGACGCAGTCTTCATGGAAACTCATCCGCATCCTGACCGTGCTCTCAGCGACGGCCCCAACATGGTGGTCCTCGACCAGCTCGAGTCCCTCCTCCTGCAGCTCGTCCAACTCCGTTCACTGACGCTTTCCTTTCAGTCTGCTCCGGACGCCTGATCCGGCAGGAACTCCTGTATGCCGCAGTTTCGTTCCCCTCGCAATCCCGGTCCTTCCGCGGCACGAAAACTGCGCCTGATCACCGGGATCGCGCTCAGCTTTCTGCTGCTGACAGTCGCAGGCTGTGACAATTCACCACAGCAGGCTCCAAAAGCGGCACCAGAAGACGCGGCGGCCCGCCAGGCTGACGAATGCCGCAGTCGGCTGACCAACGCCGTCTCCCGCGTTTCACCCGATTCCATGGCCGTACAGCAGCGCCGCGACGGTATCGTCAACGCGGTCAACTCCTGGCTGGCCTCCTGCGCCGAAGCCGATGTCAGAAAGCTGGCCATCAGCGACGCCAACGCAGCACTGCTCAGCCCCGACTCCCTCCGAACCGCTCGCGTCTCACGGTTCTCCGAATCCGACATCATCTACATCCGCGACTGTCTGATGCTCAGCCGACTCACTGCTGTCATCTGGAAACGTGTCGAAACTTCGAGTGATGCGGCAGCTGCTGATCGCCAGCGTGTGACGGAATTCTTCCGGCACGTGATTCGTCATCTGGCACTGCTTCCTGGTGATTCAAGCCGCCCCCCGGTTGGTCTCTACGAAGCCCTGCTCACAGGCCGCGGATCCGTGGACGATCGCATCTGGGCCTTCACAGAAGGGCTCCGTCAGCGACAAATCGACAGCCTTGTGCTTCATGCTGCCGCCACCGCGTCCGTGGACGGCACCGCTGACGCTGGCACCAATATTCCCGCAACTGCTGAATGGCTGGTGCTGGTGGCCGTCGGCGACGAAACTCTGCTCTTCGATCCGCTCCGAGGCACTCCGGTCCCGCTGCCGGAAGAACTGTCGATGCCCGTTCGGCAAGTTGCCGGAATCAGTGTCCTTCAGAACCTCGATCGCTGGAAAAACGCCAGCGTTTTCGCTTCCGCCCATCCATCCGCCCCAGCCCCACGGATGCTGGTGTTTCAACAGCAAATGGAAGCCTCAACCGCCGCAGTGCTCTACGAAGAACTCGCCGGGGGCACCAGCGAAATTCGTCCCCTTCTGGAGCGACTTCCAAAGTCCGTGCTGCAGGTCTGGCCCGCGGCAACAATTCGTCTCTGGCCCGTTCCCGAATCACGAATCAGTGCCTCAGCGGTGTTTACCGAGGCACAAAAACAGGAACTGCAGCGGCTCCTGCGGCCTCTTGACAGCCCTTTCGAACGAGCGTCCATCGACCGCGAAAAACTGCTCGCCGATGCCAACGTCGATGAATCGCAACTCTCCGAGGAAGAACTCAACACCATCGTCGCAAACGCACTCGCCGAAATGCTCCAGCGTTCCGATACACTCTTCGGCAAGCCCTCCCGCCGACTGCTCAAAGCGCGCGTCAGCCAGCTTTCCGGCAATTTCGAAGTCGATATGATTCAGGAGCTCCAGCAGATCCGCATCGCCTCGCTTCAGGATTCAATCGACCTGAATTTCAACGACGGCACTGAATCGCTCACTCGCCGCATTCCACTGCCGGCCAGCATTCTTGAAATCCAGCGGTCCGCAGTGGCTGATGCCCTCTACTGGACGGCACTCACCCAAATATCCCGCGGCGACTTCGGCACCGCCGTACAGACGCTCCGCAACTTCCGTCGCCAGTATCCCGATTCTCCGCTTCAGCACGCTGCGATCCTGAATGAAGCCGAATCCCTCGCAGCGCTCGGCAACCCCGCCCTTGCCGCAGAAGTGCTTGCCGCAGCCCCCCCAAACAACCCCGAACCGGCTCGCTTCAGCTGGTGGCAAACGGCCCTGAAAGCCGCAGCCGCTCAGTCCCCCAACACTCCTGCTGAACAGCCCAAAGCCCAATGAAAATCGGGATCTTCGCCGACATCCATGACAATGTCGATAATCTGCGTCATGCGATTCGCCTGTTCAACGCGATGCAGTGCCGAGCAGTATTGCTGGCGGGTGACTTCGTCTCGCCGCTCGTCGTCCCCTCCATGCGAAAACTGCACTGTCCCGTGATCGCCTGCTTTGGTGATAACGACGGCAATCAGAAGGGGATCGCCGGCGGCATGACCATCGTCGGCACACTCGCTCATCCCCCGCTGTGCTGGAAGTCCGCAGATGGCCTGCGATTCCTCATCTGTCACCAGCTCCAGGATGTCCGCGACTGCATCGGCGATGCCGACGTCGTCGTGTTCGCTCACACTCACCGCCCCAGTCTCGTCCGCGATCGCAGCGGTCGCCTGTTTATCAATCCCGGTGAAACGGGTGGCTGGATGTTCCGTAAGCCGACGGTGGCGATTTTCGACACCGACACACGCGAAGCAGACATCCTCGAGCTGCCCCCCATGCCTCCGGCTGTCCCCATTGAAGAATAACCCATGAAAATCCGCCGCATCTTCGCTCACCGTGTTGAACTCCCACTCCACGAAGGCTCATACAAGTGGTCAGGAGGCAAGTCGGTCTCTGTGTTCGACAGCACGATTGTCGGAGTGGAAACGGACTCCGGGCTGACAGGCTACGGCGAAGTCTGTCCGCTGGGGCCGTTCTATCTTCCCGCGTATGCTGAAGGCGTTCGTGCCGGTCTGCGTGAACTGGGCCCGCACCTGATTGGCTTCAATCCTCTGCAGCTGCAGGTGATCAACCACCGCATGGATGCCGCTCTCAAAGGACATCCCTACGTCAAATCCGGCATCGACATCGCCTGCTGGGACTTGCTTGGCAAAGCCTGCAACCTGCCCGTCTGCGAACTGCTCGGAGGCCGCTTCGGCGATGCGGTGCGGCTGTACCGGGCCATTTCACAGGAAGCTCCGGAAGTCATGGCAGAAAAAGTGGCCGGCTATCGCGTTCAGGGATATTCGCGGTTCCAGCTGAAAGTCGGCGGCGATCCCGATACTGATATCGAACGAATTCACGCTGTCCGCGCCTTGCTGCCACCAGGAGACCGACTCGTCGCCGACGCCAACACCGGCTGGACCCAGCATGAAGCGGTCCGCGTTGTAAGAGCGGTGAAGAATCTGGATGTGTATATTGAACAGCCCTGTCTGAACTATGAAGAGTGCCTTTCCGTCCGTCGGCTGACCGATCATCCGTTCGTACTGGATGAAAACATCGACGGCCTCGACATGCTGCTGCGGGCCAAAGCCGACCATGCCATGGACGTCGTCAACCTCAAGATCAGTAAGCTCGGCGGGCTCACCAAAACACGACAGGTGCGTGACCTGTGTGTGAGCATGGGAATTGCGATGACTCTGGAAGACAGCTGGGGCGGCGACATCACCACAGCAGCCATCGCCCATCTTGCCCACAGTACCCCGGAATCATTCCGATTCACCAGCACAGACTTCAACAGTTACGTCACTGTCAGCAACGCCAGCGGCGCCCCCCAGCGAAACAACGGCTGGCTATCCGCCCCCACCACCCCAGGTCTCGGCACCACCCCTCGCTTCGAACTGCTCGGCCCCCCACTGGTCGATATCCACTAACTCCAACGCTCCCACTTCCTCAAATCCCAACCCAATTCCCGCCAGCCACCCTTGCCCCTGCACAACGATCCTGCTACATTCCCGCTCCGAATTCGGGCTATAGCGCAGCCTGGCTAGCGCGCTTGACTGGGGGTCAAGAGGTCGTGGGTTCAAATCCCGCTAGCCCGATTTTTGGCCAAAAGCCAAAAAATAGAGAGCAGATGGGAGAAAGTTGAGAGTAGAGGTTGTCAAAAAGCCAGCTGGCTTCCTGACGTTTGAAGGCCTCCAACCGTTCTCCTTTCTCCCACCTGCTCGGTCTACTTTCGACTCTCGTCGCTCAGCGGACCCTGCAAGTGGCTTGGGGGCGAAATTCATCTGCAAGCTTCGGGCTTGGCTTGCCTCGGGCAATTTCACCGGTTTGCAAATAGCTGGCTGCCCAACTCATCCATACCGCACCTCCACTTTCCTCAGGCGTCTTCGCAGACCACGAAATTTTTGAAAAAGTCAGATCCAAAGAGCGCTGAAAAGCTCGAATGGCTGTTTTGTTGCGTGGACGCGGGAAAAAATGCAGCAACCCGCGGTTGCGTAAAGCGTCGAGGCTCCAAACGCCGTGTTGCTCCGGGCTCGGTGCCAAATGGGCATCGGCCCACGCAGATCCGAATATGGAATTCCCCGCGACTGTACTGGTCAGACGGGACTCAGAGTTTGGCCTGTGGAGAGATATTGAAAAACGGAAGTCGACTTTGGGGAAGTTGTACTGACGGTGCGACGCTGCACTCAGGATCGCCTCCAGCCCGGTGACATCGATTTCTCTGCTCGCTACTGATGATTGACCAACTGTTCAGACGTGCTGAGCCGTGACGTTGAGCGTCTGGAGCAGGAGGACGCCACCGGTCGCTTCCATGCCAGTCTGGCTTTTCGCCGTGAGATCTTCGACCGCATCGGTGGCTGGCCTCTGACCAGACGCGGCGACTTCGACCAGCAGCTGATCGCGCGGCTCAACGCCATCGAACGACCGGGCGACCCGTGCCAGTTTGCTGATCCTTCGTACATCTTCCGCTGGAGCCAGACTAACGCGTACCTCGGTCAGGCATTCATGCAGGGACCGGAGGATGAGGGATGGTATGACAGGGTGCGGGTCTGACAAAAGCAGTCTTCGCCGCAGGGCATCAGGCAGAGCGAGGCATCGCACAGGGCTGAGTGCTGGCACTCACTGCCGAGGGTGTTGCCTCGCGAGCGAGGAGAGTCTTGTCGCTGCGCGTGCAGCCCGCTGAGTCCATCGTGGTGACCTTCGCAAAAGGTGTAACTCATGCAGCCATAACAATGCGAACCTGGCCCGCCTGCCTCGCCGAGCATTTTCAGCGTGACCACTCGCATCACTGGCGGTAAGGTCTGACCGGCGTGGGTTCGTCACCGTGATGCATCCCGCAAGGGACTTTCCTGAGCCCACACCGCTCGCAAAGCGGCAATGTTCAACGCACGATCTATACGTCGGCTCATCGCCCGACGCATAGATCGCAATTCGTTATGCCGAACGATCAGTGAATGTTTACTATGCCGCTGGCATAATCGATCTCAAGTCGCCGTCCCGTCAGCAAGATCGTCCCGAGCAGTGCATACTCACCATCGTTCGTGACTACCTGCGTATCGTAATTGCGGCCGAACCATTCAACCTGGCATCCGTATGTCTCCATTGCCACTTTACTTCCGTCAGCCAGCACCGCCTCGGCGGACGACTCCATCGGCAACTGCAATTCATCGACAATACTTTACTTTTTGGCAAAACCAACGACCCATTGAATGCGGTGTCTATCCAGGCCCAGCACTGAGCAAATCGTTCCCCGAATGGTGCTGCGAGTCGCACTGCAATCAATGCCCGTTGCTTCTCATCGACGTGTCCATTCATGATTCCATGTGTCCGATGAAGAGCGTGGCACCGTACCCTACCTTGATGGTGTGAGAAATGCGTTCAGGAAACTTTGACCGTGCAGCACGTACTGCAGCGTCGAAAGATTCGGCAAAGAACCATTCTCCAGATTCCGGTTCAATTGACACAAATTCACCCAGGTGAGCGTCTTCCCAGTCAGATTTATGTGCTTCGTAGACCGTTTTCGCTCGTTCCATCACTGAGCGGGTTTCTTCAGAAATCATCTGTATCTCCAGCGTTTCAGGGACAAGATGCTGGATTCTACGGGGAAACAAAGAGGATGTCACGGTGGTTCGAATTCGGATGCGTGAAACGCGTGGAAGCGGCGGCATCACAAAGCGTTGCAACGGAGTCGCTGCCGGCGGGTTTTCTGTTTTTCGAGCGTCCGCCGGCCTCAACCCGGTGAACGCCGTCGTTCGTCATGACAGTCGTACTCGTACTCAGTGCAACGGTACTCGCACTCGTACTCGAAAGAATCGTATCGATGCTGACTCGACTGATTCAACGAACCAGCGGAGTATCCGAGGAGCGAATCGAGTACGGCCCCAACGCCAAAACCTGACGAACGAGGAGATGCAGAGGAGCGAAAATGGCGTTCCGATTTTTTCACCACTCCCACACCACCATCACCCCGCAGTCAGATTTCGTTTTTGCCGAAACTGCTCAGCGGTCGCAACTGTGTGTTTTTGGACATCCTAAGCGGTCCAAACGGATGATAACCCGGGGCGATGTGAGAGTCGGAGAGGGGCGAGAGTTGCGGGGGAAATGGGGACCGGGAGGTGGTTGGTGGGGCGGATGGTGATTTCGCGCTTTCTGCTGCGGCAGAGAGTCTGGGATCCCGGGTGTCGCCGGAAGTCTCTGCCAGTTCTGGCGTTGTGTTGCGGGGAATGCACTGGCTGCAGCTCCGGCTGCGTCTCAAAACCCGGCGGTCTGTGGATTTCGATTTTGCCAAAACTGCTGGATGGCGTGAGTTTCGGAGACTGACTGCCGGGTTTTGATCACTCGCAGACGCTCCATAGAAAGCTGCGGGCTGGATCGAACCTGAGGGAACATTGAAAATGAAGATTTCGGCAGAACACGCACAGAGGGAGCCCAGCTTTTCTGAGTCGCCGTCCAATTTCATTGTGACAACCCGCCTCGCCGTGAGTAGACGGCCTGGCCGCTGACACGACTCAATCGACTCCCGTCGCAACGTGATCGCTGGCGTTCCGGGGCACCCGAGTCGAAATTGAAAGCCGTCATTTTTCCTCACTGTTGCGCCCCTCCGGCATCGCAGAAGCGATTTGCAGAATCGAAAATTCTGTTTGAATTCCGAGGTCCGTGTCGTTCGCTCAAATTTTTGACGGCAACTGCCGTCAAAAAATAGAGCAGTAGATGGGAGAAATCAGTGTCTGCTTCAGCTTCTCTGAAAACAGCTGCGTCTGCAGCGGATTCCGCTTTGATCGGACCTTCCGCCACAATTGCCCTGGACACCAGCCGCCGCACGGCCGCGTCCGGATCCTCCGGCGATTTACGCCGGCCGGTAGTCTGTTTGTTCAGTGCCGCCTGCAGCGCCTGCAGAAATGCCACATCATCACGAATCGCGGTCGTGACGTGCATGTGGGGCGGGTAGGGGTGTTATGGGACGAATGAGACAGATGGGACGTATGGGGTGTTCGGTGTTCGGTGTTCGGTGTTCGGTGTTCGGGGGATTCGCGCATCTGAAACTGCTCTGCACATGGGTCCCATCCGTCCCATTTGTCCCATCTGCCACTGCGCCAGCCAGCGTTCAGCCATAACCGGGCCACCTCGGGTTGGCTTTAATAGCCTGTTCCAGCATTTTTCCGACTCCGCAAACAGCTCGTTCGATTCCGGGGGACGAGTCGCGACATCTTTTCCTCAAAGGGTTCGCCGTCCGTTTCCACCTCTTCCGCCCCCACATAACGCCCAGGTGTCAATACATGGCCGTGCTCCGCAATCTCCACGGTGGTTGCGGACTTGCAGAAGCCAGCAGTGTCTGCGTAAGCGCCGGCGTTCTTTTCTCTCCGCCAGGCATGACACGTGGTCACAATCTTTTGAATGTCCGTGTCGGTCAGCTCACGATGCACACGGTCAATCAGCTCTTCCAGCCGGTGCTTGTCCAGATCATCGCGACAGTTCGTAGCGGCGGCTGGATTGAGTTACAAAAGCGCCGTGTGGCGTGTCGGTCGATGTCAATCGGCCGGTCAGGGTTTGGAGCGGATTCAAAGAACGAAATCCGGTGTCCTTAACACGTTTTCACCATCCCAGCCTCGCCCTGCCGCCTGTCGGCTGGCCTGGATGGTGCGAATTGTCCAATTGGTTTGTTCTCGATAGAATAGCGTCTCAGAGCATGAGCAGGACTTGTGAATCATCTCCACAAACATTTTTCAGGATCTGTCGATGAAGGGCCCCGCATTGCAGTATGACGTTCGGGCGCTGCGGACGTTTGTCTGCGACGCCTGTGGCCGTCAGTGTCCGCTTCCGGGGCGTTTTACGTCCTGCCAGTGCTTCTGTTCCTCACCACCTCGCTGGATGCGTCTGCTGGACCGCCCTGCGGTTATTGTTCCGGATGTTTCCCGATTCGTTTCACCTGCCGACCCGGCAGACACCGTGGTGGATGAAAACGAGTCGGACGAGGTGATCCCGGGCTGGAAGCCGCCGATTTTCGAACGGCCAGCTCAGGGGCCGCAGCGGCGAAGACTTTCGGAGGACGTCCTTTCGAGCGACAGTGGTGAGGTGGCGACCGGCAGCAGTGAAGACGCTGGATTCGGCGAAGCGTCGCCGGTAAGTCGTCGCAGCACTTCCGGCGAAACAACGCAGCGCAGGGACTCTGCACGTTCAGGGCGTGATCGATCAGCGGGTGACGGTTCGCGTGGTTCCGGCCGTGATTCGCGTTCACCGCAACGCGATCGTCAGGGCGACTCGGGCCGAGATCGGCCCCACGGTGGTTCAGAGCGTCCGGCAGGCCGTGGTCGCAGCGAGCGGCGACCAATGCAGCGGCCGCCGCAGTCATCACCGCCGGACATGTCAAAACAGGAGACAGTTGCCGGCGATGATTTTGGGACAGGAGTTGAACCGGATCCGTTCACATCCACATCCGGCGATGAGAGTGTTCAGCAGGTTTCCGTCGAGAATGCAGCCGAGCGAGTGCAGGAGCGGGGCCATCGACGCGGCAGGCGACGCGGACGCAGAGGCCCCGGAGGTGCTGGAAATCCGCCTCAGCAGGACACTTAACCGACGCTTGCCATCGCTGGCAAATGCGGTAGACTCACGGGCATAAATTCACACGTAATTCCGAATAATCCGAGCGATTCGCGTCGCATTTCTATTGACTCCGGAGAACTCCAATGACAATACAGGGCTGGCCGGTTGGTGTTTTTGCATCCATCGACGCGGGACTTGGCGTACACCTCGAAGTCGCTCAGGAACTGGCTGTTCCAACGATACAGATTCACGCTCCCCACGCAGGAACTCGCACTCCTCAGGCCGCTGAGGCCTTTCTTTCCCGCTGCAAGGCTGCTGGCATTACCATCACTGCGGTGTTCGGTGGGTTTGAAGGTGAAAGCTACGCGGACATTGCCACCACGGCCCGCACTGTGGGGCTTGTTCCGCGCGAGACTCGGGCCGCCCGTCTGCAGGAAATGAAAGAGATCAGCGACTTCACAAAACTTCTCGGCTGCCCCACAGTTGCTTTGCATATCGGATTCGTTCCGCACGACACATCCAGTGCTGACTACCACGATCTGCTTGCCACCACCCGCGAACTGCTTGACCATGTGGCCGCCAACGGTCAGCAGCTGAATCTGGAAACCGGACAGGAATCGGCCGATCATCTGCTGCAGTTCATCAGTGACGTCAAGCGCGACAACCTGTTTATCAACTTTGACCCTGCCAACATGATCCTGTATGGCACGGGTGAACCGATTGAAGCTCTGAAAAAAGTTGGTTGCTACGTTCGCAGCGTGCACTGCAAGGACGCTCGCTGGGCTGCCTCAGAAGTCCGTGGCACCGCATGGGCCAGGAAGTGCCGCTTGGTGATGGCGACGTCGGTATGGAACGCTACCTGCAAACGCTCCTGGAAATTGGCTACACCGGACCGCTCACCATCGAACGTGAAATCCCGCAGGACCGAGACCGTCAGAAAGCGGACATCGGACATGCGGTCACCCTTCTGCAAAACCTCCGCAGCAAACTGCTCGGCAGCTGAACCTTCAGCGTCAGTCTTCGATTCTGAATCCGTCGTGTTCAGAGAGGGCGTTTCCATGGCCCGACTTTACCTGCTCATCGACGGCTATAATCTCATGCTGTGCGGGGGCAGTGGTCGGGCTGTGTTCGAGCGTGGAAGCCTGCAGCAGTCCCGCAATCGCCTGCTGAACTCACTTCGCAACTGGCTTGATGGCGACATTGCCGCAGATGCCTGTGTTGTTTTCGACGCGGGTGGCGCCCCGAGGGCCGAAATCAGGCAGCGCGGTGACAGCGACGTTCCGCCTGATCTGCCGTTCAAAGTCATTTTCGCCACCAGCAGGCCCACGGCAGACGACGAAATTGAGTATCGGCTGAAGCATCACAGCAGCCCTCGGCAGGTGCTGGTGGTCTCCAGCGACCACCAGCTGCATCGCGTCGCTGCTCGCCGAGGTGCCTGCTGCATGGACAGCGAGCATTTCCTTGAACTGATCGAATCCGGATCCTCGCAGGCCCTCCGAGCTGCCTCAGCAAGGCGTCCATCCCGCAAGACCGGTTCAAAACAGCAGCCCTCCGAAAAGCCGGCTGTGCTGAAGGAATTCATGGAACACTTTGCCGATGTTTACGAAGAGTTCCAGCAGATCGACATCGAATCACTCCAGCCGCCGAGGCGTCAAAAGCCTCGAGGTCGTCCGCGCCAGAAATAATCATCCCCGCAGAATGCCTGAAAGGATCCTGTATCATGTGTCTGGGTGTACCTGGTCGCGTGCTGGAGTGGACACTTCAGGATCCGCTTTTTGGCAGGGCGATTGTTGAATTTGGGGGTGTTCGACGTGAATGTCAAATGGCCTGTGTTCCTGATGCTGTGCCTGGTGATTATGTGATCGTGCATGCTGGACTTGCACTTTGCCGAGTCAACACGGCTGAGGCTGAGCTGACGATCCATCAGTTGCAGGCCTTCGCAGACTCAGGTGCCGACTGATGCGATATGTTGATGAGTTTCGGGACGCCGTCGGTATGCGTCAGCTGATCGAAACGATTCGCCGCCGGTGCACGCGTCGCTGGGTGCTCATGGAAGTCTGCGGAGGACAGACTCACAGCCTGCTGCGATATGGCATCGACGAAGCTCTTGAGGACTGTGTGGAGCTGATTCACGGGCCTGGGTGTCCCGTCTGTGTAACGGATGCGGCAGTGCTTGATCAGGCTGTGTGCGTGTCGCTTGAGCCCGGCTGGGTGCTCGCGGGGTTCGGAGACATGCTGCGCGTTCCCGGAACGGGGCTGTCACTGCTGCAGGCTCAGACGCAGGGTGGGCGCGTGCTTGCGGTGTATTCGCCGGGGGATGCGGTGGCTTACGCGCAGCAGCATCCGCAGCTGCAGATTGTGTTTCTTGCGGTGGGTTTTGAAACCACGGCACCCGCGACAGCTCTTGCGGTGCTGGAAGCCCGTCGGCTGGGACTGCAGAACTTTTCTGTGTTGTCGGCCCATGTTCGAGTTCTGCCGGCGATGGAATGGCTCATGAATGCATCCATCCGGGTGCAGGCATTTCTTGCGGCTGGCCATGTCTGTACGGTCACAGGATTCTCCGATTATCACGCTTTCGCGAGGCGACATGGTTTGCCCATCGCGATTTCCGGCTTTGAGCCGCTGGATTTGCTGCAGGCAATTGGCTCCTGTGTGAGTCAGCTGGAAGCGGGCACAGCGATCGTCGAAAACTGTTATCGCCGTTCCGTAGCCGAAGAGGGAAATCCGGCGGCGCGACGATTGGTTGAGCAGGTTTACCAGCCCTGTGACCGTCCATGGAGAGGCTTCGGCTCGATCGCTCAGGGCGGCCTGGAACTGCGAGCGGAGTTCAGGGATTACGATGCCTCGTTTCGTCTGGGGGGTGAGGTAATCTTTGATAATATCGATGATCATTCTGAGGCTGCAGTTCCCACGGCGCCGTTTTCTTCTGACATGGCAAACTACCCTGCAATCCTGCCGGTGGATTCGTCATCCTGCCATGCCGGAGAAGTGCTTGCCGGATTGCTCAAGCCGCCTCAATGTCCCCACTTTGGTCGCTCCTGTCACCCGGATGCACCGCTGGGAGCCCCCATGGTGTCTTCCGAGGGCGCATGTGCCGCGTGGTTTCGCTATCATCCGCCGGCAGTGGAGGGTGGCGCAATCACATGATTAACGAGGGGTCGGTTGGGATGAGCAGAGACAATCGTCGCAAGATGCATTGCAGAACTCTGATGGCAGCGACTTTGCCTCTGTTGCTGCCCATGTTGTCCGGAGATGAACCCCGCAGAGCTCCGGCGGCCACGCAACAGCCGCCAAAGCCACAGCCTGAACAGTCAGCCGACGCTCAAAAAAAGCCACTTCCACCGCTCCCTGCAGCACTGCAGCAGGAGCTCCGGGACGCGATTCCACTGAATCCCGAGGGCACCGTCTTTCTGGACCGGGCGAAAAAACGTGTGCTGCTCAGGACCGAAGTTGCCTGCCCCGACTGCATCCTTGAGATGGTCCTTGTGCCGGAAGGCAATCGTGAACATGAAACCATCCTCAGGATTCGTGCGAGGGCCTTTGTGATCCACTCTGCCCTGCTTGCTGCAGGGCTTGAACCGGGAAGTCCCGCTGTGTTTTCTCCGGAATTTCGGGCGCCTGAAGGCCCTGCAGTGGACATCCAGACAATCTGGCTGGATTCGGCCGGCAAGCGTCAGCAGCGCAGGCTGCAGGAGTGGGTGCGGTATAACACGCACCGCTATCAGGCGGCAAAACTGAGCGGGCCGCCTCCGGGTCTTGAGTTACCGTGGAAAAACCTGCGTTGGGATCGCTTCAACAACGAGATCCTCTGGTTCGGCCCCATGACGGACGCCGAAAGAGACGAGCTGCTTGGCAAATGGAACGATCAGGCGTGGCAGAAAGCCATTCGCCAGTTCCACTCTGATGGACAGTCGCGCCAGATGACTGCGCAGTTCGTCTTCGCGGGCAGTTCCATGATCAGAGATGAAGAAACCGGCAAGGATTACTATCAGGCCGAAGGCGGACATCTGATCTGCACGTCCAACTTCCCCGACGCGATGCTTGATATTCGCGAGGAGAGTTCGGCCAGCGACGGGACTCAGACTTATGAAGGCTGGACAGAGCGCATTCCCCCGGAAGGCACCCCGGTGCTGCTGGCACTCAGCGCGGACACTGCTGCAAAGGCACAGCCGGCAAAGTGAGATCAGTACTGCACTTTCAGTCCGAGGCTCAGACCGTTCGCGAAGAAGAAGTCATCCACGTCGGTGCTCTGCCGAATATCCACATCCGTTGTACCGCCAACCGGGTTGAGTACGCTGTTGTAGTAAACGTTGTCGTGCGGTCTGGCAACGCCGGTGATGACCATGAAGTCATAGCCACCATAGATCGACACGTGCTGACTCACATTGAATTCGGCCAGAAGGTTCAGCTGAGTTGCCGTGGCAAAGACGATTGATTCTTCACCTGTTCGCGTTGCGGCGATTCCAACAGGATTCGAAGTCACTTCGCCGGTAAAATCGTTCAGACCAAACATCACTCGTGGAGTCAGGCTCAGCGTCATGTATTTGCTGGTGAGCGACAGTCGAGCCCCGAACTCGGGACCGTAGATATTGTTGATCATGGTCGATGTAATCGACGTGTTTTGGGACGCCGTGATGCTGTTTGCAGTAGCCACAGTGCCAAACGAACCGTTAATCCAGAAGCTCTCATCGAGGTTAATGTACCGCAGACCACCCAGCCATTGCAGTGCCGGACCGGCTCCACCAGGAGCCTGACGGTTTGTCAGAAAAGTCAGTTCCGAACCCCACATCTGACTGCTCGCACCCAGCACCAGCCGGTCGTTGAATACGAGAGCATTGGCGTTCGTGACATCCTGAACAGTGCCATCAGTCAGCAGGGGAATGAAGTAGTTTGGTGACCACGGACGAGTGCCTGGCAGAGCCACGGAAGTGGAGGTGGGACTTGCGGCCCTACCCAGTGTCGGGTCGATTTGAGGCAGCGTGCTCAGAGCCGGATTTCCGCCCGTTCGACCGCGTTCGTAAGCCAGTCGAGCGGCCGCAATCTGACCGAAATCGCTGATTGCTGTTTCTTCCTCGAATCCAAAGAAGCTCAATTCCATCTCAGCACCTTCAAGCGCCAGGCCCCAGGTGCCTCTCACGCCCGGAATGCTGTTCAGGTCAAGTCCTTTTGTCGTCGGAATCAGCGAATCACCGATGTTTGCTCCACCGTTCAGATTGTCTGAATACGGAACGGTTACGTCTCGTCCCTGGACCTGACTGGGCAGGGGACCGTTGACCAGGCCGCCGACGGGGGCTCCGATAAACTGATCGCCAAGATCACCGAAATCCCAGTACAGGAACTCGAAACGAAGCCAGCTTTGCTGGGCCGTGTCGGTCAGAAATCGCTCGATTGGACGCGATTCGTCCCAGACATCCGTATTGCCGGTGATGTAGTGATCGACCGTCGGCGGACAGTAGCCTGGCTGCTGGACCATTGCTGGCCCTGCCACCATCGGCCCCGGACCGCTTTGAAAATACTGAGCATTTGCGGCAGAGGACGCTGCAAGCAGAGAAACAACGGCAGCGAGGAATCGACGCAGGTTCGGACGGATCATTCGAGCCGGACCTTTTTCAAAGGGGCAGAACTTCTGGATCGTGCGAAAACACGAACTGCTGTCGTCGGTATCGTCCCGTTCCGACTTTGAACTTTGCTCCATTTGAATCGATCAGGCAGAATTTGACGGCGAATCCGGCTTTGCCGTTTATTCGGATCGAATGGCGCATGCATCGGCAGAAACTGCCGCTCGGATGCCTAGTCCACGAACATCAGCTCGTTGCTCATCAGCAGTACCTGGGCGAGTAATTCCGGTGAATTGTCCTGCAAATACTCGACACAGGCTGCGGTTTCTTCGGTGTCCGGGCTGCGTCCGAGAGTGCGTTGAAAGAGTGTCTCTACGAGACTCTTCGGGTTTGCGACGGTGGTCCGGACGGTGGTCGAAAGCGCTTTGGATCGCTGCAGCATGAAGCTGGAATTGAGTGCGAACAGGGCCTGCTGGGGGACCGTCGTCTGGCTTCGTCGTGGCGTGGAAGTGTCGGCGTTGGCGAAGTCGAAGGTCTGTACCAGTGGCGGAATATTCTGCCGCTCGACAAACGCGTAGATCGTGCGGCGGAGATTGCCTTCGTCGGTTATCACCTTCGGTCGGCCATACATCGCGGGGTCGAGTTCCCCCGTAATACTGAGCAGGGTGTCTCGCATTTGTTCAAGGTCGAGACGGCGGCGATGTGCTCGCCAGAGATACGTGTTGGCTGGATCGGCGGCTGATTGTGCCTGAAAAGCCGGACTGTCGGGGACGCGGGATGACAGTTGCCAGGTCTGTGACGTGAGAATCAGTTCGTGCAGGGGTTTGGTTCGCCAGCCATTTCGAATGAAAAAATCAGCGAGGTAATCGAGCAGATCGTCCTGCAGCGGCCGTTTGGTCTGCAGCCCGAAATCACCCGGAGCATCGACCAGCGGCTCGTTGAAATGATGCATCCAGACGCGATTCACCCAGACTCGGGCGGTGAGTGGATTAGCAGGGGATGCAATTGCCTGAGCGAGTTCAAGGCGACCACTGCCGCGAGTGAATGGCGGACGTTCGGCCGGTGAAAGTTGTGCGAGGAATCGACGCGGGACCGGGGACCCGCGCAGCGTTGGGTCTCCGCGCTGAAAGATCACCGGGTTTACGAGCACATCGGAATCCACCATCACGAGGGCTCGCGCGGGCGCTTCGGGGTGACGCACCGCGATCGCGTCCAGCTGACCGACAAGGCCTCGGAAGGCGTCGCCGGGGGTTCGGTCGAGGTAGTTGGCGGTATCCTCGATGGGGAACCAGACGGGCCCGGAGCGGGCGATGAGGAGTGCCGCGGCCGGGTCGGATTCGCCGGCCCCCGATTTCCAGATTTCTCGCAGCAAATTTCCGTAAACGCGGGCTACATCAACCGGAGACGTCGGGTTGGCAGCGACCAGCGCTGCGATGATTCGAGCATCAACGCCGCGGGATTTCCATTCGTCAGGTCGAAGCACAGGTTCCCGCATGAGGTCTGCCCACGGACCGAACAGCGGATCATCCGGGAAGGCGCGGGCTGCGATGGCCTGTCGCCAGCGATGAGTAATCTGTGGCCGCAGCTGGCCGGGTACGGGAGACAGAAAGAAGATCGCCGTCTCGGCGACATCGGGTGGTGTGGTGACGATATGGGCGAGATAATCAGGTGTTCGTTCGCGAGCTGTATTCAGCGTCGCTTCGTAGTTTTGTGATCGTTGCGTGAGCACTTCCTGGAGCTTCGCGGAGAACTCCGTCTCGAACGTCTGACCGGCTTCACTGACGGCAGCGATGCGAGGTCGATCGAGTGGTTCGATGGAACTGGCGAAGATGCCATACAAAGAGTAGTAGTCGGCAGTCGGGATGGGATCGAACTTATGGTCGTGGCAGCGGGCACATGCCAGAGTCAGCCCGAGGAAACCGCGGCCGACCACGTCGATCTGGTCGTCGATT
>Ga0169931_10006047_pt1 | contig 18333 bp, 14 predicted proteins | sample Kivu_15m_20L_FD_129675 | JGI IMG/M metagenome (GOLD analysis project Ga0169931, IMG submission 129675) | Freshwater microbial communities from Lake Kivu, Western Province, Rwanda to study Microbial Dark Matter (Phase II) - Kivu_15m_20L... | ecosystem: Environmental > Aquatic > Freshwater > Lake... | reverse complement strand
TTGAAGACGTTGTTTCTGGGAAAACCTTAGACAAATGATTATCAGCACGGATAGCATCAATATTGAATCGAACTACTGATTCATAATCTCCTAATAGCGCATCTATATGTGTAGCCATATGAATCAAGTGACCAGCATCTGGACTTCTATACGATATGATATAAAAAAACTGTGTCACACAATATTTGATATTTTGAGAGTATCTGAAGAAAGCAAATTAAATATCTTACTTTGTTCTCAATGTCTCACAAGCTCTCAAGGATTTAGCTGGGTCATCAGACATTTCGCATAAATGAACGTATAGATGGCAGAGGCCTAAATGATTTGGATGAGATTTCAAAGCCCTTTCCAACACAGCTTCTATTTCGATCGTGTCTTTAGTCAAACACCTTCCAGAGGGATATTCATACAGCATCCAAGCGCTCAACACCTTGTTGTTAATAAAAAACGAGACGAGTAAAAAATACGCAAAAGTTGTGATGGTATTGTCTCGAGATAGAAAAAAAAACATACCATAAGTGATTCAGCAAATAAGTAAGACACCTCCGGATCATCAGGATATCTTGCAAGAACCTTCCGCATACTGTCAGCATAAGGTCGTCCCACCGCTTCTTCGGCCAAATGAGCATCAATGCCTGGATGGCAAGTTAAAAGTCTAATAGCCGAAATAATTAGTGCCTCGACATCACAAATCATACAAGGTTCGGATGACAAATCACTACCATTTGCATCATCAGTATTAGCGCCTATATATTTATCGCTCATTTTTATTTTCGCATTTGTAGATTTTTTCTGTCTGAATATTTTTCTCATTTCCTCCACCTTTTCTACGCCTAATCTTGAATATTTCTCAGCCGCATGTTGACTGGGAAATGTAAAATCACCTTCATCTATTATGCCTGACATATAGTAATTATCACGATTAAAGTTGTAATTCGGACCATGACATAGTGCCACAAAAGCATAAGCAAGGGCACAATCAGGGTTGTGCCTGACACAGGCTATGAAGCAACGAGCTGATAGTTCATGTTGATACGCATGAAACAATCGCAATCCAATATCAAAGTAAGATCGTCCCACGCATCCTATTGGAGCATTGGAAACAGTTTGTCGTGAATATACTCCAAGGTCAAGAAGTTGTAATCTTTCTAGCTCAGGTAGTGTTGAATCATGTTTTTCTTGAGGCTAGCGTGTAAATCAATGGTATTATAAGTTTGTACGCATGAAAGACATGATCATGAGTGTCACGATTTATCACGAAAAAGATCATCTATCTCATCAGTCATTTTAAAACATGTCAAGATACCGATTTCTTACTTTATACTTGAAGTTAGGTTGGAAACCACCTAGAGCTCTTCCACGGCAACCACAACCTTCAGTATTATCTTCGTTATCATTAGTCATGGGTCAAGGTTCAGGGGTGTGGTATGATGCTATTAAAATGTGTTATGGCACGTGACAACACAAGACTTCATCATAGATCATGGCACAATCCTACATACTGAACCTACATCTCATGTGCCGGAGTCGCATGTCATTCGCGTCATCCATCGAATTCATAGGCCGGCTCTCTACAGTATGGTAGCCTAGGAAGCACGGTAGGACCCTACATGTATCCTACCGGCTGCTATTCCCTCAATAAATATATTTCTCACTCAGTACACTTGCTAGGTACGACGAACCGCGTTGAGACCTCGTACATTTCCATTCAAAAAGCTACAGACGGGCGAAATGCTGCACACAAATTTTCATCTGACAACGTCGTTCTGTTCCAAAGGATACACTGCATTTATATTACACCTCCAATATGTATTGGAATGGGTATTCAAGGTCTTTTAAAAGCTCTTAGCCCGCTTATCCTTGATGAAGAAAATGGTGTCAAGTCCTCGAACATTCGTCAGTTCGCCAACAAATCATTAGCCATCGACGCTAGTTCCTGGCTGTTTAAAGGTTTGTTACCCCGACTTCAATTCCTTCATCGTCTCCTAATATGGCACAAATGATATCATTCATTCTTGTTTGTTTCACACTCTTCTCCAGCTTCATACTCATGCGCCGAAAGATTAGTAGAAAATTCCTTGGAACGAAATGGACAACCTGTCGATCAGCACTGTGAGCAGATTATTTGTCGGTATTTCATCTCTCGATGCGATGAACTTTTACGACACGCATCTATACAAAGACTATATCTTGTATTTGACGGTAAGCGTTGTCCTTTGAAAGATGTTACAAGAAGAGATCGGGAGGAGCGTCGACAGAAAAATCTTGAGGAGGCCAGAAGAGCAAAAGCTCTGGGTCGAAAGGGCGAGGCTGATGAAAAGTATAAGGCCTGTATAAACATAGCTCCATGGATGTGTACTAGTGTTACCCGAGCGATTGAGAAACAATGGGGAATATTATCGATGGATGGACTTTCAAAACCACGAGTGATCCCTGTGTTGAGTCCTGCCGAGGCTGACGCCCAACTCGCGAAATTGTGTTTGGACGGTATTTGTGATGCCGTCGTTTCAGAGGTGCGGAGATTATCTTCTTGAATATATACATATGATGATATGGCTACCTATATTTTTTAATTTTATACATTCTCGCTAATATTATGATCATGACAGGATTCAGATATTCTTGTATACTCTGCTGTTACACAAACACCCTTTCAAATTATTTATAAATTAGATCGAGACAATGGAAGTTGTGACGTTATCACGATGGATTGGTTGCTTACGCATTTTAACAGACCTAACCATCCCCATGAAGGCAGTATTCGTGGTAGATATTTAAATATTCCCACGGATAAATCTTGTATAGGTACCAAGAAAACATCGGGAAACGAAAAAAGGAAACCCACCAACGCCCTCACATCATCTTTAATGGATATGGTGATGAGGGAAGGGAAGCAAAGAGGTTATGGTGTGCGAATGTTTGTGCAGGCGTGTATTTTAACAGGTTGTGACTACGCACCAAGTCGTCTCAATGGGATTGGACTTGTCAATTCGTTTGCATTGGTTAAAGACTTCGCAAATAGAAATGGGGATGATCGATTTTCGACAATACTACGAAGTTTACCATCGGCAAAAATATCGAGTACTCATAATGCTGATATTAAAACCCCAAATGCGGCAGTTCGAGACTATGAAGATCGCTTAGCTCGGAGTGAAGCAGCCTTCTTTTATCATCCTGTGTTGGATATGTCATCCCGCGAAATCGTACCTTTATCGAATTGGAAGAAACAAACAGATTCTTTATGGCCAAGTTTAAAACGGTTTGACTTTGAATTATCTTTCATCGGGCATGATCTTCGAAGAAAAGATCCTATTAACAACATCTCATCGCCTAATATCAAGAAAAAGAGGAAGAGCTCTGAAGAAATAAATGCATCAAATACCCCTTCATCTCATCTTTTAACGAGAGTCACCCAACTTGAAAATAAAACAAGTGACCTAGATTTACACTTTATTGATCATCGCCGAAGTCAAGAGATGAATGATAAAATCTCATCAACAACCATCACGAAGAAGAAGGGCTCTCAAGATAAAAATAAATCACCAACCGTTTCAAAGCATCATTCATCTCAAGTAAATGGATGCTTCCACAGTACAACCAGAAGAGTCCCCGAAATAGATGTTATCAATCTTGTTAGAAAAAAGGATGCTATGATACCCTCGACGAATATCTTTTCCGATTTCAGTTGTATTTTAGGGACAACCTGTCGAACTGCAGAAGTGAACGGATCTCTCGTCGATACCGTACCTATCATCGATGATTACTGCGTTGTAGCGACCCCGAAAAGTTCTGACTCTGACATTTCTGACGATGAAGACCGTGATATTATTGATATAAAAAAGTCGGTCTTTGCTCCGTCTATTTTGAATAAAATCGAAACCTTGCGAAGCACAAGTAGTATTGCATGCACTGAACAAGGCCAGAAACGGGTTTTAAGTCGCGTATCGGAAAGCTTCGATCATGTTACACTTAAAATGAGACCATCTAGCCTTTTGGATTTAACAAATAGCCCATCTAAGAAACAGAAACTGAAAAACAATCTCAAAAATAAGGCCGTATCGTCATCATCGACAAGGACGACGAAATCACAAATCAAAACTCTTTCGATTACTTCGTATTTTAAATACAAATAAAATTATCACATCGATACTTACATTCTAAATATTGCTATCATATCCTTCAACTATTTTCTACGCAAAAACCACATCGGTTCTTGAAGAAAACTCCATTCGAAATTCAAAAGGAGTTGTTATCTGTTCTATAATTGTAAGACCCACGCGAACACGTTCAACAAAAATACGCATTCATTCATCGATATTAGCACCAGAAGGTCATGGATTGTGCATCCTCACTGTTTCCTGACAGTTGTTTTTCAGTATGCGAAAGATTGAGAGATGATGACAAAGTCATCACGGGGAGTGCACCAACATCGTCATCATTGGACTGAGGCAATGTTGTGTTGGATGAAGACTTGAAATCAGACAGTGAAGAATGAAATCTCTTTGAAAAAGGAAAGTGCACTCAACATGGATAATGCGGATTTGTAGATTGATGAACCGTCGTTGTCATCAACCTTGGAATGAACGGTGTCATATTACAGTTCATGCAATGCCGCAAACTGTTCCACGATACTGATGGATGCGACGAAGAAACTACGGATGATTGAAGAATGTATGAGTTCCATGTTGTAGCGGCTCGAAGAAGGCATGAAGAGGATCAGCTACACATAATTGATATGTAGAGGAGATTTATAATCAACCAGAACAATATGATGTCTGAGAAGTTTATTGAAAGGCTGTACAAGATACTTTTAACGTCGGAGAGGTTTTATGCTCATAGAAGAATACTTAAATATTTTCGATTAATGTTATTGGGAAAGAATGGCACATGTATCGCCATCTTATCAATCATCCAACACCGCCTTTGAATCATAGTCACCCAATAGTATATGAAGATAGCGATAGCAGTATTTACGAAACGAATGTAAGTCCTGGTGAAACATCCACCATGGATATAATGTATCGAAGTATTGCACCTCCGTAACAAAAGACTATGCATTTTTATCTTTTGGCTTGCTAAGCTATACTAGAAAAGGCATGACACGGTTCTTTATGAAGAACTTTCTACACCGTTATGGACCGCATGGTCTGAATGAAATCATGATGAAACTGTAACAACGAAAATCAAGTTACCCGAATCATACAAGGATGATGATGATGATGAGACGATTGCATATTCTTCTACGTGAAGGAAGTCTAAGATTCATCCTGGAAACATGATTCTCCCGCAAGTAGTTTCATATCAACATCAATCAGCACTGCATACTGGTCAATGCCTTCTGTTTCAGGCGGCGAAAATCTATCATAGTTATAAGAATGGAGTACCCAGTAGAGCTTGTTCGATCCTTTACCAAGTAAGGTTAGTCCTTGCATGACACTATCGTTCAAGGTATGAGTTTTCCCGACGGTTATTTGAAATGCACCAAATCCAGGAATCCAAGCGTCTATACCTGCAAAGTTCTTCGTATTTGGTACGTAAAGGACATTCGATTCCTGATGGGCTTCAATGCCATTAGCAGTTTTCCTTGCAGATGGCTTTATTTCAATAAGGTCATTATTATTGGGCTTTCTCATTTTTCGATCTTTTTTCTTACATGTTCGCCATGTAAATTGTCCTCCTTTTACAAGTCTATCAAGGGCATATGGCTCAAATATATATCCACACAATGCAGCAGTAAGGGGTTCTCCTTCGTATGACGATAAAAGATTCAAAAAGTTTTGCTTTACTTCATTCTCATTCCGTTTAGCAACCATTTTTAAGGCTGTCGGAGAAGCATAGCGAATGGAATATTTTTCAAATGGCTTTTCCGAAATCATATGGACCAGTGAATGAATAATATTTGATTTTTCGGTGATGGGAGTATTGAGACCGACCAACGTTATGCAATCATTCAGCGAACACGTGAAAGTCGCCGAACTGAGTATCGCTATGGGATCTTCATTCAAATCTTCCATGACGTATCGTGGAATCCCACCAATAATCTCGGAACGCCTCGCCCAGTCTGTGGATTCAGGAAACAAGTGTGCGATAGCTGACAGCTCCATTTCAGACCAAACCGGTATGAAAAACTTTTTAGGCGGACAAGGAGGTTTCTTAAAATCGTTTATTAAATCTCGACGAGGGGAAGTTGACAGAATAAAATTGCATGAAATATAGCGGCATCGATGGAGATCACTTTGCGTTTTACCTTTGGCGTCAAATAAACACCACAAAGTATTGCCCCAAAATGTAAGGTCATAAGTAGGAGGTATAGTTTTTAAATAATAGATACGGCCGTGGTCGTCGAAGTAAATGATATCTGGATCGTAAATGAACAAGACTCGTTTCCCTTCTCTGAGAAGTAGGTGCAGGAGGTAAATAAGGAACATGGATTTGCCAATGCCAGGTGTCCCCGAAATGATCACCTTTCTAACGTCATCATCCTCGGTCGTTTTGCTGGATATGTTATTATTGAGGATACTCGATGCAATCGATTCATAGCATTCGCGTATGTAAAGTTTTCTCAATCCAGTATTTAGGATTTTGTCCTCAAACGAAATGAATTTATCTTTTATCGACGCTCGTGAAACGATTGTATAGAAACGAGGAGGAGCACCCCATGCTGATAAATGCAGTGAAGGAACAGCGATGATAAGGGCCTCCTTCGTTGACTTTCCCAAGTCATAAACAACATAGTCTGCTTCAATCGGCTCTTGCTTGTCTTCAACAGCTTTTCTCATCTCGAAGGCTTCCATGTTCTTGTATACGACAAGGTCAGATGGATCGAAGGATGAGAGTTTGTTGCGGTTTTTAGCATGTACAGCATCTCGACACTCAGCCACGTCCGCATCGGAACTAACAAAGACCTTATCAGCACTAGTTGTCATGAAAGGCAGACCGGTTGAAGGGTCAACAAGACGATACCAAATGCTACGAGGCTGGCTGGTCATTAGCAGAATAATAATCGATGAAAATGATATCATGAGTCATGACAACTGAGAATGCATTTGCTACGCAGGGTTTGTAATAGGGTACGATAAAACTGTACGGATCGACTGTTACAGGGTATGTAATCGCAAAACTAAAAAAATTGGACTTTTTTCAAATCTCGATCGCGATATCTCAACGAATTATCACAATCATTAAAGCTCGGAATTACTTTTTCCTAAAAGTAATATCAAAATTATGAGGATGTTTGCAATACTATACTATCTGATTAAAAACTCCCTCTTAACCCTAGCCTTACTATTTTCCTACAAGGGCACGAGCTGGGCCTTTGACGGCAAACGAATAAGTCAAGCAGAGAAGCATCAGAGTGATATATCTCGATATCTCGATCATGGATACATTAGTCGATGCGGCATCTTAAATGAGATAGTTTGACCATATTTGAGGCTTCGAATTTGATTCCATCCTATTCACTTGATCCAGTCAGCTTGCTGCAAGTGTCAGTAACGTTATCCACTTTTCATCGGGAAGCTGAAAGGAAAACTATGCAGACGTCTCTGAATAATAGCTTTGAGGTATTTGTTACTAATGAATCATTCAAATTTAATGCTGTAAGTACATGACTTTTCTATATGCCGTCCTCAGATAAGAGACTTAAAACTTAAATCGTCGAAACATTCCTGCAATTCATACATCTCACACACGAGCGGTTCATGACGAAATCGCTGTCATCATCTTCTTTTCATTCATTTCTAATGCATAAAGGCTCACTTTGTAGCGTACCCGAATTTCAGAGAACGACTGCACGGGTATGTGCTTTGATGAATAATGCAGTATTATCATTGTTATTATTGATGTATACATATTGAAAGACAGAAACTGAAATGTTTTTTATTTTCCTTGCCTATCGCCAACCTAACTTTCTTTTACCAAGGCACAATTATCACATTTCTATACGTTTGTTCGGTTCCCATTTTATTGGAAGGGATGGTTATGTCATCGATTATGGTGACGTTAAGGACGCCGCTAGGGCTGTATGTAAACGGCTGAATGAACACTTTTTATGTCCCATGTATTCAGATGTCATGACCATTACAACACTTCAAAAAGAGGGCAAGAATCATCGTATACAACTCTTTTGTGAGGATGGAGCAGAATTTATTTTTCCGTATGATGATGTCATCCTTTTACCGATTGTTCATGCTACAACAGAAGAATTAGCCATTTATTGTTATAGTGAAATATTATCTCTTTTAAATACAAATTTTCTAATCCAAAGGGGGATACATGCCATGGCTGTTACCTGCGGAGAAACGCCAAGTCAAGAAGCAACATTTCGTATGTCTATACCCTCTACGGAGGATCCAGAAGAAATCAAAAGACTCTGTGATGCTAGGACATATGTCAATAAGGGTGATGTAGTATTAAAACCTTGTCTCAAGGAACCACCGTTTAACATTCATAATACTGTATCATTATCACCGAATACACAACGTGAAACGAAATCTAATGAATGCTGCAACTCATGTAAGGATGAATTTTCTAGAAAATTACAAACATTGGTAGATAATATGAATAGTGGAACTTTAAATAAGAAGGAAACGGACAAAGCATGGACTGTATCTGATTTGTTACAAGAAATGAATATAAATACTTGATTGTTTGTTTACAATTTATGATACATGTTATAACCTTGTTAATTTTTTTTAAGATTTAGATGTTTCTCTAAAGGTAACTGGTGTCATAAATTTCCAGCCAGGTCGAAGTCGAACAGAACTTTCTTCATCTTCACTAAAACGATAATCTTTCAAAAAGTCTTCGACCTTTGTTTCCAAGGCTGTACGTTCTGTTAAATTCATCGCAACACCAGATTCTTGTAAGGCTTTCAAGACTAACCAAGCGGATGGACTAATTGGTAAAGGACTAATTTTCGATAGACCCATAGCATATCCCAGGGCTCCGAAGATTCCTAAACTCGAATGGCTCCATTCATACCTTTGTTTCTTCGATTCTGTAATCCAAGTATCTCTAAATTTTTCTAACGCCGTATGTACATGTTTATGTAATCGCTGTGTTGAGAGAGAAGGTTCATAGGATGGATCATTTCGTTGTTCTCCAGGACTTGCTAATCGTAAGAGTAATACAGATCTAGATTGTGTCATTTCAAGCCGTTGCAACAGGGGTCTCGCTACAATTCCCTCTGAGGCTGTGGCCTCTAATAAAAGTAGGTTTGATGGATCGTATCGATCGGATACCTTATTTTCATACCCTGGTACTACAATACCAACATGTTCAAACCCAGAGATTGCTGAGGAGTTTTTCTGTCTTTCCTCGTCACAAAGAAAAGACTTTGCCATTAAGCACGACAATGCGGCAAGTGGACCTGCAGCACATTTGTAACATCTGCGGTCGAACAGTAGAATATCTCCCGGTTTACATTTTTCAATCATCAATTCATCAATCGTTTGTATATTAGGTACACGAACTCTAGTCCGTACTTGTTCTTGTCTTTCTTGTCGACCTTTTACAGCCGTGTAATACCATGCTGCAGTTGGAATGGCTGGTACGAGTAACGATGCTGTCATCCGAACTAAAATGCGTCCTCTTGAATTCATCCTCAAGATTGTTTATGACCAAATAAAAGTATAACGGGCAATAAGTGCAAGCAACGTTTTGAAAACTATAAATATAAATGAAAAAAGTCGTGAGCTCCTTCTTAGACGTGCTGTGACATTGGTTCGAATCTTGAATCTTGATGGTATGTAAAATGTATAAAATGTAAAAGGATCGACGATCGACGAGATTTGCTCTTTGCTCTCACTCGTCCCTCATAGTTAGGTACAGTAAGTATAAGGTCATCATCATCATCCATCATCAAGTATTTTCTCAAATAATTGTATAAGAGTACAGTACAGTGTCCAACATGGGGGAAGAAAGTGATGTTAAGAAAATGAAGGGTTAGTTTACACGAGACTCATTTGTCGGGTAAAAAGGACATTTTAAAACACTATATACCGTGTATCTACTAACATTTAAAATTATTGATTCTATTTAGTGTCGGATCTTCGTGAAGCTCTTGCCAAACGAGGCTTATCAACAGAAGGATTGAAAGCTGAACTTGTGAATCGTCTTCAAGAACAACTTGACCTTGAAGAGTTTGGTGGTGATGCCATCGCAGTGGATGAATCGAAGGTGATGTCGGCTCCGCCTGTCTCTGTAACTGCTTCTTCACCCATCGCAGCTACTACAGCACCGACAAGACAATATGAAGAAAAGACTGCAAAAGAAGCTGCAGCCTCTGTTACACTAAAGGAGGATAAGAAGGTGAACATTGCAGCAGAAAAAGAAGAAAAAAAGTCGAAACCCAGTAAGGTAACGAAAGCTCCTACTGAAGTGTCTATCACGGAAACCCAAACATCGGCAGTGAAGAAAATCGAATCTGTTATTGTTCCAGTATCTCAGGTTTCGATTGAAGATGCAGAAGCTCCTACTTCCATCCCAACGGGTCATACAACGAATATTGATGTCCAGAAGGACATGACGTTTGCTGAAAAAAAAGTTTTACGAGCCGCTCGATTCAACCTACCCATTGTCGAGAATTCAACGGACAAGAAGAGTGTATCTACAACGGCAAAAGCTCAAAAAAATAAGCGAAAGTCTTCTGCTGAGAAGCAGCCATTGGTCAAACAAGAGGAATCGGCACAGACAAAGGCAAATAAGCGGGCAAAGAAATCGGAATCTGAGCAACCTGTATTGCCAATAGATGAAATCGACAAGCGATTGAAACGAGCGAATAAGTTTGGAACATCCAATCCAGCGGAAACAGATACCTTGAAAGCTATGAAACGAGCACATCGATTCCATTCTGCACAAAATCATAATGAAAAAGAAGCGGATAAAGACAAGAAGAAGAAGAACACGAAAAATCAGGAAGGAAAAGATATCACAGCTTCCACAGCTACCTCTCTTTCCAAGGAAGAAATTGAAAAGAGAATAAAACGTGCTGAGAAATTTGGAACGTCGGATTCCCAGGAATTAGACAGGTTGAAAGCAATGTTACGTGCGTATCGTTTTCAAAAGGAATAAAAATATCAATCCATCGAAACCTTTTCTCCCTAATGGGGTTTGAGGAGATCGGACAAGTCTTATGAAATATATAGTTTATTTACGTTATCTATATGGGTCATCCTTCTTATATAAAGCCTACTTCGTATTGACAGTGGGTGGTTGCTACATAGTTCCGTCTCGACCTCAAACTAATTTTATGTCAATCGTTCATCAACGACGTATAAGTAATCCAACTCTTGGATAATCCTAGTCTTAATCGTTTCAGCATTCAGGGTCGATGAAGCCTTGGCGAATCGCCATTTGTATTGAATAAGTACATCTAAAATGAAATTATTTCTTTCATCATAATGAATGACGACAGTTGGAGAGATTCCGCCCCAGCTTTTAGGCTCTGATTCATCATAGGTAAGCTTCACCAAAGTCCTTCCACCGTCCCAGATATGTTCCTCAAACGAACGTTTCTTTTTGCCAACAAAAATTTTAAGTTTTTCATGGTGAACTCTTCGATTTAATCTCACCTTCATGGTGATTAGTCCTCGAGCTCTCCAATTCATTACGTGATACACCTTTGTGACGATGAAAACAGCTAAAGTCCATGTGACAATACTCATGAGAAACCAAAGCATAACACTCTCCTTAAAAAATCGCTGAACGAACTTTTGCATCCAAGCCGTATCCATGACAGTCCAATCACCCGTAATACGATCAAGGAAGTCAAACGCAATCATTCCCGCGAATATAATCTGCAGTATTTGCAAAGAATGAACAGCATCAGCACCTTTGATCTGTAAGGTATATATATTCTGAAGATATTGTTCTATAGTTTCATTGTGTTGAAGTATTTGTCCTTCAGCGGACGCTTTGACTCGCTCTCGTACATCGTCCAACTTATGACGATAACCCACGATATTCTTCTGCATATCAATTGTTCTCCGTGACAATTGACTCCTCATGCCTGATATTTCCAAACGATTATACAGTGAGCGACCAACTTGTTCTTGTGGCTCTGGTGGAATCTCCATTACATTCAAAGCCTCAGATACATAGCTCATTGCCTCATCAATTTGTATGAGATCATGTGCAAGAATGGACACTTTGCCTCGAACTATGTGCAAAGCTTTTGGATCGATAGAAATTTTTAAGATGGACTTTTCGATAGCATCAGCATCCTCAATGATCATCCATAGTCGTGTGAATATGTTTTGTAGGAAGATATCAAGAGTGATAAATTGCATGTACGCACAAAGGAGCGGCTCGTAGGATCGAGAATGTGGACCACAAAGTAGGAGTCCATTGGATCCAAATACGAGCAGATCATTTTCCGTAATGCTAAAAACTGCCTTCACGTCGCCGACAACTTGCTTGAGTTCGTTTTCATAATCGCCCTTGTCGAGGTATTCTTCTGCATTCAATACTGGCTTCATGCTATTCGCGATGATAAGATTGATTTTGTTTCGATTGACTGCATCTCCTGCGTAAACGATATCTAGTAAATCCCTCTGACGTTGTGATAGTAATGAATCCACAATAGTACAGGAATCTTGTTGAACATCGACCAGGACTCTAGCGAGTAGGTCCATAGATATATTGTCCTTTATGCGATCCATCACAGCTTCAAGTTGCATTCCGTAAAAGCATGTCCCTTCTGCATTCAGAGATATCCCAAACGTTTCTACTTGAACGATTCCACGTGCCTCAGGCAATTTTATCTCAGCCTCTATATTAATATGATTTGTGAGAGAATAGTCTAAGATCTCTACAGATGTGAGTTCAGAAGAGACTTCTAATGATGTCTTGTCCGTGTCATTGTCGACAAAGGGAGCAATAAATCCACCTCTTACTCGCTCTGTTGATCCTACACAATTGTTCAGCTCCACCACTAAATTCGATCCAAAAGGTATGTATTCAGATACAATTATAGATACTGAGCTCAAGGTAATGGTTTCATTCAAATCTTGATCTCGTATTGTATGTGCTGCACCAAAGCTCGAGGCGTAAGCGCGATGAGCATTACTCATAGTTGGTCTCCCTCCGTATCGCAGACATTGTGGAATGTATGCAGATGAAACATACGAGACGTCTTCAATTTCGGTAATGGTCGACCTTCGTGCGTTTCCAGATGCACTTTGAAGCCAGAATGCATCATCTTTCCAAATGACTTTAATAATCTCCCATGTTCCAGGTTTGTGCGCGAAATCTGCGATAACGTCCTTCTGAATTTGCGGAATCAAATCAAGAAATTCACTTCCCTTCTCCGATATACGATATAACACTTCGGGTTTATGTGACCTCGATGGGACTATTAATGCATCAATAAGCTCTTGTTCGCGTAAATTTTCGATGTCAGACTGTCCGTCATGTGATTGATTAATCCAAACTCGACGAGGTCCAATCATCGTCGACACAGGTGCGTAATCATATTCAAATATGTTGGCGATAATCCCTTCATATATGAGTACAAAGAGAGCCTGTTTACGAATCCATCTATCCTTAAGGTGTCCATTGTTGCCAATTTTTGTGTGAGCATCTATCAGGCAAAGTAATCTACTCTGATTATCATTCAATCCCTTTGTACGAGAATCGCCGACAATCGAAATATAAGCCTCTGTTTATTGTATATTTATAAATGAGATTCCTTAGAACGCTTATCATCGGACTTACCAACGTATTTCGATGGTGAACATCCTCTTGTAGTAGTCGCTGATCTGTTTTTCGTCGAGTCGTAACATGTTTATTGACTTTCAAACTATTTGACACACAAACGTGTGAAAAGAAAATTTATGATCACATCGCGTGGACCGGATTAAGCTGTTCAAGCAAAGGAGAGTCAACTTACTCGTTCAGCATCTTCTTGTACCGACCGAATTCATAGTTCACGTGTATTCGAGGGACGTATGAGATAAATTAGTAAGTAACTGATTCGAAATTCGCAATTTCAAAAAGCTATTCATCAGGTAACAAGTACAGTATGGCAATTAAAAAAGTCGACAACATGAGAAAAATCGGTGGCGTTTATGGTGTTACAAAACAGGGTCTTTCAGCGAATTGGGGGTCAGGTGAGAACAGCATGTTACATTATTAAAAGTACTGCGCATGTATCATGCCTCCGATGTATATTTGACCCGCTTCTAGATCTCGATACGAGAACTGCTAGACCCAAATTGCCATCTACAGCTTTGCCTTCCGATGTACGGGATAGACTAGGTCTTCCAGTTCGAAGAACGACTGTCCTCAAGTCTTGTGAATCCAAGGAAAATTCTTTGAAAGATAAGCGAGTGAGAAAATGAGCCGATAATCAATTATTTTATCGCCATGGACGAGAATTTCATCTAATGTATCTTCAAGTGACACTACTTATTGCGTAGAAAATATATGTCATAACCTGAATTATTTTCATGTACGAAGAGAGGAAATCAGGTTAAGTCAACATCATTGTCGTCAGAGTCTAACGTTCCACCGCCGATAGTCCTTTTGATTCTTACAAGAATTGAAGTTTTCCATGGATCTAATTTCGTAATGCGATCATAGTCCATGCATGCTGTTGCGAATCCTTCAGGGTCAAGATTTTCCACGCAAGATAGTAATGAGGCTGCAAACTTTCCTTCTCGGCTTTCTCCAAATGTATAATCGATAGCATCATACCGATGTAAGGCTTGTGATGCCCCAATACTATCTCCGCTTGCCAGAAAGCAGAGCAAACTCTGTAAAAAGTATCCCTTGGCGTTGAATTTGAGGAGGTTACTTTCAAGACAATTTTTGCCGAGGCCATCATAGATATTTGCAGCTCGAATGAACTCGGGTGGCTCCACGGCAGCCGATAAAAGCTCTGCAACCTTTGCCATACATTGATTTCCCTGTGACTTCTGATTTTCCATATTAAAAAACTCTGCTGCTTGTTCGTAAGACTCCACTGCCAACTTAATGTTTTCATTACTATCCCCAGATTCGTCCTCCTCAAATATTTCCGCCGTTTCCTTGGCTGTCTTTGCAGCCTGTAGGATTCGTCCATTATCAAGATAAATCCCAATAGCTTTCCGAAAGGCTTTGATTGCATCTGTCGAATTCACTTTTTTGTACGATGACCCTATAAGCAGTGTTTGAAGTCCGAAGAAAAATATTCCGTTAAGATTTAGATACATATGCAACAGGGAACGATGCGCGTAGAATTATCAATTTACCTGCACTTGCCCAGCATTTGCTGCCATCTAACACATTGCTCAATTTATCCGTATAGACCTCTGCAGCCTTTGCAAAGGCATCTCCAGCTTCCTTATCGGCCCCAGCTACTTTGAAAGCGTTCGCCGCTTGTTCGAAAAGGCCTGCAGCCTCTTCATTCTTTCTCTCTGTAGCCGAGGCCATCCAAGTTCGCTCAGAGAGTTTCTTCGTAGCCGCAGCGAAGAAAGCATCACCTCTATTCCGTTGCTGATTGGCGAGATGCGTCGACATTGTGGGACATATGGGTCCTAGTTTTGATAAATGGAATGTACTCTACTAGGATTTCGGATTTCTTGGAACACCGGCCGGGTATTTTGGTACTGAACATTTCAGCGTGCTCTTCGATCGCTGATTCCTTCACAAGTCACGCGATGACTCAAGAAACACTTCATCTCTTCTGCACGACTATCAAAGGGTCAATCAAAATCGACCAACGTGGTTACCATTTTTAACAATGAGTATTCACGAATACATGCCTTGAAGATAATCTTTAGCTGCAATATCTGGTCTACTGTAGGAATGTTCCATCATGTATCAAATATGGCATTCCTTTCGACCTACGACGTACGCAATCATGCGTGAAACTAATTTAGTACATCATTTATTCTGCAATCAATAGCTTTATAAACTTAAAAGAATTCACAGATTTGCTGCAGATGTCACGCTATTCCAAGGAAACGAGATGGAATCAAGTGCAAGGATCTCCTCATCTGTGAGATGGTCATCATCATTCGCCTCATGGCTTCTTGTATGTCCGTTTACATTTCGTTTCTTCCAGTATCGTTTACGTTGTACTTGAATCCATTCTTGCAACAACGGATCCGTTATCGAGTCATATGAACGTACCTTTTTCAGACGTTCAAACATTTTATACCATTTCTGTTGAGCCGGTGTCATGAATAAATCAATAGATGTTTCCTCAGAGCCATCGTAATCCTCAAGATGATTATTCTTTTCCTGAGAGATAGACTGAGGTGCATTTTCAGATTCTGTGCATACGTCTGTATCAGAAGCTATAGATTCTATTGATGATTCATTTGCTGCTGCATTGTCGACTGCAACAACTGATGCCAGCGGCATCTGTGTCTGGCGCGATCGACTAAGAAGCATATGTTTAGAAAGTTTCATCTGTACATCTCTTGGTAAACCACGCATTTGTGACGATTCCAGTTTATGATATGTTTCCCACCATTTCGCATCCTCCAATGACCACACAAAACCCAAATCATTCAAAGCCGTAATTTCATCTTCCGATATGAATAAATCCCGACTGTTAATTAATAAACTTCGTTCGGTCAAAGACAATGCTTCAAGTTTCATGGTATCAGGATCTCCTTCTTTGGTAAGATACTGTTTATGATATGCTAATCGTTTCTTCAACAGCCATAAAGACAATGACGTATGATCCTCGTTAGTTAGAGAAGATGACGAGTTACTTGAATAAGATGTCGGTATGAATATATGCCCATGTTTGGAATGGAAATCTTTTACAAGGCTTATCATCTTGTTCGATTCACTTATAGATAGACCTCGTTCATTTTCCTGACTCTTTGATAAATCCATTAATGTATTACTCTTATCCCGCTTTTGATAAACTCGCCACTCAAAACCAATTCCATTTAGTAAATTGATTCTATGAGTATTCAATGGAGTTGAATATCCTTTTTGAAACCTTTTGAACTGTAATCGTTGCGTTCGTACCCATTGTCCCAATTTTCTTATTTTCTCTCCATCTGTAATAAACGTTTGTGGTACTCGGCAATGACCATGCCGCTGATGAAACTTTTGCAGTTCTTTAAACATGATATCCCATTTTACATATGACTTTGAAGCAGATGAAATGTTCTTATTGGTAAAGAAGTTGATAGCATTCAAGAGTTTTAATTTTTCCTTCGGTAAGTTTCGTCTTTCATTATGTTGCCGTTTAATCCATCGCATCAAAGGTTTGTTTTCCCGAATTAAAGCGAGAGTGTTACGATTTTCTTTTGTTTTAAGTATTGAAGTAAGTTGTTGATATTGACGAAGCCAAGGTATTTTATCGAAATAATCACGTGAATGGATTACAGTCCATTCAAATCCTATTTCCGTAAGACGTCTCTCTCGCTCGTCCCTCAAGGGTGTTACGGTATAAGCTTGATTTTGCTTTTTACTTTTATACGAGCGTTGCAATTCTACCCACCGCTTTAATTTCTGCTGTTCCTTGAACAACGGGTCCGTTGAATCTAGTGTCGACGATGGAGACAAAACGTTGAGATGGCCAAATTGTTTCTGATATTGCAGCAACTGATGAAATCGAGCCTCCCATTTATCCTCATTCGCGGTAAAGGGAAAACCGATTGACTTGAGAGAATCCACTCTTTTGGAGTATAATTCGGATATATTCTTTGGTGATTCACGCATATGTTGAGAGTATGATAAACGTTGATTTTGAATCCATCGTTTTAATGATGGGTCCATATTTGCACGTAGCAACGGTATCGTCCGTACTGAGGGAGTGGAGTTATAAAAAGACTGTAAGCGCTGAAACATTTCATCCCACGAGTCATGATCCTCGGGATGATCAGACTTATTAAGTTTCAACTTGTTGGAATCAAACTTCGTGATAGAGAAATGCAAAACGAAATTCGGGTATTTCTGAAGTCTATGTGTCGGTAGAGAATTGATTATACCAAGATGGTTCCGGAATCTCCAGCTATGGCGGAATGTTGCAGTAATTGAATGATGCATATGTATGACGTAGGACCGAAGCAGGCCAGGATATTGCAATAGGCCTGAAGGCTGAAGGCCGAGGGTACAATATGGTATGCAGTGACTTTGTTCTTTGTTCGTCGAGAATATATAATTAAAAAATCATTGGTCGTGCAGAAATCTCACCAAGTCGTGAGTCGCGCTGCGGGCGAGCAATACGAATCCGTTGTAAGGTTTGCCCTGCGGGTCTTACCATACATTTTTTTTTTTTTTTTTTTGGGGTATTTTTTTAGTTTGCCTTTCCGACTCTTTTTTTTCCTCTGTTAAACGGGCTTTTTCAAGTAAGAGATAAAAATTTATTTTTTTTAAATTTGG
>Ga0169931_10006046_pt1 | contig 18333 bp, 13 predicted proteins | sample Kivu_15m_20L_FD_129675 | JGI IMG/M metagenome (GOLD analysis project Ga0169931, IMG submission 129675) | Freshwater microbial communities from Lake Kivu, Western Province, Rwanda to study Microbial Dark Matter (Phase II) - Kivu_15m_20L... | ecosystem: Environmental > Aquatic > Freshwater > Lake... | reverse complement strand
CTGGTTATCATGGATGATTCTATTGTTCGGGGCACCACACTCAAACAAAGCATTTTAAAAATTCTGGATCGCCTCGATCCTAAAAAAATCATCATTGTTTCATCGGCACCACAAATCCGATTTCCCGATTGCTATGGCATTGACATGGCCAAACTGGGCGATTTCATAGCCTTTCAGGCAGCCATTTCGCTTCATGAAGAGCAGGGAAGTATTTTCATTCTCGATCAGGTGTATGAGGCCTGCCTGCAGCAGGATAAACTTCCAAAAGAAGAAGTGGAAAATGTAGTAAAACGTGTGTATGAAGCCTTTAGCTACGAAGAAATTTCGGCGCGCATTGCCAGACTTGTCACACCGGTTGGTTTAAAAGCCGAAGTTGAGGTTATTTTTCAAACGCTGGAAGATTTGCACGAGGCTTGTCCCGGCCACACCGGCGATTGGTATTTCTCAGGCAACTACCCCACCCCTGGTGGGAATAAAGTAGCCGTGAGGGCCTTTTTGAATTTTTACAATAAGGTGAACGAGAGGGCTTACTAAGCTTTTGCAACTGGCTTTTCTAAATCTATAAGCCAATACGCTCTAGAAATCCGGCCTTTCGATCGGGACCGGGTGCCTTAATCCTGAATCCGGCAAACAGCCGGAACCAATTGTAACTGTTATCAATCCAAAGACTTTGAGCATTGTTTCCGGAAAAACTTATGGAATAACTGCTAATTCCGCCAAACCATTTCTCGCCGTTGTATCCCATAATTATTCTGAACTCTGACATGCCCACAATTTGTCCCGGGTCACGAACAATTTGCTGATCCTGGGCCTGAAAAAAGCTGTTTTGAATTGAAATTCCGGGAACAAAATAAATGGTGGCGAACCAGGATTTGTTGTAAACAAAGGTGTGCACATACCCTACATTGAAGTTAAAGTTACTCACACGCTGAGCAACAACCAACTGGGATGGATTATAAAAAGGCTGAACCGCATCAGGAATAAGAGTGATACCCGAATCGGCCAGCATCCCGTAAAATCGTAGCGATGCTCCGGCCAAAAAACTACCGGCGCTTTTTTCTTGCCTGTCTATTTGCCACAAAGCGGCCCGGTAAGAAAACCTTTCAGGCCGGAAACAATAGTAAACATTGCTAAAAACCGTAGACGTTGAAACATCAGAGCGGCTTGGAAACAAATCAACAGCCGGATTAAATGCAGGGTCAGCAATTTGAGGATTTGCTAAATAAAAGCCGCTGAAATACTGAATAAAATTGGTGTTCCATATTCGTTTACCATTGAAACTCGCTCGTAGCGAAAATTGGTTCGACTCACCTTTTCTGCTTCCGCCGCGGGTATCAAATGAAATCAAACCTATAGACAAACTCAGCCATTTGTAATCGAAAGAAGCTAGAAAATTAGTTCGTGTATTGGGCTCAAAGCGGAGCACCAGCGTATCAATGCTTGCATTACGCACCGAAATGACCTGACGGCGCCTTGCAAATTCAAAGGTAAAATGAGGTTGATTTCTGAAGCTTCTTACATAATTATTATCCGTGATTGGGACAAATAAACCCGTATCAGGTCCCGTTCCGGCATCTCCGCCTCTGGCGGATGTGCTAAAAAACACAATAAAAAAGCCTGTCCGTATAAGCGCAGAAAAGAAATGCACAGGAAGGACAGGCTTTTTAAAAATCATAAAATCATTAATGTGCTACCGCCACTCGCTCAACCGAAGTTCCTTTTTCTGTAATCAGCGCCAGAAAGTACATTCCCGGAGCCAGATGTTTCACATCAATGAAAAATATTGAGCCCGTTTGAAGGTTTGAAGTGTTTACTGAATAAACGACTTTGCCACTCAAATCGTACATCTGCAAGCTGGCTTGCGTATTATTGATGAATCCGCTGGCCTCTACCTTCAAAATATCCGCCACCGGATTGGGCGAAACAGAAAACAAAGTAGCTGATTCAGCCACTTCAATGCCTAGGGCAGTTAGATTGAATGCCTCAGAACTTACAATACATCCATTCTGGTTGATAACAACCGAATAATTTCCTGATTGCGAAGGTGTCCAGGTAGCGCCGTTAGCTCCATTGATTGGAATTCCATTGAGGTACCACTGAATAGATCCTACAGCCCCTGAAAGGGTCAGCTGCGAGCCATTAAAGGAAATAACCGGAGGAGCAGGTGCCGAGGTAACAGTTACAAGATTGTTGGTAGTTTGTGTGGAAGATTCACCATTGCAACTGCCTGTAACCACCAAAGTCGCTCCATAATTTCCGGGACTGTTGTAGGTTACATCTACGCTGGCTGCTGAACCGCTGGAAGGATTGCCCCCGGGAAAGGTCCAGTTGTAACCTGAAACGCCTGTTGTAGTTGACGTATATGTAACCGTATTGCCCTGGCAAATAGTATTGACTGAAGTTGAAAATGAAGCCACCGGTGCAGCTTGCTGCAAAATGGGATGAATCATGTGATTCACTGATATTTCCCAGCTGGCTTCTTCTGTGTAGGCATGCCAAGACAGATCTTCGAATTGTTCGAATGCGGTGTTTGGATTGGCCTCACCGTCTTCATTGGTATAAACGCCAATGGTGATTCCTGAAGTTGGAGCAACTTCATAACCAACGTAATAACTACCCGAAAGTGTTACGGGATTTGCAAAAGTAATTTCGGTGTAATTGTTATTTGCAACGTCTGTTGCGATGGCAGATATAGGTCTTGAAGTTGTCGCCAGTACCGTGCCCGGAAGGCCTCCTGCACCATTATCGTCCCAAACTTTGAATACTACCTGGTGATTAGGAGCATTTCCGGCTTCAGCAACTGAAAAACCAAACCACGCATTACTCAAGATGTTGAATCCTCCCGATACAGTGAATTTATCTGCCTTGGCAAGATCGTTGTAAACATTGGTCCCTGCTACGATACCATCTGCCTGAGAACCGTAAATAACCGGATTGCCGGGGAAAGGATACCTAACCGTATCGGCACAGGCATTTACAGGAGGCGGAGCTACCGAGCAAGCGTTGGAAGTGAGTAAACCAACACGACTTCCACCCGGATTAAACAAGGCCTGAGCCCTGGTTTTTTGTCCATTCGTAAACATGGTAGCACAGTCATCGTCGATGTAATCCATATAGTTCATGAACATATCGCCATTGGGGCCATTGTTGCAGCTCACACTAGGGAAATTAGGGCAACCGTAATTGGCATCTCCCTGGTTAGGTGTATCGCTTACCTGATCGCTTCCGTTGCAGGCACCGTCATCGTCTCCCCAAATGTGGAACAAATTAAGCCAGTGACCTACTTCGTGCGTGGCAGTTCTGCCCAGGTTGTAAGGAGTGTTAAATGTATTTGCCGGAGGACGGCCCACCGAGGTGTATGTTAGAACAACCCCGTCGGTATTGGCTGGTCCACCAGGGAACTGCGCGTATCCAAGAAGGTTATTACCCAGATCACATACCCAGATATTCAGGTATTTAGTAGTATTCCAGGGATCCTTACCACCCTGGTTGGAGCGCTTTACGTTGTTGTTTGTGTTAAAACTATTGGTTGTTGTTTGTGTGCGGGTGATTCCGTTTGTTGGATTTCCGCTGGGATCGATTGTAGCCAAACAAAACTGAATCTCCATATCGGCAGCAACGCCCTGAAAGGTAGATGGCGTTTGATTGAAATTGGAATTCAACTTGCGAAAATCATCATTGAGCACGTCCAACTGTGATAATAGTTGTGCGTCAGAAATATTTTCGGTGGCATTTTGGTAAACAACATGAAATACTACAGGAATGGTCACTAAAGCTCGTCCCGAGCTTTGTGGATTGTACTCTGTTGCAAACTGCTGAGTTTTTGCTTCAATCTCGGCCCTGCGGGACGCATAACCAGGATCACTGGCAAGCAACATGTCATGGTGTTCCATAGTGCCGCACTTGTGTGATTGCGCCTGAACCCCCATTGCTGTTATAATGACCCCAAGAACTGTGATGGTAATTCTTTTCATTTCCCTTTTATTGTTTTGAGCGCAAATTTACTAATTATCTATCCTCCTTGCGATTGAAACAGCTACTTTTCCTTACACTTCTTAACAGGCCTTGTGTAGAAAATCGAATTCAATCATAGCTTTTCCAGCCTGAGAGTTTAAGCGAATTAATAGCTTTGCAGCCTAAATAACTCACATGGGATTTTTTGACCCCGCCGGCTGGGAAGCACTTTTTACTGTAAACGGATTTATCACACTCTTTTCTTTGAGTGTACTCGAAATTGTTTTGGGAATAGATAACATCATTTTTATTTCCATCGTGGCTTCCAAGCTGCCACGTAACAGTCAGAAAAAAGCCCGTTTTATCGGATTGTCGCTTGCGCTTGTATTCAGGGTTTTGCTACTCAGCCTTATTTCATGGATTGCAGGCATGAAGACTCCCTTGGTTCATATTGGAAGCTACGGGGCCAGCGGGCGTGACCTTATTTTGCTTGCAGGAGGTTTGTTCCTCACCGTAAAAACGATCATAGAGATAATTGAAAAACTTAAAAAGGACGAAGAAGAAAATACAGGAACTGTAACTGCTACCGGATTTGCCCGTGCTATTGTACAAATTGTATTGCTGGATATTGTATTTTCATTCGACTCCATTCTTACGGCTGTAGCCATCTCTTCCAATCTGGTGATTATGATTCTTGCGGTACTCATTGCCATCATTATTATGATTGCTTTTGCAGGAGTTGTAAGCGATTTCATCAACAAATACCAAAGCATCAAAATGCTGGCGCTGGTGTTTTTGGTCGCGATTGGTTTGGTGCTTGTCCTCGAAGCCTTTCACATTGAAGAAAACTACCACATCGATTTAAAGAACTATGTTTACGTAGCCATGGCATTTTCGCTGACGGTTGAAACACTAAATTTGCTTCGAACCCGAAATGCAATGCGCAGAAGTCGCAATACCAATTCAGACAATTAATTTCAGTATGGCAACGTATTTGTTATTACCGATCGATCAATCTAAATTTATTCTATGAAAATCTGGCTCGCTGCGCTTTGTTTGGTGTTGTTTGCAACAACGGCTCATTCGCAAAATGTAATTAATCAAATAAAAAAAGGTGTTAATGCTGCAACCGGCAACAGTTCAGGCTCCAATCTCAGTAACGACGAAGTAATCAAAGGCCTGAAAGAAGCCCTGAGTGTTGGCACCAATAACGCAACAGGAAAAGCGTCGAGGACTGACGGCTTTTTTAAAAATCCTTTGATAAAAATTCCTTTTCCACCCGAAGCAAAAGTGGTTGAAAGCACGGCCAAAAATATTGGTATGAGCTCTCAGGTTGACCGTTTTGTGATGACCATGAACCGGGCAGCGGAAGAAGCCAGCAAAGAAGCGGCTCCTATTTTTATAAACGCTGTTAAAACAATAACGATCACGGATGGGCTTACCATTTTAAGAGGTGGAGACGGAGCTGCAACGAATTACCTCAAAGGTCGCACACAAAATGAGTTGACCACTAAGTTTTCACCCATTGTAAAACGTGCTATCAATAAGGTACAGCTTACAAAATTCTGGAACCCGATCATTACCAAATACAACAAAATTCCGGGGGTAAAAAGACAAAACCCCGATTTGGATAAGTATGTCACCCAAAAAGCACTCGAAGGCTTGTTCAGACTCATTTCTGACGAAGAGAATAAAATTCGCAAAGACCCGGCAGCCCGCGTGAGTGATATTTTGAGAAAAGTTTTTGGATAATCAAATATGACCAATTAAAAAATCAAGCCTCTGAGAAGTCAGGGGCTTTTTCGTTTAAAGGCCAATTCATCGGACTTGGAGCCAATCCTAACAGGTTCACCCAAAAACCTTGGTTTTGTGCGCAATACAAAAACATCCAATACTGCTTTTGAGCGGGCAAACATTTCACGCAAACCAACCGTCCAACCGTATGATTCGGACACATCGCGCGCAGCGTAACCAATCGCCGGAATTTTATTGTTGAGAGCGATAAATAATGCCCTTTGAACATGAAATCGCTGTGAAATGATGATAAAACTGCTTTGACCAAACACTTCGCGGCAACGCAACACCGAATCAAAAGTGCGCAACCCGGCAAAATCCATGTAAATAGCCGTATCGGGAATTCCCTTCGCAATCAAAGCCTTTCGCATATCGCGAGGTTCGTTGTATGACAGCGTTCGATTGTCGCCACTCACGATCAGATAGTCTACTTTCCCCCTTTTAAACAATTCGGCAGCCGCCTCGATACGGTAACGAAAATATAGATTGGGATCGCCATTTCTGTTGTATTTACTGGTTCCAAGCAACAAGCCAACACGAGCCGAAGGCAATCCTTCTGTTTCTGAAAAAATGAGCTTGTTGCTGAGCCTTTCTACCATCAAATTGCTGAGCAATACAGCCAATATAAGCAGCAAACTCAGGAAGCCTGCCGACCAGAATATCACTTTCAAAAAACGTTTAAAACGCTGCATGGACCAAATAACGGAAATTTTTCGTTTGTTGATATGCGTTCACGGCACAGCCTGAACGCGCTCTTTTGCTATATTTGCAGCAAAACCGAGCAAATATGGCAAACAACGCAAAAAGTCCGGAAGAAACAGGTAAAGAATTAAGCTTCGAAGAATTTCTGCAAACGGTCATTGACGATTACAGAATTGCCTGTGAAAGTCGCGAAACCAGTTTGCTGGGAAGAAAAGAAGTATTGACCGGAAAAGCCAAGTTCGGGATCTTTGGTGATGGCAAGGAAATCGCCCAGATTGCCATGGCAAAAGCATTCAAGCCGGGCGACTGGCGTTCGGGGTATTACCGCGACCAAACCTTTATGCTGGCTGCGGGACTCATGACACTGGAACAGTTCTTCGCCCAGTTGTACGCTCATGCCGACGAGGAGGCCGAGCCTATGTCATCCGGGCGTTCGATGAACGGCCATTACGCCACTACCACGGTAGATGAAAACGGTGAATTCAAAAATCTGGCAGAGCTGAAAAATGTTTCGGCCGACATCTCGCCTACGGCGGGACAAATGCCACGGCTTTTGGGCCTGGCCTACGCCTCGAAACTTTTCAGAGAGCTTGAAGTGCTTCAGAAAGAAGAGAAATATTCACGCGGCGGTAATGAAGTTGCCTTTGGAACCATTGGTGATGCTTCAACATCTGAAGGACACTTTTTTGAAACCATTAATGCAGCATGCGTTTTAGAAGTCCCCATGGCCATTTCGGTTTGGGACGATGGTTACGGCATTTCCGTTTCAAAGAAATTCCAGACCACGAAATCAAGTATTTCTGAAGCACTGGCTGGCTTCGAAAAAAAGGATGTTAGCAACGGAATGCGCATTTACAAAGGCAAAGGCTGGGATTATCCCGGATTGTGCGAATTGTACGAACAAGGCGTTGGCCTGATGCGTGAAGAACATGTGCCCGCTTTGTTTCATATTGAAGAAGTAACTCAGCCTCAGGGACATTCTACCTCGGGTTCGCATGAGCGTTATAAAACAAAGGAACGTCTTTCCTGGGAAGAGGAATTCGACTGCATTAAGAAAATGCGCGAATGGATGATTGAAACCGCTTTGGCAAAGCCTGAACAATTGGATGAAATTGAAAAGGAAGCTAAAGCAAGGGTTCGGGAAGCTAAAAACAAAGCTTGGCAAGCCTTTCAGGCCGATATTTTGGCCGAAAGAGATCAGTTGGCAGCCATCCTGCAGCAGCAGGAAGATACAAGCGGTGCAATTGCTGCAATAGCTGCTTCTCTTACTCAAAACAAGGAGCCTTTGCGACGCGATATTTCAGAAGCTGCGCGAAAAGCTTTTCGCATCCTGCGAAGCAGTAATAACCAGGCGAAAAACGATTTACAGCACTTTATGCTGGCCCAAAAGGCCGATAACAGCCACAAATACAGTTCCTGGCTGTACACCGAAGGAGAACGATCGGCCTTGCAGGTGCACGAAATTCCTGCACAGTACGAAGCCGAAGAGCATTTGGTGGACGGACGCGAAATACTCCGCGATAATTACGATGCCATTCTGGAAAAGAACCCGTATTTCGTAACCTTTGGAGAAGATGCCGGAGGCATTGGCGGGGTGAATCAAACCCTGGAAGGTTTGCAAAAAAAATACGGCGATCTGCGCGTAAGCGACACCGGAATTCGCGAAGCTACCATTCTTGGTCAGGGTATCGGACTAGCTATGCGCGGTTTCAGGCCGGTGGCCGAAATCCAGTACCTCGATTACCTTTTGTATGCCATTCAAACCATGAGCGACGACCTGGCTACGCTTCGTTACCGTACAAAAGGAAAGCAAAAGGCACCGTTGATTGTATCAACACGCGGGCACCGTCTCGAGGGGATCTGGCATTCGGGCTCGCCCATGGGAATGATTATCAATGCCGTAAGAGGTGTTTATGTATGTGTACCACGCAACATGACCCAGGCAGCAGGCATGTACAATACCTTGCTGAAAGCCGACGATCCGGCCCTGGTGGTTGAACCACTGAATGGCTACAGAATTAAGGAAAACCGCCCTGTTAACATGGGTGAATTTACCGTTCCACTAGGCAAGCCCGAAATTCTCAACGAAGGAAGCGATGTCACTCTAGTGACGTATGGTTCCTGCTGCAGGATTGCTCAGGCGGCTTTGCCCGAACTTGAAAGCATGGGAATATCAGTGGAATTGATTGATATTCAAACACTTTTGCCTTTTGATTTGCATGGCACCATCACAGCTTCGCTGGAAAAAACCAATAAACTGGTGATACTCGACGAAGATGTGGAAGGCGGAGCCAGCGGATTCATGCTTCAGCAGATCATCGAAAAACTGGGTGGTTTCCGCAAGCTGGACGCAGATCCTGTCACCATTACCTCAAAAGATCACCGTCCGGCCTATGGTTCTGATGGCGATTATTATTCCAAGCCTTCGGCCGATGATGTAATTGAAGCCATTTATAAATTGATGTCGGAATACCATCCTGCCAAGTTTCCTGCCTTGTAATTTATGACCAAACTGAGCACCGAATCAGAATCCCGATACAATCATCTGGAGCTGATGAGTACCGAAGAATTACTCAGAAACATCAACAGGGAGGATAAAACCGTGGCCGAAACAATCGAAAAGGCCATTCCCCAAATCAGCTTGCTGGCCGATGCCATTGCCGAAAAAATGTCAGCCGGAGGCCGACTGTTTTACATTGGTGCAGGCACCTCGGGCCGACTTGGAATTGTAGATGCCAGCGAATGTCCGCCTACTTACGGAATTGAGTTTGATCGCGTTATCGGCATTATTGCCGGAGGCGACAAAGCCATTAGACGAGCCGTTGAATTTGCCGAAGACGACGAAAATCAAGCCTGGCAAGATTTGCTGGCCTGGAACATTACTTCGGGTGATGCAGTGGTTGGTATTGCTGCTTCGGGCACCACACCTTATGTAATCGGAGGATTAAGTGATGCACGCCGGCACGGATGCATTACAGGTTGCATAACCTGCAACGATGAAGCTCCCGTAATTGCAGTGGCCGATTACCCGGTGGTGGTGGTTACCGGTCCCGAGTTTGTAACCGGCAGCACCCGCATGAAAGCCGGAACGGCCCAAAAGCTGGTTCTGAACATGATCAGTACTTCGGTGATGATTCGACTGGGCCGGGTAAAAGGAAACCAAATGGTTGATATGCAATTGACCAATAACAAATTGGTTGACCGCGGCATCCGCATGATTGTGAAGGCGCTTGGTGTAGAAAGAGATTTAGCTGCCGGTTTATTGACCACGCATGGCAGTGTAAGAAAAGCCATTGAGGCTTACCAGGCTTAGTTATGCAAGAAATTGAGCCATTTTACAACTGGCGAGGGATTTACATCGCAGCAGAAGATCCGGAATCGCCCTTTTACGGTCGCGAGTACAGCGAATTTGAATACAGTGCCACCATTTATAACCATTACATCCATCCACAATGGGATGATATTGGCTCTGAAACGCTTTACCTGAAAGTGTTGTATGCCGATTATGAACTCAGCTTTGCGGTAATTGAGTTTATAGGCGAATGGAACGATGCTATCGGCAATGACATCATGTATCTGAAACGCGATATCGTTGACGAAATGATAGCTTCGGGCATTCGCAACTACATTTTAATTGGCGAAAATGTGCTGAACATGCACGGCGAATCGGAAGACTACTACGAAGAATGGTTTGACGACATAGAAGACGGCTGGATTGTTGGCCTGAACTTCAGAGAGCATGTCATTAGAGAATTCAACGATTACGGTTTGGACAATTACATTGTATTTGGTGGCCGCTTCGACGAAATTAACTGGAGGCGTTACCAGCCGGCCGATTTATATGAGCTGATTGATAGTTTTATGCGAAGAAGGCTGAATTGATGTGCTGATGGGTTGATGTGCTGATGTGCTGATTTGTTGATTCTATAAACCACTTGGTTTTTTCCGTCCGCCAAAGGTGGAAAAGCTTAGTGGTTATAGTCCGTCCGCCGAAGGCGGAATGTTGATGCTATAACACACTTGGTTTATGAAAGGCAGCCGCGATAAGCGGATGCTGCTAAATTTTCAAATGAATGCGTGTTTGGGCGCCTGCCCCGCATTTTCCGGCAACACGAAGGCTCATGCGCAGCGGGTCATCGGGCTTTACGCCTGTAGTCCCGATAGCTTCGCTTTTCGGGAGCTGCCGGCTGCAATCCCTGGCGCGACAGTGTATCGAAAACCTTTTACAGCTATGAATTAAACCAAAGTTCCGGCTAATTGATGGAAAAATTCTTCGTCATTCATTTCGAAGAAATGGAGCCTCAGCGGGAATTTTACAATTTCAGCAATCCAACCACATGCTGATCAACCGGAAAAGTCATGTGCTCGGCTTGTATTTCGTTAATTGAAATCCAGCGAAACGCAATAGAATCATTGATTTCGGGCACACCCTCGAAAGGACGTGTAATTGAAGTAAACCTTGGCTCATCAATAAACCGGCAACGGTAATATACGCTTAACAGCTGTCCCCCACCCCGAAACATGGATTCGATAAAAAAATCGGTGGTGTAAAAATGCTCCAAAACCTCCACTTCCTGCTCACACTCCTCGATGAATTCCCGTTTGAGACCATCAATGAGTCCTTCGCCAAACTCAAGTCCCCCACCTGGGAATTTGGTCATGTACCTGTTTTGACAAAATTCATCGCTCACCAGAACCTCATTCTTCTGGTTGATGATGAGCCCGTAGACACGTACATTGAATCGGTTTTCCATATTGCAAAATTAAGTTTAATCCCATCCACCTTTGAATGCTTCCCATGGAATGTGAATAGAACTGAATAAGTTTATCACAGAATTTTATTAAATTGATAAACAGCTACTTAAAATGAGGCTCTGCCAATTTCTTAACACGGTACTATGTTTTACATAGTACCGTGTTAAAATAAGTTCTATGTTTGCCAAATGAATTTAGAAAACACGAAAGCTCAAATGCGGAAAGGCGTGCTTGAATTTTGCATACTTTCGATACTTTCGAATGGAGATGCTTACACAAGCGATATCATTGGCAAACTAAAAGAAGCCAAACTGATTGTGGTCGAAGGCACTTTGTATCCACTGTTAACCCGCTTAAAAAATGCGGGACTACTATCTTACCGCTGGGAAGAAAGCAATGCCGGTCCGCCACGTAAATATTACAGTTTAACCGAATCCGGAAAAACGTCACTAGCAGAATTACGAATCAGTTGGGACGATCTGGTGAGTTCTGTATCAAAAACCCAAAACCCTCATTCTAACCTCTGATATCGAAAACCATGAATAAGACCATAAGCATCAACTTGAGCGGAATGCTCTTCAATTTGGAAGAAAACGCGTATGAAAAACTTTCAGCTTACCTGGGCAAACTGCGCATTTCATTTCAGAGTACCGAAGGCAAGGAAGAGATTCTGGCCGATATTGAATCGCGCATTGCGGAATTATTTGCTGAAAAGCTAAAGGATAAGCAAGTGATTCTGGAGCGCGAGGTGGATGAAGTCATTGATCGGCTTGGCAAGCCGGAAGAATATGAAACCAATCAGGATGAGGAATCACCGCAGCAGGAAAGGCCCAAACAAAACCCTTATACTGAAAGTGAGCACAAACGCTTGTTTCGCGATCCTGACCGGTCGGTTTTGGGCGGCGTTTGCGGCGGGGCGGCTCATTATTTAGGCGTTGATCCTGTTTGGCTGAGACTTGCCTTCGTTGCTGCGCTCTTCATTTTTGGAACAGGTCCTTTGCTATATATCATTTTGTGGATTGTGATTCCCAAGGCTGAAACCACCGCCGACAAATTGCAAATGCGTGGTGAACGAGTGAATATTGAAAATATTGAAAAGCGATTTCGCGAAGAAACCGACCGCATCCGCCGAAAGGCGGGAGAGTTTGGCGAAAAAGCAAGGAAAGATTTTGACAGTTCCAATGCAGGTGCCCGCATTGGAGGAATCGTGAATGAAATCGTGCAGGCTTTCCTGAGTTTCCTCAAAGGCTTTGGCAGTGTTATAGGCCGAATGATTGGGGTGTTCTTGGTTTTATTTTCCGGAATCACCCTTTTGGCGTTGATTATATCGCTTTTTGCAGCCGGAACATTTTCCATAGAAAGCAATGGTGAAGACTTGAATTTTTATCGTTTAGGAGACTTTCTTTCTATTTTTTTTCATAGCGGCCTTCAGTTTGATTTATTTGTGATTGGTGCGGCCCTCCTGTTGTTTACGCCCGTTATAGGTATCTTTTTACTGGGCATTCGTTTGGTTATTTATCCGCGTAAAGGACTGCCCTGGGTGGCATCAGCAAACGGCGGATTGTTTTTGATTGGACTTTTGCTTTGCATTGTTACCGGCGCCATGCTCATTTCAGACGTGGGCGTTAAGGGGAAACGAATTGATCCTGTTGAATTATCGGTGATTGAATCAGACACCCTAGTTTTGGCTATTCAACCTAATAGTGAGTTGAATATCAAGCAGTTTGCAACCATTGACAGTTGGAAGTTTTACATTGACAAAGAAGAACATTTCATGACCGGACAGGTGAAATTTAATGTGATTAAATCTGAAACAGGCAATTTTTCAATGACGGTGAATCGCAGCGCCCGGGGCGCTGATAAAAAGGAGGCCATTCGCACCGCAGGTGATATCAGGTATTTTGCCAAGCAGCAGGAAAACACGGTGTTTGTGAACCCCTACTTTTCGTTGTTACCCGAAAGTAAATGGCGTAGACAGCGTGTGGAGTTTAACCTCGAAATTCCAACAGGCAAATTTGTCAAATTCGAAAACGGAATGGCCGAACTCATTGATGATGTGCCAAATATCCAACACCTCGATGGCGATGAAATGATTGGACAAACCTTTATCATGGGCGAAAATGGTCTGAGTTGCGTGAGTTGTCCCCTGTAAGGTGTTTCATTCTAGAATCAGGTATTTGCTAAAAAAGCTTGACTCAATTCCACAAACCGGTGTGTATTCAAAGAGCCTGACTTTCTTCAGGCTCTTTGTTTTTTATTGTATTCCCAAGCATCCTGGTAAGGTAAAAACCCATGCTTGTGCTGGAATTTTTCCAGATTTGAGGAAAGCATTTTTAATAAAACACACGTTACCAGTTGCTTAGACAAATCCTGGATTTCATCGCAAGCCATTTGCAACGGCCTGAAAGGCGGAACGAAAACCGGACAACGATTCAATTGTGTATCTGAAACACCATTAAGCCAATGAGCAGTTTATAAATCAGCTATACAAGCCTGACGCAAGTTGATTTATTAGCTTGCCTGTATATATTTACAATATTCTCATTATCAATATTTTAATTACGTATAAAGATTCGTTTTAGGGCTTTGTATATGCGATGTATATGTGCATTTATCCCCCCTGATTTTTACATTAGCTCATGCAAGTTGGTGTAAGCTTTACACCCTTGATGAATCCAAATCGTAAATTAATATTGAATGAAAAACTTTACGCTAACTGCACTCAGTTTGATTCTTGTGTTTGGTTTGAAAGCTCAGGCCGACAATGTGGAAGTGGTGAACCAAAACGATGGAATGCGGCTTTTAGTCAATGGAAAAGCGCTGATGATTAATGGTATGAACTGGGATTATTTTCCGGTGGGTACCAATTACTCTTACAGTTTGTGGAATCAGTCAGACGAATTCATCAAGAAATCGCTGGACGATGAAATGTCGCTTTTGCGCTACATGGGTGTGAACGCCATTCGTGTATATGCAGGCATTCCCAAACAATGGATTGAGTACATCTATAAAGAATACGGGATTTACACGATGCTCAATCACTCCTTCGGCCGTTACGGCTTAACCTTGGATGGTGCCTGGTATCCAAACACAGATTACAGCGATCCGCGCGTGATTGATTTATTGATGAAAGAAACAGCAGCCCTGGTAGAAGAATACAAAAACACCCCCGGGTTGTTGCTGTATTTGCTAGGCAATGAGAACAATTACGGTTTGTTCTGGGAAGGAGCTGAAACGGAAGACATTCCGGTGGCAGAGCGTAAATCAACGGCCAAGGCGCTTGATATGTACAAGTTGTTTAATAAAGCAACAGTAGGTATGAAAGCCATTGACAAATCGCATCCTGTTGCCATTTGCAATGGCGATTTGCTGTTTATGGAGATTATTGTGAAAGAATGCAAGGATGTAGATATTTACGGAACCAATATGTATCGCGGTTCGTCTTTTGGCGATGCGTTTGAACGAGTGAAAAAGGAATACGGTAAGCCCATCCTGTTTACCGAATTTGGAACCGATGCTTACAATGAAGTAACCCAGGAGGAAGACCAGGCATCACAGGCGAAATACCTCGTAAAAAACTGGAAAGAGATTTACGAAAATGCCGCTGGCTTGGGAAAAAGTGGCAATTCAATTGGAGGGTTCACCTTCCAGTTCAGCGATGGTTGGTGGAAATTTGGACAAACCAAAAACCTGAGCATACATGATGTAAACGCATCCTGGGCAAACGGAGGTTATTTGCACGATTTCGTTCAGGGTGAAAATAATATGAATGAAGAGTGGTTTGGCATTTGTGCCAAAGGTCCGACCAATACCATGGGGCATTATTCACTCTATCCACGCGCAGCGTATTATGCATTAAATGAAGTACACCATTTTAACCCCTACACGGATGCAAACACAGCAGCCGATGTAAATAATTTCTTCAATAAAATCGAATTGGCAGGTGCCGAGCTAAAATCGCGCGGCGATAAAGCTACACTGGAAGGCGCACGCAACAGCAAAATAAGAATGAGTCGGTTTACGGCCGAATTTACCACCTTTAATACCGGTGGAACATTTACTGCAACACCTCAATCGCCCGATCCGAACTATCAAACCTTTCCAACCAAACAGGGATTTGATCACATGCAATCATTTTTTGTGGGTGTAGAAGCCAATCCGGCTTCCAACATGACCGCCAGTGTTGATTTTAACGTGCTGGGCAATGTTGCTCAAAATCCAATCGACCAGATTTTTTACGAAAACCGCGGAAGGCCGGTGATTGTGAATACCGACAATGGAAATACCACCCTTGAGTCGGTAAATCGCTTACAGGTGTATCAGGCAAGTTACAACTGGAGTCATAAATACTTTAACCTGAAAGGATTTTACCGGACCGGGCATTACCACTGGGGTTACGAAGGCGACTTTTTTGGATTATACCCCGAAGCCAATTACGGACCCGTGATTGATATTTACAATGGACTTGCGCCATTGGGAATGGAATTCGAAGGCAAGAAGCAACTTAAAAATTTGAAAGTTGCCTTTGGACCTCAATTGTGGTGGGGAGCTAACCCGGCCGTGCTGATTAAATACAGCAAGGAAATTCACAAATTCAAAATCACAGGTGTATTCCACGAAGACCTTCAGCAACAACAATTTACCGAAAGTTCCTTTGCTATTCCACAACCCAAAACCCGTCGCCTGGGTTTAAATGTAAACCGCAGTTTCGGAAAATTTAAAGTGGATGCCGGTGGTTTGTGGGGCGGTCAACCTTTGGTTGGACGCGAGATTCAAGTAGTAAGGGAAGTAAATGGCGAACAACAGGTATTTCAGGATCAGGTGAAAGCATCGGATACCTGGGGTGGTAAATTTAAATTAACCTACGCAGGCGGGAAGTTCAACTGGTATGCACAAACAGCAGCCATGGGCCTTGTAGCCAACGGAAGTGCTGATAATACAATGACTTTTACAGGCTGGCGCCTGAAAGACAGCGGAAGCGGTAATCAGCTCAATTTCCTATCAGGATTTACTTATGGAATTGGTAATTTTCAGGTAGCTCCCAATTTCTTGTGGCAAAAACCTATTGAAGGGCCGATTCCGGCCGATTTGCCTGCACCGGCCAGACCAAGAAATATTCTCGAGGATCCATTTGTGGTTCGTGGCAACCGCGAGACCGTTGCCGGTGAATTGTTATTCACCTATGACCCAACGCCCGGTACTTGGATGTATGAATGGGACAACGACCGCAGTGAAGATGCCAGCACTGCTGTTAGCGCCGGAGTTGTTTATCGTCATTTGCCTACTATTCAGGATGCTGCCATTGGTATTTTGCCTGATGGAAGAACCTTGTTTGCTTTTCCGGGATCGGCTCCGGCTCAGGATTTATGGGAAGTGAATGCACGTGTGGTTTCAAAAATTTCTAAAAAATTCGGATTTATCTCCACACTTTATGCCGGTGATGCCCAAGCCAATGGCAGCGACGAACGCCTGGTAAGACGTTATGGTTTAGATGTTAAAATGATTGCTAAAACTTTCAAAGTCATGTCGTTTATCCGTTTTAACGATTGGGGACCTTATGATTATCATCGCGATTTTAATCTTACCTTTCCGTTCCAGTGCATGCTCGATTTTTCGGCCAATCTTGGACAACCCGATTGGCTCAATATGCCGGGCACGCGCCTGGGTATTCGGGGAACTTACCGTACGCTGGATAAATATTCTCCTCGCTACGCGCCGGTTTACACCATAGATGCTTCGGGAGCCAGTGTGCCTGACCCGAATGCAATCGGTTTTGGAAACGGTAACGAGTGGGAAATCAGGGTTTATTTACACATCAACATTTTAAATTAAAGTCATGAACGTTCAAGTATTCAAGCAAAACATAGCTCTAGTTAGTCTTTGTTGTTTATTATTCGCCTTCGGCGGATGCGAAAGAGAGCTCCTTGACCCTCAACCTGCGGCCTTTCCTGACAATCCGTTTGTATTTATTGATGGCTTTAGCGGCGGACTTAATTATGCTGCCTTCGGAGGTTCTAACAACAAAGCCTTTCAGGTCGACAATGAGGTAACCTATAATAACTCAGAGGCTTCTATGCGTTTTGAGGTGCCCAATGTTAATGATGCAGCAGGTGCTTATGCCGGAGGTAGTTTTTTCACCACTGTTGGGCGCGATTTAAGCAAATACTCCGCACTCACATTTTGGGCAAAAGCTAGCCAGGCAGCAAACATTGATGTGGTGGGTTTTGGTAATGACCTGGGGGCATCAACTTATCAGGTTACAGTTAATAACCTGGCAGTGAACACCAACTGGAAAAAGTATTACATTCCGATTCCCGACCCATCCAAGCTGAAAGCTGAAAAAGGCATGTTCTTTTATTCTGAAGGACCTGAAAACGGTCTAGGATATACCTTTTGGATTGATGAAGTGAAGTTTGAAGATTTAGGAACGATTGCACATGCCAATCCGGCCATATTGCTGGGACAGGATCAGTCAATCACCTCTTTTTCAGGAATTACCAATCAGATTGGCGGACTTTCAGCTTCCTTTAATTTACCCACCGGAGTAGATCAAGCCCAGAATTTAGCGCCTGCCTACTTCAGCTTTTTCTCTTCCGACACCACCATTGCCCGGGTTTCAAATACAGGTTTGGTAAGCGTAATTGGTGGTCCCGGCGAAGCCGTGATAACAGCAAAAATGGGCAATGTTGATGCACAGGGTTCACTTACTGTTAACTCTCAGGGCACTTTCAGTACGGCACCCAATCCCGGCGATTCGCCGGAAAATGTCATTTCTATTTTCAGCGACGCTTACACCAACCAGAGTGTTGAATATTACAATGGTTATTGGGCCCCTTTTCAAACAACACTTTCGGCTGATTTTCAGGTAAATGGCAATAATATTTTGAATTACACCAATTTCAATTTCGTAGGCATCCAGTTTAGCCAGCCTCCGATTGATGTTTCATCGATGACGCATTTGCGCATGGATCTTTATTTCCCAAATGCCATTGCACCGGGCACAGTTTTTAAAGTGCAACTGGTTGATTTTGGCAACGATGGAGCCTTTGGCGGAGGTGATGATACAGGACACACATTAACGTTGAATAGTTCGGCATTTGAAACGCAGCAATGGATAAGTCTGGATTT
>Ga0169931_10006045_pt1 | contig 18334 bp, 15 predicted proteins | sample Kivu_15m_20L_FD_129675 | JGI IMG/M metagenome (GOLD analysis project Ga0169931, IMG submission 129675) | Freshwater microbial communities from Lake Kivu, Western Province, Rwanda to study Microbial Dark Matter (Phase II) - Kivu_15m_20L... | ecosystem: Environmental > Aquatic > Freshwater > Lake... | reverse complement strand
CGCACCTGTTTGGCAGCGGCGAAAAGATCTCGATCGCCGTGAAGTTTGAGGGCATGGGGCCCAAAATCCTCGATCCGCGCCTGGCGCCGATCGAGCCCCTCTGAGGCACAGGGCCGTGCAGATACCAGGAGTTCCTGAGAGTTTGCTGGAGGCACTCATTGCCGCTGCTCAAGGTCGCCGATTGGCGTTGGTTGGGGGGGCTGTTCGTGATTTATTGCTGCATCGGCGTCATCAGGATCCTTGGCGCGGTTTACCAGATCTGGATTTGGTCGTTGAAGGTCGGGCCTTAGATCTGATCGAGCCACTCAAGGTTGAACTCTCCAAGACCTGGAGGACATCCTTTTCTTTGTCTGCACGAGTGCATGGCCGCTATCAAACCGTCGAGCTTTGTTTGGAGTTGCCCAGCGAAACATGGCTGTTGGATCTTGCATCAGCCCGTCGTGAGATCTACGTCAAGCCTGCTTCGAATCCTTGTGTTGAGCTTGGAAGCTTGGAGGATGATTTGGTTAGGCGTGATTTTACCGTCAATGCCATGGCCCTTGATTTGCAGAGCGGGAGCCTCCTTGATCCCTTTGGCGGTCGGGAAGATTTAGCGGCACGACAGCTTCGCTTCTTGCACACGAATAGCTTCAGAGATGATCCTAGTCGGTTAATCCGAGCCGCACGTTACGCCGCTCGATTGAATTTTGAGATCTCTTCGGAGAGTCTTTTGCAAGTGACTGAGGGCTTACAGGCCTGGCCATGGCCGTGGACGCCGATGAATGCACCTGAGGCCGCTCCCCCTGCTCTAGCTGTGCGTCTACGCCGCGAGTTGGAGTTGTTACTGGAAAAGGAGCCTTGGCAAAAAGCATTAGAATTTCTCCAATACTGCGGTGGTCTACGTCTTCTTGATCAGTCCATTCAGGAGGACCCAAAATGGCATCAGCGTTTGCTCCTGGCTGAGCACTATCAGTTGCCTCGCCTTCTAAGCCTGATTGCTGTGTCTAAACGGGCCTCAGAGCTTGCTCAACGATTAAAAATCCCGCAGTCACAACAAAAACTGCTGGAGCAGATGCTGCAGTTACGGAGACGAGTGCAACACTTTCACATGAATCATTCAGCTGTTTCTCACCCCCCTTCTGTCTGGTGCCAACTTTTTGAAGAGCCTGTCAAGAATCCACCGGCAGTAGCTTTGGCGTATGTGACTGGATCAGAACCCAGCCAGACCATGTTGCGGTGGCTAGAAACTTGGCAATATGTTCGTTCACCAGAGAATGGAGCTGCGTTGTGTCGTGAAGGGTGGTCACCTGGCAAGGCTTTGGGCGAAGAGCTGAAACGACGTCGCATGCATGCTTTAGATCAACTTCCGGGTTTGCCCCATGCTGAATTTAATGATGAATCCATGGAATCTTGAGATCTCTATGTCGCTTCTATTTTTTCAATCGCTGCCGTTCATACTTGCTTTTCTTCTGGGGCTCGGTTTACCGCGCTCCTTTTTATTGCTCTTTTTCATTGAGGCGTTCTGTATATGGCACGCCTGGCATCAAAACCATGAAAGAGGCAATCGCTTTCTTACCAGCTTGAGTATTGCCCTGCTTTGTTTTGGTCTCTCCTACGTCGCTGCACAAATCGCCTGGAAAGTGTGGTTACCCATTCCTGATCATCTTCAGGAAGTTTTGACAGCTGCTCTTTTGCCTGCTCTTGGCTTAATGGGGGGGTGGTGCCTTCAGCGACTGAACGCAACGGTCATATCAAGAAAGACCATTACGTTGTTGATTGTCACCTATGGTCTAGGCTCACTTGTTTATGTTTTGATCAGCCTAAGCCTCACACAATCCCCCTGGTGGCATTGGTTTGATCCTGTGAAGCAAAGTGTCTTCGTTCCTTGGGGCTCTGACCATCCTCTGAATATGCGCTCTGTCGAACAACGGGCTTATCTTATCTTGGCATGTTTACCGGCTGCGTTCATTCTCTTTAACAAGCAAGAAACTCGATATCGCGTCATGGCTTGGCTGCTGTTATTGGCTTTTATTGGGGCTCTAATTGCAACCTTGGCATTCCAGGGTCGTATAGGTCTGTTGATTTTATTTGTTTCAGCTTTGCCTTGGATGACCACATTGAGTTTGCTGGGCAAACGATTAAATACCTTGTGGGTCATTTTGGCCATGATTGGTGTCTTGGCTTTCAGTGGTCGCGGTTGCGATGAACGACTTTGGCTCCAGTTGGGTTTTCTTGGCAATGTATCGACGGCTCCATGGGGAGGGCGTCTAATCCGTTTCCACTACGCTGATTGCAATCCGGCTATCACGAATCACTTTGGCTCTTTTGCTGGTTCAAATGCATCATCGCCGCATAACGTGCTGCTAGATATATACAATGACGCTGGAATTGTGCCAGCAATGTTCATGCTGATAGCGATTTCGCCCATTGTTGTTTGTGTTCTGCGATCCTTTTATATCCGCTACAGTCTTAATCTCTGGGACTGGCATTCTGCTGTTAGGTGGGCCTTGTTTTCTAACCTATTAGTTGAATGGCTGTCTCAACCACTGATGTACTCAGATCAGCTCATGTATGCAATTGGATTCTTATACTCAGGTATTCTACTCGCTGAAGCTTCAGATGAATCCGAAGGGGCCAAACCTATTTCTTTGGAATCTTAGAAAAGAATACCTTCCACCGTTGTGCTATTTTAAATACTTTTGTTATATGAATGACCCCTAGCTTATACAGAAACAATGCGCGTCTGCCATGGATGCCAAACGCAGGGAGGAGTAGATCTCGTAGTTCTAGTGGTGATTCAATTGCAAATCGGAATGCCCATTCAGTAGGAGCCCACCGAAATCCTTGGTCGACAAGTGTTGCTCGGTGAAGCACACAGAAAAAGCCATCTTCATGATTGTTGGTTAGTCTAGGCTCGTCCAAAAGCCCCAGCATTGAAGGCGCTTCAAGTAGTTTTTTTGAGCGTATGGAAAAACCCCCATTGCCAACGGAGAAAAATCGTCCTTGGCGATCTCTGCTGTAGCCCCAATCGTTGCTTCTAGGAATAAATGGGGCTCCAATATAATCGTATTCGAGAAATCTGTTGTCCCAATGGCTTGGATTTATAATAAATCCATCCCACTGCACAATCATTACGTGTAGCGAATTTACATGCTTGTGCAATTGGTAAATGATAAAATCTGAGTATGCTTTTAGCGAGTTTAGGGGTGAAATCTTGACAATCTCAAGCTCTGAATTGTGTCTCCTGATTTCTTTTGATGTGAATAGCTTGACATCACAATTTGGAAACACTTTTCTTGCTTCCCTTAGGTGTTTGACCGTTTCTCCCAGGTGGATGTCTGATGCTGCGACAATGGTGAGCATTGATGCGGTTATGTGTCGATGACTCATTGTCTTAGGGCGTTGAGGAGATTTTTATCGTCTGAGACATGAGCTGAGCTTTACGCCAATCCATAATGTTCGCTCAATGACAAAATATAAGGCCGATTGTCCCAGCATCATGATGCGATTTCTCAGAATATTGAGCTTATCGTCAGATCTCCGCATCACGTATAGGCAGTTATCAGAAACCATTCGGTGTGTTCGAAAGTCATGAAAATGACAAGTAAAGTCTGGTGGCGTAGCCGCTATCAATGCCATAAGATTCAGCCCGGCATCTTTAACATTCTCCATGACTACTACGGCATGGCGTTGTTGTAATTGATTGGCGTAAGCCCTGATCGTGTCTAGTCTCCTGTCTGTTTCTAATGACCTTCTGTCAATAATCAAATTAAGGTCTCTAGCATGGATGGTCGAAACTGATATCTGCTCGATCAATATGTTTTTCTTCATGATACCATCTGAATTAAATGCATGATATGGATCGTTCGTGACCTTAACCGCATATTCTGCCTGTTCATCAAGCCCAAAAATTTGAGCGTTTTCCAAGTAGTAACACCACATTGCAAGGCAAGTTTGATTATACTTGCCAATATCGAGTATTTTCATCTCATCGTTTGCGAACTTCTTCAAGCGTGTACCATAAAATTTTTCGACATACGACTTTGGCCAAGCCTGATCAGTTCCCATGGGATTATTTACCAGGGACAGATCATAATAATCAACGATATCCTGAAGTGTCTGAGTCTTGTCCACGTGAGTTACGAAGATGTAATGATAACATTGATGTTCTTGAGAAACCTTCTCCTCTCAAGACATGGCTAGGCAATCAGCGAAGATCAGCCAATCCACATCGGAAAAAGCTTCGAGAGAGCCTTTTTGAGTGTTCTTCTTAGTTCTTGAGGCATCAATCTTGAAACCAAGCTCTTACTCGCAAGATGTTCATATGATGTCGCAACATTGTAATGACTACTATAGTAATCTATTGTCTTGCTGACGACATCTAGGCATGTCTTTCCCGACACAAGATTCCCGTCACTCGACTGCCACATCCAATCTGCGTAGAAATTAGCAGGAGAGGCCCATCTGTTTTGTACGTTTGATGGTCGAGACCATAGGTAGGGAGCAATCACTGGCGGCTGGTCTTGCCTGCTTTTGATTGGAAAGTAAGAAAAGCTCGAGTTAGATACGATGAGGTAGCCAGCACCATGCAGTGCGGCATAGCAATCTGCGATATCACCATCTAAGACTGGTATATCGGGTAGGAGACGAGATGCATAAGCCCGATCATCTGTAACCACCAAAAACTCTTTGACATTATGCATAGCCCTCATGTTGTCGATGGCATGTCTCCAATATGAACAGGGTAATAAAAGGGAAGTATGCCTCTTGTACTCACCGCCTCTGATATTTACGATACATTGATGGCTATGTCTTAAGGCTTTCTCCTGATAAGCTTTTTTTAGCCTGAGCCACATGCCAAGCTTGGCCCGATTTTCATAGAGGTAGCGCTCGCTTTGGAATAAGCCTTCTAAAACTACATCACCTTCAATTTCTTCAACTCTTTCATCATATCCCGCCCCAAAGTACTTTAACTCTGAATCATAAAATAAGCGTTCTTTCCACACCTGAGCATTTTTTAATACCGATTCTTCGTCCGAATTATTCCGAGCGTAGCCGACAACATCCTCAATATCTAGGAATCCCTGACCCTTAAAGAGATGCGCATCCACCACCTGGAAAGGCGTCTTGTGATAGTAGGCGATTGATCGTGCACTTGCATAAGCCCAGAGTTGGTTTCCCAGCCCCTGTCCTGAATAAAATCGAGTTAGTATCATTGAGTAATAGCTGACCTAATTTGTGAGGTCAGAGTCTTTGATTTCTGCCAAAGTCTTCGCAGATTTAGCCTCAGTTTCCTAATCGCTAATTTGGCTAGGGAGCTTTGGACGTATTCAATCTCTTTTGGGGAAAGTAGTTCAGGGTAGTCTTTCAGGATTAGGCCCATCTTTTCGTCATAAATTTCTCGATCGGAAAGTCTGACTCGTGCGAATACTGTGCCAACATTCCTCATGAACAGATCTTGCCCAGTTCTGATATTAGTTTCAAGTCTATCTGTGACATAACTGTTGTTGAATTCTTGATGTGCCCACGAAGCGATTTTCCTCTTAATCATATCGATTGATCCACATGTTGTGAAATGGTATCCTCCATTTTCAACGGGAGCTTTTTCTATTAGGCGTTGCTTCGATTTTGAATCGATTCGCAGAGTATTAAGCGAGAGCCCTTTAATCAACCCATATGCTCCTATGTTTGTTCCAAGCCAGTCCGCATTCTTGTAATAGTCTAGATAGTAAGAAAACTCCTTTTGCTTGAGCACCAGTGGCTTTTCCGTGATTCCGGCGATGCGTGCTCTTGTGATAGCCCCCAAGCTTGGAATTTCATCTAGGTCTGAAATCATGACCAAGTCAGTGTCCTGGATGTCGAGCTCGGCAAGCGCAATATTGATACATTCTCGATGATAGGTGTCAAGTACATAGTATAACTTGGTTTTGTCGTAATGCTGGTGCTCTTCCATCCTCTGTTTAATCTTGCTGAGCACACCTTTGTCTTCTCTTCTTGTAAGGTGCCCGATGACCGATTCGTATGAATCGTGGGCATCTTCTATTTTCAAATACGCTATCTTCCCCAAATAGTCTCTGTACCTATCTATGTTTTCTTCAAAAACAAACCCTTTTGAGACTCCTGTAAATGTTTGACAGGCTTCGACGACTACGAACTTGTCGACCGCTTCATTCAGATAGCGCAGCCTTATCTCTAGTAAATCAAGTTCCTGAAAAAATAAGAAGCAGTCAACCACTCTTGTTGATGGCATTCCGCGCACTTGGGTTTCGGCCTGTTTCATCGTGTTTCCCGCTTCGTTGATGGTTGCTCACCCCTTTGCCCCGATTTTGCCCGGACTTGTCAGCATTCGTAAGTATGCTGCTCACCTTCGTAAGGGTTAAGCGGTCCCTCGCAACACCTTCACGTTAGCTTTCCCTAGCCCCTGAGCTCTGCTGAGTCCGTTTTTGGTCCTCCACGCCTTCGGTTCCCTTGGGTTGGTCAGATGAGAAACTGGGATGTCACTTGATCACTCGCGAGCAGGTCATCGGTGGAGAAACTGCAGACCCTACGGGGGATGGTTGACCTTTTGCCTGATCAGACGGGCTTATGGCAGCACGTGGAGGCCCTTGCCCAGGAGCATTTCCGGCGATCAGGCCTTCAGGAAATCCGCACGCCTGTCCTGGAGGCTACGCAGCTGTTCGCAAGAGGTATTGGGGAGGCCACCGATGTGGTCGGTAAGGAAATGTATACATTTGAAGACCGCAGTCACCGGAGCTGCACGTTGCGGCCTGAGGGTACCGCGGCCGTGGTGCGTGCCGCCATTCAACATGGGCTCCTCACCCAAGGTCCCCAGCGGCTCTGGTATGGCGGGCCTATGTTCCGCTACGAACGTCCCCAGGCTGGGCGTCAGCGTCAGTTTCATCAAATTGGTGTTGAGCTACTTGGTTTTTCCGATCCCCTTGCTGATTTGGAGGGGATCGCAGTTGCCTGGGACTTGTTGACCAGCCTCGGGCTGCAAGGTTTGACCTTGGAGGTCAATACTTTGGGTACTGAAGATGATCGTACTCACTACCGAGATCAGTTGGTGTCGTTTCTTCAGTCGCACTACGACGCTCTTGACCAGGATTCCCAGGAACGTTTATTGCGCAACCCCCTACGTATTCTTGACTCCAAGCATCCATCAACCCAGGCCCTGCTCGCTCAGGCCCCCACCCTTGATAGTGTACTTAGTCGACACAGTCAGCACAGGTTTCGTCAGGTGCTCGATGGTCTTCGCGCACTGGGCATCCCCCACCAGGTTAACCCTCGTTTGGTGCGTGGTCTTGATTATTATAGTCATACTGCTTTTGAGATCACTTCGACCCAGCTCGGTGCTCAAGCCACTGTTTGTGGCGGAGGACGCTATGACGGGCTTGTCTCACAATTAGGAGGTCCATCAACGGCCTCCTTTGGATGGGCACTGGGTATGGAGCGTCTTGTTCTGTTGTTGAACCATGCTGACAATTACCAGAATCCTCAGCCCATTCCGTCCCTTTACGTCATTCATCGCGGTGAAGTCGCATCTCTTGCAGCCCTCGTCCTGGTCAGGAATCTAAGGTTGCATGGCCTACACGTGGAGCTCGACCCCGGTGGTGCTGCCTTCAGCAAACAATTCAAGCGAGCCGACCGCTCAGGAGCTCCTTGGGCGGCTGTACTAGCTGAAGAGGAGATTGCCAAGGAAGTCGTTCAGCTCAAACCTCTACGTGGCCAATCTGACTTTTCAGTTCAACTGCCCTTGGGTGAGCTAAGACCTTTGTTGGACAAACTGAGTCAGTGACACAACCTATCACAGCCAGCTATTTGTCCCAGCATACCCAGATTTCCATCCTAGTCGCCACCTGGAACTGTGTCGGCCAGTTGGAGCATTTTTTGAATAGTCTTTTCCATCAGACGTTCTGTGACTGGGAGCTGATTCTGCTGGACAATGTATCTAAGGATGGTACGGCTGAACTCATTAGATCATTCCAAGCCAAGATCCAACGCCCACAGAATCTGATTTGGACTAGCCAGCCTGACTCTGGTATTTATGATGCCTGGAACAGAGGATTGCGATTGGCCCGCGGCCGCTATCTCTGCTTTATTGGAGCTGACGATATCTTTATTGACGATCACAGCCTTGCCCGTCTTTTACCTCACATCTACGCAGACCATGATTTGATAACAGTTCGTAATGCTTACTACTCTCCGCGTGGACATTTCTTGCGTTGCTGGGGTTCTGGGTGGAACTGGAGCCGCATGCGTCAGTCTATGAATATTGCGCATCCAGGCATGTTGATTAAGCGTGGCTTGTTTGAGCGGTTTGGATCATTTGATGCATCCTATCGTATTTGTGGTGATTATGAGTGGTTTTTAAGGCTGCCCCCCAGTCTGAGCAGTGTGCATACCACTGATACCATACTTAAGGTCGTTCAGGCAGGTGTCAGTCATACGCGCATAGGACTAGTCTACTCAGAAACTTTTAGCGCTCAATGCCGTCATATCGGACTTTGGCTAAGTTGTTTATTTTGGCTCCTCAATTGGGCTAAGTATTTGCGTCGTCGGTTAATAGGTCTAGCCTGATGACTCTCTTGCTTAACTATAAGCCTGTTTTAAGTCAGCCCACCGGCATTGGTGTGTATGCGAATGCCATTCTTCCGGATTTGCAATGTCTCTCTCATATCTTGATTCCTGGCGGCAGTCCTGGTAGTCATGTGGAGCGAATCACGCGTTTTGCATGGACGCAAATCCATCTTCCTTCAGTTGCGAGGCGGAACCGAGCCTCACTGATTTTCACGCCTGCTCCGGAGGGATATCTCGGTCAGCAAACCACTCCTCAGGTCATGATGGTGCATGATCTACGTCCGTTGAGTCACCCTAAGCTGACTCTACAGAGTTTTTATTTCAAAGCCTGGGTTCCCTCGCTGCTCAGGCAAGCCAAGCACCTATTGACGAATTCAAACCACACTGCTTTAGAGATATTACGTCTGACTGGTATTAATGAGCAAAAACTCACCGTCATTCCGTTAGGCTACGACTCATCTCTTTACAAACCTTCCCAAGCTGCTCCTAATTCCCATGAACGTCCTTATATTTTACACGTAGGTCAGGCTTATCCGCATAAAAACATTGGTCGGCTGATTTGTGCGTTTGCTCTTGTCCGAGTACAGCATCCTGATTTGCAGCTTGTCTTAGTTGGCAAGTCACTCGGGCGTGAGTCCCAACGCATTGTTCATCTCATCTCCCAGCTTCAGTTGGATTCTCACGTGTTATTCAAACATTATGTGCCGAGAGAAGAGTTGCCAGCGCTTTACCAGCACGCGATAGCCTTCGTATATCCAAGCCTTTGGGAAGGATTTGGCCTTCCCATCCTGGAGGCCATGGCTTGTGGAACACCAGTGATTACAAGCTATGGTTCTGGTACGGAAGAAATAGCCTCAAACTGTGCAGTCTTAGTGAACCCATACAGCATTAATTCTATTGCTGATGCTATTAACATGCTTGTGATTAACCCTGCTATGCGTGCTCGACTCCATGCGCTTGGCAACAAACGTGTGCGAGCGTTTAGTTGGAAGCGCACAGCACTTGCGACGGCCGACTTGTTGTCGAGTCTGATGTAGTTACTCTGGTGCTATACACCGAGGTCAAGGTCTCCTTGATCCTCTCAGTTACACATCTATAGCCTGGAACGGTATCTATAGGCTAAGACTTGTAGTTTTGCTGGCAAAATTCTGATCACAAAAACACCGCACGAGGCTATCAGGTTAACCGTTGAAAACAATTGTAGTTCTTTCATCGCTCTCCACCGCACTGCAAAATCGGCACAAGCCTGTTTCATACCACTACGCCGTTTTATGAAATTTCTGTCTCTTCTGAAATTCAAAACTATATTCATAAGATTCGCAAACCGCCATCCAGCACGAGCTGCGGAAATCCAGAGGTGATAATCTTCAACTAAACTAACATCTGTTCTATAGCGCAGTCCCGACCTAAATACATCTGTTCTAATCATTACCGTAGGATGATTTATGCTATTGCGCCTCGGCAAGCACTTGACAATGTCACTATGTTGCACTGGCATTCTCTTGATCTGTATTTCATGTCCCAGCTCGTCAACCTCGCGACAATACCCGCCTAATATATCTATATCAGGGTGTTTTTCCATGAATTCACGTTGCAGCTTAAACCTCGTACTACTTGAGACATCGTCCGAGTCCATCCGGGCGATTAGGCAATAATTGCTATCTTCCAAAACTTCCTCGATTAAGGAATTAAGGCTTGACGCAAGACCCTGCCTTTCAATGTTATTTCGGAACTTTATCTGTATGGGAGCTGCCACCCTCTCCAACTCGATTCTTAATCTATTAGGTAGTGTGCCCCCGTCCACATTTAAATATATTCTATCCTGGCTCTCTAGTCCTTTGGCTGTGCTGGACACTGCTTCTACAAGCCAATTCGCATTGTTATTCACTAACGCACTGATTAGAACCGCAACTCTTGGCTTCTCCACTATCTTGATTGTCCGATCAATGAGTGGCAGGTCTAGTTCCTCGTGGCACGCATATGGTACGTAGCAATTTAATGCTTTGACATCGATACATTTGCCTTCTCTAAACCTTCTATTGAGAATATCAGAATCGTACGAGCTAGTGTTTCCGGCTCTATTGTTGACTACAGTCTGCACTTTATTGACCGGAATGCAGAAGGCAATAGATTCATGCGCACAATATAATATGGGCCTGTAGTTGCTATAGAGGCTGGTCATACGCGCCATTCCTTGTTCTAGCCGATTCGGATTGTCGTAAGGAAGCCAACGCAATAATGGCATTACATCATTCAACCGATACAGTGAACTTGATAGCTCAAGTGGATACCCAAAATCACCAGCCTCACCCAACCACCGATACGACAGATAGCCGCCGCAGCTTCTAAGCCTGGGCAACTGCTGGGATTGATTTCTCGTGTAACACCACTGTGTATTGAATCCAAGTCTCAGAGATACTCCAATAGCTTGAGCATCCTTTACTAACAGTCTACTTAATTGTTCAAGGCTGAATCCCCGTACAAATACACAATCATCAACCAAAAATAGAACATAATCTATCTCACGACGAATATTATTGAGTCCTTGCAGTAGGCTCGATTTAAAGTTAATCTCCCTTCTCCAGACGAGATTTAATTCCTTGCTTTTCTCTATTCGCAATTGACGGTAACCATCCTCATAGTCCTGAGAGCTACTTTGATATAATATAAGTATCGGAGTTGTCTTGGCTTCTTGGCAATTTACCTGAAATGAATCAAGAGTGGCAAGCAGCTGAAGTGGGCGATCTTTTGAAAAGATCACAGCCGCTACACTCGAGCTTTTACTCAAAGTCGACATTTTGCTTTTAATGTGCCCCCTGCAAGTGTCAACTTCATAGCAGCATACTATGCCACATTGAATAATCTATGGACAGTATACTTATTTGTGTGGCTACATGATGTTTCATTTGTTAATCATTTGTTTGCTAACTACCCGCTATCTCAATGTTATTCTAAGTTTTGATGTTGGCAGGCTCATCCGATAACATAAAAGAATTGCACCTAGTTCACTAGCTATGTAAGCTGCGGCTGCCGATGTAACAGCCCCCATCATTGGCGAAATTACATAATAGCATAGTGCAAAAATTACAATTTTCAAGCCAATTCCGATATTCTGAAACCGCGTTATTCTCTGACTTGAGAAATACAACAGATTAAAGCCTGAACAAATTGCTAATAACGGCAAGCTTAACCAGAATATACTGATCGCGATCTTTCCAGGTGCATACTCACCATCCCCAATGTCTTGCACCAAGGATAAAGTTGTATTTAATCCACCTACGGCGCCTATCGAGCCTAGTGATCCAATAACTAGCCAATATCTTGTGACGACCTTCGAGGCTTCTCTGTATAGCTTTTGTGAGCATAGTGAGCACATTCTTGCGTACTGTGCGCTATTAAATGGAGCAAAAGTCGCAGTAGCGTACCCTTTCAATTTATCGACAAATGAGTAGATACCGACATCTGCTACTGATGAACTTCTTGCAATTATAATGTTTGGTAAAGTGGCCGCAACTGTTGCCAAAAGATCTGCTATCAAAAATCTACCCTCATGACTAACTGTTATTAGTGCTGTGCGCATACCCCTAGTTTTGAGAAGAACACAGTTGTACAGATATTTTTTTGCCTGAGGATTTGCTTTGTAGAAAACGATCGCCGATGTGATTGGAGACGCACCCCAGATTATGCATACCCATCTCAGATCCTTTCCACAAAGCATAGCAGCTATGCCCGGCAAGACATAACTCAATCGCTGTAATATCAGGGTCTCATTAAAGATCCTGTGTTCTCCTTTCACTTGATATACCCAGAGTGGCTGGATACTGCTTAGCCATATGTATGTTGATCCGGTTATGATGTAGAGTTGTAATTCATGCTTTGCTAGTGCAAGAGGTATGGCCAACAGCACGATCAACAACTGAGCAAGCGTGACAGATGTACTGATCCTTGTCCCTAACAACGCTGTTACACGATGGCCTGCGCTGTGTGGCCCCGCCTTCGTCAAGGCGCTTGTATAAAATCCAGCGTTGACAATGCTGACTCCAATCTGAGTGATTGAAGTTAGTAGTGTGAAGACGCCAAAGGCTCTCACACCGAGTTGGCCTGCTGCAATAAATGTGAATACGATGTTCAGTCCAAATGAAAGAGCAAAACTTATGACATACCAGCTTGCTCCATTCGTGGCAATAACTTCCTTCGTAGCCACTATGTATTTTCTCACAGATTCTTCTCATCGCAATCATCTCGAATAAGAATTAATAGTGCCGATGATATAATTCTATTGAGTATTCTCAGAATGAATGCGGATGTCCGTAGTCTGTTGTCGACTCTGTACTGTTTTACTAGTCTTCTAACTTCAACTTCCTTGATGTATAAACTCCCTGAATTTATCTCTCGGGTTATTGACCCCTGATGTCTCATAGATGAATTTATAAGTAGCTCACTGATTTTCACCCTTGACTTGTCTATTCTTTTGAGCAGTCTCATGTACCATTCTACATCTACAAGCCAAACCATATCTTCATCAAATGGGCCAACTCCCTTTGCAACCTCCTTCCTAATCCAAAGACAAGCCGTCGGTCCAATATAGTTAAAATAGATCAGTATTTCAGGCTTGCAGTGATTGACTAAAAATCTCTGCATGGCTGGATGGCAATGGTAGCGATAAACGCTATATCTGCCTAATCTGAATATTAATATTGCTACAGGGTTAATCAACATGTCTGTCTTATCGATTTCACCACTTCCTTTATCTGTCGGACAACTGGCCTTCTTTAAGATATAATCATCATGGTGCCTTATATTCATGTATCCTTGACCCTCTTCAATCATCTGTTCATATCTATTCCAATTGCTGATATGGTTTTTCCTATATATGCCTTCCATTAATCCATGATAAATGATATTTGATATTTTCCGTTCTCGTTGGTATTTTTCCAATTCTTGTCTGACGCATTCATCTGTGCTGTCATCTAGAATATGCACTATAGTTCCAGTCAGCTTTTGTAGGGTCATGACGCATCCTATGGCCAGATTTTTGTTGTTATAGGTGGGGATACATACTATGTTAGTAAAGCTGTTCATCTTTCTAACGACGTCCTTGCCATCATTCCACCTATTTTCAACAAGATACTCATTACCTTGAACCTGATCCATGATAGACCTTCATTCCATTTCGTTTGCTCTTTCTTTAGTGGAGTGATAGGGCCTGACTGACTTTTTTCAGAGAACTTTACTTTTGAATCCCATATTAGGCCTAATGATCTTTCTATATAGTGGCTCTCGCATGAAAGCTGATAACCTTCAACTGTGTCCCTTAAGTTCTTGTAGAACCACTTTGTACCCTTGAGGATACGATCACGGCTTACGATATAGTTTGCACCAGGAGCGAATCGGAGATAAATGGGCGCCCCCCTGATGACACTATCCTCGAAATACACTCGGAAGAATTCATTATAGTTATCAAAGTAATTTGGCTTGTGTCTGTATCGATACCAACTGTTGTTCAGTTCGTACAACATATTATCTTCTCCGCTGAATGATTGTGGCCATCGCAACTCTTGCCATCTTCCCTTATTGGTTAAAGGTATAAAATCTTCCTCGCTGGCTATGTATGAACTGAACAATTCTTTTGTGATATGGCGTGGAAAAATATTGGACTTTATAAATGCCACCCTGTCTGGCATCTTGTCGTAGTTATCAATAATAAAGCTTAGGTAGCTGTATATGTTATAGCCATGGTTCTCTATGTTGACAATTCTCGCATTCTTTCTGGGTCTAATATCTGCACCTGACTTATTGTAGACTGTTATCTCATGCTGCCCAATGCAATTAAGGAGATCCTCCAGATCCCCATCGTAATGTGAGATACAGAAGTGCAGAGACTTAGATTTCATTTTGCGATTGCGCCCTCCGCTCTTGACACGAGTCTGACAGTTTTTATAAAAATCAAAATATCAAGCCAAAATGTATAATTCCTCAAATAGTAGACGTCATAGCTTAGCTTAATCTTTGTATCTTCGACACTAGCGCCATATCGATAGCAAACTTGAGCCCAGCCACTTAAGCCTGGTCTGATCCAATGGCGTACTCGGTAGTGTGGAATAGTATTTTCTAGCTTCTTTTCTAGTTCAGGGCGTTCTGGACGTGGACCTATTAGGCTCATATCACCTTTGAGAACGTTCCAGAGTTGTGGTAGTTCATCAATACGTGTGCCCCTCAAGACTCTTCCGACTCGAGTAATTCTTGTGTCGTTACAACTTGACCACAGAGGTTTTCCATCCTCACTGTCCACTCTCATCGTCCTTAGCTTCCAAATTCTAAATTCTTTCTCAGCTAACCCTGTTCTGACCTGGTTATAGAGTACTGGTCCACCATCTTCTAGCTTAACTGCTATTGCGCTCATCAGTACAATTGGTGAAGTTGCAATAATGAGAGCACTTGATAATACAAGATCTCCCATCCTTTTCATTCGCCATCTAAATGTTCCTGGTCTTAACTGGAATCCTTCTGCAAAAAGAAGCCATTCACCTGTTAGTAATTCTGGTGATACTCTTTGCTGAAATCTTTCATACCAATCTATCAGCTTTACAATTTCAACCCCATTCTTTCTACCTCTAATTAGCTTGTTCACTAGGTCTTCCCTCAGAGTTACTGCTTCATCTATTGCTATTCCTGTGGCATGATCAGCTTTATCCAGCCTCTCTTCCAGTATAAGTGTACTACTAACTATTTCCACTTTTACTCTGCACCAGTTGTCACGTTTTAGGTCGGCTCGCAGTTCTGTTTCGTTTTCCTCTTTTGTCGCTATAATCCAATAATTCTTAGGCTTGCCAATATCTTCCACTCTTATTGCCGCGATTGCTGACAAAGTCCCCGAGATCGCAAATAGCGGCAGCAAAAAGCTTGGTAATGTCCTCATATCTTCTCTCGAGCTTATCCAACTTATGCCGATAGTAATCGCTGTTAGTATTGCAGCGGTCTTTGCGATTGACCACGCTTGCCGAGTTGCTGTTTGATATGAATAGCGCCCGAGTAAATATGAAATCATCAGCCATAGACTCACCAGTGAAGCTATGCCACCTGTCACTCCAGCCCACCGCTCAGTCTCCTTGTAAAATAACAAATTGTATGTGACAATCAGGATAATTGCGTCAATAACTGCGAGTCCAAAAAGTACTCGTCGCTGCTCCATCCATGGTTCCTTCCACCACATGTCTATCGTGTTACCTTAACTGTATCAATTTTGTTCGACCATCTCTCTCTGACTAGGTATAATGGCCTTTGCTTCACCTCTTCAAATACGCGGCCAAGGTACTCACCGAGCATTCCAAGGCCAAGCAACTGCATGCCCCCAAGCAACAAGACAGCCGTCATCAGAGATGCATAACCTGGTAGATCGATGCCGAATAAGATTGTTCTCAAAACCATCCAGCTTCCGTAAAGCATTGCTATTGCCGCGATCAGCAGCCCACTGCCACTCAGTACTTGTAGGGGAACTCGGCTAAATGACGTGATTCCATCTAGGGCAAAGTTCCAGAGCTTCCAATAAGACCAAGCGCTTTTCCCATGCTTTCGTGCAATCCTATCGTATTCGACCGATATCTGGCTAAAGCCAACCCATGCGAACAGGCCTTTCATAAACCTGTTTCGTTCTGGCATCTTTGCAAGGGCGTCCACTACACATCGGTCCATCAACCGAAAATCTCCGGTATCAGCGGGTATCGCTGTGCTGCTCAGCCACCGCATCAGGCGATAAAAACCCTGCGCGGTTAGTTTTTTCGTTGTACTGTCTCCCGACCTTCGTTTTCGCACCGCGTACACGACGTCATAGCCCCTTCTCCATTGGTCCAGCATTTCAGCAATGAGTTCTGGTGGATCTTGGAGGTCAGCATCCAGGGGTACGATGACATCCCCGTTGGCGGCTTCAAGACCAGCTGTTAGCGCCGCCTCCTTGCCGAAGTTCCTTGACAGGCTGAGCACAGTTCCTTGCAAGTTTGGCCGCATTCTGAGTTCTCTCTTGGCTACCTCAAGGGATTCATCGCCACTGCCGTCATCAATCAGTATCAGCTCCCATGCCAAATCCAGCCTCGCAAACACACTCTCCAATTCACTGATTAGCCGAGGCAGATTAGTTGCTTCATTGAGGAAGGGCACCACTGCACTTAGCAATGGCTTTTCAGGACGGGCGACGCTACTTGTCATTTTTTAGTCCTAACTTCCTTCAGCGTGCTCTGCCGTAGGTCAGAGCTATCTGCCAAACGCCCCGCTTTAACGGGATGCTGATCCAACCCTCCTCATCACGCCCCCCATCACGCAGTGGTGTGCTCCATAGCCCTGTGTTCTGTTTACCACGAGCGGCGGCACGCCATTGAACCCTCCATTCCGGATGAGCCCACTGCAAGACCTTAAGACGTCCTGCATCGTTGGCTTGCACGAGTAGCAAGCGTTCCTGCGGTCTTCTCTGCTGCAGAGCCACCTTGCCGTCACCTTGGTACTGAGCCCAGCTTGTTTGGGGCCACCGCGGCAGCCAGAAGATCGCCAGCCTACGGTTCCAGCCTGTCTCTGGTACTCCCCCAGGGCTGTAATCCGGCACGCCACTGAGGGCAATGCGCCCGTCGGGAAGTGCCACAAAGCGTTTGCTCAGTTCGCCCTGCGTTGGCAGGGCTTGAACGCCATCGATGCAGGGCTCCAGGGGATCACAGGCCAGCAGATGGCGCAGGGCCCGTTGCTCAGCACGGCTAGGGGCGTGCCCCACCCAGTTGGCCGCAAAGCGCCCGAGGCTGTCCCCCCAGAGTCCCAGGGTCGCCAGGCCCAGTAGGGCGATACCCCACCGCCGCCGAGTGGGTTGGGTCTCGAGCACCCCGGGGCTGCATAACCACAGCAGGGCCCCCAGCCAGGCGGGTGCCAACCAACGCCAGGGGAATTGGATCCGCTGCAGCGGTGTGAGCAGGTCGTAGACCGCCTGAGCCGGCGGCAGCATCAACGCCAAGCTAAATACCGCGATCCAGAGACCCCAGGGGGCCAGCAGGGAGTAGCCCTGGTAGGGACGCCACCCGCGCCAGCCCCAGCCCAACCCGCGTAGCGCCAGCAGCAGCGCCAGGCAGAGCCCCTGGATCCACAGTAGGTCCGCGAAGGTGCGCGGCCCGCCGCCACCGCCAAAGAAAAATTCCGTGCGGAATAAGCCCGCCGGCATCGGGGGGCGCACGCCGCCCAGGGCCAGCAGGGCCGGCAGCCAGAAGGGGCTGGAGAGGCCCAGGCTCAGGCCACTGCTCAGCAGCCATCCCCGCCAGCGGCCTTGGCGCCAGAGCCAGAAGCCCGCCAGGGCCCAGATCAGCCCGGTGAGCAGGGCCCCATTCCAATTGCTGAGCACGATGCCCGCCAGGGCCGCTGTGCTGAGGGGAATGCCCCAGCGGCACCTTCGTTCCAGCCCCACCAGCCCGAGGGCCAGCCACCACAGCAACGCCTGGGCCAGGGCCTCCGGCCAGGCACCGCGCACGTAGAGGTTGACCCACAGGTAGGGGTTGAGAGCAGCGGTGAGCAGCAACAGCCAGCGCCACCCCCCCGGCCGCAACCAGGCCTGGGCCAGGGCCGCCGCACCGAGGGCATTCACCAGCAGGATCACCAGCAGGCCGCTGGCGATGGCCTGGTCAGGCGGTACCCCGACCAGCATCGGCAGGCCGCTGATCACCCGAAACAGCGGCGGATAGATCAGCAGGGCGAAGCTGCCGGCCCCCGCCCAGGGCAGATCACTCCAGGTGGGCCAGAGCCAGCCCGCCTG
>Ga0169931_10006044_pt1 | contig 18335 bp, 15 predicted proteins | sample Kivu_15m_20L_FD_129675 | JGI IMG/M metagenome (GOLD analysis project Ga0169931, IMG submission 129675) | Freshwater microbial communities from Lake Kivu, Western Province, Rwanda to study Microbial Dark Matter (Phase II) - Kivu_15m_20L... | ecosystem: Environmental > Aquatic > Freshwater > Lake... | reverse complement strand
TTAAACAAAGTAGGAACTTGTTACAACACTCAGAAACTATTATTCAACTAGGCAGTGTAGCTTTAATGCTTACAGGCATTTATTATTTGTACACAGGTACAGTATGGTTTTTTGGTGGTTAAAGTTCAGAGCAATCAATAAAGTTTTGCCAAAAACTTGGAACATTTTTTCCGTGTCTCTTCGTCTTGATTCCTTGATTAGTATCAACAAAGACCACCTATAATTCGCGGAAAAAAAATGAAAAAGAACTTATTTCCCACACTATCTGGCATAACTCTATTAGCTCTCCTCGGATCATTGCCAATGATTGCAAGCGCCCAAACAGTTGATCGCTCAGCCCCAGTTCCCACTCTACAACTAAATATCACAACAGGTGGTGATGACTTGCGGGAAGGTAGCGTGGCCTATGCTGAAATTCGTCTTCGAGACGGTAGAACCTTACCAAAAACCAATTTAAATGGTGGTAGAGGTTTGGGTGGTAACTCCAGAAACTCCTTTTCCGTATCTTTACCCAGTGGGATACAACTGGGCGATCTAGATGGATCCCTTCTTACTATTAGTCACGACGGCGCACCCCGCCGCTTTCCTGATGGATATGACAACTGGAATGTGGATGCTATGAGTGTAACAACTGCACGAGTTTGCTCCGGTGGGTTGTCTGTATCTAGCGCTACGGGTAGTCCTTGGGTTCGTTTTACCGGCGGCAAAACCTTTGAAGCCTTACCCTTTCGTGCCCCAGATACATCCCGTGAAGCCAGTCCTTCATCTCTAGGATTAAAGATAGTAACAGGTGGTGATGACCTACGAGAGGGTAGTGTGGCCTATGCTGAAATTCGTCTTCGAGACGGTAGAACATTACCCAGGGTGAACTTGACTGGTGGTAGGGGACTGACGGGTAACTCAGTTCGCAATTTTTCTGTATCTCTACCTGCAGGTACACGACTGGGCGATCTTGCAACCTTCACCTTGTCCCATGATGGTGCGCCGCGTCGTCCCTTCGATGGCTATGATAATTGGAATGTGGATAGTTTGAATGTGACCACACCTGAAGTTTGCTCTAGCGTATCACTTGCTAACCTCTCTGGCCGTCCTTGGGTTCGTTTTACCGGTGGCAAAACCTTTGAAACGGTAACACTACGTGTGCGATAATTATTAAGTAGTTATGTGATACGTTGAGTATTCGAGAGCGGTAGGCTTCAAAATCACCGATTTTAATTGAACGCCAATAAGCCGATCGCTTTTCCTAGGTTGAGTGGGAATTACTTTAGTACCACCTATTCTCCATAAATCTCTTCGAATACAGATGTTAGCCCCGCATTTAAATCTTGCAGTGCTGCATCGATACTTTCATAAGTTTCTTTTCCTTCCCAAAGTGTTCCACCACAATCTAGTGCACGGATAAAAGAATTTAAGGGACCATTGTCATCGTAGCCAATTTCAATCAAACCTTCATGTTCATCAACCCATCGAGCAATATTCGGATAGGTTTTTTCGAATGAAACTTTCATATTTTCCCAAGTTCGCTAAAATACTAACTATATCTTACCAAAAGTGTTGCAAGAATGCACCCTCAAATCGGGGACCTCCATTATCATAAAATTACCTCCTGCTTAATTATCACCTAGTACAATCAGATCACGTAGATAATAAAACTGATCAGTCCTCCAATCCGTACCTCTTTTTTTACCCAAATATCCTGTCAGAGGTGATGATAGTTCTATCAATATTTCGTGCATCTCTTCAAGTTTTAATGGGACTGATGAGGGTGTGCCAAAATAAACGCCATGTAAATTACCTACCATTGCAAATTCTAGTCCTGAATTGCGCAAATATTCCTTGACTAATCTCACCAGATGGGATCGTATCTTGATTTGCTTCTCTACTTTTTCTATATATTCGTCAATCCCATCATCTATTTGACCAGGTTCTAAATATTCCTTTAATTCTAGAAGATTTACTGCTCCTGGATATGTGGCTTTTAGTTGCACTAATTTTTGTAATGTCATGGCTTTGATAATACTAGTTTTGGAAATTTTGGCAGATCTGATCAACGATTGTTGCAGCTGTTTGGTAGGACCACCCGGTCCAATAATTAAACGCACTGCTTGCAAATAATTTTCTTGCAAGTGTCTTTTAGCAATTCTATCTAATTCTTCTACTGCACGGTCTGGAATACTTTTACCAGATTTACATTCACAAACTAGAGGAAACGGGTCAGAACAATATAAATCTAACCCTCCTACACCCCCTTTATAGCTATTTTCTACTCTAAATCCCAAAAATTCTAAACCTCGTCGACAAATATTCTCAAAGTCTGTACCTGCTTGATAGTTACTTTTCCTCTCTTCTAGTTCTATACTTCTATCCCCTAAAAAGGAAATGGTTTTTATCCAATCTAAATCAGAATTTACAGTCCCTTTCTGTTTAACATTACTCCATCCTAGAAATTCTCTAATTTCCTGTTGTAATTGCTGGTAAACAGGAAATTCTGGGCTACTTTTCATCAGGGATGATAACAGACTATCTAGTTTTTCTATTTGAGGGTGTAAAGGAGGTTGGCGATTTTCTAGTCTTTTCTGACGTTGAAGAAACACATAATCATCTAATACAGGTTGATTTTCTGACGTATATATATCATCTAAAGGTATGAATTTTCCCAGCTTTTGCTCAATGTTGGGGAATGTTTTAACTTTGACAAATGTATCTAAATAGTAAACCCGTAAATGAGCTAGAAAAAAATGCGGACGTTTTTCTAGTATTTGCCGAAAAAAATCTGGTTCCCGCATGGTTAACTGAGCTAGAATGTCTAAAGGACCGGTTTTATCAATAATTTGACAACCTTGACATCTAGCCCAACATTTTATTAAAACTTCTTGAGAATTCAGATCAGCTGGAAACAAGGCAAAAGCCTGTCCACTACCCATTAGTAACTTCTGTGGTATAACACTAATAATTCGTCCTTGTATTAGGTGTTCAATATCAATATCTGGTAAGCAGAGGGCATTATAAATTAAGACAGATTTACTCATAATTCATTAATACTAGGCAATTTTAACCGAAAAGATCAGCTAAGTCATCTTCTTTTTCTGCTTCATTTATATCAGAATTAGAGAACAATTCCTCTATAATGTCTTCATCACTGACCTGAATCATGGTTCCAGATGGATCACTGAGAATTTCTCTCAATAAGAGATTATCAAAGGTAATTTTGTTTTGGCGAATAATATCAAAAATCTCCTGTTCAGTTAGTTGGTAATTTTCTCGCTTTTGATAAATATGCAATATTGCTATGAGTGGTCGAATTTGATTGTCGATTAGATCTACATTTTCTCCTCCTTTTTCTGATATCAATTCATTGAGTAACTTATAGCTCTCTGATTTTTTCTTCATTTGTTCTATCTTAGCATAAGAACGAACCAAACAGCCACGAGTCAAATCAAATGTTTCATAATCATTTAAGCGCTTCAAGCAAGCATTTAATGTGAAAAGAGTATCCTGAACAACTGCTAAACCAATTTTTACCAGTCTTCCATTCTCATGTCCAACAATTTTGAACCTGATAAAATTCTTATTTTTACTCTTTGGTTGCACATCATCAATAATTTCTTCTATCATTACTTGTTCTAGCACCTGTCCTTTTAAAGTGGTAAATCCAAAATACAGAGCTTCTGCAATCAGGTCGCTATCCTCTGAATAATCTTTAATATCAGTAGCCATTTCCCTAGTAAATCCCAGTTCAAATCTGGAAGCAGGATCTTGAGGAAGCTGTTCTTCTTGTACACGAAAATTGTTGGCGCACCATTGTAAGGCCTCTCTAACAGTTGGTTTATTTTTACCATATTCTTTAAGTTGGCTTTCTGAAAATGGATAAAATATATGGGGGGGAATTAAATTTTTTGAAGTATAATATTCCTTAAGCCATGTAGCGACTATATCCAATATAGAGTTTGTGTCGAGAGGTTCTAACTCTATGGGTTTTAGTTGGGTAAACTTAGAAATTCGGTGAGGTGTACCACCTGGGATAGAATTGACCTTGTCACGCCATGTTACTGGTAACATTACTGTAATAATAACTACTCCTTTGCCCAAGTCTGAGTTTTCTAGAGTGTCATGAAGAATTTTTACAAAAGTGGCAATCACGCTTTCTGTGGGATACCCATCTTCTGTTGAGTTGTTTCGGACATCTACTTCATCAAAACAAATGACAACTGAGTTATAATAACTAACCAAATTGAGAACTTGTTGGATATTTTTCAGAGCTTCTGCTTCTCTCTCCTGATTAGTTCTACTAGGATTAGGTAGTCCCAACTCATGAGCATTTGCTTCAGATAACTCTTCACCAGATAGCCATCTAATAGCAAAGGGAGCTTGAGTTTCTGACAGTGTCCACAGGATGGCACGAATAATATAGGGATCTGCATCGGGTCTATTTTTCATTACCATTCTTTGGAGAACATTCATCAAGTCTTGATTAGTTCCTTGCTTCTTCTTATAGGTTTTATCAAAGTTTTTTATTAATTCTGCAGCAGGTTTAGTATTCTCCCTATTTTCATTAGCCATAGCTGTAGCAACTTCTTGCCATTGCATTACTCCTTGACTACCAGTTTTGCTCAAACTATCTGCTAGGGTTTGTTGAAATTGATACTTTACTAAATTTAAATCAGTATAATTATTAGCACTTGCATAAACAAACAAAGCACCTCCCTCTTTTTCTAATTGATGACGAACTCGACTCAAAAGATGAGTTTTACCAACCCCTTGGCCTGCGGTAATGGCAATAGAAGTTATTTTATCTTGGCTATGTTTTGTCTGACGAACAAACTCAATTGCTTCAAATATCTTTTTAAAAGCATGCTGGTTTAATGTTGTCACATCAGGAAATCCTTTACCCCAAATATTCTGTTCTTTAACAATGCCCGCATTGATAAAAGGATTGTGACTATTAATAGCAGCATTGACAGATTCTATGGGCGAACTCGGTGTGTTTGTCATTGTTGTTGTTATGTTTAAGGAATAGGAAACTTCAAAAAGAAAAATAAATTTCTTGTATTGAGTTAAATTGAGTTGGAAGCATTTTAAACTAACCGTTTAGCGTAAGACCGCAGTTGAGTTCCGGGAATAAGGATACTGTCTTCCTGTTTATCAGTGGTAAAGTCTGGTATTTCCCCGGAAATAAGCTGTAAAATATCATCAGCTTGCATTTCTACTAACCACTGATTGAACTTTCCCCTCTCCACTCTTTCTCCTATTTCTCTTCTCAGTCTATAAATTGGAACTAAGTTGTCAAAATTGTATTGATTATCCAAAAGACTATAAACTTCTAATAATACAGATTTAAATTCCTCATAGGAAGCAATAACCTTACTATTAGTAGATTCACTAGCTTTTATTTCCGGTGTTGATGGTGCTGAGTGGGATTTACGTAGTAAAAGCAATAAAGCATTGGCAACCCAAGCACCAACGTTCTTATCAAACTTAAATTCCTTATTAGAGAGTCCATTGTGTAAAGTATTAATACCTACAGGTGTGGTGATTGTATAACTAACAGTTGCACCTTTCTTTGTGATGGTAATAGCACCATCTGCTTCTAAATGTTCTATTATTTGCTGATAGTCAATCATTCTTTGACCTTTAGAGACTATCCGCTTGCCCAACTGACCTTTGGTTACCTTCTGCTCCCCTGCTCCCAAATCCCATAATGCCAGTAGCAGTCTGGTCTGAGCATAATTTCCTTGTAATGCTTGTTTTTTTGAAGCCATACTTCTTAGTTCCTAAACAACTCTAACAATCTTAACACTTAATGGTACTGTTTTTATTACCAAAATTCACGGGTAAATAACTATCTATCTGAAACTCCGTAACTTTTACTTAGACGCAACTACCCCTTGTTTTTAATCAACATAACATCAACAATTTTTGAAGCTACTTCCTCCGATAAGTCTAAAGCTTTATATAAATCACCCAAAAGATCTTCTTCCTCCTGAGTAACTTCCCCATCTGCTAAAATGAGATCCGAAACCACAGCAAAAGCAGTTTCATGCAAATCACGAGGTAGGGAAGAAACAGCAGATTGAAGAAGATGACTAAATCCATCTCTTTTTATCAAAAACAACAACCTATCAAACAACTTTCGTATTACATCAGTAGAATAACTACGAAATAACTTCATTCTATTTAGCGAAGCCATTAAGCCTAATACCTCTTCATCTGAACAGTATCCATCTACAGTAATTGAAATAAGGGCAATACCAGCTAAAGCCTCTGCAGGACTCATAACGGTCTGATTTTCATTACGCAACTGTGAAAAACGATTTCCAAACAAAGCCATAAGTGCCTCCTACAAGACGTGTTAAATTTAGAACAAAAACGGCTTTTACATCTAGCGCAAAAATTATACTAGACTTTCACCTAAGTTTCAAAATGACCATAGCAAGTTACATCATCCCGTTACATCTATCTCAAGATAGATATTTAACTCGTTTAGAGAATAATCTTGAACTTCCAAGGGACTTGTGTAGAAGTGTTTTCTGGTATGTGTTCAACTTAATTAATTTTGTTTAATAATGTTTAAGAATAAGCAACTTCTGAGGAACCCAACAAACCACAATTTGGACTGCAAGCGATCGCTGATATGCCGATATAAGTAATTTTTCGTATAGTGTATATAGTATATAATATAAGTTATTGGCAAAAATGATAAGTAGGGAGGCACAATTATTTGTAGGATGGGTCGAGGAACGAGACCCATGCGGGCGTTGGGTTTCATACTTCAACCCAACCTACGTTTTAAAATACCAAGCAGGAGTGCAAATGTGATTAAGGGTAAGAATATTGTTCAATGGTCAAATTTATAGGAGCATTTGGTCCAGTAACTAGCCCCCGTCTTTTTGGTTTAACTTCCTGGGTATTAACTAATTTCATTGACCATGTTTTTAAAACTTTTGCCAATATCAATTTCATTTCCATTTGGGCAAAAGCTAAACCCACACAACGCCTGGAACCACCACCAAAAGGTAGAAATTGATAAGGTGAAAATTGTTTTTCTAAAAAGCGTTCTGGTTTGAATTTTTCTGGCTCCGGATAAATATCTTCCCGATGATGAACTAAGTAAATTGAACCTAGAAGAATTGTCCCAGGTTCAAGTTGATAACCACCCAAAGAAATAGGTTCTTTAACCATTCTGGGAAAAGTTAACATTCCCACGGGATGAATCCTTAATGTTTCATTACAAACCGCAGTTAAATATGGCAATTTAAAAACAGCACTGGAATCATAATTTTCTTCTAAAGTATCCAATTCTGCCAATAACTTTTCTCTAACTTCCGGGAGTTTGTGAATCCAGTAAAAAGCCCAAGAAATAGCTGTAGCCGTAGTTTCGTGACCTGCGACTAATAACGTCATTAATTCATCTTTTAATTCTACATCAGTCATGGGTTGATTATTTTCATCTCTAGCAGACATAAGTAAATTAAGAATATCTGTCCGCTGAGGATCAAAATTTTCTCTTCTTTCTTTAATTTCCTGATAAATTAGTTGATCAGCTTGTTCTTTTTTCTGAATGTGTCGTTTCCAAATTTCCGATACCCCAAAGATCTCTTTCAATTTAGGAAGATAGAGAAAACTCACCCGCAAAGGACTGCTAGCCTGTTCTAAAACTTCACAAAGTAAATATTTAAGTTTTAATGCTCGTTCTCCTTCATAAATGCCAAAAACAGCTTCTATCATTACTTGAAGAGTGATATCTTGGGTAATGTTCCTAACATTGAAAAATTGATTTTTTTCTTGTTGAGCAAAAACCTTTGTGGTAATATTTTCAATTAATTTTGAATAAGTTCTCATTCTTTCTCCATGAAAAGGAGGCATAATTAATTGATGCTCACGTTGATGTGCCTTACCACTAAGAGTAATAACAGAATTTTTGCCCAATAAATATTCAAAAATGCTATTTAACTCCCCCGGTGCTTCCAATTCTTTTTGATCATTACTTAACATCTGCTGTATGGCTTCCGGAGAATGAACAAATATCAGTGGTGGTAAATCACTTTGTAGTTTTAGAGCAAACAAATCTCCGTATTTTTTAGCACACTCTACCATATAAGGCATAGGCCTGAATATCCAGTTTAGGACTTGAATAGTAGATAATGTTTTCGGTCCTGGTAGTATTTGCATAACTTTATCCCGTTTTGACTATTAGGATTATAACAGTACAGTTAGAGATGCGATCGCTTTTCTTTTTAGTCTAAACTCCAGTGATAAGAAAAAATTATATTTATGAGGGGATGAGATAAGTTTTTTTGTGGTCGAGGCGATAAAAATGTGGTACTATGAGGTTTAAGTATAATCGAGTGTAAGCATCTGTAAAAAAAAGTAAATGGATCCCCATTATTAGGGTATCATGTTCAAGGTTCAATAGTCAACCCCCAGCATTGAGAAAAAAAATCGGCGCGTGGGTATATAGATATGCTCAGATAGCTCTTTATTGATCGAGCGTAAAACCCCCTGCTTGTGGGTGGGGATGTAAGCGCGGTTGACTGTTTAAATCATTAGTGTTGGGTTTTCTCAACCCAAGGTAGATTATATTTATAATTTTTTATATAATTTTTTAATTGTAGAAAAAATGCATAAACTTCTGATATTTAAAAATGAGAAGCTAGTCCGTCAAGCATTAACTCATCGTTCCTATGCTAACGAAAATCCAACTGAGGGAGACCATAACGAGAGATTGGAATTCTTGGGGGATGCCATTCTTAATTTTATTAGTGGAGAGTATCTCTATTCTCGTTATCCACAAAAAGGTGAAGATGAACTGACTCGTCGACGCTCTGCATTGGTGGAAGAAAAACAGCTGGCTAAGTTTGCCCTGGAAGTTGGTTTAAATCTGAAAATGCGCCTGGGCAAAGGTACTATTCAAGATGGCGGTTACCAAAATCCTAATCTTCTTAGTAGTACATTTGAAGCTGTCATTGGAGCTTACTATTTAGACAATAACTGTAATATAGAAGCAGTTAAAGTTGCAGTTGAACCTCTGTTTGATTTTGTGTCACAACATACTATTGAATCCCGTTATAATGTAGATTCTAAAAATCGCTTTCAAGAATGGGTACAAAAAAAATTATGTGCAAATCCACCTAAATATAAAACTCAACAAATAGGCGGATCCCCCCATCTACCAGAATTTGCTTCTAGAGTTTTAGTAGATGGTAAAGAGTTTGGTCAAGGTAAGGGTAAAAATAAAAAAGACGCAGAAAAAGCTGCAGCAGAAGATGCGATCGCTCGTTTACAAAGAGAGGGTTTATTTTCATAGAGAAATAATATATACATAACTTATATCAATATTTTCCCTCTTGACTTTCCTCATACTTGATGTAATAGTGTTACAAGTTGTGATTGGGTAGCCTAATTCGGATCCATAAAAGGTGGGTTTGAAGCGGAGGAACCATGTATTTGGGGCAAATCGTAATTGAGAGACACCTTCCAGTCTTAGCCCGTCAGCTAACTCCGTCGGCAATGGAAGGAACCTCCAAAATGTAAGCTGTTATACCAGTTATTATTGAGGTTTCTTTAGTCAGTTTGTAATTTATTAGACGCTTTGTGATGGAACAAGTTTGTTAATCATCCGGAGTAGGATTAGTATGAATCCAGTATGTGGTGGGGGCATGTAGATTTCCAGCATATAGGAGCTAATAATATTTCAAATTGTTATCCCTGCTTATCATTCCTATTTAGTTTCCAGCGGGAGTAATTAGAACTGTGAAAATTAAGCCGTTATTAGCACGACTAGAGAGTGCTATTGGTCGACCTGACCTAATTGACCAGATGTTACTGATACCAAGTGGCAAGGAGTGCGATAATGATAAGTATTCAGCCATTAGGCCCATCAGGTTAATGGTAGGTTATGATGGATCTCCTAATAGTCATACAGCATTAGATATAGCCTTTTGCATAGCCCATCAAACTCATCTAGCATCAAAAATAGAAGTTAAAGTTGAAGCTGTTTACGTATCAGAGGAGCAGATAATTAATAACTTGGGTAATAATCCCGATGATATTTATTTTCATCATCGATTAGAATCACCCAAAAAGTCAGTGGAAGTAGAGAGTACGGGATCAAAATTGTCCGTATTGGAAACCATGTTAAAAACCATAGTATTGACACAATCAAAGACAGAAGAAGCAGATAAAATTTTGTGGCAAGCCAGAAATTTAGCTCGGGAATGGCAAAGTTATTTCAAATCCCATTTACGATTTGGCAATCTGTGTACAGAACTGCAAAAAGTTGTAGAATTAGAAAGTGCTGATGCCCTATTTTTAGGTTGTCAATCCATTAATCATCCCCTAATTGAGAGATTAGACAATAATTTTCCTTGTCCTGTATTGGGCATTCCCAAATGTCTTGATTAGGAAGTGGTCGGGTGGAATTAAATATAAGGGGAATTACCATGGAAAATTGGCAAGCTGTTGTAAGTGTTATCACGTTTGTTGCCGTCATTTTTGCCATCATGGTTGAATGGCTCGATCTAACCGTAGCAGCTTTATTAGGGGCATTGTTTCTAGTATTTACTAACATCATGAGCTTGGGAGAAGCAGTTGGTTATATTGGCAAAAGCCATAGCACATTGGGGTTATTCTTTGGTGTAATGGTGTTAGTCCGATCCTTTGAACCGACTAATATCTTCAGCTATATAGCTACACAAATTGTCATTCTTGCTCAAGGTAGTGGTAGAAAATTATTATTAGGTATAGTATTACTAGTTACACCTATCTGTGCGTTTTTGCCTAACGCTACAACGGTAATGTTATTAGCTCCATTAATCCCACCCATGGCGGAGGAAATAGGTGTAAATTTCGTACCTCTGTTAATTTTAATGGTTTTTGTGGCCAATAGTTCTGGATTGTTAACCTTAGTAGGAGATCCAGCCACCTTTATTGTTGGTGATGCTGTCAATATCAGCTTTATAGATTATTTGACCCAGTTGAGTTTAGGTGGGGCCATTGCGGTGATTACTGTAGTAATAACTTTACCTATTCTATTTAGAAAAATTTGGCGAACCAATCTAGAGAATCTAGCTGAATTACCCCATCCTCAGATCAATCACCCACGGGTTCTAATGTTAGGTGCTGTTATTGTCGCTTTTGTATTGATATTCTTTATCATTGGCGACTATTTACCAATACCTATTTCCCCTGCTGCAGTAGCTTTATTAGGAGCCACCCTAGCTTTGCTACTGGCCCATAAAACTCGCATTGACTCGGTTCATAACATCCTGCGAGATGTAGACTGGGGTACTTTAATCTTTTTCATGAGCATTTTCGTTTTGATTGGGGGACTAGATAAAACCGGTGTAATTAACAGCTTATCAGGGATTTTAAGTATTATTCTAGGCAAAAATATTTTATTTGCTTCCCTACTTGTATTATTCGTTGTTGGTGCATTGTCAAGCGTTATTCCCAATATTCCTCTAGTGGTAGCAATGGTCCCCATGATAAAACAATATATTGTCAATGTAGGGTTAGCACCAGAAGCTGTTTTAGCTACCGACTTTCAAGGAAAATTTCCCCCAGAGGTCTTACCTTTATTTTATGCTATGATGTTTGGTGCAACTTTAGGTGGTAATGGCACTTTAGTGGGAGCATCATCTAACATTGTCGCTGCTGGTATTGCAGAACAGCATGGCAAAAGAATCTCTTTCAAGACCTTTTTGCACTATGGAATTCCCATCACCATATTACAACTTATTACTGCTGCTTTATACGTTTTAGTGAGATTTTTATTGTAGTTCGTAGGTTGGGTGGACGACAGGAAACCCAACACCAATGATTTAAACAAAAAAGGATTCTACTCTTATGGTAAATGACAGACAAAGGACAGAATCTGCAGATGTAAGTATGGAGGAATTTGGGCATTTATTGAAACGCTCAATATTGATGACTGGACTAATCGTACTTGTGACAGGCTGCTCCAATTTAAACAGCAGAAATCTCACACCACAAAAAATCAACCCTCAAGTTGAATCAACCACCCAGTCCAACACTGTGGTAGTAGCTGGTGGTGATCCTAATTTTATTGTTCAAGTAGTGCAAAAAGTGGGTAGTGCGGTTGTCCGTATTGACTCTGCCAGAACTGTTACCTCCCAAATACCAGAAGAGTTTTCCGACCCATTCTTACGTAGATTTTTTGGTGATGCTCTTCCCCGACCAGAACAAAGAGTAGAAAGAGGTAGTGGTTCAGGATTTATCATTAATGCTTCTGGTCAAATTTTAACTAATTCCCACGTGGTAGACGGTGCGGATCAGGTAACAGTAACCCTGAAAGATGGGCGTAGTTTTGATGGTAAGGTGTTGGGGGAAGATGCAGTTACGGACGTGGCAGTTATACAAATTAATGCTCAAAATCTACCCACTTTAACTCTAGGTAATTCCAGCGACTTACAACCTGGAGAAGCAGTAATTGCTATTGGTAATCCCTTGGGTTTAAATAATACCGTAACTTCGGGCATCATCAGCGCCACAGATCGGTCTAGTACTGACATTGGTGCTAGCGACAAACGGGTGGATTACTTACAAACTGATGCAGCGATTAATCCAGGTAATTCTGGGGGTCCGCTTTTAAATGCTCGTGGGGAAGCCATAGGCATGAACACTGCGATTATTCAAGGTGCCCAAGGTTTAGGTTTTGCTATTCCCATTAATACCGTCAAAAAAATTGCCCAAGAATTAATTGCCAATGGTCGCGTTGATCATCCTTATTTGGGAGTAGAAATGATCACCCTCACTCCTGAGATTAAAGATAGAATAGTTGGTAGATTTGGTGATAGGGTCAATATTATTACTGATAAAGGAGTATTCTTAGTTAGAATTGTTCCTCAATCACCAGCAGCGCGGGGAGGATTGAGAGCAGGGGATATAATTAAGAGCATTAACAAACAATCAATTACTAAAGTTGAAGAAGTGCAAAAAATAGTAGAAAATAGTCAAATTGGAACTCCTCTGACAATAGAAGTGGAGCGTAATGGTACAACTGTAAATTTAGCTGTTGAGCCAGGACCTTTACCGATAAGATCCCGAAGATAGTTTTCCAGCATGGGCTTAAATAACATGCTATACTACCTGATAAGGATGCCTAAAATCTAGAGTTTTTCAGCGTATGGCCCTATAATGGGGGTAGGGATTGTAAACTTTGAAAAAAATGACTAATTTATTTAATAAATTTATCGGTAGAACACGTTACGTGGTTTCCCGTATATTTTTGCACCTGCATGGACAGGAAGTGGCACCAATTTTAGGAGTCTTAAATGGGGCTGCTAGAGAAGCAATAGATGCTGAAGGTGATTTAAAATCACTAGGAGAGCAACTAGTCACAGTATGTGAAACCCTTTTGAGATATGACCAGTGCTGGGTTGCTGCTGGTAATGAGGGAGACGTATTCTGGAACGAGGGAGAAGCGGGTGACTATGTAAATGAATTATTTACTGATTCTGCACAGAGATATGGAGCTGACCTTGATACTGGTTCCAGTCCAGGTCGGGCCCTATCTATTCCCGTTACCCGGAATGTGCTGGTAATGCTCACAGTTGCTTTTGAAGGTGAAGTGCCAGAAATAGAAACAAATCTGGCCCAGATTTCTTCCCTTAAAGCTGGATTAAAATCGCTAGTTAACTTACACTACCAAAATAAACTTAGAGCCATCCAGGTTCATTTCTCCCCTGCACGTTTAGGCGATGAACTAACAGATGATCATTTGTTAGAATATTATCCAGAGTTGATTCCTCTCTAAGTTTCTTGTTAACCTTGAGTTATTGGCAATCAAAAATAACACCCTAGAAAAATCAAATTATTCAAATGGTCAAGACTATAATGCGTAGACTGACAATTGTTTGTTTAGCCCTAACCTTGTGCTTAACAACTATTGCTTGTGGGGGAGCTTCCCAAAATACCACCTATTCCAATGGTAGTCAAAGTGCAACTCCCACTAAACTCAATGATGGACAGTATCAAGTACAACAGGTTACTTATAACGATGCCAATGGTGAGTATACCCTATTTTTACTAGGCAATCAACCACCAACTTTTGCCACGGAGAAATTGCAAATGGCTCGTTTAACTGACGAGGAAGTCAAAGAGGGCAAAAAAAGTTATTTAAAGGTGGAAAATGGACAACCAGCCTTATATATAACGGAAGACTTTAAAATTGAGTATGTCCATAATGTTACTGAAACCAGAAGTAATCCTCAAACCGGACAGCAGGAAACGGTTTTTGTCCGTCAAGAGTCTAGTTTCTGGACTCCTTTCGCAGCTGCTGTAGCTGGTAATATAGCAGGTCAGGCCATTGGTAATATGTTATTCAGACCTCAGTACTACGTACCCCCCGTTTATCAACCTGGTGGTATTTATGGTCATGGTGGATATGGTTCTAGCTATAATGCAGCAGTTTCGAGTTATCAAAGTCGCTATAATCAACCACCTGCAGCTGTGAGAAATCGTGCAGTTTTCCGGACTACAGGATCTCTTAGATCAAATAGTGGATTGACAAATCGGAATAATACTGGTGGTAGAGCTACTGGATCTGGCTTTGGGGGTAGTAATCTCCGCTCATCGGGGGGGTCTAGCTCTGTGCGACGTAATTCTGGTAGTAGTTTTGGCAGTGGATCTCGTTCTTCTGGCATTCGGCGCTCTGGCGGTTTTGGTAGCAGAAGAAGATAAATTAAGACCACAGATCCTTTGACAACCGTACAAGAAGGGAATTGTCTAGGGCAATTCCCTTTATTCGGTATATGGCCTAATCTCCCTTTTATGAACACCCTATCTACTCGACAAATAGCATTTACTGCTCTCAGAGAAGTACACCGGGGAGCCTATGCTGATACTGCTATCGATCGCACTTTACACAAGTTTAAGTTATCTGATCATGACCGACGATTAATGACAGAATTGGTCTACGGTAGTGTAAGGAGACAACGCAGCCTAGATGCAATAATTGACCAAATTGCTGATAAAAAATCACCACAACAGCCAAGGGATCTGCGATGTATTTTGCATCTGGGTTTGTATCAACTGCGTTACCAACAAAAAATCCCCGTTTCCGCTGCTGTCAATACTACTGTACAACTGGCAAAAGAAAATGGCTTCCCTGGGTTAACTGGTTTTGTGAATGGTTTTTTACGCCAATATATACGTCTTTTAGAAAAGACCTCTGATCCCCTGATCCTCCCGGAAAATTTAGTAGAAAGACTAGGTATTTTATACAGCTTTCCTAATTGGGTAATTGAGGTTTGGTTATCACAGTTGGGCCAGGAAGAAACGGAAAAACTCTGTCAGTGGATGAATCAAACTCCCACGATTGATTTACGGGTAAATATTCTGCGAGCTTCCGTGGAAATGGTAGAATCAGTTTTTAAAAAGGCTGGTATTTTGCTCCATAGGATACCCCACTTACCCCAAGGGTTAAGGTTAGTTGGGCCTGCTGGACCAATTCAAAATTTACCGGGTTTCACTGAAGGATGGTGGTGCATACAAGATGCAGCGGCCCAGTTAGTTGGTCATTTGCTGGATCCTAGACCTGGTGAGGTGATCATTGATGTTTGTGCCGCCCCCGGTGGAAAAACTACCCACATTGCCGAATTAATGGGCGATAACGGTAAAATATATGCCTGCGATCGCACTCCTTCTCGCTTACGTAAACTCAGTGAAAATGCCCAACGTCTCCGTTTGCAATCCATTGAAATTTTTCTTGGAGACAGTCGTAATTTTACCAAATTCCACCATCTGGCTGACCGGGTACTATTAGATGCTCCCTGTTCTGGTTTAGGGACTATGCACCGTCACGCTGATGCACGCTGGCGACAAAACCTTAGCTCTGTAGGAGACCTTGCTCACATACAGAGAGAACTTATCTCCCATACTGCCAACTTTGTCAAGCCGGGAGGAGTTTTAGTCTATGCCACTTGTACCTTGCATCCCCAGGAGAACGAAGACCTAATTAGAGAATTTTTGCATGTCAATCCCCAGTGGGAGATGGAAAAGCCGAACCTTGATTTTCTAGATGTTTCCTCCCCTGGATGGTTAAAGCTGTGGCCACACCAACAGAATATGGACGGTTTTTTCTTAGTGCGTTTAAGAAAAAACAAGGATTAGACTTGAAATACTCCCAACTATTGTATCATTTAACCAGAGTCCGAATCTACTGGAGGAGGCAAAATGGTTAATCATCCCGACGTAAAAAATCTAGTTAAAATTCTGATTGGTGCAGCTTGGATTGATGGTAGAATTCAGCCAGAGGAAAGACAATATCTCAGAGAGATAGCCCATTCTAAGGGTCTTTCTGCTGATCCAGAAATCAAACCTTGGCTCTACGAGTTAGTTCAAGTTAAACCAGATCAATGCTATCAATGGGTAAGAGAGTATTTAGGCGATCGCCCTAGTTTAGAAGAGTGTCAAGACTTAATTGAGTCCATCAGTGGATTAATCTACAGTGATGGAGAGGTTGCCACGGAAGAAGCTAAATTATTAACAAGAATACAGGATTTAGCTAAAAACCCGGATCATAATCAAACAATTTACACCTCTTTACTCAGGAAAATTCAAAAACTTTACCGTCGTTGGGTGGACGTACAAAATTAAGGCAAATTTGCTCAAACTCTCTCCCAAAAGAGAGAGATTTGTCGATTTTACATTAATATTATTGTGGTTGACTCAACTCAGGAGTTCACTTAAACTATGTCTGATAAGGAGAAATTACTCTTGCCAGTTGGTAATAATCAGAAAAACGAGAATCCCACAGATGAAAAACCGCCCCTGACCATACCACCAAAATTGAGGTTGTTAGTTGGGCATATTCAGCAACTATCATTGGTGGTGAAAGAGAAAATTGGGAAAAGTGAGAAGCCATTTTATCGGCATGTTTGGTTTTGGGCGGGGTTAGGTTTAGGTACTACCATCATTGGTTTGAGTTATGGTATTCGAACATTAGACAGTTCCTTACCAGACAAATCAGAACTTAATGCGATGATAAGGCAACAAACCCTCACCATTAAAGCTGGGGACAATACTGTTTTAATGCAGCAAGGAGAGGCGACAAGGGATCAGTTAAAAATACAACAGATACCAGACAAACTGCAGTTAGCCTTTATTGCATCAGAAGACAGAAGATTTAGACAACATGATGGGGTAGACTTTCAGGGAATTGTTAGGGCTGTTGTTAGTAACTTCCAGTCACAAAATGTTGTACAAGGTGGTAGTACCATTACTCAACAACTGGCTAGAATTCTCTTTCTCAGTCAAGAGCGGACTCTGTGGCGCAAACTCAAGGAAGTGCGTTTAGCCCAGAAAATAGAACAGGAACTGAACAAACAAGAGATTTTAGAACGTTACCTCAACTTAGTTTACTTAGGTTCAGGTGCTTACGGAGTAGCAGATGCAAGCTGGGTGTATTTTGGCAAAACAGTAGATCAGCTGAACCTTTCAGAAATGGCCACGATCGCGGGTCTTGCTCCTGCACCCAATATTTACGCTCCCGACAAGAATCTCCCCGGAGCTACAGCCAGAAGAAATACGGTTTTACAAAGAATGGAGGAAGATGGAGTAATTACACCCCAAGAAAAACAGTCTGCACTCCAACAAACATTGACAGTAAAGACTAATTTACCCAGACGGTTTCAAGTTACCGCACCCTATTTTTGCGCCTACGTGCAACAGCAGCTACCCAAGTACCTAAAACCTGATGTTTTAGCTGCGGGTGGATTGACTGTAGAAACTAGCTTAAATCCAAATTGGCAAAAACTGGCAGAGAAAGTACTGGTAAGAACCCTGAAAAACGAAGGAACCTGGGGGAGGTTTCGAGAGGGTGCCTTAGTATCTATTAATCCTCGTAATGGGGAAATTCAGGTTATGGTTGGGGGGAAAGATTTTGCTAAAACTCAGTTTAACCGAGTAACCCAAGCTCAAAGACAGCCAGGTTCAACATTTAAAACCTTTGTATATGCAGCTGCCATAGCCTCAGGCAAGAATCCAAACGACACATATATGGATGAGCCAGTTTCATTTAGAGGTTATGAACCAAAGAATTATAGCGAGAAATTCCGTGGTTTAATGACCATGCAAGACGCATTGGCTCTATCCATCAATACAATTTCCCTTCAGGTGCTAATAGATGTTGGCTATGAGCCAACCATTAAAATTGCCCACAATATGGGGATTAAATCACCTTTAGAACATAACTACTCCTTAGCTCTTGGTTCTAATGAGGTTAACCTTTTAGAATTAACCAGTGCCTATGGTTCCTTTGCTACTCAAGGTTTACATACGGAAGCACACGCTATTCGTCGCATTCTTAATCGTCA
>Ga0169931_10006043_pt1 | contig 18337 bp, 17 predicted proteins | sample Kivu_15m_20L_FD_129675 | JGI IMG/M metagenome (GOLD analysis project Ga0169931, IMG submission 129675) | Freshwater microbial communities from Lake Kivu, Western Province, Rwanda to study Microbial Dark Matter (Phase II) - Kivu_15m_20L... | ecosystem: Environmental > Aquatic > Freshwater > Lake... | reverse complement strand
CCCCCCCCCGACAGAAGTCTTGTACAATCGTAACGGCCCTTCGAGTGAGACATGATGACGTGGATCGGTCAACGCGAAGTCTTTGTTAAAAATGGATGTGAACAATCCTTTTGGACCTTTACGAGGTTACCTTGTACTCTATGGAGCATGCTACCTTTCTTTCTTGTTTTAGTATATGATGGATATTACCTATTTTTGTTCAAGATGGTCTCTTTGGGCGTTTTCGAGATTCACAACGAATATTATTATAGGCATATTTACTCGTTATTATAGGCATATTGACTCGTATATTTTAGGGAGAAGCATTTAGCCTAGGGTAGAAATAGAGTGTTTCAAAGGTACAATACATATATTTTTTATTTAGTGAAGCAATAATAGCTGTTCTATATCGTTAGGAAATCAGTTTACAGTTTATGGATAGTAATAATCTTCAAATGTAGAACCAACTGTTCGTTTATGTGTGTTGTTTCCATTCATGGAATGACTAGATCATTTTTTAGAATGTTGTATATAAGAGTTCCTTGTGTAAAGTTTAAAGTGAATATCATGTTATGGAACCCCACGAAGGAAATGGATTCAGTTTTCAAGAGAAGAGATGAATTCCATGCTAAGCAGTATCGGCTGTCTCGATAGAAAACATGGGAATTTTCGAGGCACAGTAACCTCAACTGTACTCTTAGTTGGTTTACGTTTCTCGAAATAAAATTTCTTCGCTTCACCTGATCTAGCGGAAAGGTATCGATCAAATCCGTCATGAACTTCCAAGCCTGTGAAATTGGGATACGAACTTAAACATCGAACGGAAATGTATGTTCTTGCATTGAAATCTGGGGAGTACTCATCCGGTGCGTTAGTACAGAAGACGACATCCAATTTGGGATTACGGTCTCTCAGTGCTTTGATATAAACTTGGGCGAATTCCCGGCAGATGGCTTCTTCAAATAAAAGCTGGGAGTCAGATCTCACATGCGTCATCGTACGAGATTTCTTCACTGCGTCTGAACCCAGGACTTGTGAAACCACCGACTTGGGGACTCGACATACATGAGGCACGTTAAATGTATTGAACGTTGGAATCGTTGTTGATTCCTTGTACCGATCTGGCATGAGACCACATACTAGGTATTGAACATAAAATATTTTCTGACCCGAATACACCGATGAAGATGGTATTGATTCCTCGTCCTTCCGTGACGACGAAAACAAAATTCCTGAGAGTTTTGTCACCATTTCATTCAGTGTAGACGAAACTTGACGAAGGGCAGCATTTTCCTCTATCTCCTCGCCATAGGACTTCAGTAATTCTTCGTCCAAACTTCCCGATCTTAATGATAAATGCATACTCGACGTGGTCGTGATATTACCATGGTCTTCGATGACATTCATAATAACTTTGGTAAGCTGCTCCATACGTAGCAAAGCTAAAGCCTCAACACCACCTTCACACTCAAATTTTTTGACTATTTCCTTGATAACAGATGTAAGCAATTTACACATAGATTTGACATTTGGACGAGGTATGTTGCTAGATTCAACATTCAACAAAAAGGGCTCGAAGAATTCGATGAGCCTAGAATGCCAATCACTGCTATGCATACTCGATTCTACAGATGCTAGTCGAGAATCGTACCATAAATCGAAACGAGACGGTAACCAGCATTTCTTCGCATGCGATATAGATTGAGATATATCAAGAGCACAAAGGACTAATGTTTCACCGGATTCAATCCAGTTCCCTTTCCGCTCGTGAAGTAGCCTTAGTAAAAGAAGCCAGCGCAAACGTTGCATGCATCCAGTTTCGGGATCGAAAGCGTCAGCGGCCTCGAGAAGAGACTCTTCGTCCGCATCAAAGGTCCACTCTAAAGGCCAACTTTTGTTCGTTTCATCCTTCATGTACACTTTTGTGCCGGCGATGGAAATTTTATTACCTTTTAACCTTAGTTCAATGAGAACACCATCAATGATAGCCTGACTACTTCGGCAGAAATTACGCAACGTCGGAACAAATGCTGCATCCAAGCGGTCGTCATCACTAGGATCGCACCCCTCAATATCTGCGATAGCCCTCCTCAGCGGCCATACTGCTTGCTCGCTCGATTGGAGGCCATTAATCAGACCGCTAACACTGTAAAGGCCGATTTCTCGAGCGGCGACTTCAGGTAATACCGTGAGAAAAACTAGGATAATTTGATGAAAGTCGCAGCCTTTCTTATGTGCACTACAAAGTAGTGAGATGATCAAATCAACACCCATCGATCGAACTGATAAGGAAGTGTTGTTCATTAAAGTATATATAACTCTGCCCCAATTCTGTAATGAATCACCCATCGCCCCGATAACAGTCGACCCCCCAAACTTATCTAGGATGTGTGAAACCGCGCCTAAGATGCGGAGCAGCGTTACAGGAGAATGCGGTATGCATAAGAGGTAAATGAGTAAATCTAAGATGAGCTTAACTATAGAAGTCCTTTCCATGGGCTTAGTAACGATTCGACAGCTCTCATTGATCAGTAGAATGATACATGCTGATATAGTATTGTAACTCTCTTGAGCCAGCCAAAGTGACAACTTGGGCAATTCAGCCCTTGCCTCTTCAAAAGACCTAGTTGTCATAAAGAATTGCATCGTCTCATTACAAAGGCGTAATAAGTGACAGAAAGAATTTATGTCGATTTGCTGAAGAAACGAACAAAGAAATGTCATCTACTGTGTAAAACGGTAAATTGTTAAGTTCTAGCAAAACAACCTACCTCAAAAAGCGTGCAAAGCGATGATTCAGATGATTCCTGCAGCACATACAGAACGGAGGAGAGCCATAAAATTCGCACGGAATCGTCTGCAGCCATTTCGCTCAATACTCGAATATTACCGATAGAATCATTAAGGATCTGTTCCAGGAATACACTAGCTACACGATAACTCGCTTCTTCACTTTGGTACCTACAATCGGTTGCATGTGATCTGAGCAACAATTCATAAACGATTGTGATAGAATGTAAAGCCATAGACTTTCGACACTGCATTATAATATTCGATGTTGAATCTATATCCTTTCTTTTCATTGACGATGAGGACGAGGAATGAGCTTCGAAAGCACTTTGAACGCATATTGTAAAACATTCGTGAGCGAGGAGCCTGGCTAGCCAATTATTTTCAGGGCACCTGCGTAAGCCACTCATGATATTAGCTGATGCTGATATGTCTTGATATCGAGTTTTTGTTTGGTTAGTCCACGATAAACATGCCGATGTCGCGAGTTTGTTAAAAGATGACGTTTTCAATGGAAAATTAAGAGCTATAAAGCGAGGCAGGGATGCGATCTTTTCGATTGCCCGTAGACGAAAGAGGCGCGAGCCTCGTACCCGTAAGAAATCAGGATTTGTAATGTGCATGTCGAAGATCTCAACACCGTTCGTCTTGTTTCTAGTGTCATATGCGCCTAAACTGTCGAAATATTTAGAAAATAGCCAAGCGACTTGAACCGGATGAATTACTGTGAGAAGCCCCGTCAAGAAATCAATCAGGAAATCATTTGATGAGAGACATTTCGCGAGAGCATGGTCGAAGTCAAGCTGACACTTGCCCTTCAGGGTCTCACTCATTATACCGTTGGTTACAGCTTCGATAAGCGAAGAGATAATATTGATGTGATAATGATCGAACAGAAGTGGTGGAATTAGCTTTGGGTGATGAATTATTTCCGAGCATCGCAAAATCAGGCTCTTCAGGCACAAGGGTATGAGAAAGTCACAGTTATTCACGAACGTATCGAACAGTTGTCGATGAAAAGTGTTCCCATGTTTAGCCTCCTGCCAAACCTCATTCCAAAGTATGATGATTACTTCATACACATGAGGTCGTACTTTGGCTTCTGTAGACCTGGAGAATGACGATGCCACTATGATCCAGTTTCCTAACCCTCGTAAAGGAAAGCTTCTGTCAGGTAGAAATGCGTCAACTAAGTCTTCATCTTTACGTCTTGAGACAATCTTTTCGTCTTCGATGTCTGAGCTAGGTGTGTAGATCATGGGCTCTGCCATAGAAAGTAACGCCTGACAGATAGTGAAATGACTGCTTTGTAAATAAAGATCTACTAGTGTCAAATATCAGACGTACCACAGAATCATTACGATTAGTTCCTTTTTGCACTTTGCCGTTTATGACATTCGATTTTGATTGTCGAAGGGTTTTGGATGTGGGACTACCGGATGAATATGCTGGGAAAACGCACGGTATTATGAGCATTTGAGCTACACTGTTCACCTGATTTACCACTGAAATCGGTTTCCGAACATTTGTTCCGTCTGCATTATGAGGAGTTGGAGGCTCAGGTGATTGACTCAAAGCCTTTTTGTCTGAAAACGAGACTTCTACTGCGAGGTTCTCGAGTGTCCGTTGAAGTGAGTCATCTTTTACATTGTACTTTGCTGAATGAGGATTCATAGTGCTACGAAGGCCAGTCTGCCATGTGCCAGTCGTAAAAATTGTTTCCTCATCATCCATAAGTTGAGAAAATATGTGACTAGAATCATTGATGACCGCCTCCGCCTTCATTCGATCAAATTTGCTTGTTCCATATGCATTTCTCCTGAAGGCTCCAGTTTGTTTTATTGAATTCGATTTTTTCCGATCGAAAATGCTCTGATCTGCAGAATACCTGACGGACTTACGAGTTTTTACGTTCGTTGACTCGTCTCGTTCCATGTGTATTTTTTCATCTAATTCTTCTTCAGGAGACAAATCCATTGATTTAGTGTTGGCTTCTAGTCCTAACTGTGCACTAACTTCATCGCCAAGGTAGTGAAGTATGCTGGAGTCGTCAAAGTCATCAATAAATTCTTTCACGACATTCTTACTTTTGTTTGCGTTCATATTACTATTGATGAACTTGCCTTTAACTATGTTGACGAGAGATAGCAAGGAGTTCATGATTGCATGCAATGCATCCTTATATCTAAAATGAATTCCAGAAGCGGACTGTATTGTAGTGTCATTGCCGGAGGCTAAAGCGACACATCCGCTCAAAAATGTATAAGCCCATGCGTAGAAATAATCAATTCTTGCTACCTCAGATGATATACGTGACCACTGCTCACAAAAAGACGGGATGCCTTGAGCAAATGACCTCACATCCTGCATGCTTGGAAAAATATTCGCAGCCGCGGTGATGCTTGAGTTAGAATTATGAATGTTACTTGCAACACGAATACTGAAGGTGACTTGGAAATTTCCTACATTTAGGTGATGTAGTCCATCTGCAATTATTGTGAAAACTGAATTACCTTTAATACTGGAGCTTGTGCAAAGAGGGAATGAAGAATCAGCAATTTTACTCACTCCGAGCAATTCATTTTCATTATCACCATTCAGATGGACAACATGAACAGTGAATTCGAGGAAATAGGTCTCATCGAGAATGTCAGGGAGCTTGATTTTAACTTCATCTCGTAGATGTATACCTCTTCGGATATCAATGCTGTTTTCACGACCAAAAGGTAAAGGAATCTTGGTATAGACGGAGTGCACAAGCGGATTTCCTCCAGGAGACGGATTATAAACGCTCTGTAGAATTGACGAGCCCTGATGTGAAAGGCCTATTTCAAGGACATATGTAACATGTCCTCCTTTCAGTATATCACGATGAATATCATCTACTTTCGGAGAAATACCGATCTTCATAAATTGAGGGTATAAGTATAGAAGATTTGTATCGATGAATGAACTCTGAGGTAAAGCCGAAGACACATCGGCAATGTCAAGATATGAAGGTACGTAAAGAACTTCACGAATTTCTGAAGAGCCAGCATATCCAGACGCATCTCCGCTGATAGGCAATCTGAGAAGACTAGACCTCTTGACAATATCTCCTTCATTAGCTCGTTGGGACATAATTGCTCCATCCCCAGTTATGTTAACAAGCAAACGAGGTATGGAATCAAGGGACTCCTGCTCAAATAGAGTAGGATGCTGTAGCATTACTTGGGAAAAATCAGAATCTACTAACGATGTGAACACGAATGCCTTCCCACGGACAGTTTCATTACCAAATAAAACGTCTGAGTGAGTTTTAGCCCTTGTGAAAGGAATTAAGGGTGAACGTTTTTTGACCGAGGTCGTATTACCCACAAGACGAGTTGATTTATCCAGAAACTCGAAGCCTTCATCGTGCTCTTCAATGACCTGTGATGATGAACGCGTATCATATGAAGAAACTGAACCTATATTCCCCATAGTAATTGATTCATGACCCTTGACATGGGAACTTAGTAATGAGAGACGGTTAACAAATTCACCATGAGACTCGGGACAAGCTGGATAAGCAAATAATTGAATACTTTGGGACGCCCCATTAGGCCATTGCGGCATATATTCGATACGCGAGCTGGGAAATACCGGTGTCAGCCCAAAACAAAGCGGAGTCAAGAACTGAGTTCCATACATTTTCAAATATGACAAGATACCGCTATCCATCATTTGTTTATTGTCATCGAATGATCCAGACGTTGCCACTCGCTTTCTATTTCCAGATAAGGTACCAATCACCCGATTTCCTTTCGCTGACATTTTCCTCGAGCTATCATCGTTTAGGTAAGGTATCGCGGCGTCTCTACGAATCAGCTGATAGATTTGTAGAACTAAAAATAAGCTTGGAAATTCATCATTCTTAGAGGTTGGAAGGTCCAATGGGTTAAAGCTAAACAATGCTTTATTTGTACGCCGTCTCCAGGGTTGTAGATTGCTTTCTTCACGTGTATAATTTATATCTGAGGAATTTTTCTGACCTGTGTCGAAGCCGACTTGTTTATCAGGATCATCGTCACCCCCTGATAATATTCCGGTCCAGTTTCCTGCTGAAAAAATGAAGTCTTCACTAATTTTACCCTTGAAATACTTGGTTCCATCCTTTTCAGGTAGTGAGAAGAGAGCCAACGTGCATACGAGAGGTTCAATGTCTCCGAGATCAAATTTCACATCAAACGGGACAGCCATAAGATGTATAAATCCAGTGGGCCGATCAAAAAATGGGCGTGGTTTCCATAACTGTGACGAAGATATAGTTGCATCAAGAGGAGGGGCAAAAACAGAGTATCGATTGGGTCTCAATACCGTTGAATATTCTGACGGATTTCCTTGTGTTCCTATGTGTTTGGGACCATGGTTGAGTGGCATACTGTTGCCACTTGTTAAGCGTGAGTAATAGTCTAGTGTCTTCAGGTTTCTTTGTTTTGCGATTGCAAGTTCTTTCCCCGAAAACGGAATTCCTGAAACTCTGTGAGTTAAGCATGTGAGAACATCGGGATGAACACTGGAATCACAATTTCTATGTGAATCGGAACAAGCCAGGATGAAATCACTGGTCAAAAGAACTATGATTCTTGGGCTGATTTCCTCAAGTACCGATTCTTGTCGAATTTCATCTTCTTTTATGGATATTTCTCCCTCCGATGCCCCGTCGAAGCCGACGTCTGTTCTCATGGGCAATCTTCGTTTCCTAAAACTCAGGTACGGACAGAAGTTGGGTAGTGTTTCTTTGATGTAAGAAATCGTGTCGATCTGAAAATACCTTCCGTCTTTTTTTGCTTGAGTTCTCCTCCTTCTTAGAATGAGATGCCTCCTTCTTTGAAGACGATTTTGCACTGCTGATTTCTTATCCAATTCTTCATTCTGCGAAGTATGAATGGCATCGTTGTCATCATCACTCCAACCATAGAAGGGATCGGCTTCACGACTTACACTAGGACTCCAGCATAGTTGGCGGATCGATGGGACTCTTTTCCAAGTATTAAAAATGTCTACATATTGTGGAGACGGTGATATTCTCGCAAGCACTGATTCGATATTATCTACATTATCTACCTTTAAGCCCTTATTTCGTATCATTTCATAAGCATATTCCCGAATTTGGGATCCTGTGGGCATCGACGGTCTGGAAAATGCAACACGATTTGATAAGTCTACGACTCGTACTGATACAGACATCCTCTCTGAATAGTTTTGAAAGGTACAATTTTTGGATGCATAATGTTGTTTTAAAACGATAGATTCCCGATCTAAATCAACAGTGTTAGCAAAAGTTGTGGTTTTTCTATGAGAATCTTTAGGTTTGTTGCTTGATTTTCCACGATGATGACTTAATGCAGACGCTATCTGTTGACGATCTTGAGGCGTGTTGTCGTCTTTTGTCTTTACTGGACGAGCCAAGGGCATGCTATAATGATTGATTTCTTCATCCTCGTTCAGTGTAAGTCTCGATACTAGATTGGATGCACTCGCAGATTTTCCAATGAAACCCTTTATTGTTGACCACGCTTCAGTTCGAGATTGTTCGTGGGCTTTGTGAATACCCGACGATTTTACATCCCCAGAGCTTGTTGACAAGGTTGCGACATATGGACTATTCAATGATGGTACTGTCTTTGTTGTATTCTTTGAATGAACATAACTTGTTTCGCCGTCATCAAAAGTTGCAAACTTAGGAATCGACTCGTCTCCACCCGATGATCTCATCATCAGATATATGGGTTGCAATGTATTATTATAAATGCAATTTTCATTGTTATAGCTTGAAGCTTGAAGGAGTCGAGAGTCGAGGACTTGGCTGTGTCGTGCTGTGTGTTTTTCAGCGTGCGGACGTGCAGATCGTGCCCAGTGGCGGTGATGAAGTAGTACTGTACTGTGAAGACTCGGCTAAAATAGTACAATACATAGAATCTGCGTTGAGATTTTGTGATTCTGGTGATTCAGGCCCCCCGATGACACCATACATACAGTGTAGAAAGAATTCCTTTGACAAGATTGGAATCGCTTAGAGAAAGGCCTACATTTCTCCATGTATATATTCTTTATTTTCTGACATTTACTCAAACAGTGATTGATCATCTAACCTGTATTTGTATCTCCAGTATTCTGTGGGTTCAAAATCATGAATAGGAATCATTCGCATTTGTCATTAGGGCAGAGTTCACTTGACGTCATCAATCCACAAGAAGCTCAAGATCAAGTCCATGATTGCCACAAATTCCAGAGTATAAATATGAACTTTATCATATCAGTAACTGTTAGGACTCTTGTTACGTATTCAATCATTCTGTCCGATGCAAAATGGACTCGACTCTATTTATTTGCCTGGACCGTAGTTCGTTTTGTTCATGGTGATAAATCCTTACTGGATGAACCAGATCTAGGTGTGATGTTCTTTTCCTACTTCTCTTAAAACGATGGAAGATGGATAAAGTCGTTGCTATGTAGATTACAACGGCTTTCTAGGATCGAGTCGTCGTAAATGAATGCCAATTTTCAATCTTAGGATGTTTGAACATAGACACTCTACTCGTATATCAAATAATCGTATGATTACTGTAAAATAAAACTCTTTGTGACATATATTATACTAAGTTTTCGCAATCTCCTAAAACTTCATGTCTGCGCATGCACATTCAATCATGAAATCGATCATATCTTCATTTGAAAAGTATGAAGTATGTGCAGTGATCGCGGATAGGTACTCATTATCAAGAGCGTTCTGCTGTAATTGGAAATCAATTCGATCACTCCTCCCCCCTAAGGCAAATTTATACGCTGTTCTAGCCCGTTTCGGTTCCTCAGAAGAAACGAGGGGAATTTTATTGATGAGACCTTCGATATCATGAAAGATAGATTTCACCATTTCTTGAGCCTTGATATGGAACCGAATTTCTTTCCCCTTTGGAACTAAAAAGACTGGCTTTGGCAACTCCTCATTCGGTATTCCTGGAGGAATGAGAAGCGGCTCAATCCTATACGCTACTGGGTCACTGGGATGAAAAATGTTGTAAACAGCACGTGAAGGGAGAACAAATGGTGAAGATGATTCAATAATTTCACCATTGTCACCTCTGCCCATCATCTGAGCACCTAAAGATTCAGCCTCCTTACGTATGTTGTCGAACACGATTCTCGCTGATCTCAAACTAAGGAAGAGCCCTAGTGGACTACCTAAAAAAAAGGTAAATGATGGAACAAATGGAATGGTTTTGGTTAAATTCGTCGGGAGTGTCGGACCCCAAGATCCCTTTTTGTATGTTATATCCTCTCCGTCTACTGTAGTGGACGCTTGATCCTCGCGTTCCTTTAACGACGAGCCGGCACTAAGAATACCTCCTAGTTCTGTAATGGACGTGTTCCAGTACTTTTGCACAACATTTAGAACTGAGCTGTTCGCTTCCAGCTCACCCTGCCACGTTTCATGGGATGAGTCATTTTCTTGAAGAAGGCATAAAATGTCCCAAGCGATGACCGAGCCTAAGCTATGACCAACTAAAGAGCACATTCCCCCGTCCTGCAAAAAGTAGGTGTGGATACTTAAAAAGCGTTCATAGTGTTTGCATATCTGATCTGTCACACACGATAACACTTTTTCTGAAAATTCAGGGGTCATGTACATCAAAACATCAAACACAACATCATTTGCCACAGAACGTAAGTTAGGTATCGTTTGAATCGTGGTTGCTAAGAGTGAATTCTTCAAGCTACTTGCAGAAGAATGAATACGATCAAACCATTCGATAGGGATAAACTCAATCTTTTTTGGAGGAGTTGAATGAGGATTCCTAATTTGTAAAAAGATGATTGAGTTACATTTAATTACCTAACAGACGACGTATTATCTCCAGAGTACAATAGCTGGCTACTGTTCATTCTCACTTACCTCTGTTTCCAAGCCTCATATTGTTTTCTATGAACAGTTCGACGCAGCTTTTCCACTGTTTCCCTCAAGGAAGTTATGCGAACGTCATCTCGGTTCCACATAGCTTCACCGATCCCATGAATGACGAATACCAAATGTCCTACCTGACCCAAAGAGGTTTCTTCCTTCTCTCCATCTACTTCATATGTCTCGTACCCTCTTTGGAGTTCTATCGGTGCTTCCAAAGTTACAACAGTATTGCGTCGTTTTTTCATACAAATTTTGGCTCCGTCACGTGTTAGAAAAGCCTTGTATTCACCTAGTTCTCCTATTGTCACTTCTTCTTTCATGATTTTGTAAAAGTCGTCATGATTTTCATCAAGCGTTGCATAAGCATCCATAGCTCTCAAATACAAATCTTCAATACGCTTCTCATCTAAAGAAGAAACAGGGTCAAGTTCGAAGTTATCTTCACTAACAAACCGTCTCTCGTACCAGATAGCAGAAGTTAATTGTCGACAAGCTCCATCTATGAAATTATCCTTAATTGTCATTGTTTTCAAGTCAGCAGTGGCCCGAAAACTCTCGATCAAAACTGACCCACCATCAACATCTATTATTGTGTAAAATTGATAAAATTGATATAATTGAAAAAAAATCTTAAGCAGAGAGAAAATTGAGCAATCCTATCTATCAATCATTCAAGTCACGTACTTGCAGCATTAAGGGTTTCACAATCAGTCTTTCGTAATGGTATCCAACGATCCGTATTTCTTTTACGATGGAACCATACCCGACCTGATAAAGATGTTGTATCGAGTGGAAACTCCCAAGATTGCATCCTGAACGATGATAATAAATGATGAAGCGATTTATATTAGCAGTCGTTGCTTTTTTCTGAACACATCCTTTTATAGCAGGGTTATGTATTTATAAGATGTAATACATATTGGCGAGAGATAGTATGCAATTACGGTAGACACTTCACTTCCGAAGAGTGCCTGCCTGCTGCCTGCTCGTACTCTCTACATAGGGAGAGCTCTCTCTAGTAGCTACCCTCTCTAGCTAGAGTCTCTCTAGAGTAGCTATTCATGTAGTAGAGACTAAAGCGCATACAAGTCGTGCATGTAGTTAGTTTACACATACACGTAGACGAGAGCAAGTAGGTATGTACCTACAGTACTACATGATTTGAAAATGAGGGCTGCAAAACGTCTTACTACCGGTACTGGTAAGCTCTACTGTAGGCTCTAGTATGTACATAGAGCTCTAGCTAGAGTAGCTATTTACTAATTATACATACTGCATGTAGGCCTGTCTATTGTAATGAGATTCTGTCGATGTCGTCGTATCACAGAAGATCACCTCTTGATTTCGAAACATCAAAATCCATCAATCTATAAGCACATCCTTTGTTGTTGATGAAACAAATCATTAGTTTCAGTGCTTTCGCCGTAAAAGAAGAACTATAACGAGACGGAACGTTTCACTTCAAAGAACGCGTACAAAAATGACCCGAGCTGCAAAGGGCAAAGTTCCTCGCGAGAAAAAATCACCCGCTAAGCTCAATCAAAAGGATAATACCCTCTTGCCTCTAGACTTGAATAAGACAGAGTTTTCTTTGTTAGGACGTGATGATACAGTCATGAGCCAAGATGACGAAGACATCGATACGGTTGATTCGGAATCCGCAAACAGACCAAAATATTGTGGCAAAATCAATCGATCGATTCCCCAACCAAGCGAGATCATGTCTTTCCGCCCAGAAAAGGTGATAATACAACGACATAAGAAAGAAAGTATGGTAGGCCCAATGAAGCTTTCTCATCGACTGTCACTACGAATCACGAATGGTGGTCTCTGTCCACTCAAGTCTCCCATCATTGCGAAACAACTCCATTTTTCAGAAATCAAGACCAAGAAACCATATAGACCTAAGCGCAAGCAGCGCTTGTATTAAGCTCAAAAAACATATTTCATGAAGTGGGGTGAACGTGATGAAGCTATCGCAAGTCACAAGTTATCATTCTTCGGCTTTGGATTGATAATGCATTTTCTGGAATCATGGAAAATCACAGAGAATGATGATGACGAAGAAGAACACGAATTCATCAATGTCCCGATATATTTTGTGCTATGAATCAACGCGTCCATGTCATACTTGTGAGGATAATGGTGTGATGTGTCTTGAACAAAGCGAAGAAGAAGAAATCATACCTTATAAACTATATAATTATCGTGGATTGCCAATGACATACAATAATAACAATAGGCATTCTGATAAAGAATAACCAAGGCGTGTTTGGAATAATCTTACAGGAGTCGTAACTAACTCAGGTCGGAAATTGTGATAGGTACCATTTTCCGTCCATCAACGACGTTTTCCGTACTGTACTATGTACCGTTGCACGTGACAGCGCCAGGCACCCTATGCAGAAAAACTCCGTCAACCTCTTCATTGTTCAAGGTCCTACTCTAAGCGACTTGTAAGTTTATCAATCGCCGAATCCTGGCTTATGTTATAAACTAATAAAGAAACACCAAGCGCTTGGATGTACATATAAGCCAAAGAATAAAGCTGAATTTCACATCAACTAGATAAAAAAAGATTGTGGTTTCATATGGGTCTTTGCTGTTGTTGTTGTGGTAAGCTTACAGATGATAAAGTATATAAAACAGATATCGATCGGTAGATAGAAACACATTTTATCTATTCATGATTGTTTTTCCGTCTAAATCAACAAACAAAAGGAAAATCATCCAAACGAGGGCGAAAGGATAAGAATAAGACAATAGAAGTCCCCCAAAACAAACCACCACAAGTTATGAATACAAGCTTGGATAGGGATAGAAGTTATAATTGGCAAGATATTGTAAGTCTGACCTTTATGAACACAAGTAAAAATAATACATCCATGCAATAAGATTTATATATATGTAATTTAAACTTTATTTTTGTTTCAAAGGAAAAGGCAGCAGCGATAAGAGTACAATCACACTTTCGTAGATATAGGGATGTATCCATGTTACATGAGCAGGGTAGAACAACAGCTTTAATGAGAAATCGATTACGTTCTAGTACTATAAGAAGTAAAAGAGTCGTTGCGGGTGAGGACGTACCCGACATTTTTCGGTTTTGTGGTGTGGGTTTTGTATTTGGTGATGCAACGAAAGAATACGATCCTTCTCAAAAGTAAATGCGAGAGAGAGAGAGAGAGTTAAGACCAAAAAAATAAAAAAAATGTACCATCCATCTTCCAATTTATACGGAGATTTTCTCAAAGTGTTTGCATATGATTTCTATGAAACATGAACTTTGTAAAATATTACCAATGCCCATCGAGTTCCTTTTGTGATTGGATTTGCTTATTCGACAATAGGTGGGAGGGAAAAGTAATTTTTGAAAAAAAAACATAATGTAAATGTATAATAAGCATGTTTTGAATTCAGACAAAAAATATGCGTATACAAACCTTGATGCCAAACAGCTCTATAGTATGTCATACATGAATCCCAAATATTGAAGAAATATAGTTAAACAATATATATATAAATATTTTTTATGAATAGGATGGACGTACCGATCTAGGAAAGCTATATCTCCACTACGAGTAGCATAATCTAGTTTTATTGCATCTCCTGTTGAAGAGTCTTTTCCATCCCATACGGTTAATCCTCCACCATATCCATCAAAAGAATTTACATCACCTGGAGCTGACCAACGATCTATTGGTAGTGCGACAACAATCGATCCATCCACTTTTCCTGCTCCATCAACATGTTTCAATAGTGCTTCTTCACCTGGATTTGGAGTATATCTAGTAATAAACGTCATGAGTCTTTGTACTGTTATCGATGAGCCAGACGTTGATAGTTTGAACTTGTTATTGTTGTTGCATGAATGTTGCTGACGGTACCATTCAAGAAATAATGTATTACAAGTCTCTAAAAGGGGTAAACAATTTTGTAAAAGGTCAATGTGTGGATTTGTACAAGGTATACCACCGTCCATAACCTAAGCATGTCAAAACATAAGAGGGAAAAAATGGCCTCTATATAAATTACCAGCTCCTTTCTCCTACATGTACATACCTCAAGATAACAACTAATTTTCCAATCTGTAATTTTTGCAATTCCTCCATTATACTAAACAGGAAAACCAACACAAAACGTGATGAGGTTTAAAATTTTTAAGGTTTACATCGTGTACATAAATAGAATTTATAGGCTTACTGTTACTACTTGAGGTTTAAAGAGCTTCAATATACCTGGAAAAATTTCGTCTAAATAGGCTGGATGAATAGCCTCCTTTATTACGAGATGCCGCATCTTGGACAACTTCTTGGAAAGCACACCACGGACTATTTCCTTATGAATGTCAGTTCGTACCATCGGCAAGTTGTTTGGACAAACTGAATCCGTCATTGTTCCAGATATGCAGTTGTGCCAAAATTTGATCGGAGAGTCTCCTGACCTCCTCATTCATGCATGGAGTCAAGAATACTTTCCCAGTCGTGCTGAGTGCACAACTTCTCTCTGCCATTTCCCTCCATCGTTGTACGATAAATTGTTATGTTTTATTGATTGGAATCAAGAGCAAGAATGGATGAGGATCATGTGTTATGCCTAATCTGTTGAGATTGAAGTGTCTAAGACTCGATATCTCTATTCCATGACACAAATAATATCTTATATTTAGTTTAGATCTTTGCATAAAGTAGAAAAGCGACGTACAAAGTTCAACCGCTAAACTTATCGATTTATCCGTAACAAAGGGATCGTTCAAAATATAGATAGATAGGTTTCCTTGGTTAAATATCCTTTTATGTTGCAACAAGGGTATCTTTCGAAATATAGATAGATACGTTTTCCTTGGTTAGATATCCGTTTCTGTTGCAACTTTCATCGCATACATTCCAAGAAATCGAGTATAAGTAACATGGTTTGTTGGATATTCTCAGTATGGTTCTGATTTCAGTTTCATGTCTCTTTTCTTGGATGACGGTGCATGAAGATTATAAAATCCTCTATGATCAGGAGGATATGTATTGGAAAAGAACAAGATGAGTGACCAACGTACCCCACTTGTTACAGCCGTTACAGCATGGCAAGTATGCCATGGATGTATTAACGCATCACCTAATGTCCTCGGGGGTGAAATAACTTTCCCTTGACCAATCAGTAGTAACTTTCCACCATTGCATTCTTGGGGAGTTGATAGACAAACATTCACAGTTGCATCACAATCGTCCACATGGAACCCAATAAAGGGTCGTCCACTGATTTCATATTTCCGAATGAAGCAACCGACATCCACTGTTTCAGGATTTGGATAGTTGTAGGATTCAAGAGATGCTGAAGCGGCTAAATATCGTTGAGGCAAATCATAGACTCGATTCGTCGTTTCTGTACCTAGTATTGTGTTTAGTGTATTTCTATCCATAGCTACTTGCCATTCAGGACAACCATCCACAGTATCAACACTTTTTCCATTAATTTTATCTTCGGCCCAAGTTCTTAATAGATGAACTTGATTTGTAGTGAGGACTGATTTTTCTATGAAATATACATCATGTAATGATTGGGTATTTAAAGTGACCCGTGTTGCAGCTTTATGTTGTGCGTTGAGTGGAAGTGCACCAACTAAATTCCTTGCATCAATCGATGACGGATCGATATTTTCCACCAGAATCCTTCGTATATCCTTGGTGATTTTATTGATGGCAAGAGAAAAGAGTGGATGGATGGATGGAGAATGAAAAGCAGTATGGAAGTTGGGAGACGATTGACATAGACCAAATTGTAATGATAAAAGTAAAAAAGAAAGAATGAGTCCATTCATGGATTGAATCTTTGAAATGATGTATTTTTAGCGAGCGAATGAGATGGTCTATTTATAGTAATTGATCCCTATCGATGCATGACATTGATGGCGATGATTTTATGTACGTACATGCTGTATGATGGCTTGATTGAGAGACATCATTTGGTGAATCAAGTACTTGTTTGCGCACGACTTGGAACAATCGTACTGAATGTTGCTACATAGAGTTAAAAATTTCACTGGACACTCTTGGTGTAGTACTGGGGACGAATTCTACATACGTGTACAATACGTCACTTCAACATAACAAGATTTGACATCGCTCCTGCCTTCAAGCAAACTGACTCACGCACTGACAACATCACTTGATCAATATAAATCTTCTCTGATTTCATCATACTCCAATAAATACTTGTCCACCATGAAAGTTGCCATTCTTGCCTCTATCGCCACATCTGCCGCCGCTTTCTCTGTAGGAAAGGTCAACCTCGGAAAGGTGTGTCTTGTTTGATGGGAGTCAAGAATTAATGACAGTACTCCACGATCCATTGCGTTGCACACAGTGAGTGGTTACTAACACTTCATTCTATTAAACTTGCTTTTTTATCATATAGGTTGCCCAAGCTGGAGCTGCCGCTGCAGTTATTGCTTCTGGTGTTGCTGCACCTGCCTTTGCTGGTGATGTTGCTGCCGGTGAAATCGTTTTCAACGCCAACTGTGCTGCTTGCCACGCTAACGGACAGAACGTCATTATGCCTGAAAAGACTCTTGAGAAGGAGGCTCTTGAACAATACCTTGCTGGTGGAAGAAACGAAAAGTCTGTTGTATACCAAGTAACCAACGGAAAGAACGCTATGCCAGCATTCGGTGGACGTCTTTCTGATGAAGATATCGCCAACGTTGCCTCGTATGTTATTGCTACCTCAGAATCGGGATGGGATAACTAAACACTTTAAATAGATCATAAAGAGTTTCGTTTTTTTAATGTACTTGCATTATTAGAATTTCTTCATCTATTATTATATGAAATCAATCGTGGAATGTACCATAATCCAGAAAAGTTTCAAGAGACTAACGAAGAATGATCATCAGGAGGATTACCACTCCTTTAATCTACTATGGTGTATTCTCTGAGAATAAAATTTCATTATATGTATGACCTAGATTAACCGCATATCATTTCCCAAGTTATCAAAAACCTGTTTCCAGATAACATGACTTGAGCACTTTCGCCATCACACAAGTTGATAATGATACAAGGCATAAAAACAGACCCAGTGCCAAAAGGTTCGTTTCCTAATAGCCCTACAGAATTGGTATTCTGAGTAAAAATTCAACAAATGAACCAATTAATTAACTTTGCCATTAAGTCAACATCGAAAAGAACATGGAACATAGCAGTTGAAGAATAACGAGTGCAAGTGCAATGACAACTAGACTTCTATGCACCAATTCAAACTTCAATCGAAATTTAGTCCTTAACTTATAAAAAGAAAAATTTTATCTCTGGTTTATCAGATCACTGATTTCATCATAGGCGCCATTTAAGCTTAACTAGAGGAAGTATCAAAGGAAGTAACTCAGTTATTATGTCAATGTGTGGTACTGTAACGTATAACATGATAGGAGAAAGAGTGTTAGAGGATGACGTTAAAGGATGACAATAGCACGACCAAATATAATATGTTGAAGATAAAAAGATGTTTATTAAAAAAGATGAAGATGTTGAAGATGAAGATATTGAAAATGACAGACGAGAGTAGATTGGAGAAGAAAAGAAGAAAACAGATGACTAGATGGCTTGATATGTAATGCGAACAAAAACTAATTTTATTATAATTTTTATG
>Ga0169931_10006042_pt1 | contig 18339 bp, 15 predicted proteins | sample Kivu_15m_20L_FD_129675 | JGI IMG/M metagenome (GOLD analysis project Ga0169931, IMG submission 129675) | Freshwater microbial communities from Lake Kivu, Western Province, Rwanda to study Microbial Dark Matter (Phase II) - Kivu_15m_20L... | ecosystem: Environmental > Aquatic > Freshwater > Lake... | reverse complement strand
TTCGTGAACGACGCCTTCGGCTCCTCGCACCGCGCCCACAGCTCGGTGGCCGGCATCACGGATTTCCTGCAACCCGCCGCGGCAGGGTTCCTGCTCGAAAAGGAGATCCGTTACCTGAGCGACGCCATCCAGCAACCGAAACGGCCTTTTGTGGCCATCCTGGGTGGTGCCAAAGTCTCGGACAAGATCCCCGTGATCGAGAACCTGATCGACAAGGTGGACACCATCATCGTGGGTGGCGGCATGACCTACACCTTTTACAAGGCCCTCGGCCTGCCCATCGGCAATTCCCTGCTCGAAGCCGACCGTGTGGAACTGGCCGCCGAACTCATGGCCAAGGCGAAAGCCAAGGGCGTTCGTTTCCTGCTGCCGGTCGATTCGACGGTGGCGCGCGAGTTCAAGAACGACACCGAGTTCAAAACCGTTGGCCAGGACGGCATCGAGGCGGGCTGGATGGCCCTGGACATCGGTCCGGTCACCATCGCCCGTTACCGGGAAGCCATATTGAATGCGGGAACCGTGGTTTGGAACGGGCCGATGGGCGTGTTCGAGATGGACAATTTCGCCAAGGGGACCTTCGCGGTGGCCCAGGCCTTGGCGGATGCCACAGCGTCGGGCGCCATCACCATCATCGGCGGCGGCGATTCGGCGGCGGCCATCAAGAAGGCCGGGCTCGACACGGCGGTCACGCACGTGTCCACCGGAGGCGGCGCCTCGCTCGAATACCTGGAAGGGAAGATCCTGCCGGGCATCGAATGCCTGACCGACAACTGATTCCGGCTTATTCGCGCCAGTAGGTCTTGGAGAAGAGCACCAGCACGGTGAAGACCTCCAGGCGTCCGATCATCATGAGGAAGGACATCGTCCACTTGCCGACCCAGGGCATGGACGCGTAGTTGTCGATCGGACCGAAATCCCCGAGTGCCGGACCGATGTTGGCCAGGCAGGCGATGCTGGCGCCGATCGCCGACATGAAATCCAATCCGGTGGCCGTCAGAATCAGTGCGCCGAGCGAGAAGAAGAACACATAGGCGATCACGAAACTCAGGATCCGCATGATGGTGGCGGGTTCGATGGTCCGGTTGCCAACCTGGACCGGCAGCACGCCACGCGGGTGCACGGTCTGGCGGATCTCCCGCATGGTGTTCTTCAGCAGGATCATCACGCGGAAGGATTTGATGCCGCCTGAGGTGGACCCCGCGCAGCCGCCGGTGAAAAACATCAGAAACAGCATCAGGACGGCCACCACGGGCCAGATCTCGTAATTGTTGGAGACGAACCCGGTCGTGGTGATGACCGAGATCGTTTCGAAGGCGCCGTAACGGATGGCGTCGTGGGGGGTGAATCCGCCATCCCACCAAAGGAAGAGGGCGATGATGCCCACGGAAATGAAGGTCATCAGCGTGTAGAAGCGGGTTTCCCGGTTTTCGGCGAACACACGGAATTCCCCACGGAGCAACCGGAAATGCATGGTGAAACTCACGCCGGCCAGGAACATGAACACGATGGTGACCCATTCGAGGTATTCCGAGCCGTAATGGATGAACGACATGTCTTTGGTGGAGAATCCACCCGTCGCTGCCGTGGACATCGCATGGTTCAGGGCGTCGAACCAGTCCATGGACGGATGCACCCAGAGCAGGATGAAGTTGACCAAGGTGAAGGTCAGGTACACGCCCCAGAGCCAGGCTGCGGCTTCCTGCACACGCGGTGTGATCTTGTCGGTGGTTCCGGCCGACGATTCGGCCGAGAAGAGCTGCGAGCCGCCCCCGACGCTCAAAAAGGGAAGGACGGCGACCGACAAGACGACGAATCCCATCCCGCCGAACCAATGCAGCAGGGACCGCCACAGGAGGATGGAGCGTGGTTGATCCACCAGAAGGCCGTTCTCGACACCATTGCTGGTGGTGCCTCCATAGACGGTGGCGCCGGTGGTGGTCAGGCCGCTCATCGTTTCGAAGAAGGCATCGGCATAGAAGGTCAGGGAACCGGAGAGGATGAAGGGCAGGGCGGAGAAGCCGGTGATGAGCAGCCACGTGATGGTGACCACCAGGAAGGCCTCGCGGGCCCGGAGGTCCGCCTGCGGGCGGAAGAGGCCGAACAGGCTGCCACCGATACCCATGGTGATGACCGCCGCCGCCGGATATACCCACCAGACCGCCTCCCCATCGGCCAAGGCCATGGGAAGGGGTAACAGCAGGGCCAGACCCATGAAAACCAACAAGGCACCGGTGACCCCCGCCACGAGGCGCAGATCGATCTTGCTTCTGGACCGGTTTACGCCTCCGAACAACATCAGAAGTACGTGACGATCTTGTCGATGGCTTCCGGCAGACAGAAGGTGATCACGCGGTCGCCCGCTTCCACCCGCGTGGTGCCGGTGGCCACTTCCGCCCTTCCATCGCGGATGATGCCCCCGACCACGCAGCCTTTCGGGAAGACGAGTTTGGCCAAGGGCGACCGCACGATCGGGGAATCCGCATCGGCCTCGAATTCCAGCAGTTCGGCCTTGATGCCGTGCAAGGCCGCGACGGACAGGACGGAGCCCTTCCGCACATGGCGGTGGATCTCGTTCGCGGCGGCGAGCTTCTTGTTCACGGCCGCATCCAGTCCGATGGTCTGGCTCAAGGGGATGTAGTCCGATTTCGACACCATCGCCACAACCTTCGGAACTCGAAGATGCTTGGCCATCAGGCAGGAGATGATGTTCGACTCTTCGTCGTCGGTCACCGCGATGAACACGTCCGTCTCCGTGATGCCTTCGGTGACCAGCAGGTTCGGATCGGTCGGGTTTCCGTTCAGGACCAATACGTCGCGCAGCTCGGAGGCCAGCTCGTACGAGGTGTCGTAATCCGGTTCGATCAGCTTCACCTTCCAATCCGTATCGTCTTCGCTGAGCATGCGGGCGATCATGGCTCCGACCGTGGTGCCCCCGGTGATCATGACATGCCGCATGCGGCGGTCTTCATGTCCTGTGAGTTTCATGACCGCTGCGATATCTTCGGTCCGCGCCAGGAAGAACACGTGGTCGTTGGCCTGGAGCCGGTCGTTTCCGAAGGGAATGAGGGTGAAGCCGCCACGGTAGATGGCCACCACCCGGAAGGTCAGGTTCGACCCCATGGCGCCGACCTCCTTGAGCCTCATGCCGGTCAGGGTCGACTGTTTGTCCAACCGGATGCCGACCAGCTGCATCTTGCCGTCCGCCAGGCTCACCACATCCGATGCCGCCGCGCGTTTCACCAACAACACGATCTCGCGCGCCACACTCATCTCCGGGTGGATCATCACATCGATGCCCATGTCCGAGGCACGCACCAAGGCGTTCGGGCGGGAGAACTCATCGTTCCGGATCCGGGCGATCACCTTGGCCGCACCCAGGCGTTTGCTCAGCAGCGCCGCGACCATGTTCACCTCGTCCAGATTGGTGGCCGCGACCACCAGGTCCGCATCCGCTACCCCCGCATTCTTGAGATCCTGTGCGGATGTCGCATTTCCCTCCATGGTGAGCACGTCGTTGTCGCCGCACAGCCGCAACGCCTCCTTGTTCCGGTCCAGGATCACGACATCGTGTTTCTCCTGGGAGAGCATGGTGCCGAGATCGTAACCGACCTCTCCCGCACCGATGATGATCACTTTCAAAGCGGATCCGTCTTGGCAGTTTGGTTCAACCCAAGGTACGCAGGATTCAGTGTGATTTGATCTCGTTCCAGATCCGGGTGTACACCGCGGTGGCATCGCCCACATCCTTCATGAATTCGAGCCGTTGACGCACCTCGGCCGGCGGGTAAAGCGAGGGATCGTTTCGCAGGGTGTCGGCCACCAGGGGAAAGGCCGCGCGGTTCGGGGTGGAGTATCCGGTGTGGTTGGAGATGTCGGCACCGACTTGCGCGCGGAGGATGTAGTCGATGAAGGATTCCGCCAAGGCCTTGTTCCGCGCTCCCTTGGGGATCACCAGATTGTCCACCCAGATGTAACTGCCCTCCTTGGGGATGATGAAGACGACATCGGGGTTCTCTCGCATCACCTGGTAGATATCGCCGCTCCAGCCCATTGCCAACCAGACATCACCGGACTTGAGCAGGTCCAGATAGGTGTCGCTGGTGTAGGTGCGGACGAACGCCTTCTGCTTGAACATCAGGTCCCGAGCCTCCTGCAAACGGGCCGGATCGGTCTCGTTCACGCTATATCCGAGCAATCGAAGGGCTGGAACCAAGCCGCTGCGCATGTCGTCGATCACGCTGATCCGGCCTTTGTAGGCCGGGTTCCAGAGCGCCTCCCAACTGTCGATGACCTCTTTCACATACCGCGTGTTCACCCCGATGCCGGTGGTTCCCCACTGATAGGGCACCGAGTACCGGCCCTCCGGATCGAACGGCGTGTTGCGGAATTGCGGATCGATGTTGGCGATGTTCGGGATCTTGCTGAAATCCAATTCCTCCAGCAGACCCTGTCGGATCAGGATCTCCACCATGTAATCGCTGGGAACCGTCAGGTCATATCCGCCGCCGCCCGTCTGCAGTTTGGCCAGGACTTCCCCGTTGCTGGAGAAATTGTCGTACACCACCTTCGCTCCGAATTCGGACTCGAAATCGGGAATGGTGTTTTCGGCGATGTAATAACTCCAGTTGTAGAAGCTCAGGACCGGGCGCGCGTCGCGCGCGCACGTGGCTCCAAGCAGGGCAAGGGCGACAAGGTGGATCGGTTTCATGCTAACTCCCTATGGTTTTGGCGGTTTTGGTGATGCCTTCGGTGCGGATGGCCAACAACATCAGGATCATGGTGACCAGGATCATGACGGTCGACACCGCGTTGATTTCGGGACTGACCCCGAATTTGATCATGGAATAGACTTTCATCGGCAGGGTGGTGGCGCCCACGCCCGCGGTGAAGAAGGCGATGAGGAAGTCATCCCAGGAGATGGTGAAGGCCAGGAGGGCACCCGCGATCACGCCGGGCCGGATCAGCGGCAAGGTGACATGGCGGAACGTCTGCCAACCGCTGGCGCCCAAGTCGCGGGCCGCGTCCTCATATCGGCCGTCGGTATCCGCCAAACGGGCCAGCACCACGACGAACACGAAACTGATGTTGAATGTGACGTGCGCCAGAATGACGGACACGGTGCCCAAGGCGAAGGAGATCCAGACGTAGAACGTGAGCAAGGATACCGCCATCACGATCTCGGGAATCACGATGGGCAGATACAGCACCGACTCGAAGAGTCGCTTTCCCGGAAAGTCGTATTTGTGCATGCCGATGGCGGCCATGGTGCCCAGCACGGTCGCGATCAAGGTGCTGGGAACGCCCACGATCAAGGAGTTGAAGAGCGCGTCCAGGATCGCGCCGTCCGTGAACAGGCGCAGGTACCAATCCAGGGTGAAGCCGGTCCACACGGCGTTGATGCGTTCCTGGTTGAAGGAGAAGACGATGAGGACCAGGATGGGCAGGTAGATGAAGGCGTACACCAGGCTGGCGTTGAGATGCAGCAGGAAACGGGCCTTCATCGGGCCGCCTCCGCTTGTGCTTTCGACGAGATGTACAAGGCGGTGAGGACGATGGCCATGAGCAGGAACGACAAGGCCGACCCGAACGGCCAATCCCGCGCCGACAGGAACTGCATCTGTATCAGGTTGCCGATCATCAGGCTTTTGGAACCCCCCAGCAGATCCGGCGTGATGTAGGCGCCCAGACAGGGCACGAAGACCAGGATGCACCCGGAGATGATACCGGGCCGGGTGAGGGGAAGGATCACATGACGGAATGCGCGGGTCGATGTCGCGCCAAGGTCGCGGGCCGCCTCCAGGAGCCGGCGGTCCAGTTTCTCGGCGTTCACATAGATCGGAAGCACCATGAAGGGCAGGTAGGTGTAGACGAGCCCGATCACGACGGCGGTTTCCGTGAACAGGATGTCGACGGGCTGTGTGATGAGGCCCAGGCCCATGAGGGTCGAGTTCAGGAGGCCTTCGGTGCGCAGGATGAAGATCCAGGCATAGGTCCGCACCAGGAAGTTGGTCCAGAACGGAACCAGCAGCAACACCAGCAGAAATTTCTTGACAGACTCGCTTCGCTGCGAGATGTGCCAGGCCAAGGGAAATCCGACGATCAGGCTGATGCCGGTCGCGATCAGGGACAGGCGCACAGACCGCCACAGGGTGGCCAGATACAAGGGATCCATGGCTCGGGCGTAATTGTCCGGACTCAGCGCGGGAACCAATTCACCGTAGGTGCCGCGTTCGAAGAAGCTGTAGACGAACACCACCAGCAAGGGCGCGACAAACAGGACGCCGAGCCATAACGCGGGTGGTATGAGGATGCCCTTCTTCACAGGGGCATCAGGTCCGCGTCATCCCAATGGACTTGGAAACGGGTTCCCTCCGGGCGTTGGGCGGCATGGATCAGAAACCGGGCCCCATCGCCGCGCCGGCAGTGCAGGGCCATGTAATGGCCGTTGAACAGGACGTCGGTGAGATCGACGGTTTCGCCACCCGGCCCCTCGCCGATCCGAACGTCTTCCGGTCGCAGACCGAACTCCCGCCCGCCCATGGTCAGGATGTTGCTCGCACCGAGGAATTCGCAGACGAACCGGTTGGCGGGATGATGGTACACCTCGTCGGGTGTGCCGACTTGCTGCACCACGCCCTGATCCATCACGGCGATGCGGTCCCCCAGGCTGAGGGCCTCCTCCTGGTCGTGCGTGACGCAGACGAAGGTGGTGTTCGAACGCCGTTGCAGCTGTTTGAGTTCGATCTGCATCTGCTGGCGCAACTTCACATCCAGGGCCCCGAGGGGTTCATCCAGCAACAAGGCCGACGGCTCGTTCACCAAGGCCCTGGCCAAGGCCACACGTTGCGATTGTCCGCCGCTGAGTTGGGCCGGCTTGCGAGCGTCAAGCCCGTCCAACGCCACCTGCCGGAGGGCGTCCATCACCTTTCCGCGAACCGCCGCCTCAGCCTCTTTGCGCATGCGAAGCCCGAACGCGACATTGTCGAAGACCGTCATGTGCGGAAACAAGGCGTAATGCTGGAACACCGTATGCAGGTCGCGAAGCTCGGGCTTGGTGCGCGTGATGTCGGCCCCGTCCAGGATGATGCGGCCGGCGTCCGGCTCCAACAGACCGGCAAGGATCCGCAGGAGGGTGGTTTTGCCGCAACCGCTCGGACCCAGCAGGAAAAAGAACTCTCCCTCTCGGATCGAGAGGGAAACGTGTTGCAGCACCTCTGCGCCGTCGTAGCGCTTGTGGATGCCGTCAATGACCAGATGATGGTGTTCCATGGAATTGGCATGGAAGATACACCGGTGTCGTACCTTTTGAAATGCGTTTCCGAGAGCTATGGGAGCACCAGTTGCGGCACAACCCCGTCTATCGCCGCTATGTGGACCAGCTTGGCGCCCACGAGGCGGCAGACCCGCCCTTGTTGCCGGTCGAGGCCTTCCGCGATGCCCGGATCTACGCCGCCGGCTCCCATCCGCCCGAACTCGAATTCCGCAGCAGCGGCACGACCACCATGCGTCGGTCCGTGCACCTCGTCGCCCATGCCGACCTGTACCGACGCGCCATCCGTGACGGCATGGCCTGCTTCTACGACCTGGATTCCTTGGTTTTCGGCGCATACGCGCCCGGTTACGACCGCAATCCGCAATCGTCCCTGATGTGGATGCTCCGGGAACTGGTCGGCAACGGAGATCCGCTGAACCGCTTCCTGGTGCCCGGAGACGCCTTGGACGACGGCTGGCTGGCCGCCGTGGCCGCCTCCGGCAGACGTCTGATGCTGTTCGGCGCCGCCTTCGGCCTGTTGGACCTGGCCGAGCATCATCCGGTCCGCCTACCGGAAGGCAGCCTCATCATGGAGACCGGTGGCATGAAAACCCACCGCCGTGACATCACCCGCACGGACATGCACCGAATCCTGGCCGATGGCTTCGGTCTGCCCGGTCATGCCATCCACTCCGAATACGGCATGACCGAGCTGCTCAGCCAGGCCTACGACACCGGCGAGGGCCGCTTCCGCACACCGCCATGGCTGCATGTGAGCATCCGCGATTCCCAAGACCCGCTTCAGGTGGTCGATCTCGGTCGCGAAGGTCTGATCGGCATCATCGACGAAATGAACCGGTGGTCGTGCCCCTTCATCCTGACTGGCGACAAGGGCCGGATGCACCCCGACGGCTCCTTCGAGGTTCTCGGGCGATGGAACCCCGACCAGCTCCGCGGCTGCAATTTCATGCTGGAGGAGGATTGATGGCGTTTCATGGGGATGACGTTCGCTACGCGAAGTCGTTTGTGGCTGGTTGTTGGTCGTTGGTCGACAGAATACCACCAACCACCAACCACCAACCACCTACAGCCCTATGCCTCCACGCCGGGAACCTGCCCCTGGTCGGTTGGCACGATGTGGTCTCGGTGATGAGGGCCGGATGGCGGTATGCGGGCAAATTGTCGCGGAAGGATCCGCACCTGGGTGAATGGATCCGATCGTGGATGCCGGATGCGCGGATATCGGCCGATTTGGTTGACTTCACCGGTTTGAAGGCCGATGCCGTCCTCTTTTCGGGTTCGGAAAGCAGCGTGCCGGCGGTGATGGCCCGATTGAAGGAGATCGGTGCGGTGCACGAGGGCACGCGGTATCTCATCCGCACGGCGCACACCTCCATCGCCTGGGTCGATTCGCTCGATTCCGGTACGATGCGCGACTTGGCCGAAGGCATCGCCCGATACGACGGCCAAGGCTGCCGGTCCGTGCGGATCATGGTTTCTCCCTTTCCCTTCGCGGAGGCGGCAGGACCTCTGGGCAAGGCGGCCGCCGCCTTCGCCGATCGCGAGCTCTTTCCCCGTAATCGCGTGCGCAAAGCCTATTATGAGACCTTGGGGAGGGATGTGCTGCCGGTCGGACGCCTCATCGTGACCGAGGCCGACCTGCTGTGGGATGACGATGACATGACACAGTGGACCCAAGGAACCCTGCACGATGTCCATGCGATGGCCGAGCGGCTCGGATCCGGCCTTCAACAGCTTTACCACACCACTCAGGCGATCGACGGGGCTCGATGGGAGCCCTTGGCGGACGCGCAGAGGCCCGGTGCGGATTGGAAACCCGACGGGGTGGACACGGTGGCCTTCCTGCAAGCCCTCGGGTAAATTCCGTACCTTTGCGGCTCATTTACTGCGATTATGAGCGATTACAATCCATCCGCGATCGAGCCAAGATGGCAGCAATACTGGCTGTCGCGGAAGACATTCAAGACGGACGACCGCGACACCACACGTCCCAAGTTCTATGTGTTGGACATGTTCCCCTATCCGAGCGGGTCGGGCCTGCATGTGGGGCATCCCGAAGGGTATACCGCCACCGACATCGTGGCGCGCTACAAGCGCATGAAGGGCTTCAACGTGCTTCATCCGATCGGTTGGGACGCCTTCGGCCTCCCGGCCGAGCAGCATGCCGTCAAGACGGGCACGCATCCGGCCGCGACCACGCGCAGGAATATCGCGACCTTCCGCAAGCAGTTGCAGGCGCTCGGCTTCAGCTATGATTGGGACCGTGAGGTGGACACCACCGATCCCGATTATTTCCGCTGGACACAGTGGATCTTCCTTCAGCTGCACAAGCAGGGCCTGGCGTATGAGTCGCATGTGCCGGTGAACTGGTGTCCGGATCTGGGTACGGTGCTGGCCAATGAGGAGGTCGTCGATGGCAAGTCCGAAGTGGGCGGCTTTCCGGTGATCCGCCGGCCCATGCGCCAATGGATGCTGCGCATCACGCAGTACGCCGACCGCCTCCTGGAAGATCTCGAAGGCCTGGAATGGCCCGAATCGGTGAAGGAAATGCAGCGCAACTGGATCGGCCGCTCCACCGGGGCCGACATCACCTTCCGTCTGCGGGACCATGACGCCGATATCGAGGTCTTCTCCACGCGTCCCGACACGCTATTCGGTGCCACCTACATGGTGTTGGCGCCGGAGCATCCGCTCGTGGCGGTCATCACCACACCGGCTCAGAAAGCCGCCGTTGAAGCCTATGTGGATGAGGCCGCCCGCAAATCGGACCTCGACCGCACGGGCGATGTCACCGGAAAGACCGGCGTCTTCACCGGCGCCTACGCCATCAATCCCGTGAACGGAGCCGAAGTTCCGGTCTGGATCGCCGATTATGTGCTCATCTCCTATGGAACAGGTGCCATCATGGCGGTTCCGGGACATGACGAGCGCGATTGGGCGTTCGCCAAACGCTTCGACCTGCCTATCGTCGAGGTCGTTTCCGGCGGGGATGTGAACACTGCCGCCTTCACGGATTCGGGCGTCGCCGTGAATTCGGGCTTCCTCGACGGCATGAAGACCGCGGATGCGAAGAAAGCCATGATCGATCGGCTCGAAGCCGAAGGCAGGGGCCGCGGAACCGTGAATTACAAGCTCCGCGACTGGCTCTTCTCGCGCCAGCGCTATTGGGGCGAACCGATCCCGCTGCTGCATGTGGATGGAGCCGTGGTTCCGCTTGACGAATCCGAACTGCCGCTTCTATTGCCGGATGTGGAGCGTTACGAGCCCAGCGGCACCGGCGACTCCCCGCTGGCCGTGATCCATGACTGGGTGAACACCACGGATCCGGCAACCGGCCGGCCGGCCTTGCGCGAGACGAACACCATGCCCCAATGGGCGGGTTCCTGCTGGTATTATCTGCGCTACATCAGCCCCGATTACACGCGGGGTCCGGTGGATCCGGAGCGCGAGAGATACTGGATGCCGGTCGACATGTATGTCGGCGGTGCCGAACATGCGGTCTTGCATCTGTTGTATGCGCGGTTCTGGCATAAGGTGCTGTATGACATCGGTGTGGTGAGCACCAAAGAGCCCTTCCATAAGCTTGTGAACCAGGGCATGATCCTGGGTGAGGACAACCAGAAGATGTCCAAATCACGCGGCAACGTCATCAACCCCGATGATGTGATACGCGATTACGGCGCAGACTCCTTGCGCCTGTATGAGATGTTCATGGGTCCGCTGGAACAGGTGAAGCCATGGAGCATGCGGGGTGTGGAAGGCGTTCACCGCTTTCTGAAACGTGTCTGGCGTGTGTTCCATGAGGAGCATGAGGATGTCCTGCACGCGTCCATCCAGCAAGCGGAACCGACCAAGGAGCAGTTGAAGGTCTTGCATGAAGCCATCCGCAAGGTGTCCGAAGACATCGAGAACGGCCGCTATAACACGGCGATCTCCGCCCTCATGATCTTCAACAACGAGGCCATGAAATGGGAGGTGCGTCCGCGTTCGGTGATGGAGACCTTCACGCTGCTGCTGTCACCCTTCGCGCCGCATATGGCGGAGGAGCTCTGGCACCGGCTCGGTCATGCCGAGACCCTGGCCTATGAGACCTGGCCGCAATGGGATGAGGCCTACCTGGTCGCCGACACCTTCACGTACGCCGTGCAGGTCAACGGTAAGGTGCGCGATGAATTGGTCGTTCCGGCCGACATCGCCGAAGACCAGGCCCAGGTCATGGCCTTGGCCAAGGAGCGCCCCGGCGCGCGTCGTCACATCGAATCCGGCACCATCCGCAAGGAGATCTTCGTGCCCAAACGCATCATCAACATCGTGGTATCCTGATGCTCGACATCCATCACATCCGAGAGCAGACCGAAGCCGTCAAGGCCGGCATGATTCAGAAAGGCGAAACCGACACCTCGGTCGTGGACCAGGTCCTGGCGGTCGATGAGGCCTGGAGGAAGGCCAAATCCGAGGCCGATGCCCTCCGTAGCGACAACAATGCGCGCTCGAAATCGGTCGGGCAGCTCATGGCGCAGGGGAAGAAGGACGAGGCTCAGGCCATCATCGCTGAAACGGCCCGCATGAAGGACCGCATCAAGGAATTGGAGACCGAATCGGAGCAGGCGGAAAACCGCCGCAACGATCTCTTGCTGCGCATCCCCAACATCCCGCACCCGGGCGTGCCGGTCGGCTCCACACCCGATGACAATGTCACGGTGCACACCTGGGGGGAGACCCTGGAAGACGCCTGGCGCAAGCCGCATTGGGACCTTGCGGACGAGCATGGATGGATCGATTTCGCCCGTGGCGTGAAGGTGACCGGTGCGGGATTTCCCTTCTATGTGGGCCCTGCCGCACGTCTGCAACGCGCCCTGATCAATTATTTTTTGGACCAGGCCGCCCGCAACGGCTACACCGAGATCCAGGCGCCCTATTTCGTGAACGAGGCCTCCGCGCGGGGCACGGGGCAGATCCCCGACAAGGAAGACATGATGTACACGGTGCCGCGTGACGGCTTCTTCGCCATCCCGACCGCCGAAGTGCCCGTCACGAACTTCCATCGCGACGAGATCCTGGATGCCCGGCAGCTTCCGGTCAAGTATTGCGCCTACACGCCCTGCTGGCGGCGCGAGGCCGGCAGTTATGGCAAGGATGTGCGCGGCCTGAACCGCCTGCATCAGTTCGACAAGGTCGAGCTCGTGAAATTCGTGCTTCCCGAAACCTCATACGAGGAACTCGAATCGCTGCGGAAGGACGCCGAAGGCCTGCTCGAATCCCTGGGTCTGGCCTACCGCACCTTGCTGATGTGCACCGGCGACATGGGCTTCACGCAGACCAAGAAGTACGATCTGGAAGTATGGAGCCCCGGTCAGCAGCGCTGGTTGGAAGTCAGCTCCTGCTCCAATTTCGAAGCCTTCCAAGCCCGACGCATGATGGTCCGTTACCGCGACGGCAACGGGAAGCCGCAATTGGTGCACACCCTGAACGGATCCGGACTGGCCCTTCCCCGTGTGATGTCGGCCTTGTTGGAGACCCATCAGGAGCCGAGCGGACGCATCCGCGTGCCGGAGGTTCTCAGACCGTATATCGGATCGGATACCCTCGGCTGATCACAACCAGATCTGCAAGCCGACGATGAAGTTGGCGATGCCCGATTCGGTTTCCCGATTCGTGGCCTTGTCTGTCTCGGTTTGGGATCCGGCGCGCAGTTTCACATCGATGCCGACGTGCGGGTTCAGCTTGTACGCGTACCCCAGGCCGATGCTGGCACCGCCGATCGATACGACATCGCGCCCATCGGCATCGGTGAATGAGCTTTCGCCGCCGAACAGACGGATTTCGGGATACAAGGCCCCGTTCAAACCCAAGCGGAAATAATAGGCCGCGAAAAGTCCCGAGGTGCCGCTGCCGGATTCGCTTTTGGCCGTATTCGCACCACCGGTTATCTCCAAAGTGGAGGATGCCGAGTTCAGATCGAGCCCGAGCACGAGGCCGTCCATCACGAAGTAGCCGAATTGCACGTTCAAGGCACCACGGCTGAAGGAGGACGTCAAGGTTCCGGCCTCGGTCACGGTCGCATCCGAGTTGAGGGAAAACCCGATGAGTTTGGAACCCCGGGTGAACGGTTGGTCCTGAGCCAGCACCGAGGCGGGAAGCAGCAGCAGGATGAGAAGGTTTTTCATGGTTTCAGGATGGTTTGAAGGATGTCGGTCAGGGTGGTGCCGGGCGTATGGATACGCGCGAAACCGGCACGGCGCGCTTCTCGGACGCGCTTCTCGAGCATGGCGACGGCACGGATCTCGCCTCCGAGGCCGACTTCGCCGATATGCACGCTCCCTGGGGGGAGCGGGCGGTCGATCCAGGCCGATGCCAAAGCCGCGCAGATGGCAAGGTCCAAGGAGGGATCCTGCCATTTGAGGCCACCGACCACATTCACGAACACGTCTTTCTGACCGAAGGGAATGCGCCCGCGCTGCTCGAGCACGGCCAGGAGCATCTGCACACGTTTGGGATCCACACCGGTCGCCGTACGCTGCGGACTGGAATAGGTCGCGTTCGTGACCAAGGCCTGCACTTCGATGATGAGCGGGCGGCTGCCTTCCAGCACCACGGCCAAGGCGGTTCCGCTCACATCCGGATTATGATCGGCCAGGAAGATGTCCGAGGGTTGGTCCACATCCCGAAGGCCGTTCTCCTCCATTCGGAAGACCCCGATCTCGCCGGTTGGTCCGAACCGGTTCTTGGAGGCCCGCAAAAGGCGGTAGGTGGCCTGTTTGTCGCCCTCGAACTGGATGACGGCATCCACCATGTGCTCCAAGACCCGAGGCCCGGCCACATCGCCGTCTTTGGTCACATGACCGATGATGATCACGGTGATGCGGCGCTGTTTGGCCAAGCGTTGCAAGACGGCCGCCGATTCGCGGATCTGCGTGACCGACCCCGGCAACGGATCCAGATCCGATCGGTAGACCGTCTGGATCGAGTCGATGACGAGCAGGTCGGGGGTGTCGGCTTCGACCCGTTCCGACAGACTCAGGATGTCGGTCTCCTGTGAGAGCCGGATGCGATCGGCAGGCAAACCCAGGCGGTCGGCTCGTTGGCGGATCTGCGCGCCACTCTCCTCTCCGGAGACATACCAGACCGCTCGCTCGCGCAGATGGGCCGCCATCTGAAGGGCGATGGTGCTTTTCCCGATGCCGGGATCACCACCCAGGAGCACGAAGGAGCCCTTCACGAGTCCGCCGCCTAACACGCGGTCGAATTCGGCGGAGCCGGTGGACCATCGCTCGGCTTCATCGGGCGGAATCTCGGACAGCAGCACGGGTCCGGTTGCGGCCTTTGCTCCGGCTGTGGCCCGATGCGTGGATTTCTCGGGCACCACGGTCTGCTCGCTGAAGGTGTTCCAGGCCTCGCACGACGGACATCTACCCAGCCACTTCGGTGATTCGTAACCGCAGGAGGAACAGTGGTGGAAACGACGGATCTTAGCCACGGTTGTCGGGGTTTGCGTACCAAGCAAGCACCATCATACCCAGACCGATGCTCACATAGAAGGTAAGCAAACGCCACATGAAGATGGCGATTCCGATGAATTCGGGACGATCGAACAAGGGTCCCTGGAAAATCGCGAACAAGGCCTCCGCGCCGCCGCTTCCACCGGGTGTCGGCATGAAAAACCCGGCCAGCGTCATGCCGACCGATCGCGCGAAGCTGAGCAGTTCATCGGCCGGCAGAAAACTGAGCACCACGATGGTCGGTATGGCGAAACGTACCACCCATCCCGCCGTGGAAATCAGGAACGCGTTCAGGATGAAGCCTCGTTTCTTGGCATTCAAGGTCATGGAAAAGTCCACCAATCGGTCCATCTCCGCCATGATGTTGCCACGCAGACGACGCAGACCGGGCAGCTTGGTCACGTTATCGAAGACGGTTCGCAACACGGCCGGATTCCGGAGGATGCCATAGGCAAGGATGAAGGCGTAAGCCAGCATGAGCGCGAATCCGAACCAGAGCGCACCGACGCCGATGGTGCCGATGTCGTCCGGAAACACCTCGTAATAGAAACCCGCCACGACAAGTACGGGGATGATGGCCACATAGAGCAATTGGTCGAGCAGGAGCGAATACAGCATCACGGCACCGGATTGTCCCAGACTGATTCCCTCCCGCGACATGACATACGTGGCGACGGGAGCGCCCCCGACCGTCGAAGGTGTGACGGCACTGGCGAAATCCCAGAACAGCACGATCCGAAGCGTGGCGGCCCAGCTCAGGGTGCGGTCGGCCAGATAACGGATCTTCGCGGCGGTGAGCCAGATGCGCAGGAAGGTGGCCGCCAATGCGATGCCCAATCCCGGAAGCCGTTTCGGCTTTACATGTTGCATGCCCTCCGGAGCGCCGGTCCACCACATGACGGCGGCCATGGCGGTGACACTCAGTCCGATGGATATCCACATATATCGCGTGGACAGGAGGCCTCGGGGGTCGGTGGACCGCACGATGTCGGGTTGGGTCGCCATGGAAGAATCGATATAGCCCTGAAGAAACGGAATCAGGGCAAGTTAACCGATTGCAGGCGCCCGTTTACGGAACGAAACTCGTCTTCGAACCGCATGATGATGTCATGCGGGCGTCACGCGATCGTGATGGTCTCGTCGAGGTACACGTCCTGGATCAGGTTCAGGATCTGCACACCTTCGTTCATCGGGCGCTGGAAGGCTTTCCGGCCCGAGATCAGGCCCATGCCGCCGGCACGCTTGTTCACGACGGCCGTTTTGACGGCGTCGGCGAAATCATTGGCACCCGAGGCGCCACCGGAGTTGATCAGCCCCTGGCGCCCCATGTAGCAGTTGGCCACCTGGTAACGGGTGAGGTCGATCGGGTGGTCGGAACTCAGCTCCGTGTACATCCGCTCATCCAACTTGCCATAGGAGGAACTGCCCGAATTGATGGCCTTGTAGCCGCCGTTGTTCTCGGGGAGCTTCTGCTTGATGATGTCGGCCTGGATGGTCACGCCCAGATGGTTGGCCTGGCCCGTGAGGTCGGCCGACACATGGTAATCGACGCCGTCTTTCTTGAAGGCGTTGTTGCGCGTGTAACACCAGAGAATGGTGGCCATGCCCAACTCGTGCGCATACGCGAAGGCTTCCGCCACTTCGATGATCTGGCGGGTGGCGCCATCCGAACCGAAATAGATGGTGGCGCCGATGGCGGCCGCACCCATGTTGTAGGCGTCGTCGATGGTTCCGAACATGATCTGCTCGGCCTTGTTCGGGTAGGTGAGGAGCTCGTTATGGTTCACCTTCACGATGAAGGGGATCTTGTGCGCATACCTGCGGGAGACGGAGGCCAGCACGCCGAAGGTGGAGGCCACGCCGTTGCAACCGGCCTCCAAGCCCAGTTTCACAATGTTCTCGCCATCGAAATAGATCGGGTTCTTGGCGAAGGAGGCGCCGGCGGAATGCTCGATGCCCTGGTCGACCGGCAGGATGCTCAGGTAACCGGTGCCGGCCAGACGGCCGCTGCCGAACAGGCGCTCGAGGTTGTTGAGCACGCGCTGGCTGCGGTTGGTGGTGCTGAAGATGCGGTCCACAAAATCGCCACCCGGCACATGAAGCTGACTTTTGGGGATGGTGGTGCAGGTGTGGTTCAGAAGGGAGTCAGCATCGGCGCCGAGAAGGGTTTCGATCTTGGTAGACATGTGGTGTCGCGGATTGGTGTTCGGTCAAATATACCACTATTTGCGCCAAGGTATTGTTATTGTGAAGCTTGGAAGCGGTTTTAGAGAATGAAATCAAGGAGTTAGAATCCCTTGGCCGTAGGCAGTGGGCCGTTCCGCCAACCGCCAACCGCCAACCGCCAACCGATACCCGTATCTTACGCCATATGAACATCGGACCCATCGATCTTGGTGAGAAACCCGTCGTGCTCGCTCCCATGGAGGATGTCAGCGATTCCCCGTTCCGGCAGATGTGCAAGCGGATGGGGGCGGATGTCGTGTACACGGAATTCATCTCCTCGGAGGCCATGATCCGCGATGTGCCCAAATCCCTCTTCAAGATGGAGTTCGAGGAGATGGAACGCCCGTTCGGCATCCAGATCTTCGGCGGCCGCGAGGAGGCCATGCATGGCGCGGCCAAGATCGCCGAGGCCAACAATCCGGACCTGGTGGACATCAACTTCGGTTGCCCCGTCTACAAGGTCGTGAACAAGAACGCCGGATCGGCCTGCCTGCGTGATCTCGGCATGATGGAACGCATGGCCGGTACCGTGGTCGACGCTGTCTCCAGCAAGCCCGTGACCGTCAAGACCCGCCTCGGGTGGGATGAGAACACCATCCGGATCGACGAGGTGGCGCTCATGCTGCAATCGGTCGGCATCCAGGCCCTGACCGTCCACGCCCGCACCCGGGCTCAAGGCTATCAAGGGTCTGCCCGATGGGAATATTTCAAGGTGTTGAAAGCGACCAAAGGCCTGCATATCCCCATTATCGCCAACGGAGACATCACCACCCCCGAGCATGTGAAGGAGCTGTTCGACGAGTACGGCGTGGATGGCGTCATGATCGGGCGCGCGGCCATCGGGAACCCTTGGATCTTCCGGGATGTCAAACACTATCTGGCCACCGGCGAGCATCATGCTCCGCCCACCTTGGAGGAACGGTTCGAGTTATGCGCCGAACACCTGCGCGCCTCGGTCTCCCACCACGGCGAAAAGAAGGGCGTGACCATGATGAAGAAACATTACGGCAGCTATCTGAAGAATTTTCCCGGGGGGAAACAGCTGCGGCTCGAACTCATGCAATACGAGGAGAGCGGGGCGATCCTGGAACGGCTGTTGAATGGGCAAAGCCCTATTGTCCATTCAGCCGAAAGTCATGACCGCGTCAAGGACTTGTACTTGATGCGATGAGGCTGGTCGGCCGAGGTGCCGAGGCGCTTGTGGCGGTTCTCCTCGTACTCGGCATAGTTGCCTTCGAACCAGACCACCTGCGAGTCGCCCTCGAAGGCGAGGATGTGCGTGGCCGTGCGGTCGAGGAACCAGCGGTCGTGCGAGATGATCACGGCGCAGCCGGCGAAGGT
>Ga0169931_10006041_pt1 | contig 18340 bp, 13 predicted proteins | sample Kivu_15m_20L_FD_129675 | JGI IMG/M metagenome (GOLD analysis project Ga0169931, IMG submission 129675) | Freshwater microbial communities from Lake Kivu, Western Province, Rwanda to study Microbial Dark Matter (Phase II) - Kivu_15m_20L... | ecosystem: Environmental > Aquatic > Freshwater > Lake... | reverse complement strand
CACGCCAAACCCATTTGCTGGCGAGACGATCATTGGTTTCAATCTGCCAGTAGCTGGAGAAGCCACGCTGACTATCCAGGACGTAACGGGCCGCCTGCTGAAGGTGATCAATGGCCAGTATGCCAAGGGTTACAGCCAGGTTAGCTTGAAGTCAACAGAACTTACGGCTACAGGGGTACTTACCTACACCCTGAAGGCAGCTGACTTCACGGCGACTCGCAAGATGATTATTGTAGAATAATTGCTTGCCTGCGTCTGACGCAGCTATACGGGAGGGGGGTAAACCTTGGGGTTTATCCCCCTCTTCGTTTTTATTCCCCACTCTCCGCTATTCCCCATTTTTGCCCTGGTTTTCGGAGAACCGATGGCCAGACCTTTTCTTGCGGTATTGGGCGGATTGGGTTATTTTTGACCGAATTCGGGCCGCATGGTGACCTTCACTTTTTTCCGGGTGGCATCTCCCTGGCCTGCCTTTAAGCGCATGGGTCAGGGTCCAGCTTTGCTATCCACCGTGCCTTCCCTGACCTTCGGGAAATTCCTAGGTACCGGGGCCGGAAATGGGTTTTCCGTTTTTCCCGATTTCAAGACCTACGCCCTGCTCGCGGTTTGGCCGGATATAGCCTCAGCTCGGCAGATGCTCTTTGAATCGGCCTATTTCCTCCCCTGGTTTTCCGATGCCGTTGCCTCAGGAACCCTCTTCCTGGATACCTGCCGGGTCCATGGGGCCTGGGATGGGAAACAGCCCTTTGATGTCACCGTTCCCCAGGAGGCCGATCGCCCGGTGGCCATCCTCACCCGGGCTACCATAAAACCTACCCACCTTCTCTCCTTTTGGCGCGATGTACCTTCGGTAAGCCGAAGCCTTAGAGCTTACCCCGACGGGCTCCTTTCGGCCAAGGGGGTAGGCGAATGGCCGCTTGTTCAGCAGGCAACCTTCAGTGTCTGGCGAAAGCCCGCTTTTGCCGATGCCTATGCCTACGGAGGAGAACGACACCGCCGCATGGTGCAAAAAACCCGGCGGACGGGTTGGTATGCCGAAGAACTTTTCGCACGCTTCCATCCGGTGGCCAGGACCGGGAACTGGCCCGCCTGGGAATCCCTCGAGCATGTCCCTGAACTGTAAGGTGCAGGGCGAGGGTAAGCCTCTGCTCATCCTGCATGGTTTCTTGGGGTCCCTCGACAATTGGCAGGGTATTGCCCGGGAGCTTGCTGTCCATCGACAGGTGGTTTCGGTGGATTTGCGGAATCATGGCCGATCGCCCCATCTTCCTGACATGACCTATGCGTCGATGGTCACCGACCTGGCAGTCCTTCGGGAATCTCTTGGCTTGGAGCAGTTCGATTTGCTCGGGCACTCCATGGGGGGCAAGGTGGCCATGGGATTTGCCCTTACACATCCTGGAAATACCGATCGTCTGGTGGTGGTGGACATGGCTCCGCGGATTTACCTTCCCGGGCATGAAGCCGTCCTGAATGCCTTATCCCAGGTGGAACTGGAGCGCTTGCAGAATCGGCAGGAGGCTGCCGATTGTTTGGGGAATTTTCTTGAAGATCCGGCCATGGTAGCATTTCTTCTGAAAAATCTGCATCGGGAGCAGGATGGGACTTACCGCTGGAAAATGAATCTGCCGTTGCTGCGCAAGGAGTATGCCCGCATCCTGGAATTTCCCTTTCAGGGTCAATTCCCTGGCTCTACCTTGTTTTTGCGAGGGGGGCAGTCTGATTATATCCGTCCTGGAGACGAGGGTCTGCTTGGCAGGTATTTTCCAGCTTACCGCCTTCGGACCCTCGAAGGGGCAGGGCACTGGGTGCATGCCGAGCAGCCGGCGGCCTTTCTGGAGGAAGTCAAGGCCTTTTTGGGGTAGCTCAGCCCGAATCCTATTTCCCGTCAGGGGGGAGACAAGAGTTGGCGATAAGTCTTCGGATTGCGGAGAACTTGGATGGCTTCCCTGATTTCGGGATCATTGCGAAGGCCGATGCGGATGCGGCCGCTGGCAAGGAAAAGGCGAGCAGCGATTTCCTTTTCGATGAGGCTGGTGATTTCCGCCCGGTATTTTTCCAGCACAGCCCCTTGCTCCCGATCCAGGCGGGCCGCCATCTCCTTTTGCCAGGCATCGGTATGGAGGCCTTCTTCCCGAGCCCGGGTGGTGAATTCCCGCCAGGCCCGATTTGTTTCCGTCTCAAAATCGATTTCCTCCTCCCGGATAAACGTCAGGAAGCGGTCGAAATCGGCGAATCGCACCTGGCTGATATCGTCCACCTTATAGTCTTTAGCATAGCGCGAAACGAATCGGAAGATGATATCCTGCTTCAGGAGGGATTGGATGACCGGCACCTGATCGGGATGTGCCACGGGCAGGTCGGGAGCGATGCCACCCCCGTCGGTCACCTTGCGACCCTTTTGGGTAAAGTAGGTGACTCGGCGTTCGTCGGGGATATCTACTGGTTCGCCCTGGCGGTATTCCACGCTTTGGATACTGCGGCCGCTGGGGATGTAGTATTTTGCGGTAGTGAGTTTCAGGCGAGCATTGTAGCCCACGTCCACGGTATTTTGGACGAGGCCCTTGCCGTAGGATCTTTGCCCCAGGATGACACCCCGGTCGTAGTCCTGCACCACGCCGGAGACGATTTCCGATGCGGAGGCAGATCGGCGGTTGATAAGCACCACGAGGGGGATTTCGGCGTCGGTAGCGTCCTGGGTGGTGCTGAATTCGCGATCCTGTTCCCGGATGCGGCCGCGGGTACTAACCACAAGGCTATTTTTCGGGAGGAAGACATTGCAGACGCTGATGGCTTCCATGAGCAGGCCGCCACCATTTTCCCGCAGGTCGAGGATGACCCCCTTGAGGTCCGGATTTTCCTGGCGCATGTCGCGCAGGGCATTGGAAACATTGCGGCCGGCCCGGCCGGTGAAGGTGGTGAGGGAGATATAGGCCACGTCCCCTTCGATGCGGCTGAAGTAGGGGACGTTGGGCACCTCAAAGTCGCCCCGGACCAGCTGCGTCTTAATTTCTGAGGTATTGCCCGGGCGCCGCAGGGTGAGAGAGACGGTAGAGCCAGCTGTGCCGCGAAGAAAGAAATCGACCTCTTCGGCCGATTTGCCGTAGGTATCCCTCCCGTCGATGGCGATTATCTGGTCACCGGTTTTCAGGCCTGCCTTGTCTGCGGCCTGTCCGGCGTAGATTTCCGTGACTGTGGCGTATTGCTGGATGAAGCGGAAATCGAATCCTGCGTTGTTGGATTTCCCTTCGTTCTGGATCCGGAATTTTTCGATATCCGATTCCGGGAAATAATTGGTGAAGGGATCCAGGGAGCTGACCATGGCGGTAATACCTGTGCGCATGAGTTTTCCGGGATCGACTTCATCGACGAAGCCGCCGTTGAGTTCCTGGAATACCTGAGCGAAGATTTCCAGGTTTCGGCTAATCTCGAATTCCCGGCGCAGGTCCGTGGGGGCGCTGGTTGCCAGGAGGAGAAAGGAGCTGAGGAGGGCGGCTGCTTTTCGCATATCCGGGGTATTTTTGGCGACAGAGGGGTTGAAAATACCCCATTTTACAGCAAAAACGATAATATTGCGGGTCATTGTGTACAAGCTCAGGAGATGATTCAGATTACTTTCCCCGACGGGAACGTGCGGGCTTATGAAACCGGCATCAGTTCCATGGATATAGCGCGTTCCATCAGCGAGGGGCTGGCGCAGCGGGTTCTGGCGGCGCGGGTGAATGGCGAGGTTTGGGATCTCGCCCGCCCCATTGGGCGCGATGCCACCCTGCAGCTGCTCACCTGGGAGGATCGCGATGGGAAGGCCACCTTTTGGCACTCATCGGCGCACCTCATGGCCGAGGCCCTGGAGAATCTTTTCCCCGGAATCCGCTTCGGCACCGGGCCTGCCTTGGAATCGGGATTCTACTACGATGTCGATCCCGGGGACCGGGTGCTGACGCCGGACGATTTTCCGGCCATTGAGGAAGAGATGCTCCGTTTGGCCCGATTGAAGGAAGCTTTTGTGCGGCAGGAGGTGAGCCAGGGTGAAGCGACAGATTTTTTCACTGCGAAGGGTGACGAATACAAACTAGAGCTCATTGCGAAGCGGGGACAAGAGGCACTTACTCTTTACCGGCAGGGGCAATTTACGGATTTGTGCAAGGGACCCCATCTGCCTGACACGGGGCATATCAAGGCAGTGAAGTTGACGAAACTGGGAGGAGCCTATTGGCAGGGCGACGAGACCCGGGCTCAGTTGACGAGAGTGTATGGCATAGCCTTCCCGAAGCAGAAGGATTTGGTGGAATATGAATTGCTGATGGCGGAGGCGCGCAAGCGCGATCATCGGAAATTGGGCGCAGAGCTTGAGTTGTTCATGTTTTCCGATCTGGTGGGACCGGGCCTGCCGATTTGGCTTCCTAAGGGGAATGCCTTGCGGGAGCGCCTCATGCACTTTTTGAAAACAGAGCAGGAGCGGCGGGGGTATCAATTGGTGACCACCCCGCATATTGGACGGAAGGAGTTATACGTGACCTCCGGGCACTATGCCAAATACGGCAAGGATTCCTTTCAGCCCATACAGACCCCGCGGGAAGACGAGGAATTTTTGCTCAAGCCGATGAACTGTCCCCATCATTGCGAAATCTTTGCGCATCGGCCGCATAGTTATCGGGATTTGCCTCTGCGCATCGCCGAATTTGGCACGGTTTATCGCTACGAGCAGAGTGGGGAACTGCATGGTTTGTCGCGGGTTCGCGGGTTCACGCAGGACGATGCGCATATTTTCTGTACCCAAGATCAGGTGAAGGAAGAATTCCTGCAGGTTTTGGACCTCACGCGGGTCGTATTGCGGAAAATGGGATTCCAGGAATTTACGGCGCAGATATCGCTGCGCGATCCGCAGACTCCGGAGAAATATATCGGGTCGCCGGAGAACTGGGAGAATGCCGAGCGAAGCATCATCGAGGCGGCGCATGAGGCGGGTCTGGAGACAGTGACGGAGTTGGGGGAGGCAGCCTTTTACGGGCCTAAGCTCGACTTCATGGTGAAGGATGCCCTGGGCCGTTCCTGGCAATTGGGCACGATTCAGGTCGATTACAATCTGCCGGAGCGTTTTGGTCTAACCTATACAGGGGCGGATAACAAAGCCTATCGGCCGGTGATGATTCATCGGGCGCCCTTCGGCTCTCTGGAGCGCTTTATATCCATCATGCTAGAGAATACGGCGGGCAAGTTTCCGCTTTGGTTGACCAACGATCAGTACGCGCTATTGCCCATCAGTGATCGTTTTTTGCCTTATTGCCGGCAAGTGCAGGAGGCTTTGGCGGTGGAGGATATCCGAGGATTTGTGGATGAGCGGGCGGAGAAGGTGGGGCGCAAGATTCGGGATGCGGAAGTAAAGCACGTGCCGTTTATGTTGGTGGTGGGGGAGCAGGAGCAGGAGAACGAACAGGTATCCGTTCGGCAGCATGGGCTGGGAGATTTAGGTTCGTTTACGGTGCCGGATTTTGTGCAAATGTTCCGGCGGAACCTGGAGCAGTAGCATTTGGAATCTAACCCCTGGTAGGGATTTTTGGTCGAGTCCTATAAGGATAAGGGGCATCAATAGCCAATAGTAAGACACACCATGGTGCGTCTCTGCGGTCATGCGGTTCCATGGTTTAGCCATTTGGCCGCATGCCGGAATAATCCATCTTCCGACTAAAGGGTCAGCAACAGGCTTCCGTCCTCAAACACACTACCTACATAAACCTTGCCGCGGTATGGGGCGGCAACGGAAGATCCGGATATAGGATTACCGTCGCTGAGGTATCGCTGGCGCACGATAGGGGCCTTGCCGACGGGGAAACTAATCTGAAGGACCTCCGAGGGGGAGCGTTTGGCCGGGTCGCCTGCATGACCGAGGAAAGCCAGCATCTGAGCATGCGCTCCTACCCACAGATTTCCTTCTTCGTCCCACTCCAGGTTATCCACACCGGTACCGCAGGGTATCCGTCCCACCCGGGAAAAGGGAGCTATATGATACACCAGAACACTGAGGTCGGTGCATGCAGCCACATACAATCGCTTGCCATCTGGACTTCTTGCGATGCCATTGGCATATCGTATTCCCTGATCCAATACCTTCGTTTGTTTGCCGTCGTAATACCCCAACTGTCCAGTGCCGATGACCAGAAAATCTTTCCAGCGGGAAATGCCGCCGTGGCTGTCGTGGTCATTGGTAAAGTAAAAAGAGCGGGGTCCCACAGCCACCAGGTCATTGGGACTCGCAAAACCCGGGTCGCTCAGGGTTTCGGCATGCACCAGGGTGCTGTCGGTGTAGCGGAACACCTCTACTGTATGGCCGTCCTGGCGGTGATTGATGGCGAGCACCCATTTGGCACCGCCTGCCGGATCGCTGTATAGGGAAATGCCGTGGGGATGGAAATCGTCGAAAGCCAGATTCACTGTCAGGTCTCTGGGGTTTGGATTTTCCGCCTGCAGGTCCAGCTGATAAATGGCGCCCTTGCGGGGATTTCCAGCCAGGGTACTTCGGCGGTCATCGGAGGACACCAGGGCGAGTCCCGTAGCGAAATCTACGGTGATGTCCTCGGCGCCCATCATGCCTTTAATCATCCCAGCCGCCTGCAATCCGCCAGGACTAATCCGCTTAAACGCGCCGGAAAGATAGAGGGTGCGTCCCACCATAAGGACTGCTATAAGGAGAAGAAACAAGGCAATACGCCGGAACCAGACCATGGGTAAAGGATTTTTCGGAAAATACCTCTTTTTCCTGAATATGCCATTGCTCTTGAAAAATAGTCAGTCCTCCGCTTGTGCTTTTAGGGGAAGAAGGGCATAGCGGTGCGGCGCCACTACGGCATTGAGTACCAGGAATGGCAAGTCGATAACAGGCCCCTTATCCACAGTTTTCACCTGAATTCGGGTGATACTTCGGGCCGCTGCTTCGATGAATCCGGTATGCTGATGCAGAGTCAGGCCACTGCTGTTTAGCAAGAGGAAAGGAATGTCGGAGAGGTTTTCGAGTTCCACCTCCAGGATAGAAGAGGTGCCGATGAAGGAGGCTTTCCGCACACGCAGGGAAGTGTGCAGCAGGGGCAGCATCCATTCTTCGCGTCCCACCAACGTATGCTGGAACAAGGCCACGGTGCGTCGGTCGAACAAGGCCTCCCGAATGGCCGACTCGGTGCGTTCTCGAGCAAAAATCACAGTAAATGGTCTATGTCCTCCCTTTTCAGTCTCAAATTGCCAGTCCACCAGGCCGTGAATATCCGAAGTGCCCATGATGGTCAGCTTATAATCCAGAGCAATCTGCAGGGCCTCATCGGAATAGGTCAGGTCGTTAATCACCTCGATGCCGTGAAGAAGGGAATCGGCGATGAGCTGCTTGTGAAGCTCGGTCATTCTAGCGATGCCGTCCTTGCGTTGAGCGGTCCAGTTGGGATGATTCCAAAAGACAAAGGCACCTTGCCGTCGGGCTTCCTGGAACACAGGGACCGGCTCATTCAGCATCAGTTTATTTGCGTCTTGAATGAAAATGGCGTTGTTGTGCCCAGGGGGCATGCCGCGGGTAATTTCCGCCCCCCGCACCACCAGGAGCTCGTAGGGCTTCGCCAGCTGGCTGGCAATTTCATGGGACCGATTGCGGTCGGGATTCGGTATATCCGCTTTTTTGGGTTGGTATTCGAGGTGTTCGGTTAGGGAAATGGCGTCGAGGCTATCCCTTACAGCCTCTTGAACCCTTATGTCGGGCCAGACGCTGCCGTCAGAGAATACGGTGTGAATATGGAAATCGCAGGATAGAGACAGGTAGCCTGGAATATCTGGAAAGCGAGTTACCCGGCTATGCCGGTGCGGATCCTGCGTCCAGCTCACCAGCGGAAACAGGAGTAATAGGGGTAAGAGGTATTTCATCGCTGCCTTTTTCACAAAAATAGCGTGCAGATTGCTGAGGAAAAATATTTTGGCAGGGATTTAATCTTTGGTTAATCCCCCGTTGATAGGAAATCAATCCTGCGGAACGGTTTCCCGTATGCGTAGGTTTCGGTCGAACATGCGGCGCAGGTAAGCGCTGTCCGATTCGAAAATATAGCGGCGGGAGAGTTCAACCGGGATTTCCGGGCCTTGAGCGAAATGAATATCTTCTTCCGCTTGCAAGATAGCCAGATAAACAGCCCGGAAAAGGTCGGGATGCCGGGCCATCTCGGCATCGGCGGGTGTGGAGTATCCTCCCGTTTCCAGGAAGGGTGGGCAATCTGGGACTGCCTGTATGGAATCCTGGTAGCCTGGAAATTGGCCTCGAAGGTATTTGACGAGACCCGGGCTGTTGGCCATTCGGTGGTAATAGGCTCCGAAGAGGGGCAAGGCTGTGGCGGCGCCCTGGCCATTGGCAGCACTTCGGAAATGCACTGCGGGTAGGCTGGCTCCCACCCAAATGCCGGTAACCAACGCGGGAGAGCCCCCAATGAACCAACCATCGGAATATCGCTGGGTGGTTCCTGTCTTACCTGCGAGTGGTAGTTGTAAACCAAAACGGGTGCGCAAGGCTGAGCCCGTTCCGCTGTTCACAGCCTCTTCCAGCATAGGGACTAGGGCATCCGGGATGCTTGGATCCAGAACCTGGACCCCAGATTCTTTTGGGGCTTCAAAGAGGATGCGACCATCGCGAGTCTCTATGCGCTTAAGGAAGTGGGGTTCGTGGCGGATGCCTCGACCCCAAAGGGTGGCAAAGGCTCGGGTGACCTCTTCGAGCGATAATGCTGCTGAACCCAGTGCGATGGATGGTACACTGGGAAGGTCTGAACGAATACCCAGGGCTTTTGCCATTTGCTTTACTTCCTCAATGCCCACGGCAAGGAGGACCTGTACGGCGATGGTATTGATGGAGCGGGCCAAGGCTCCCCCCAGGGAGTAAAAGCCGCCATACACCTTGTCAGCATTCGCAGGGGCCCAGTCTTGGTATTCCGGATAGCTGATTTGCTCATTGGGATAATACGTACAGGGATCCAGGCCCTCGGCCAGGGCGGCGGAGTAAACAATGGGTTTGAATACTGATCCTGTCTGCCGCCTGGCCAAGACATGGTCGTACTGGTTGAAACCGAAATGACTGCCTCCCACCCAGGCGCGGATAGCTCCATTGTCCGGATCGAGGGAATACAAAGCGGCCTGCAGAGTCTGGAGGGAAATGCGCAGGGAGTCAAGGGGTGTAATGGTTCTTGCCACTATGGGACCTGTCCAGGAAAAAAGTAGCATCGGTCGCCGGCGAGTGAAGTGTGCTATGATTTCCCGTGAAGATAGGCCATCCGCCTCCAGTTGGCGGAATCGGGCAGATTGCCTGGCGAGGTCCCAGAGATTTTCCTCCGAACCCCATGGGTATGCTGCTTTCCAATCCTGATGGAATTGGGACTGAATGCGTGGCATTTGTTCCCTGACGGCTTGTTCGGCGAAAACCTGGAGGTAATAGTCCAGCGTCGTATGGATGCGCAGGCCGTCGGTATAGAGGTCGTACTTTCCCCCGCCGGGTTTGCGGATTTCGGCCAGGATGCGCTCGAGTTCCGGGCGGATATGTTCCCTGAAATGGGCAGCCGGGCCGGCGCTTCGACCTTGCGGATTATACACCAGGCCCAAGGGTTTTCTTTTTAGTTTCTTGGCACCAGCCTCCTGCAGGTAGCCGTATTTCACCATCTGGGCCAGGACGGTATTTCGTCGTTGCAGGGCCCGATCGGGATGGGCAATCGGGTCATAAAACGAAGGACCTTTCAGCAGTCCTACGAGAAGAGCAGCCTCGTCGGGGCGGAGCGCAGCGGGTTTTTTGCCGAAGTAGGTCTGCGAAGCGACATTGATGCCGTAGATAGGTCCGCCAAAGGGGACGGTATTCAGATAGAGATTGAGGAGCTCCTTCTTGGAGTAAATGCGTTCCAGGCGGCTAGCAATGACCATCTCCCGGAATTTATTGACCGGAAGGGAAAGCAGCCAATAGTTGCGGCGCGGGAATAAATTTTTGGCGAGTTGTTGGCTGAGGGTGCTACCTCCGCCGGCCGATTCGTCCCCCAGGAGGATAGATTTGACGAATACTCGAAGGAGGGCCCTCCCGTCAATCCCCCGGTGTTCGAAGAATCGGCTATCCTCGGTGGCGAGGAGGGCTTCGACGAGAAAGGGGGGAATCTCGGAAAAGCCGATATCTACACGGTTTTCCACGTAATACCTACCCAAGACACGACCGTCGGTGCTGAGCAGCTCCGAGGAATTCGCCTGGCGGATTTGCCGGAGTTCGCTGGGTTGGGGAAGGCGGCCGAACAGGCCAAGGTAGATGAGGGAGAGGAAAATGCCAAGGCCCGAAAAGCTCCAGAGGAGTATTCGGATGGCCCAGATTCGGTATGGAATTGTTTGCTTCTTTGTTGCCATGGTCGGGGACCAAATTACGGTTACGAAGCTACTTATTTATAAGGAAGACCTGCGGAATGCGCAGGGAATCTGCCTTGCCGGTATATCGCATCCCTGGCATTCCAGGATGCGCATACCCTGTGGAATGGATTGCCTGTAGGATGGCTGGCAGATTATGGAGATTATCTTAAAAAGAAAAAAGGCCAGCAAGCTGCCGGCCTTTTCCTGGATGTACATACCCTGACAACGGAGTTCCAGTCAGGGTAATCTGCCCTAATCGGCTGAATTACATCATGTCGTCATAGCCACCGCCCATGGGAGGAGCGGGAGCTTTTTTCTCCGGCTTTTCAGTGATTGCGCAAGCAGTGGTAAGCACCATTCCCGCAATAGAAGCAGCATGTTCCAGGGCGATGCGACCCACTTTGACAGGATCTATGACCCCAGCAGTTTTCAAGTCCTCGAACACCTCGGTGCGGGCATTGAATCCGAAGTCGTTTTGACCAGCGGCTACTTTCTCCAGTACCACGGATGCCTCGGCTCCAGCGTTATCAGCGATATGGCGCAAGGGGCTCTCGAGGGCTTTGCGGACGATATCAATACCGATGGTTTCGTCCTCGTTTTCGCCTTTCAGATTCTGGATGGCCTTGATAGCCCGAACGAAGATGACCCCGCCGCCGACGACAATGCCTTCTTCTACGGCTGCGCGGGTGGCATGCAGGGCATCATCCACCCTATCCTTCTTTTCTTTCATTTCAACTTCCGTGGGTGCACCTACGTGGAGTACGGCCACACCGCCGGCAAGTTTGGCCAGACGCTCCTGCAATTTCTCGCGGTCATAGTCCGAGGTCGTTGCTTCAATTTGTTGGCGAATCTGTTGGATTCGGGCTTTCACCTGATCCTTGTCACCCTTGCCTTGTACGATGGTGGTGTTATCCTTGTCGATGGAGACTTTGTCGGCAGAACCGAGCATATCCATGGAGGTATTTTCCAGGGTAAGCCCCTTTTCGTCGCTGATGACCACTGCCCCGGTAAGGATGGCAATATCTTCCAGCATAGCCTTGCGGCGGTCACCAAATCCGGGTGCTTTCACAGCTACCACGTTTAGGACAGACCGCAGTCTGTTGACAACCAAGGTGCTAAGGGCGGAGCCATCAACGTCTTCGGCGATGATGAGCAGCGGCCGACTAGACTTGGAAACTGCTTCGAGGGTGGGAAGAAGCTCCTTGATGTTGGAAATCTTCTTGTCGGTCACCAGGATATAGGGGTGTTCATATTCCGTGGTCATCTTCTCGGAATTGGTCACGAAATAGGGAGAGAGGTATCCCCGATCGAACTGCATGCCGCTGACCTCCTCGATGTAGGTTTCGGTACCCTTAGATTCCTCGATGGTAATAACCCCGTCTTTGGTCACCCGCTTCATGGCGTCGGCAATCAGTTCACCGATGCTCTCGTCGTTATTGGCGGAGATGGTGGCCACTTGGCGGATTTTGTTAAAATCGTCGCGAACTTGCTCCGCCTTTTCGCCCATAAAGGTCACCACCTTTTGGGTAGCTTTGTCAATGCCGCGCTTGAGGTCCATGGCATTGGCGCCGGCAGTCACGTTTTTGAATCCGGCATTAATCATAGCCTGAGCCAGAACCGTTGCGGTAGTGGTGCCGTCACCTGCGGCGTCAGCTGTCTTGGATGCGGCGACTTTCAGGAGTTGCACACCCATGTTTTCCAGGGTATCATCCAATTCGATTTCCTTGGCGACGGTAACCCCATCCTTGGTGATTTGCGGGGCGCCGAATTTCTTTTCGAGCACCACATTGCGGCCCTTGGGCCCCAGGGTAACCTTGACAGCGTCTGCCAGTTTGTCAATGCCGCGCTTCAGTTTTTCCTGAGCGGACTGATGAAAGGTAATTTCTTTACTTGCCATGATGGTAGGTATTTAAATAGGGATTACAGGATTGCCAGGATTTCGTCTTCCTTGACGATGAGGTACTCTACCCCTTCCAGGTCGAGTTGTTGGCCGGCGTATTTGCCGTAGAGAACGATGTCCCCTTCTTTGACAGTCAGCAGGTTACCATCCTTGCCGGGGCCCGCCGCGATGACTTCTCCGCGCTGTGGTTTTTCCTTAGCGGTATCGGGGATGATGATGCCACCCGAGGTCTTTTCTTCGGCTGGGGCGGGAAGTATAACCACCCTGTCGCCAATGGGCTTGAGATTGTGATTTTTCATGGTAAACTTTTTTCCTACCCTATCAACTCCGATGCCAAGGATTCGTTTTGCCGGGAATTTGCCAAAATGGCAGATTTACAAAGGCGAGCCTACAACAAAAAGTAAATCCTGGATTTGGGGGCTAAAAAATCATGGGTCTTGGTAATCCCTATTTCCAGTAATCCGTTTACATTTGTATTTAGAATAAGTCTAAATATTAATTGTATGTTATCATCTTGTCTTGCCATGCTATTACCCCTCACAATCTGCCTTATTGCTGATCCAGGAGATACCCTTCGGAGCATCGAAATGGAGGCAATGCTGATTGTGGGGGACAAGGCGGGTGTCTTGCCCGGATCGGGTCAGTATCTCAATCGTCGGGTCCTCGAGAGGCTCAATGAACCTAATGTGCAGCATGTGTTGCGGACCATACCGGGGGTAAATGTTCGGGACGAGGAGGGATTCGGCCTTCGGCCTAATATTGGTCTGCGCGGTACCCCGGTGAACCGGAGTGCACGGATTACCCTCATGGAGGACGGTGTGTTGACAGCCCCGGCGCCTTATGCCGATCCAGCGGCTTATTATTTTCCTACATTTACCCGCATGCATGGGATAGAAATATTGAAGGGGAGCAGTCAGATTCGCTTTGGGCCCAACACCATTGGTGGGGCTCTTAATCTCCTTTCCACCCCAATCCCCGCTTTTTTTCAAGGTCGTGCTGAAGTTTCGGCAGGAAATTTCCTGGATAGGCAGCGGATCTGGATTGGGGATAGCCGGACGCATGTCGATTTTGTATTTGAAGGGAATCGATTGGCTTCCCGCGGATTCAAGGAGTTGGATAATGGGGGGCCTACCGGTTTTGAGCGCAGGGATTTCCTGGGGAAATTGCGTTGGCATTCCCGCGAGGATGCCTCAGTTCAGCAGTCGCTCACCTTGAAATGGCTAAGCAGTGAGGAGGAGGCCCATGAAACGTATTTAGGCCTCACCTTTTCGGATTACCAAACTAATCCCCGCCGAAGGTATGCGCTCACCCAGCTGGACCGGCTAGCTTTGCGCCATGACCATTTATCCATGACGCACGCCATCACACCGGTCAGGGGTCTAAGTATCCTCTCTACAATTTACCGACTGACCACTTTTCGTGACTGGGCGCGGGCAAGTTCGGCAGGGGGCCGGAGTCTGGATCAGATTATCCGGGATCCGGTGGGGCAGGCTGCTGCCTACCGAATGATGACCGGGCAGGCGGATGGCCCGGTACTTTACCAAAGCGCAGCACGGAACTACCTTAGTCAGGGCGTGCAGACCCAGGTGCAGTATTTTTGGGAAAGAGGAAATTGGAGTCACAGGCTCCAGATGGGTACGCGCTTACATGCCGATGCATCAGACCGTTATGCCACCCAGTCTTCCTACGTCATGGCTGCGGGAAAGCTCCTTCTCACCTCGGAGGGATTGCGGGGTAACCGGGAGAATCAAATCCGAAGCGGCTCGGGGCTTGGCTCCTGGGTAAGTTATGATTTGATTTACCGGGGCCTGAAGGTCAGTCCCGGGTTGCGGCATGAAGCGGTTGTCCTGGATTTTGACGATTACGGAACGGGAGATGTTAACAGACTAGGCACTGCCTTGCGTAAGGCGCGCAATAGCCTTTCGGTAATCCTACCCGGATTGGGTTTTCACTACACCCTTCCCGGAGGTGGGCACCTTTTGGGGGGAATCCACCGCGGATTTTCTCCTCCGGGAATGCCTGTTCCGGGGAGATTGGAGCAAGCAAGGGCGGAGCGCTCCACTAATTATGAATTAGGAATTGGTCTGGAACGGTCAAGGTGGCAGGGGCGCTTCATAGTCTTTCGCAATGATTATGCTAACATATTGGGTTCCGACATGCTTTCCGGCGGAGGCGCGGGTACGGGCGATCAGTATAATGCAGGCAAGGCTCGTATCCAGGGGCTGGAATGCAGTCTATCCGCAAATCTGCTGCCTGAGGAACAAAGCGAGACCTCCTGGAGGATGCCACTGATCCTGGCATATACTGTGACCGATGCGCGCTTTCGCGAAGCCTTTCGCAGTGCGGGTGGAGATTTTGGATTCGGGCAGATAATGCCAGGTGACCGGATTCCCTTTCTGACGCCCCATCTTTTAACAACGAGTCTGGGTTTGGAGCATTCGCGGATGGATTTGACCCTAACGGGCCGCTACACCGGACTGACCCGGGTAATGCCGGGCCAGGATGAACTTTCCCTGCCTTCTGATGCGGTCGGCTTGGGGCAAATCAATGCCCTGCCCGCTTTCCTGTTGCTAGATTTTTCTGCTAATTTTCGCTTGCGGGAGCGGCTTCGGCTCGGCCTCCTGTTGCAGAATCTTACCAATAACATGGCAGTTGTGGCAAATCTTCCTCAGGGTTATCGGCCCAACCTCCCCCGAAATTTCCAGATAAACCTTGCCCTAACCATTCAATAAGTCGCCGAATGCGGTTTGCGTTTTTCTTTCTGATTTTTGCCTTCCTTTGGCAATCTTCCATTGCGGCTCAGGTACTCCCTGATTCGGAGGACAGTTTGGGGTTGGCTGCTTATGTCCCCTCGGGTACAGATCGTATCGTTTCCCGGTCGGGGTATCTCGACCGCTTGCATGGATTTTGGCTTGGGCAATGCCTGGCTAATTGGACCGGGCTCATCACCGAAATGGATAAGATTGGAGGTGAGGGTGTAAATGGGCGGGGAGCTGGCTTTTACACCCGGAAAAACTGGGGTGGGCCTGATGAGCCCAATCTGTGGGGCTCTAATCGCTATGCGGATACGATTGGATTTTACCTCGTTGGGGAGGAGGGCACGTGGGGTGCAGACGATGATACGGACATCGAATACATTTACCAGGAGGCCATGGTCCGTCATCGGACCGGCAAACTCAGTGCCGTTCAGATTCGGGATGCCTGGTTACAACATATTTATTCGGATGAAAACACACCGTTTCGGGGGCCTGACGGTCAGCCGGAGAATTTCCTTTGGGTTTCCAACCAGACAGCACATGACCTGATGCGCACTCGGGGCTTGTTGCCTCCCGACACGGGTTCGCCTCGATTTAATCCGAATTACGGCATGATTGATGCCCAATTGACAACAGAGATTTTCGGATTATTTGCTCCGGGTCGGCCAGATGTTGCCTTAGACATTGCCTACCTCCCCATTCGGACCACGGCGGCAGAGCAAGCTGTACAGATTGCCGAATTTTATGTTATCCTCCATTCCCTGGCAGGAGCTTATGCGAATCAGGTGCCCATGCAAACTTTCCTGAATGCCATCATCCGTCAGGCCCGCCGCCATCTTGCCGATGATGGTTATCCTGCCCGGATGTTCGATTTTGTCCACCAGGCCTTTGAAGCGGGTATGCCTTGGGAGGAGACCCGCGATGCCCTACACGTAAAGTATCAAGTCCGCGGTGAGGACGGCTACACCTGGCCTGACCGGGATGCGGTATGCCGCGGTTGTTTTGCCGCAGGGATTAATTTTGGTGCAAGCATCATCAGCCTCCTGTACGGGGCGGGGGATTTTCGCGAGACTGTTAAAATTGGGGCATTGTGTGGCTGGGATTCGGATAATCCGACGGCGACCTGGGGGGGGCTCCTCGGCTTTTTCCTGGGCCGTTCGGGGCTGGAAAAGGAATTCGGGCAGCGATTTTCCGACCGATTTCACATTCACAGGACGCGGGGTGGATTTCCTGAGGGGGGTATCGATCGGTTCGGGGAAATGGCTGAAAAGGGTATCTTCGTGACAGACCAGGTTATCCGGCAACACATGCTGGGGGGAATGGATGCCAGCGGTACGGTTTGGTACATTCCTAACCCGAAATGAGGTAAATCAAATCTATGTTTCGACCTTTTTTGCGGAATTTCCTAGTGGTCCCGGCGTTGGTCCTACTGGTCTTGGCTACGGGCTGCCATCCGCAGTATTTTGCCAGTTACGGGGGAAGTGCCCGTTATGCTGTGAATGATTCAATCCCTGAGGATCTGGCATTAGAAGCCCTTATTGCCCCGTATCGCGAGCGATTGGCTGCGACCATGCGGTCGGGACTGGCACCACTGGGCGGGGAATTGCGTCTGGGCAAGCCCGAATCGACCCTTGGTAATTGGCTTACAGATATTTTGCAGCGTTACACCACAGAGACCCGGGGGATTTCCTCTGACTTTACCTTGTGCAATTACGGTGGCGTGCGGATTGGGTCGATAGGACAAGACAGCCTGCGGGTGGGCACGATATACGAGTTGCTGCCTTTTGATAATGAACTGGTCATTGTGACGCTCTCGGGAAGTGAAACAGGAGCGCTCATACGCTACATGGCGCGCAGTGGATTCTGGCCACTTAGTCGGGGCATTGAGGTGATGCAGTCGGACAATCGGATCGAATGGATAAAAATTGGGGGTAAGCCCTTGGAGGTAACTCGACCGTATCGGGTACAGATGCCCGATTATGTAGCAAATGGGGGTGATGGCACTGCCTTTCTTGCCGTGGCTCCGCGGGAGAAGGTAGGCAGTTTGATGCGTGATGCGGTCATTGCGCAATTACAGGTGGAAACGCAAAAGGGCATAGTCCAGGAAGGTAAGCTCGACGAGCGTGTAATCATCCGAAATCATTAGCCATGAGACGCAGGCAATTCATTCGTTTTGTTGGGACAGGACTTGTTGCAACAACCATTGCCCCGGTGCAAGGGGCGGGGTTTACCCTACCGGCATCGCGATTTCTTACCCTGTTGCATACCAATGATTTCCATAGTAGGATAGACCCTTTTCCACCAGGAAGTGGCCGCAATGCCCATCAGGGCGGGGTGGCCAGGCGATCCACCCTGCTGCAGCGCATACGAAGCGAGGAAGAGCACGTACTGCTGTTCGACTCGGGGGATGTATTCCAGGGAACTCCCTATTTTAATTATTTTGCCGGTCAGTTGGAGATGCAACTAATGGAGCGGATGCGGTATGACGCCATCACCCTGGGCAATCACGATTTTGACGGTGGAATGGTGAATCTCGCTTCGGCCCTGGATCAGGTTAGTTTTCCGGTTATTTGCAGCAATTATCAGTTTGCGGGAACGCCCATGGCAGGAAGGACTAGGGATTGGCAGGTATTCCGGAAGGGGAGCCTGCGCATAGGGGTGTTCGGGCTGGGTATTGCTCTGCGGGGTTTGGTACCCGAAGAACTCTATGGGAATACGGTATATGAAGAGCCAATGTCGGTGGCTAATAGGTATGCCCGCATGCTTCGAAAGGAAAAAGGATGCGATTTAGTCGTTTGCCTCAGTCATCTGGGCTATCAGTATACAGAGGACCGACCCAGCGATATCCGCTTAGCGGAAGGTACGGAAGACATCGATGTCATTTTGGGCGGCCACACCCATACTTTTTTACCTGAGCCTACTCGAGTGTCCAATAGGGTGGGAAAAACGGTATTGGTGAATCAGGCCGGATGGGGTGGTATGTTGCTGGGTCGCCTGGATTTTCGATTCGAAGGCAAGACCGTTAACCTGCAATCGTTTAATATGGAATCGGTTAATCTGGAATCCGAAATGGGTTAATAGGGGATTGTTTGGTGAATTTACGGGCGCATGTCCTCAAAGGGTCAGATTTTCAAATGGTATAGACGCTCCATGGTGCGTCTCCCCATGGTGCGTCTCCCCATCGTGCGTCTCTTACATTCCAGGCAATCACAGGCAATTGGGTATATCATGGTTCAGACAAGTGACCTGATCCCAGATTCCTTTAGGACTTGCGTTGCCTTTTCAACGCTTCTAT
>Ga0169931_10006040_pt1 | contig 18341 bp, 20 predicted proteins | sample Kivu_15m_20L_FD_129675 | JGI IMG/M metagenome (GOLD analysis project Ga0169931, IMG submission 129675) | Freshwater microbial communities from Lake Kivu, Western Province, Rwanda to study Microbial Dark Matter (Phase II) - Kivu_15m_20L... | ecosystem: Environmental > Aquatic > Freshwater > Lake... | reverse complement strand
GCGCTTCTCCTCCTCTAGGCGCTTCAGTTCCTGCCGACGCTTCTCTTGTTCTAGGGCGATATCTGGCTTCGGCGGCTCCGGTGGCTTGACATCTGGCTTTGGCGGGGGTGGCGCTGGTGGCTTTGGCTTTGGTTCGGGCAGTTCAGGTTCGGCCTTGGGCGGTGGCGCAGGGGATGGGGCCGGTGGTGCAGGCGGCGGCAGCACAGTCTGCGGCGCCGGGATGGCATCCCACAGCTCAGCGACGACAGGTGCCGGCGTCGACTGCCAGCGCAGGGCGAACAGCATCAGCCAAACGAACAGGCCATGCACTGCCAGCGCCAGCAGCGCCGACAACCAGCGACGGTCGGGCGCCGGGTGCACCACTGCTCAGCGGCCCGGCAAGGGCTGAGCCAACAGGCCGACGCGCGTCACCTGTTCGCGCTGCAGCAGGTCCATGACCCGCAGCACAGCGTCGTAACGCGCGGCCCGGTCACCAGCAATGACCACCGGTTGCTCAGGATTCGCAGCCTGCTTCGCTTTGATGGCCGCCAGCAGCTCGGCCTCGTTGCCACGGCTGCGCACGCCACCGGCCTGGAGGTCGCGCCAACTCAGGCTGCCATCGGCGGCAATCTGTACCTCGATCGGCCGCGTCGAGGCCTGCGAGCCTTTGCCGACAGATGGCAGTGTGATCTCGACCGGCTGGACCATGGGTGCCGTGACCATGAAGATGATGAGCAGCACCAGCATCACGTCGATGTAAGGGACGACGTTGATCTCGGCCTTGAAGCGACGGGTGTGGCGGCCGGCCATGTCAGCTGCCTCCGCGCGTCTGCCGCTGCAGGATGTTCGAGCACTCCTCCATGAAGCTCTCGAAACGGATCGAAAGCCGGTCAATATGGGCGCTGAAGCGGTTATAGGCGATCACCGCCGGGATCGCGGCGAACAAGCCCATCGCAGTGGCGATCAGCGCCTCGGCGATGCCCGGGGCGACATGTGCCAGCGTCGCCTGCGACACGTTGGCGAGCCCGCGGAACGAGTTCATGATCCCCCACACTGTGCCGAACAGCCCGATATACGGCGACACCGAACCGACCGAGGCAAGGAAGGCCAGATGCGATTCGAGCTGGTCCATCTCGCGCCGATAGGTCGCCTGCATGGCGCGACGGGTGCTGTCTGCCATCGACGACGGGTCGATGCCGGGCTGCTTGCGCAGTTTCATGAACTCGCCAAAGCCGGCTGTGAAAATGCGCCCCATGGCACCGCCCTCGTTACCACCGTTGGCCTGGTACAGCTGCTGCAGATCGCCCCCGCGCCAGAAGCGCTGCTCAAAGCCGTCGGCCAGACTTTCCTCGCTGCGAATCGAGAAATGCTTGCGGAAGATGTACCACCACGAAAACACCGAGGCGAGCAGCAAGATCAGCATCACCAGTTGCACCAGCAGGCTGGCCTCGGTGATCAAGGTCAGTACAGAAAGGTCGTGCGAGACTTGAGTGGTCATTGGGCGTCCTGCAGGGTACGAATCAGGTGCTCTGGCATACGAGCGGGCTTTAGGTTCTGCGCCGAGACGGCGACGACATCGCTGGCGCTAGCCACCAAAACGTCGCCGTCACGTTCGACGGTCTGTTCAAACTGCATGCTGACACGGCTCAGGCGGGCGATGCCGCTGACCACCTCGAGGGCGTCGTCGAGTCGCGCCGGACGACGGTAATCGGCCGTGACGTTACGAACCACGAAGAGGATCCCGTCACGCTCCCGCAAGGTTGTCTGATCGAGCCCGAGTCGACGCAGCCATTCGGTCCGAGCCCGCTCCATAAAGCGCAGATAATTGGCGAAATATACTACCCCGCCGGCATCGGTATCTTCGTAGTAGACGCGCACTGGCCAACGGAAGGCACTCATATAGCAGGCTCAATGATTTGGTCGGCAAGGTCGCTGCGCCGGGCGCCGTCCAGCACATCGCGCATTGGTCGCGGCATGCCCAGGCTGACCAGATCGGACCAAGCGAAATACGTGCAGCTGGCACGTTCGGCCGCCAGCATCGACTGGGTACCAACGAACCACACCCGCAGGTCCAGCGTTCGATGCGTCAACTCGTGACAGGCACTGAAGTCCGCTTCCCGCTCCAACGCCTCGCCCACCGGAGCGCACCATAGGCCACCCCAGATACCTCCGGGCGGACGGCGCTCGAGCCAGACCCCATTCCGGTCGATCGGAAGCCGCATATACAACGCCTGCCGCAGACGTTGTCGGACAGGACGCGGCGCCGGGATCTGGACCGTGAGCTCGCTGTGACGGGCGACGCAGTCGACCGCCACGGGACACACCCGACAGTCCGGTCGACTGCGCCGGCAGATGGTCGCGCCCAGATCCATCAGGCCCTGCGTGTAAACAGCTGCATCGTGGTCTGGCAGACGCTGCTCAGCGAGTGCCCAAAGTCGCGCTAGCACGGCGGCATCGCCAGGCCAACCGTGAATGCCGGCATGCCGTGCCAGCACGCGCCGCACGTTGCCATCAAGGATCGCCGCTGGACGGTCGAAGGCAAGCGAGACGATAGCCGCCGCTGTCGAGCGGCCGATGCCGGGCAAAGCAGTCAGCGCCTCCATGCTGTCGGGAAAACTCCCTCGCTTGGCGATCAGCCTGGCGGCCTGGTGCAAGTTGCGTGCCCGCATGTAGTACCCCAGGCCAGCCCACATCGCCATCACCGCATCCAGCGGCGCTTCAGCCAAGGCCTCGACACTGGGAAATGCCGCCATGAAGCGCTGGAACGCCGGCCCCACCACGGCAACCTGCGTCTGCTGCAGCATGATCTCCGACACCCAGACGGCGTAGGGACCAGCGCCCTGCCAAGGCAGCCCGTGCCGACCATGACTCCGCTGCCAGCGCGTGACTCGGGCAGAGAACGCAGGCATGTCCGGGTCTGATGCGTATCCAGTTGCCGACGAATGCGCCGCACAGGTCGCCTGATGGGGTGTGCTAGAGGAATTCAATGTGTTATGGTTCCACTCGGTTCTGGCCCCGACAACAACGGGCCTCATGATGCCGCAAATCTAAACGCCGCACTCTCGATGACCAGACCCGAAAAGCCCCAAGCCGCTCATCTGCGCCACATCGCCTGGCGTTCTGCCATCACCGGCGCTTTCGCCATCACCGCCTCCCTCGCGGTCATGTCGGCCTTCGGTATCGCTCCCCAAAGCAGTTTTGATGTCGACCAGCTGAGCGTGGTCGAACCTGCAGTCGAGCTCCCGGTCGCCGCCCTGCCCCACACCAGCGACGATGTGTTTTTGTTCTCTGAGACGGTGCGACGTGGCGACACTCTCGGCAACGTATTGCTGCGCGCAGGGGTTGATGGTGACGCCGTCAGTCGGGTGCTCGGCGACGCCGAGGCGCGCAAGCGTCTAAGCCAATTGCGCCCGGGCCAAGCACTCGAGGTTGGCGTTGACCACGATGGCGGACTGCGCCACATCCGTTTCCGCTCCTCGTCGGAGCAGCAGGTGCGCGTCGAAGCCAACGACGACGGTCTCCAGACGCGCCTAGAGGACCTGCCGATCAAGGTATCGACGCGCTTTGCGAGTGGCGAGATTCGCTCATCGCTGTTTGGCGCTACCGATGATGCCGGAATCCCAGACAGCGTCGCCGTGCAGATCGCCGAGATCTTCTCTGGCGTCGTCGATTTTCACCGAGGCCTGCGCCGCGGCGACCGCTTCTGGGTCGTGTACGAGCAGCGCAGCAGTGCTGGAGAACCGTTGCAAGCGGGCCGCGTATTGGCAGCCGAGTTCCGCAACGGCGGCACGACCCACGTCGCTTACTGGTTTGCCACCGCTGGCGAGCGCGGAGGCTACTACACCGCCGACGGCAAAAGCCTACGTCGCCAGTTCCTGCTTTCACCGCTGGAGTTTTCGCGCGTAAGTTCGGGCTTTACCAACGCCCGCTACCATCCAGTACTGAAGGAGTGGCGCGCACATCGCGGTATCGACTATGCGGCGCCGATCGGAACCCGCGTACGAGCGACCGCCGAGGGCGTGGTGGACTTTGCCGGCACGCAGGGCGGCTACGGCAATATTGTGATTGTGCGCCACCATGGCGGTTACAGCACGGCCTATGCGCACCTTTCCCGTTTCGCACCGGGGCTGCGCAAAGGCAGCCGCATCGGGCAAGGCGATACTTTGGGCTTCGTCGGCATGACTGGCCTCGCCAGCGGTCCGCACCTGCACTACGAATTCCGCGTCAACGGGCAACAAGTCGATCCCCAACGCGCCAAGCTGCCCGACGCACCGCCACTGGCCGGCGAGACCCGCCGGGCCTTCGAGCGTCAACGTGAAGCGGCAGCCCGACAGATCGAGCTTGCCCGGCAGACAGTCGTTGCCCGTTTTGAGTGACGTCTACGCCTGACGGCCGCTGGTTCGCCGGGCTGATGTCCGGCACCAGCCTCGACGGCACCGACGCAGTTCTGCTGCGCCTGACGGGCGATCGCCCGAGCCAACTGCGGCATCTTTACCACCCATTTTCGAGCGACCTGCGCCAGCGGCTGCTCGCCTTGCAGAACGACAGCTACGGGGATCTTGGTTTGGCGGCTGTCGCGGCGCGCGATCTTGCCGACCATTACGCCGATACCCTGAACACCCTGCTGGCACATTGTTCGATACCGGCGATCGCGGTCTGTGCGGTGGGTGCTCACGGCCAGACCGTGCGACACCGCCCCGAGCTCGGTTACACCGTTCAGTTGCTCGATGGCGCTCGGCTGGCGCAGCGCTGCGGCGTACTCACCGTCTGCGATTTTCGTAGCGGCGACATCGCGGCGGGTGGTCAGGGTGCGCCCTTGGTTCCGGCCTTCCATGCTGCCATGTTCAGCCCCGAGGACAATGGCGACAACGCTGCCCTGTGCGTGGTCAATATCGGTGGCATGGCCAACCTGACCGTGCTTCGCCGGGACACACCCACACCCGTCATCGGCTTTGATGTCGGACCGGGCAACGTCCTGCTCGATGCTTGGGTGCAGCGTCACCGTGGCGAACCCTACGATCGTGAGGGGGCGTGGGCAGCGGGCGGCACCGTCGACGAGGCCCTTCTACGACATTTGCTGGGGCACCCGTTCTTCCAGCTGGCGCCCCCAAAAAGCTGCGGTCGCGAGCAGTTCGATGTGCATTGGCTCGATCGGGTCGATGGTCTGGACGCACTTGCGCCCCAGGATGTCCAGGCAACCCTGGCGCAGCTCACAGCGCAAAGCATCGCCGACGCCGTGCGCCAGCAAGGACGGACCGCGACGCTGTTGTTGTGTGGTGGCGGCGCCCACAACGCCGACCTCGCCAAGCGTTTGCGCAACTGCCTTCCCGGCATCACGGTCGAGACCACTGCCAGCCGCGGCATCGACCCACAGCAGGTGGAAGCCGCAGCCTTCGCTTGGCTGGCCATGCGTCGTATCGAAGGTCTGCCCGGCAACCTCCCTGCCGTCACCGGGGCGCGAAGCGCACGCGTCCTCGGCGCGATCTACGCTGTCTGAGGACCTCTCGCCACGGCCATCACCGTCTGGCACGGCCAGTGGCCGCCCACCGCCCGCCAAACGCAACGGCGCCCCGCAGGGCGCCGCGTGGGTCGTGGCCGGTCCAGCGCTTACGGCGAGAACGATGAGCCGCAACCGCAGGTTGTGGTGGCGTTGGGATTCTTGATAACGAACTGAGCGCCCTCGATGCCTTCGGTGTAGTCGATCTCGGCACCGACCAGATACTGGAAGCTCATTGGATCAACGAGCAGAGTCACACCGTCCTTCTCGATGACGGTGTCGTCGTCGGCCGTTGCTTCTTCGAACTGAAAGCCATATTGAAAGCCAGAACAGCCCCCACCGCTAACAAATACTCGAAGGCGGATGTCGGGGTTGCCTTCTTCGGCAATCAGATCGCGAACCTTGGCGGCCGCGCTGTCAGTCAGCAGAACCGCGGCAGGAATGTCGGTGGCTGCGTTCATGTCGGTTTCTCCATAGAACACTGCGGTTTGGGCAGTGCATTAGTCACAGTGGTTCGATTATGGGTGCGGCGCGGGCCACCTTCAACCCTTAGGGCAGTAGGCCCAAACCGCCCAGGCCGGTGGTTTCGGAAAGACCGAACATCAAGTTCATGTTGTGCAGGGCCTGGCCGGCTGCGCCCTTGACCAGGTTGTCGATGACCGACAGAACCACCACCGTGTCGCCACCCTGCGGTCGGTGCACAGCGATACGACAAGCGTTGGCACCCCGCACCGAGCGCGTGTCGGGGTGCGAGCCAGCCGGTAACACATCGACGAACGGCTCATCGGCATAGGTTTGGGCGAAAAGATCCTGCAGATCGATCGCCGGGTCGGTCAAACGCGCATAGAGCGTCGCATGAATACCGCGAATCATCGGCGTGAGGTGCGGGACAAAGGTCAGGCCGATCGCGGCACCGCTGACCGCGGCGAGCCCCTGGCGTATCTCCGGCAGATGCCGGTGACCGGGGACACCGTATGCTTTGAAGTTGTCGGCGGTTTCTGCGAACAAGATACCCAGCTCGGCCTTGCGACCAGCGCCACTCACGCCTGACTTGCAGTCGGCGATCAGGCTATCGGCAGCTACCACACCGGCACGCAACAGCGGCAAAAAACCCAGTTGGACAGCAGTGGGATAACAACCGGGATTGGCGACCAAGCGCGCTTCGCGCACCGCATCGCGGGCAACCTCGGGCAAGCCGTAGACGGCCTGGGCCACCCACTGCGGGCTGGTGTGGGTCATGCCGTACCAGTGCTCCCACTGGGCGATGTCCTTGATACGGAAATCGGCCGACAGGTCGACCACCCGAACGCCAGCATCCAGCAAAGCCGGTGCCTCTTGCATGGCGATACCGTTGGGCGTGGCAAAGAACACCACATCGCAGCCGGCCAGGGCCTGGGGGTCTGGCTCACTGAAGGCGATATCGATAGAACCGCGGAGGCTGGGGAACATGGCCGCGACCGGTGTTCCGGCATCCTTGCGCGAGGTGATGACACCAAGCTCGACCTTAGGGTGCTGCGCCAACAAGCGCAACAGTTCGACGCCGGTGTAGCCGGTGCCTCCAACGATGCCGGCGCGGATCTTTGCCATACCCTACCCCCAAAAAAACAGAACCGCCCGAAGGCGGTCCGTCGATCAGCGCTTCGAGAACTGCTTGCGCCGACGTGCCTTGTGCAAACCGACCTTCTTCCGCTCGACCTCTCGCGCATCGCGGGTCATCAGGCCGTGACGGCGCAGGGCGCCCTTGAAGTCGGCGTTGTATTCGACCAACGCGCGTGCCAGGCCATGACGCACAGCACCCGCTTGGCCGGTCTCACCGCCACCGTCGACGTTGACCGTGACGTCCAGACTACCCACGCTCTCGGTCACTTCCAGCGGCTGACGAGCGACCATGCGTCCGGTCTCACGAGCGAAATAGTCGTCGATCGACTTCCCGTTGATGACGAATTTGCCGCTGCCTGACTGCAAGAAAACGCGGGCGACCGAGCTCTTGCGACGACCGGTGCCGTAATAGTATTTGCCGATCACTGTCAGCTCCTCAGATATCCAGCGCTTGCGGCTGCTGCGCCGCATGCGGATGTGCGTTGCCAGCGTACACCTTCAGCTTTTTCAGCATGGCGTAACCCAGCGGGCCCTTGGGCAGCATGCCCTTGACCGCCTTCTCCAGCGCACGGCCGGGAAAACGCTCCTGCATCTTGCCAAAGGTGGTCTCGTAGATCCCGCCTGGGTAGCCGCTGTGACGAAAATACTTCTTGTCTTGGGCCTTGTTGCCGGTGACGCGGATCTTATCGACGTTGACGACGACGATGAAATCGCCGGTGTCGACGTGCGGGGTGTAGATGGTCTTGTGCTTGCCACGCAGACGATGAGCGATGGCAGAGGCCAGTCGGCCAAGCACCTTGTCGGTGCCGTCGACGACGAACCAGTCGCGCTGTACCTCGTGCGGCTTGGCGGAGAATGTCTTCATGTGTCGGGCTCGGAGCGGCCACTAGGCCGGTGAACGAAAGCCCGCGATTGTAGTGTGCTCGCTAGGTCCGCGTCAACGCGGATCGGTGCGGCGAACACCGCGTGCTAGCATCGAGAGTGATCCGCCAAGCCGGCTTGTCGAACGCTGGTCGGTGCACTCGAACATCCGGAGGAAAGTCTTGGAAGCGCGCGTCAAACTGGTAGAGAACGTCTGTTTTATGGGCGAGACCGGCAGCGGACACGCCATCGTCATGGATGGCGCCCCCGAGGCCGGAGGCCGCAACCTCGGCCCGCGGCCGATGGAGCTTTTGCTGGTAGGTGCCGGCGGCTGCACCAGCTTCGATATCGTCACCATCCTGCGCAACAGCAAGCAGGACGTCGCCGGCTGCGAATGCCAGCTGCGCGCAGAACGCTCGCCCACCGACCCAAAGGTGTTTACCAGCATCCACCTGCATTTCGTCGTTAGCGGGCGGGGCCTGCTGGCCAACCGCGTCGAGCACGCGATCCGCCTGTCGGCCGAAAAATACTGTTCGGCGACCATCATGCTGGCGAAAACGGCAACGGTGACGCACAGCCACGAGATCATCGATCTGGACTCAGTGGCCTGAACAGACCCACCGACCTGCCCAAGGACAAGGCCGCCAGAGCGCCGTCTGCCCGACCAGACCCCGGGGAGCTAGACCCAGTAAGCAGTGCGCGTCATGACCCGCGAAACAGCGCGCATCGCCTCTTGTAACGGCACGGGCAGCTCAGCACCTCCATGCTGCAGAGCGGCTTGCCGATGGCGGTCTTCGTCGGCCTGCATCTGCCGCAGGATCGCCGCGGACCGGGCATCCTGTGCTGGCAAACGGGTCAGATGCTCGTCGAGATGGTCGTACACCTGACGCTCGGTCTCGGCCAAGAATCCGAGATTGAAGCGGTCGCCGACCGCTCCGGCCAGCATGCCCATGGCCAGCGAACCGCCGTACCACAAGGGGTTGAGCAGGCTGGTGCGGCCGCCCAGCTCATCAAGGCGACTTTTTGTCCATGCCAGGTGCTCGGTCTCTTCACGTGCGGCCTCGGCCATCGCCTCGCGCACCGAAGGGTCTCGGGCAGTCAGCGCCTGCCCCTGATACAGCGCCTGGGCGCACACCTCACCAACGTGATTGATGCGCATCAGCCTACCGACCTCGCGCTTCTGCGTGGCGTCGAGTTCGGCCTCTGGCAGGTCGGCGCCAGGCACCGGCCGAGCACTGTGGGCCGGAGCGGCCAAGGTGCGCAGGGCATTGTCGAGGGCACTAATAAGAGCATCTAGACTCATGGTCTCAGGTTAGCAGGCGAGACTGCGATCGCAGTCACCTGTGTTGTCAGCGTTGGCATCGTGGACACCAGAAAGTCGAGCGCTGACCCATGCGCGCCATGCGTATTTCACCGCCGCAGGCCAAGCAGGGCTGGCCATCGCGGCCATAGACACGGTGCTCGAGCTGAAAGCACCCGAGTTCACCGTTGGCCTGTACGTAGTCGCGCAGCGAACTGCCGCCAGCTGCAAGCGCCTCCTGCAGGGTCTCGCGGATGGCGGCGACCAGGCGCTCACAAGCCGGCCGGCTCAGGCGTTGCGCTGGCGTACCGGGCCGGATGCCGGCGCGGAACAGCGCCTCGCTGGCGTAGATATTGCCGACCCCGACCACCGTATGCGCATCCATGATCACCGTCTTGATCGGCGCAGTGCGGCCACGCGTGGCGCACCATAGTGCGGCACCGGTCCAGGCCGCATCGAGGGGCTCGGGACCCAGATCGCGTAGCAGGGGATGCTGCTCGGGCAGACCGGGCACCAACAACAGCGCACCGAATCGCCGTGGGTCGTGCAAACGCAGAGCACGGCCGTCACCCAGCAAGATATCGACGTGGTCGTGCTTGCGTGGCGAGGTATCGGTGTCGACCACCGACAGGCTGCCAGACATGCCCAGGTGCAACAGCAGATGCGTGTCGGCAAGGTCAATCAGGATGTATTTGCCGCGACGACTCACGCCGGCGACACGGCGGCCGCGCAACTGCGCGTCGAGGTCGGGCGGAACCGGCCAGCGCAGGCGCGACTCACGCACCCGAGCTCCCGCGAGGATGCGACCCAGCAGGTGCGGCCCGATGCCACGGCAAGCAGTCTCGACTTCGGGAAGTTCAGGCATGCCGGCATTCTGCCGCAGCTGCGGCTGGCGGTGACAGCGTCACGCACGATCCAACGCCGCAAGATCGAGAGTCGCCGGGGCGATGGCGGTGTCAATGATCACACCCACGTGCCTACCCGGGGCTGTCGGTGCGAGAGTCGCAATCGGCGACCTGGCGGGCTGGTAACGTAGAATGCAGGCCCTGCCCGCTCACGCCGAACCGACTGCGCTGACCCCGATGTCCGACACCGCCCTCACCGCCCTCTCCCCCCTTGACGGCCGCTACGCCAGCAAGGTCACCCCGCTACGGAAGCACTTCAGCGAGTTGGGCCTGATCCATGCCAGGACCCGTGTCGAGATCGAGTGGCTCAAGGCGCTAGCGGCCGAACCCGGTGTGCCCGAACTGCCAGCTTTTTCGGCAGCAACACTGGCCGAGCTCGACGTCGCTGCAGCCGATTTCAGCGAGACCGACGGCGCTACAGTGAAGACGATCGAGGCGACCACCAACCACGACGTGAAGGCGGTCGAGTACTGGCTACAGAGGCGCTTCGCCGGCAACGCCGAAGTCAGCGCCGCCGCCAACTTCCTGCATTTCGCCTGCACGTCCGAGGACATCAACAATCTCTCGTATGCGCTGATGCTGCGCGCCGGACGCGACGAGGTGCTGCTGCCACAATTCGACCGTGTCATCGCCACGCTGCGCGAGATGGCGCACCGCCTCGCCGACCTGCCGATGCTGTGCCGCACGCACGGGCAGTCGGCGACGCCGAGCACCCTGGGCAAGGAGCTGGCCAACGTCGTCTATCGGCTGCAAAGGGCGCGGGCAGCGATCGCCGAGGTCGCCATCTTGGGCAAGATGAATGGCGCGGTAGGCAACTACAACGCCCACCTCGCAGCCTACCCCCAAATGGATTGGGAGGCTTTTGCGCAGCGGTTCGTCGAATCGTTGGGCTTGCAGTTCAACCCATACACCATCCAGATCGAGCCGCACGACTGGACCGCCGCGCTGTGCGACGCCATTGGCCGGGCCAACACCATCCTCGTCGACCTCGACCGCGATCTATGGGGGTATATCTCGCTGGGTTACTTCAAGCAGCGTGTGGTGCAGGGCGAGGTCGGTTCTTCGACCATGCCGCACAAGGTCAACCCGATTGATTTTGAGAACTCCGAGGGCAACCTCGGCTTGGCGAACGCCATGCTGCGGCATTTCTCGGAAAAGTTGCCGATCTCCAGATGGCAACGCGACCTGACCGACTCGACCGTGCTGCGCAACATCGGCGTGGCCTTCGGTCACACCTTGCTGGGATTGGAGTCGCTCCTGAAGGGCTTGGGCAAGCTCGAGGCCAATCCGGCACGACTCCAAGAGGACCTGGATGCCAACTGGGAGGTGCTGGCCGAGCCGATCCAGACGGTGATGCGGCGCTACGGTGTGCCCAACCCTTATGAGGCGCTGAAGGCGCTGACGCGCGGCAAGGCCGGACTATCGCAGAAGGACCTGGCGGTGTTCATCGACGGCCTGACGATTCCGGACAGTGCCAAGCAAGCCTTGCGGGCGCTGACCCCGGCAAGCTACATCGGCAAAGCCGCCGAACTGGCACGGCGCGTCTAGCGACGACGCAGATAACCGCGCGCCGCGGTCCAGACCAAAGGGCTCACCGACGCCACGATGATGGCAATAACGACCAGCCCGAGGTTTTCTTTGACCAGTGGCACGTTACCGAACCAAAAGCCGGCCGGAACCAGTATCCCCACCCACAACAAGGCCCCTAGCAGGCTGTAAGCTAGAAATGGCTTGTAAGTCATGCGCCCGAGCCCGGCAACGAAGGGCACAAAGGTCCGCATCAGAGGCACAAAACGGGCAATGATGATGGTCTTGCCGCCATGCCGCTCGTAGAAGCGGTGAGTGGCGTCGAGGTTGGCCGGCGTCAGCCAGCGCGAGTTCGGCCGATTGAACACCGCCGGCCCAACCCTCCGGGCGATCCAGTAGTTGGTGTTGTCGCCGCACAGTGCGGCAGTGATCAGCGTCGCCATCAGCCACCACAGCGGCATGCCGACCAGAGCAGCCACTGCACCCGCAATGAACAGCAGGCTGTCACCCGGCAAAAACGGGGCGACGACAAGGCCAGTCTCGGCCCAGACGATCAGGAACAGGATCAGCAGCAGACCAGCACCATAAGCCTGCGCCCAGTCGAGCAAATGGGCGTCGAGATGAACGACGAAACCGATGAGCGATGCAAACGTTTCAGTCATCGACGCAGAGGCCCCGACGCCAGCGCTCAGGGCAGCGCGTCGACCTGTTCCTTGGGCACCTTGACCAGGTCGGCGGCGGTCACGCCCATCCACATCACGAGGCCCGAAGCCACGAAAGCCGACGAGTAGATGCCGAACAGGATGCCGATGGTAAGAGCCAGCGCAAAGTAATGCAGCGCCTCGCCACCAAAGATCAGCATTGCCAGCACGGCGAGCTGGGTCGAGCCGTGGGTGATGATGGTGCGGCTCATGACGCGGGTGAGCGCGTTGTTGATGATGTCCGGCACGCTGCGGCCACGCATCTTGCGAAAGTTCTCGCGGATCCGGTCGAACACCACCACCGACTCGTTGACTGAATAGCCCAACACCGCCAGTACAGCTGCCAGCACGGTGAGCGAGAACTCCCACTGAAAGAACGCGAAGAAGCCCAAGATGATCACGACGTCGTGGAGGTTGGCGACCAGTGCAGCGACGCCAAACTTCCACTCGAAGCGCATCCACAGATAAATGACGATGCCGATACACACAAACAGCAATGCCATGGCGCCATCGTGGGCGAGTTCGCTACCGATCTGTGGTCCAACAAACTCGACGCGGCGCAGCTCGATATCGGGCTGGGTGGCGCGCAGCTCGGCCAGCACCTGCTCCGAGACCTGGGCGCTGGTCATCCCCTCCTTGGCGGGCAGGCGGATCAGCACCTCGCGCGAGCTGCCAAAGTTCTGCACCGATGCGTCGCTGTAGCCCAGCCCCGCGACGGTCTTGCGGATCTGCGTGAGATCGGCAGCAGCCGGCGTCGAGACCTCCATCACTGTACCGCCGGTGAACTCCACCGAAAAATGCAGCCCGCGCGTCGCCAAAAAGAACACTGCGGCGACGAAAGTCAGGATCGAGATGATGTTCAGCACCAACGTGTAGCGCATGAACGGGATGTCCTTGCGGACGCGGAAGAATTCCATGCCGGATTACCCCTGCTTGGCAGTGGGCTCGCGGGCCCACTCGGTATTGCCGATCGATAGACGGCTGACGCGCTTCTGCCGACCGTAGATCAGGTTGACCAACGCGCGCGACACCAAGATCGCGCTGAACATCGAGGTCAGGATGCCGAGCGCGTGCACGACCGCGAACCCGCGCACCGGACCCGAACCAAAGGCCAGCAGCGCCAGCGCGGCGATCAGCGAGGTCACGTTCGAATCGAGAATGGTGTCGAAGGCGCGGTCGTAGCCGGCGGTGATCGCTGCCTGCGGCGAGTTGCCGTTGCGCAGCTCTTCGCGGATGCGCTCGTTGATCAGCACGTTGGCGTCGATCGCCATGCCGAGAGTCAAGGCAATGGCGGCAATGCCCGGCAGTGTCAGTGTGGCCTGCAGCAGCGACAGCAAGGCGATCAGCAGAAACAGGTTGGCGGCCAGCGCCACCGAAGAAATGACACCGAACAGCATGTAGTAGAGCGCCATGAAGACGACGATGGCGACAAAGCCCCACAGCGTCGAATTGAAGCCGCGGGCGATATTGTCGGCGCCCAACGACGGGCCGACGGTGCGCTCCTCGACGATCTCCATCGGCGCGGCGAGCGAACCGGCACGCAGCAGCAGCGAGATGTCGCGTGCTTCTTCGGTGTTCATGGCGCCGCTGATCTGCACCCGCCCACCGCCGATCTCGGCGCGGATGACCGGCGCCGTCACCACCTCGTACTTGCCCTTCTCCACCAGCAAGATCGCCATGCGCTTGCCGACGTTCTCGCGGGTGACCTGCTTGAAGATGCGCGCGCCCTTGCTGTCGAGATTGATGTGGACGGCCGGCAGCCCGTTGTTGTCAAAGCCGGGCTGCGCGTCGGAGATGTTCTCGCCGGTGAGCAGCACCTGCTTCTTGACCAAGTAGGGAACGCCGGTGCGCTCAAACACGAGGTCGGTGCCGAACGGCACCTGCCCGGCCTGCGCAGCCGCCAGCGAACTGGCATCGTTGCGCTCCTCGTCGAGCATGCGCAGCTCAAGTGTCGCAGTGCGGCCCAGAATGTCCTTGGCCTTCGCGGTGTCCTGCACCCCAGGCAGCTGCACAACGACACGGTTGGCGCCCTGCTGCTGAACGATCGGTTCAGCCACGCCGAGTTCGTTGACGCGGTTGCGCAGGGTCGTGATGTTCTGCTGCAGCGACTGCTCTTCGATGCGCTTGAGCTCGGCGGGCAACAAGGTCACCAGCAGCTGCGGCTCGTCGCCGTCGACCACCCGCAGGTTCACTCCGCGCTGATCGCGTTCGATGCGCTCGCGCGCTGCGTCGAGCGCGGCGCGGTCGCGGAAGCGCAGCGAAAGTTCATCGCCGCGACGGCTGATACCGGCGGTGGCGATGCGCGCATCGCGCAGCAGACTGCGGATCTCGTTCTGGGTGCGCTCGACCGCCTTGTCGATGGCGGTCTTCATGTCGACCTCGAGCAAGAAGTGCACGCCGCCGCGCAGGTCGAGGCCCAAATACATGGGCAACGCGCGTACCGACGCCATCCATTCGGGCGAGGCCGACTGCAGCGCCAGCGCCACCACGTAGGACTCCCCCAGCTCCTGCTGCAACACGTCGCGAGCACGGATCTGCTCGTCGGTGCTGGCCAGCCGCACACGCACGCTACGCTCGTCGCTCGCGGTGGCCACCCTCGCCACACCGGCCTGCTCGAGAGCGCTGTCGATGCGGGTCATCAGCTCTGTGTCGGCCTTCAAGCCGGCGCGGTTGGGCAGCACCTGCACCGCCGGCACCTCGCCGAACAGATTGGGGATGGCGTAGATCACGCCCAGCGCCAAAACCACGGCGATGACAGCATTCTTCCAGAGCGGGTAGCGGTTCATGTGACGACTCGTTGCTGGGCGGGCAGCGGACTGCCCGCGAAGGACGCGGGACTTAGACCGACTTGAGGGTGCCCTTGGGCAGGACGGCCTGGATGGTGACGCGCTGCACCTTGACTTCGATGCCCTTGGCGATCTCAACGTCGATGTATGAATCGCCGACCTTGGTCACGCGTCCGGCGATGCCACCACCAGTGACCACTTCGTCGCCCACGGCAAGCGCTTCGACCATCTGCCGATGCTCCTTGGCGCGCTTCATTTGCGGCCGGATCAGCATGAAATAAAACAGCACAAAGATGATGACCAACGGCAGCAGGCCGGCCCAGTCGAAGGCAGGTGCTGCCGCGTTGGCAAACGCAGGACCGGCGGCAACAGCAGCGGCGGTGGCAAGAGCAGTTCGGATGGCGTTCATGGGACGTGGGATTCGCGGTTGAAAAGGGCTAAACGCACGCACTTTCGAGGGTGCGCATTTGCGGTGCGCGATAGTAGCACGGGGCATCGGGCCGGCCGACTCGGCTCATCGCCGTGGCGTCGGAACGCTGGCAAGCGCGCCACACTGCCGCCCGCATCTAAGCAGTACCCGCGTCTGAGGCACTGCCAGCGGCGTAGCGTTCCCGACGATCGCGAGCCCAGGTCGCAAAGCTGCGATCAACGATCGCCTGGCGCATGTCGGCCATGAGCTGCTGGTAGTGGCGCAGGTTGTGGAGGGTGTTGAGGCGCGCACCAAGTGCCTCGCCGGTGCGATGCAAATGATGCAAGTAGGCGCGGCTGTAGTTGCGGCAGGTGTAGCAGTCGCATTCAGCATCGACTGGGCGTGGGTCGGAGCGGTGCACGGCGTTCTTGATGCGCAGCTCGCCCAGCGTCGTATAGAGGATCCCATGGCGCGCGTTGCGGGTCGGCAACACGCAGTCGAACATATCGATGCCCCGCTCCACTGCGTCCATCAGGTCGAGTGGCGTGCCAACGCCCATCACGTAGCGCGGCCGGTCGACTGGCAGGCGCGGCGCGGAGTGGTCGAGGACGCGCAGCATGTCGGCCTTGGGCTCGCCCACCGAAAGACCCCCCAGCGCATAGCCCTCGAAGCCGATGTCGGTGAGGCCGGCAAGAGATTCGTCGCGCAGGTCCTCGTACATGCCGCCCTGGACGATGCCGAACAGGGCGTTGCCGCAACCGGTGGTGTCGAAGGCATCGCGGCTGCGGCGTGCCCAGCGCAAGGAGAGGCGCATCGAGTCGGCGGCCTCGGAGTGAGTGGCAGGATACGGCGTGCACTCGTCGAAGATCATGGCGATGTCGCTGTTGAGCGCGGCCTGGATCTGCATCGAGACCTCTGGCGTGAGCATGAGCCGGTCGCCATTGAGCGGGCTGGCGAAGCGGACACCCTCCTCGCTGATCTTGCGCAGCGCACCCAGCGACCACACCTGGAAGCCACCGGAGTCGGTGAGGATCGGCCCGTTCCAGTTCATGAACCCGTGCAGGCCGCCAAAACTGTTCAGGACCTCGGTGCCTGGGCGCAACCAGAGGTGAAAGGTATTGCCAAGCAGGATCTGCGCGCCGCTGGCGGACACCTCATCGGGTGTGAGCCCCTTGACCGCGCCATAGGTGCCGACCGGCATGAACGCCGGCGTGTCCATCTGGCCGTGCTTGAGCGTGATGCGGCCGCGGCGAGCCTCGCCGTCGGTGGCAAGGAGCTCAAACCGCAGTGGCGGGGTCATCGTCCGACCCGGCCGCTAGGCTGTAAGTCGCGCAGACCCGGGTCGATCAGCATGGCATCGCCATAACTGAAGAAGCGATAGCCCTGATCGATGGCGTACTGGTAGGCAGCGCGAATGTTCTCGACGCCGCCCAGCGCCGACACCAGCATCAGCAGGGTCGACTTCGGCAGGTGGAAGTTAGTCATCAGTGCATCGATGACACGGAACTGATAACCCGGGCGGACAAACAGCTCGGTCTCGTCGCTGCCGGCGCGCCATTCGCCGTCCTGCGCCGCCGACTCCAGCGCCCGCAAGGCGGTGGTCCCGACCGCCACGACCCGGCCGCCGCGAGCACGGGCGGCGGCCACAGCCTCGACGGTGTCCTGTGGTACCAGCCACCACTCGCGATGCATGGTGTGTTCGTCAAGATTCTCGGTGCGCACCGGCTGAAAGGTACCTGCCCCTACATGCAGGGTCACCCAGGCCAATTGCACACCGTGGTTGCGCAATGCCTCGAGCAAGGGCTCGTCAAAGTGCAGACCGGCGGTGGGGGCCGCCACCGAGCCGGGCGCTTTGGCATAGACGGTCTGATAGCGCGAATCATCAACCACATCGGCTGGGCGGTCGATGTAGGGCGGTAGCGGCAAGTGGCCGTAGCGCTCGATCAGCTCGAGTGCGCTCGAGCCAGCTCCACCGACCCTATCGTTACCATCGGCCAGGCCTTCCAGCAGCAAATGGAAGAACTCGCCGACGCGCCCTAGCACCGTCGCCCGGACGTCGCCTTCCAGCAAAAGCGCGCTGCCGGTTGGCGGGGTCTTGCTGGCGCGCAGCATAGCTAGCACCTCGTGTGGACCGATGACGCGTTCGACCAGCACTTCGACGCGTCCCCCAGTGGATTTCGCACCAAAGAGGCGGGCGCGGATCACCCGGCTGTCGTTGAACACCAACAGGTCGCCCGGACGCAGCCACTGCGGCAGATCGCGCACCGTCGAATCGAAGCGCTCTGCGCCGCGCATCACCAGCAAGCGACTCGCAGCGCGGTCGTCCAGGGGAGCTTGGGCGATGCGGTCAGCGGGCAGCGTGTAATCGAAGTCGGACAGCGAAAGCGGCATCGGGCTTGCTGCGGCGTTTGCGGATGCCGGATAATGCCGGATTCCCCAGCCGAGATGGCGGAATCGGTAGACGCAGCGGACTCAAAATCCGCCGGTGGTAACACTGTGAGGGTTCGAGTCCCTCTCTCGGCACCAAAACACGCAACCGAGCCAGCGCATGGCCTTTCCCAGGAACTCAGCCCTGTCATCTGCGTATGGTTTCGCCGTCTTGCGGCCGGTGTTACGGTCACGACCCGACAACCACTCAGGATCTCCGAGGAACTCAAACATGCTCAAGACGATTGTCACCCTCGCCCTCTTGGCTCCCTTGGCCGCTCACGCCTGTCCGAAATCCCTTGTCGGCAACTACGTCGTCTACGGCACCAAGTCGAGTCCGTCTTGGAACG
>Ga0169931_10006039_pt1 | contig 18342 bp, 11 predicted proteins | sample Kivu_15m_20L_FD_129675 | JGI IMG/M metagenome (GOLD analysis project Ga0169931, IMG submission 129675) | Freshwater microbial communities from Lake Kivu, Western Province, Rwanda to study Microbial Dark Matter (Phase II) - Kivu_15m_20L... | ecosystem: Environmental > Aquatic > Freshwater > Lake... | reverse complement strand
GGCGGCCGCCTCGGCGGGCGTCAGGGTCTTCGGCCTGGTATCGTCCGTCGGGGCCGATGCGGCCGCGCGGTCCAATGCCTACCTCCGCCTGAAAGGGGAGACCGAAGCGGAGGTGTGCCGTCAAGGGATACCGACGGTGATGCTGGCGAGACCTTCCTTCCTGATGGGAGATCGGACCGAGTTCCGCCCGGCCGAACGGCTGGCGCAGTGGGTGATGGTGCCGGTGCTGGACAGGCTCTTGCCGAAGCGGATGTCGAAATATCATTCGATCCCGGCGCGTCAGGTGGCGAGGGCGCTGTTCTCAGGCGCACTGCACCTTCCGGAAGGCCGCCACGTGCTGGAATACGACCGGCTGATGGAACTCTCGGGTCGGCTCTGACAGGCCGCCCTCATTCCTCCTCTTCATCGGTGTTCGACGAGCCCATGTCGAGCATGGCGCCCATGAGGTCGTTGAAGGCGAAGCGGTCGTCCGACAGCCTGCGGCTGATGAGGGAGTGGGATGCGAGGCCGTGCAGTACGAATTCCATCCACAGCAGGGTCTCCGCCTCGCCGGCCTCCGGGAAGGTCTTGCGGGCGAGGGCGTGCAGTCCGTCGACGCGGTACAGGGCGAGGGCCCTGTCGGCATCGGTCATGCGGAAGGGCATGTCGAGCCGGTTGCCCGCATCGAACCAGCCGATGATGGCTCGATAGGGATTCTCTGCGGCGGCGTTCTCGCGGCCCTTGCGTTTCTTGAACGATTCGGGTCCGGGGAAATGCAGGCTGAAGACGCTGCGCACGGCCTTCTCGAGGAGGTTGAGCGATACCTGCAGCGGCCCTTCCTGTTCGCCCTCGTAGACGAGTTCGATTTTGCCGGTGACGGAGGGGAGGATGCCCGCCAGGTCGCCCACCCATACCTGGGTGTGCGCCTCGCCGTTGAGGATCGCCCGGCGTTCGGCGGCGCTGACGGCGTTCTCGTAGGCCGAGATGGTGAGGCGTGCCGAGACGCCGCTCTTCTGGTCGACATATTCGCTGCCGCGGGCCTCGAAGGATACCTGCTCGATGATGCGGCGGATCAGTCCATGGGCCTGTACGCGCCCCCGCTGGTCGGGATGGAGGTGCGCCTCCTGTTCGGTGATCGCGAGGGCCGTCTCGACGGTTTTGGGGTAGTGGGTGAGGATCTGGCTCTCGATGCGGTCCTTCAGGGGGGTGACGATGGTGCCGCGGTTGGTGTAGTCCTCCGGGTTGGCGGTGAAGACGAAGAGGATGTCGAGGGGCATGCGGAGCCGGAAGCCGCGGATCTGCACGTCGCCCTCCTGGAGGATGTTGAACAGGGCGACCTGGATGCGGGCCTGCAGGTCGGGCAGTTCGTTGATGACGAAGATGCCGCGGTTGCTCCTGGGGATGATGCCGTAGTGGATGACGCGTTCGTCGGCAAAGCTGAGCCGCAGGTTGGCGGCCTTGACGGGGTCGATGTCGCCGATGAGGTCGGCCACGCTGACGTCGGGGGTCGCCAGCTTCTCGCCATAGCGTGCGCTGCGGTGCAGCCAGGCGACGGGGGTGTCGTCGCCCTCCTGTTCGATGCGTTCGCGGGCATAGGCAGAGATGGGGTGCAGCGGGTCGTCGTTGACCTCGCTGCCCTCGACGACGGGGATGTACTCGTCGAGCAGGTCGACCATCTGACGGGCCATGCGTGTCTTGGCCTGGCCGCGCAGTCCCAGGAAGAGGATGTTATGCCGGGATAGCAGGGCGCGCTCCGTGTCGGGGATGACGGACTCCTCGTAGCCGAGGATGCCGGGGAAGCTCGTGCCACCCCCGCCGAGGGTGCGGATGAGGTTGGCGCGCACCTCTTCCTTGACAGAGCGGGGGGTATGGCCGGAACGCTTCAGCGCGCCCAATGTGGTGGGTCTCATGCGGGTGGTTTTGGCGGATGTCCGGAGTTCAGCGGACCCTCCGGCTGCGACCGCTCTCGAAATCGCGGAACAGGAAGCTGCCGAGCCGGTCGAGGGAGGCGAAGAAGGCCTTCCCGGCATTGGTCTCGGTGAACTCCTGCACGAAGCGCTGCAGGTAGGGGTCGCTGGCGATCATGAACGTGGTGATGGGGATCTTCAGCCGCTTGCACTGGGCCGCGAGGTTGAGGCACCTCGTGGTGATCTTCCGGTCGAGGCCGAAGCTGTTCTTGTAGTACCGGCCGCCGACCTTCAGGCAGGTGGGCTTGCCGTCCGTGATCATGAATATCCGGCGGTTCGGGTTCCGCCGCCGCCGGAGGATGTCCATCGCCAACTCGAGGCCCGCCACCGTGTTGGTGTGATAGGGCCCCACTTGGAGATAGGGGATGTCCTTCACCTCGATGGGGGCGGCATCGTCGCCGAAGGTGACGATGTCGAGCGTGTCCTTGGGGTACTTCGTCCGGATCAGTTCGGCCAGGGCCATGGCGACCTTCTTGGCGGGGGTGATGCGGTCTTCGCCGTAGAGGATCATCGAATGGGAGATGTCGATCATCAGCACCGTGGAGGTCTGCGCCTTGTAGTCGGTCTCCCGGACCTCCAGGTCGTCCTCGCCCATCCTGAACGCGTCGATGCCGTGGGATACCTGTGCATTGCGGATGGAGCTGACGAAGTCGATCTGGTCGAGGGCGTCGCCGAAGCGGTAGGGCCGCGTCTCGGGGTTGGTCTCGTCGCCCTGTCCGGGCCTGTTGGTGCGATGGTCGCCCGGTCCTGACTTGCGCAGTTTTCCGAAGACCTCTTCGAGGCTGCGCTGCCGGATGTCCTTCTCCGTGCGGGCCGTGATGGCGAAGCTGCCATCGCGGGGGTTCTCTTTCAGATAGCCTTGCTGTTTGAGGTCTTCGATGAAGTCGCCCATGCCGTAATCCTCGCGGGTGAGCCGGTACTTCCTGTCGAGCTGGTTCATCCAGTCGAGGGCCTCTGTGGCGTCGCCGCTGGTGTACGGCAGGAGCTGGAGGAAGACACCGAGCAGTCGCTCGAAGCCTCCCCGGCTGTCCTCCCCGGGATCATGGCGGCTGAAGCGGTATCCGTGCATAACGACCTCCATGCTGTAAGACAACGGAAGGGCCCGAAGGTTCGGCCCCTTCCGTTGGGGTGACCGAACCTTCGGGGGTGTCAACGGCCGGCGGTATCGGTGCCGTTGGCGGCACCTCCCGCGGGGCCGGCATTGCCGCCGAACTGGCTCCGGATGCCCTTGAGGTATTCCTGCAGGGCGAGGGCCTGGCGGATCTCTATGAACAGGCCGCGCTGCCGGTTGGTGAGGTTGTCGCCCTGTCCGGCCATGACTTCCTGAACGGCGGACATCAGTTGTTCGGCCGACATGTCGCCGAGGTTGGCGTAATAGCCGATCTGCTGGGCGAGGTCGCGTCCGACGGCATCTGCGATCCGGTCGCCCAGCGGCTTGTCGCCGCTGCGGTAGGCTAGGTCGGCCAGCTGGATGCTGATCATGTCGTGCTGGTTCTGGCGGCTGGCGAGGCCGTAGGGCATGTTCTCGGCGAGCATGTTGGCGTCGAGTCGCTGGAGGAGCCTGCGGGCGTCGTCGCGGCGGCCGTTGTTGACGAGGCTGCCGGCCACTTCGACGTAGGACTGCCGGATGCCGAGGAGGTGGCGGCGGTTCTCCTCGTCGTAGTAGACACCCTTGCGGTCGGAGCCGCCGAAGGCGAAGTCCTTCAGCAGCCGCTCGTAGGCCCAACCGTCGTTGACCATGTTCTGGCCGGCGATGGGCACGAGGCGGTAGCTCATGCCGTCGTTGCGCAGGTACTGCGCGAAGCCGAGTTCGCCGAAGGGGGAGGTGAAGTAGATGGGCCGGCTCCACCTGTTGGCGGCGATGATGTTGAGGACGGCCATGTCGTTCTTCAGCAAGATGTTGCGGGGGATCTCGAAGCGCAGTTCGGCGACAACGGCGTCGCCCGGGTTGACGGTGCCGTTGTGCCGGACGAGGGCGGTGTCGACGGCCACGCTGACCTTTTTGACAGGAAGGTAGTTGGTCGTGGTGCCATCCTGCAGGGGCAGCTGCTTGGCGGGATCGTCGCTGCCGATGAAGTCGCCCATGAGGCTGTAGAGGTCGACATAGCGGTTCTGGTCGCTCACGCCCGGGGTCTCATAGTAGCGGACGAAGTCGCGCTTGTTGCCTTCGATCTTGTCGGCCGGCCAGATGACGTCGATGGGGTCGCTCTGGTTGACCTTGTACCGCAGCTGGTTGATGTACCAGTCGATGCCGAGGAGGCTGTAGTTGATCACGCGTACGTCGCGCCGGATGCCTTCGACCTCCTGGGCGTACCAGAGGGGGTAGGTGTCGTTGTCGCCGAAGGAGAAGAGGATGGCGTTGGGCGCGCAGCTCTCTAGGTAGTTCTTGGCGAGGTCCCGTGCCAGCACCTTCTTGCTGCGGTCGTGGTCGTCCCACTCCTGGGAGGCCATGAGTCCGGGGACGGCGACGAGGCAGGCGACGGCTGCGGCCATGTTGGCGGGTTTTTCGCCGAGGAACCGCTGCAGCCATTCCCTGACCTGCATGACGCCCAGGCCGATCCAGATGGCGAAGGCGTAGAAGGAGCCGACGAAGGCGTAGTCGCGCTCACGCGGCTGGTTGCCGGCCTGGTTGAGGTAGAACACGATGGCGAGGCCGGTGAAGAAGAAGAGGAGGAAGCTCACGAAGTTGCCCTGGCGGTCGCGCTTGTACTGGTAGAGGAGTCCGATGATGCCGAGGGCGAGGGGGAGTGCGAAGAGGGTGTTGTGTGCCTTGTTCTGGCGGAGGCTTTCGGGGAGTTTGTCCTGGTTGCCGAGGAGGGCGTCGTCGATGAAGGCGATGCCGGTGATGGTGTTGCCGTCGCGGACGTTGCCGAGGCCCTGGATGTCGTTCTGCTTGCCGATGAAGTTCCATCCGAAGTAGCGGAGGTACATCCATCCGATCTGGTAGCCCAGGGCCCATCGGATGTTGTCGACCTGCGTGGGTTTCTCCTCTTCGCCGAGGTTGAGCCACTGCTTGTAGAAGGTGGCGTGCCCCTGGTCGTTGCTGGCATCCCAGACACGGGGGAGGAGCATCTTGTCCTCGGGTGCGTACACGGGGGTGATGTCGTAGCCGGCGCTGACGTAGCGGTCCTTGCCCTTGACGTATTTCATCTCGCCCTGTTCGTAGTCCGAGGGCTGTGCGGTGAACACCTGTCCGTAGATGAGGGGGAAGTCGCCGTACTGTTCGCGGCCGAGGTAGCCCACCAGGCTCATGGGGTTGTCGACGTTGTACATGTCGACCGCCGGGTCGGCCGCCGACCGGACGAGCGTCGTCAGGTAGGTCGAGTAGCCGATCATCATGAAGGAGAAGCACCAGAGCGCGAGCTTGAGGAAGTAGGGGTTCCGGCGCAGTGCCGCCAGGGCATAGTTGCCCGTGACGACGACGGCTGCCGCCACCAGCAACGTCTTCACGACGGCGGCCCCCGTGGAGCCCGAGGCGACGAACGGGAAGAGGATCGTCAGGGTGATCAGCGCGAGCCATGCCAGGAAGGCCGACTTGGGTACTTCTGTGCCGCCGCCCAGCCGGATGCCATAGCCGATGAGGCCGGCGAGCAGGGCGAAGTACACGGCGAAGCCGGTGAAGAAGGGCAGGCCCAGGGTGTTGACGAAGAAGATGTCGAAGCCGCCGGCCCCTTTGATGGTATATTGGATGACCACCTTCTGCACGATGCCCGTGATGCCGCAGCCGATCACGAAGGCCCAGAAGGTGCCCCAGCCGGTCACGCGGAACCGACGGAAATAATAGACCATCACGATGGCGGGCAGCGTGAGGAGGTTCAGCAGGTGCACGCCGATCGACAGGCCCATCATGAAGAAGATGAGGACGATCCACCGGTCCGCCCCGGGCCTGTCGGCCTGGTGCTCCCACTTGAGCATCATCCAGAAGACGACGGCGGTGAAGAGGGATGACAGGGCATAGACCTCGCCCTCGACGGCGGAATACCAGAAGGAGTCGCTGAAGGTGTAGGCGAGGCCGCCGACGACGGCGGCCGAGAGGATGGCGAAGGTCTCCGACGCGGTCAGGTCCTCCTCCCGCTTTCCGACGATCTTGCGGGCGAAGTGGGTGATGGTCCAGAAGAGGAAGAGGATGGTGAAGCCGCTGGCGAGGGCGCTCATCACGTTGACGGCCTTGGCGGCCGTCGTGGGGTCGTCGCCGAAGGCCACGATGAAGACGCGTCCCATCAGCACGAACAGCGGGGCGCCGGGCGGGTGCGGGATCTGCAACTTGAAGCAGGAGCTCACGAATTCGCCGCAATCCCACAGGGAGCCGCCCGCCTCCGAGGTCATGATGTACACGGCGCAGGCGGTCAGGCCGACGATCCAGCCGGTGATGTTGTTGATGGTGCGGAATGACATGGGTGGGAGATGTGTTTGAACGGCAAAGTAAAGAATTTTGGCCAATGCCCGGGTGGGGCGCCCCCCTCCACCCGGGTTGCGGGCCTCAGGCGAAGTTGATGCGGACCACGCGGTAGAACTGCGTCGTCTGCAGGGCCCTGACCTCGGCCCGGCGGGTGCCGGCGTTCACCTGCTGCAGCCCCAGCAGACCCGCCGCATTGCCCTTGTTCAGGGCGATCTCGAGATAACCCGCCGCGTTGAAACGGGCCAGCTTCTCGCCCTCGGGAACGTCGGCATAGCTCTGGCTGATGCGGTCGATCGACTCGTTCCGCATGACGGTGATGCGGAAGTCCCTCCCCCGTCGCTGCGCCTCGAAGGCCTCCCGCGTGATGTCGAGCACCACGTTCTCGAACGCGTCGATGTGGATGATGTGCCCCTCCATCCAGTCGAAGCCCGACTGCGGCCTGACGGGTGTCTTGACGCGGATCTCCACGCCCGGGTCCCCCACTGCGCCAAGGGCCCGTCCCCCACGCAGGCCCAATATGCCCTGCAGCATGACGTCGACCAGGTGAAGGACCTCCCCCCGCCGGGCGGGGTCGATCGCCAGGGCCGCCACCTCGTCGGGCCCTTCCGGCAGGATCATCCCGAGGAGCCCGTTGTCGGCGATGGCGATATGCGCATCACCCCGCCGCGCCAGCAGCAGGTGGGGGAGCCTCGCATCGAAGAGGTTCACCAGGACCATGTGGAAGGTGCCCGCTGGAAAGTGGGGGAAGGCGTTCCGGCACACATAGGCCGCTTGCGGGTAGTTGAAGGGCGTCACCGAATGGGTGATGTCAACGGGGCGGAAGGACTCGTCGGCACGCAGCACCATGCCCTTGACGGCCCCTGCCAGGAAGTCCTGCGGACCGAAATCGGATGTAAGGGTCAGGATGCTCATAGGTCTTTCCGGGGCTGCTGCCGACGGGCGCCAAATGTAAGCCATCGGCACATACCTGACGCCCGGGGAGATCGCCGGCACCTGCGGCGGGTAGCAGAATTTTTTGTTTCGAAGGCGGCCGCCACCTATCTTTGCCACCCGCAACGGAAACACCCCGGGGTGTTTCGATTCGGTAGCTCAGTTGGTAGAGCAATACACTTTTAATGTATGGGTCCTGGGTTCGAGTCCCAGCCGAATCACCAAAGCCCCCTGACACCCAGGGGGCTTCGCATGTCCCCTCTTGCCTGCCGTCGTCCTCAGTCGCCGCTGTAGAGGTGAGCGAGGAGGAGGAAGAGGTCGGCCGACCCGTCCATCGTGGGTTCGTTGGTGGAATAGTCGGCCCAGTCGTCCCAGTAGGTCACATGTCCCGGCTGCAGGTGCGCGTACTCGTCGGGCTCGCTGAGTCGGATCTGCAGCATGCGGTCGTGGATGGAGGCGGCAAGGGGGCCGTCGACGAGGCTTCCCCTGACCACCTTGCCGAGGAGTCGCCAGAAGGGCATGTGCACGTCCACGGGATGGTCGCCGTCCTCCGGGATGCCGGTAATCATGCTGGTGCCCCAGGGGTTGAGCCCCAGCAGCCAGTTGACATGGTCCTGCAGCAGGTCGCGGTAGCGCCTGTCGCCCGTCATCTGTTCGTATAGCAGGGCCTGGGTGGCGACGGCGGCGGCGAAGTTGTTGGAGCACCAGACGAAGAGGTGTCCCACGCCGTAGTCGTTGCGCAGCGCCTTCTCCCGTATCCGTTCGAGGTTGTGGCGGTAGTAGCCTTCCAGCCGCCGCCTGACGGCCGCGTCGGCCACCTGCCAGAGGGCGTGGTGGCCGATGTTGACGTAGGGGTACATTTCGTAATGGGCCACGCTGTCGCGCTCCATCCAGGAGTCGGTACCGACCATGTCGGCATAGCGGATGGCATCGTCGAGGTATTCCCTCCTTCCGGTGGCCTTGTAGAGTTCTGCCGCGGCCCACTCCATGTCGTCGGCCCAGGTGCGCTCGTTGTAGCGGTAGGGCGCCCCGTAGCTGTTGCCCTGCTGGAAGCCCTCCTTTTCCCGGCCCATGCGGTAGAGGCTGATGGCGTCGTGCAGGCACTGGGCGGCGAAGGGCTCGTCGCCGAGCCGCTTCCAGACACGATGGCCCATGGCCATGGCGGCGGCCGACCGGCCCGCCACGTTGGCGACGCCCGTGGCCTCGCTGAGGTAACGGCCGGTAGCCTGCGGTCGCCCCGTCGCGAAATACGCTGCGCGGTAGCTGTTGGGCCCCCAGCCATAGTCGGAAGGGTCGTTGTCGGGCATCTTGAAGCCGAGATGGTCGCGGTCGTCGGCCACCTGGTGGATGAGCTGGCCGGGCGCGGGATGCAGCCGGTGGATCCAGTCGAGCCCCCACCGGGCCTCGTCGAGGATGTCGGACCGGCCGTTGCCGCCCTGCCGCCCCCAGGCATCCACCCGGTCGCCGAAGGCGGCGCCGTAGGCCTCCCAGGCCATCAGCATGCGCGCCGTGGCATTGCTGCCCGTGATCAGGTATTTCAGCTGGTCGCCGGCATCGTGCCAGCCGCCGCGGGCGTCGACATACGACGAGTCGGGCAGGCTGCCGTAGAAGGACCGCCCGTCGAACGGATGGCAGACACGGTCGATGAACGGGTTGTAGCCGCAGCGCTGCGACTGCATGAATCCCACCACGTCGTCCTGCAGCGCGCCGTAGCGTCCGACTAGGAAAGCCGGCGACCTGAGGCCGGCCACCTCGCCTTCGATGCGGTAGCGCCCCTCGCCCGCCAGCCCGTCCATGTCCAGCTCGTAGACATGCGTGAACGGCGGCCAGGGTGCCCGGCCGGACAGCACGGGCCGCAACGCCCGCCGCCCGCCGCCCCCCTCCGGCACCAGCCAAAGACGCCCGCGCTGCGGACCCTTCGAGAGCAGCAGGGCCCGCTTCGGCCCCTTCAACGGATAGCCGACGAGGTTCACCCGCAATACCGCATCCTGCCCCGCCAGGGCCACCGCCGCCAGCAGCAGCACCCCCAACACGCCTGTCTTCTTCATACGCCTTTCGTTGTGTTTTCGCCGCCGGCCCTCAGATCAGATGCCGGCCCTTGGCCAGCCGGAACAGCTCGCCCTTGCTGTTGATGTTGAGCTTCCGGTAGATGCACTTGATGTTCGCCCGGACGATGTCCACCGTGATGTCGAGCTTGTCGGCGATCATCTTGTACGACAGCCCGTCGAGGATCGCATGCGTCACGTCGCGCTCCCGCTGCGACAGGCTCTCGAAGTCGTGGTGCGACTGCTGGAAGCTGTCGATGATGTTCCGCGCGATCTTGGGCGTCATGTAGGCGCCCCCGCCCGTGACGATGCGCAGCACCTCCTCGAGCCGGACATCGAAACTCTGCTTGTCGACATACCCCAGGGCCCCCCGCTTCAACGCGGCGAAGATCGTCTCCGAATCGTCGCGTATCGTGTTCATCACGACCGCCGCCTCGGGCTGGTCGGCCAGGATGGGCTCGATCGCATCGAGGCCGTTCATCCCCGGCATCACGATGTCCAGCAGCACCACATCGGCCCGCACGCCGCTGCCGAGGAAGTCCAGCGCGTTGCCGAAGACATGCGTACAGCGGAAGCCCCCGATGCGGTTCACACGCTCCCGTATCGCCTCCGCGAGGATCATGTCGTCCTCCAGCACCACCACCTCGTGTCTCTTGTCGTCCATATCTGATCCGGTTATCGTTTTGATCGCAGGGGGAACCGCATGCGCACCACCAGCCCGCTGCCCGACCGGCCCACGGAGAGCCGCAACTCCCCTCCATGCTTCGTCACGCGCTTGCGCAGGTTGCGGACCCCGTTGCCGCGCTCACCCATGCCCTCGGTCGAACGCAGCGTTCCGTTGTCGGCCGCATACAGCGTCAGGAGGCCGCGGCGGGCCAGCAGGACGATGCGCAGCCGGTCACCCCCCGAATGTTTCAGCATGTTGTTGATGATCTCGTAGAGGCAGAGCCGGATGTCCCGGTACACCTCGCCCCGGACAAGGTAGTCGCCGTCCGTCAGATGCCGGACCTCGGCATGTGCGGGCGACGGGCTCATCAGCGTATGCACCATCTCCTTGACCTCGTCCACCAGCGAGTGGAAGGCGAAGGACGGGGTGTTCATCGTGTTGATGTAGGCGCGGAGGCTGAAGAGCGACTCGTTCAGGTAATGCACCAGCCGGGCGTCGCGCACCCCCTCGCCGTCCAGCCGGGCCACGTAGAGGGCCCTCGTGAGGGTCGTCCCCACCTCGTCGTGGAGGTCCATCGAGATGCGCTCCTTGATGGCCTTCTCCTTGCGCCTCGACCGGAGCTGGACGAACACGAACATCGCCAGGAAGAAGATGGCCGTCAGGCTCAGCAGCACCTGGAAGAAACGCGACCGCAAGAAGGGCTCCCGTGCCCGGATGAGCAGCCGCCCGAAGCCGAGCACCCTCCCGTACTCGTCGAAACCCCGCACATCGAGCGTGTGCAGGCCCGGGTCCAGCATCAGCAGGTTGATGTACGAGGGGTCGCCCACCCCGATCCACTGCCCCTTGCCGCCAGGTCGTATTCATAACTGTGCCGACGCGCCTGCAGCGTGTTGGCGGACGAGAGGTAGACCCGGAGGAACTCCGCCCGGATGTCGAAGCCCAGCGCATCGGCGCGCCCGGGGAGCGACTCGAAGGCCGTGTCGGACGTCGAGAAACGATGCACACCCGTCACCATGCCCGCCGACTCGCTGTTCGAGAACCGGATGCGCGCGGGGTCCACCCGGTCATAGCCGTTGAGGCCGCCGAAGATGAGGCTTCCGTTGGCGAGCCGCAGGGCCGACTTGTAGTTGAACTCGATGTTCAGCAGCCCGTTCTCCCGGTTCAGCCGGCAGAAGCCGCCCTGCAACGGGTCGTAGCCCACGATGCCCGAATAGGTGCCCATCCACACCCGGCCCTCGCCGTCCTCCAGCATCGAGACGACCCTGGGGTTGCGGAAAAGCCCCTCGTGGAGGCGGGACCGGAAGCGCATCGAATCCATGTCCACGATGTCAACACCTCGCTCATGGCCCACCCACAGCTCCCGGGTCCCCCGGCGCACCATCAGCTCACCCACCTGCTTCGCCCGCAGGTCCCGGCCCGACCGGGCGAGGAACAGCACCCGGCCGGGTCCCGGCGCCAGGCAGCAGAGGCCGTTCTCCGCCCCCAGCCAGTACCGGCCCGTCACCCCGTCCTTCCGCAGGCAGGTCACCGGACCCAGGCCGGGCGGGATGGCCACCCGCAGGGCCGACCCCGTCGCCGGGTCGTAGCGGATCAGCCCGTCGCGGCCTCCCACCAGCAGGAAGGCACCCGCACTGTCGTAGAGAATGCTGATGTAGAACTCCGCGGAATCGATGGGCGGGACCGCGATGGACCGGTACCGCCAACGCCGGACGTCCAGCTCGATCAGCCCGCCACCCTCCGTGGTGACATACATGGCATCGCCCACCCGCACCGCGTCGTACATGTCGAGGCGGGGCATCGGCTGCGGACGGAACCCCTCCTTCGACCGGAAGGTATAGGGGAGGGGGCTCCCCAGCAGGATCAGCCGGCCGTCGGCATCCTCCAGGATGCGCCGGCGGACACGGATGGTGCCGTTCGTGTCCACCGGCAGTTCCGGCATGCGGGTGATGGGACTCGCCCCCATGCGGACGTGCATCAACCCCTGGTTGGTGCCGATCAGGAGGTGGCTGCTGTCCTCTGTCCAAAGCTTCTTCAGCTCCAGGTTGTCGGGCCCCGTCAGGGGTATCTCCCGCAGCCGCCCATCGCGGTGTTCGAAGAGACGCTTGTTGCTCAGGATCAGATAGGCGAGGCCGTCGCCGATGGCCGCGAACTGGGTGATGTTGGCGCCTTTGAGGAACGGCAGCGGATCGGTGGTCAGGCGGCGGTAGCCCGTGTCGAAGACCCTGAGTACGCCGTTCGACAGGTGGAAGAGCCGATCCGGGGTGGCATTGAAACCGTCCATGAAGCCATCCGGCTTGAGCCCGTAGTCCTGCAGCGGCAGCAGGCTCGACGGGTCGATCCGGTAGAGTCCCCGCGCAGGCATGCTGGCGAAGAGCCGGCCCCGGTGGAGGGCCAGCAGGTTCAACGGGCGCGCGTCGTAGCGGACCCTCCGCCAGACCCCCTGCCGCCGCCGCATCAGCCCGCCGCTGCGGAGGCTGGCCACGGCGTCGCCATCGGGCAGCACCAGGATGTCGTCCACGGTCTCCCGCAGCATGAGCCGGAAGCGGAGGCTGGCGAGGTCGAGCACCATGCAGCCCGAATCCCGGTACACCAGGTAGAGGCTGTCGCCCTGGAGCCGCATCCGGGACACCTCCTGCTGCCGGTAGGCGGGGTCGTCGGGCGGCACCTCGATGAAGTTGCGGCCGTCGAAGCGGATGAGTCCCCGTTCGGTCCCCAGCCAGAAGATGCCCCTCGCATCTCGGTGGATGTCCTGTATCGAAGCGCGCGGCAGACCGTTGGTCTCGTTGTAGAGGGTGGCGTCCGCCTGGCCGGCGGCGTGACCGGCGAGCAGGAACAAGGGGCAGGACAGCCATATCCGGAGAAAGGGTGGCAGGGGATGGGCTTGTGGGGGCGTTAAAAATATCCCTTTTCCCGATACGAACGCAGGCGGCCGGGGCCTGCACCGACGGCCGTCAGCCCCCCCGGGAGATCGTGACACCCCAGGTGCGGGGCGCCCCCAGGTGCACGACGCCGAAGTCGTAGGCGTAGGCGATATGGGTATCTCCCGTCAGGTTCCGGGCCCAGAGGTGCAGCCCCCAGCGCCGTCCGGCGATGCCGGCCCGGGCGTTGACGAGGCCATAGGCCGGCTGGCCGATGTTGTTCGAGAGGTCGAAATACTGCCGGCCGGTGGACGTGCCCTCCACCCGCGCTTCGACGTTCCAACGTTGCCGCTTCCCCAGCGGCCTGACATACTCCGCCACCACGAGGGCGGTATGCGACGGGGTGAATACCTGGCGGTTGCCCGAGAGGTCCTGTTCACGGCCGTTGACGGGCACCGCCAGGCGCGTGTACCGCGCCTCCGTGAGGCCCACCCTGGCCGTCAGCGAGAACCCGCCGGGCAGCCGGGCCTCGGCCTCCCCCTCGGCCCCGTAGCTGCGCATCCGGCCCGCGTTGCGCGTCACCGTGACGGCGTCGGGCAGCAGCAGCGTAGGCACCTGAACGTCGCGCACGACGGTATGGAAGGCGGCAAAGCGGTACGAGAGGCGCCCCTCGCCGGCACCGCCCTTGAGCCCTATCTCGAAATTGTCGCTGTACTCCGGGTCGTACGATACCAGTGGCGGCTGCCCCAGGTCCGACCCCAGCGTGGTGAGGCCGCCGGCCCGGAAGCCGCGACTGTAGCCGGCATATCCGAATTGTCCCGCGGGCAGCGCCCACTGCAGGCCCAGCTTCGGGGACAAGGCCCCGTAGATGCCGGTGCCCGATGTGTCAGGCCGCGTGACGAAGCGGACCGAAGCCCCCTTCTCGTACTCGCCACGCACGTCCAGCCGACGCCGCTCCCGGTCGACACGAAGCCCCGCCACCAGCGACAGCCGGTCCGTCAGTAGGTAGGTGCCCTGCCCGAAGAGGGCCGCACCGCTACCCCTGCCCAGGTTCTGGCTGACGAGCGAGAACTCCTTGTCGGGAATGCCAAAGAGGCCGGCGTCCCTGCCGAAGACGGTCGCCTGCCGTACCGGGTTGTCCTGTGCGAAGAGGAACAGCCCCGACACCCACTGCAGCCTGCCGCCGGCCGAAGGGGCCGAAGAAAGGCGCAGCTCCTGGGTCCACACACCGACGCGGTTGAAACGGTCGCCGTAGTCGTTGAAGATGCTGACGATGTCGGCCCGCGAGAAGTCGCCGTCCAGCGGTCCGTCGTAAATGCGGTGGTTCGACTGCCAGGCCGTCTGCAGGTCGAGCCGCACCCTGGCCCCGGCGCGCGCGACCGAGAAGGAGGCGTTCGAGCCGCGGTCGAGCATCGTGGCGGTCGCGTTCTGGTCGAGCTCGTAGGGGCGGTCGGCGGCGTCGTCGACGGGGCTGAGGGGGAAGGCGCCTTCGTTCTCGGTGCGGTGCCCCTTCAGGTTCAACCGGGCCGACCATGCCCCGCCCGAGGCATAGCGCAGGTCCATGTTGAGCGTCCGCTGTGCCATGCCGTCGAAATCCTCCCCGGTGAAGCGGTTGCGATGGTAGCCCAGGCGGCTCTGCTGCTGCAGCGCCAGGCCGAACCAGAGGCGGTCCTTGACGACGGGTGTCCGCAGCGTGGCGGTGGTCCGTTGCAGGCCGAAGTTGCCGTGGCTGGTCTCGAGGCCGACGCGCGTCCGGTTGCCGGGACGGCGAGTGGTCACCTGGATGACGCCACCCATGGCATTGCGACCGAAGAGCGTGCCCTGCGGACCCCGTAGCACCTCGATGCGCTCCACGTCGATCAGTTGCGGGATGTACGTGTCGAGGTTGAACTGGCTCACGCCGTCGATATACGTCACCACGGCGGGATCGTAGGATGTAGTGCCGATGCCGCGGATGGTCGTCACGTTCCTTCCGTCGCCGGGGTCGGCGCTGTAGAGGCCGGGCACCAACGCGGAGATCTCCTTCAGGTCCCAGAGCCGGAACCCCCGGATGTCGCGCGTGCCGAAGGTGGTGATGGATGCGGGGGTGACGGCCTCGCGTGTCTCCCGCCTGTCGGCACTGACGCTGACCTCGCCCAGCGTCTGCCAGGGGCGTTTCAACAGGATGTCGAGCCTCGTCGTACCGCCGGCCGTCACCCTCAGGTCCACCAACACCGTGGCGTATCCGTCAGCCGCCACCTCCAGGACATGCGCCCCGGCGGGGATCCCGTCAAGCACATGGTCGCCGTCCGACCGGCCAGACGACTCGATGCCCGTGTTCAGCAGCCGGAGGGTGGCCCCGGGGACCGCCCCCGACGTGTCGGCCACCTTTGCCGCTATCCTTCCCGTACCCGCCTGCGGACGGGCGGTGAGACTCCAGGCGCCACATAGCGCCGCGATCCAGATCGACTTCATCATCTGCCTTGCCATACCGTTATCGTGCCGTTGACCGTGAAGCCTTCAATGCGTCAGCATCTCGTCCACCGACCGGGTGGACACCTCGTGGAGGAAGCCGGCGATGGCGTCGACGGCCTGGTCCAGGTAGGTCCTGCCCTTCTCGACGGTGGCCTTGTAGGGGTTTCCCGCGCCGGTATCCTTCGTGATGCGGGTCCACGGGCGCTGGGCCCAGGCCCATCCCTTGCGGAACCCCTCGGCACCGAAACGCAGGGTGGCGCCGTCGCCCGCCTCGGCAAGGGGCCGCACGAGCTGCGGGGCGATATGCAGCATGACGCTCGTCTCGAGTTCGTCGGCATGGTCGCCGGGCTCCTCGAAGACCGACTTACGGTCGCCCGCCTGGAACCAGTTGAGGGAGCAGACGAAGAGCTCGGGCCAGAGCCCCGCCAGCTCGCGGATGAGCGGCTGGAAGTTGTTGGCGCCATGGCCGTTGAAGATGACGAGGCGGGTGACGCCGTGACGCACCAGCACGTCGCAGACGTCTTTCAGGATGGCCAGCTGCGTGCTCGGCATGAGGTTCATGCAGAAGTCGACGTCCAGCTGGCCCGTGTTGACACCGTAGGGGATGCCGGGGAGCACCAGCAGCCGGGCTCCCATGTCCCAGGCCTTCGCCGCCGCCCGCTCGGCCACGTGCTCGGCCTGGTAGTTGTCCGTCCCATAGGGCAGGTGATGGTTGTGGGCCTCGGTGGCCCCCCAGGGGAGCACGGCGGTCGTGAAGCGGGTCTCGCGCACCGCCTTCCAGTTGGTCTCGGCGAGCAGGTAGGGACGTGGGGCGTACGGCATCCGTAGGGCGTTTCGGCGAAGATACGGAAGTGGCGGACGGCGCGGTCAGCGATGGTGTGCCCCATGCCGACGGGCGGCCCGCTTCCGCGCGTCGATGCTCACGTTCAGCTCGAAGCCGATCAGCAGGACCATCGAGTTCGCATACACCAGCAGCATCAGCACCAGGATGCTCCCGATGGGGCCATAGATGCGGTTGTACGACGAAAGGTCGTTCACCCATACGGAGAAGACCATCGAGAAGCCGATGATCAGCGCCGAGGCCAGCAGCACCCCCGGCGAGAAGAACCGCCATTCGCGGCCCACCGAAGGGGCATGCCGGTAGATGAGCCCGATGGACAGGCAGACGAGGCCGAAGGTGAAGAGGAGGCGCAGCGCCTGCGCCAGCCACTGCAGCGAGGCTTCGCGCATCCCCAGCCAGCCGGTGAGCGCATCCATCAGCTGACCTTGCGTCACCATCACGAAGGTGGTGGCCAGGATGAGGATGATGATGTACACCGTCAGCTTCACCGCCACCCAGCGCAGTTGCAGGAAGCCGCGCCGGTCGCGCTCGATGTGCAGCATCGACTTGTTGAAGGTGCGCATGACCGTCGACATGGCACTCGACGCGAAGTAGAGCGCCAGGACGATGCTGAACGACAGGAGGCTGCCACCGGCCGAGAAGAAGTCGTCCATCACCGACTTGATCAGCCGGTACGTCGCCCGGTCGGGCGTGATCTGCCGCACCAGTACCAATGCCTGGCCGTACAGACGCCGTGAGCCGGGCAGGTGGGAGAGCAGCTTGAGTGCCACGATGAAGAAGGGCGGCACGGCCATGAGGAAGTCGAAGGATATCGCGGCGGCACGCTCGTTGAGGCCGACCTGCCGCATCTGGCGGACGAAGAAGGCCACGACGTCGTACAGCGGGACCCCTTCGAAGCCGGGCAGCACGAGCCGGCGGGAACGACTCACGGCCCCCCTCACGGGGCGGGAACGCAGGATCGCGGCGGCCAGTCTCATCATGCCGCAGGCAATCTACGCTATTTCGCGTAGAGGCTGTCGAGGAAGGCCTGGTAGCGGCGGGCGTTGCGGAAATGCTGCGCCTCGGTCGACGCAAAGGCGTGCCGGCCCGAGAGGTCGGGGTACGCGCAGAAGAAGAGGTGGTCGGTGGGTGCCGCCCGCAGTACCGCCTCCAGGGTGGCGATGGAAGGCGTGCAGATGGGGCCCGGCGGCAGCCCGGGACGGCGGTAGGTGTTGTACGGGGAATCCCCCGCCCGGTCGATATGTCCGAACCGGATGCGCTTCAACCCGAAATCGCGCAGGGCGAACTTGACGGTGGGGTCTGCCGACAGCGTCATGCCCCTCCGCATGCGGTTCAGGTACACGCTGGCGATGAGGGGCTTGTCGGCATCGAGGTTCGTCTCCTCCTCGATGATGGAGGCCATCACGTAGGCCTGCTCCGGGGTGAGGCCCAGCCGCTCCGCCGCCTGGAGCCGCTCCTCCGTCCAGAAGCGTCGGCTCTCCTGTTGCAGCCGGCGGAGGATGCCGCCCACCGAACTGCCCCAGTACAGCTCGTAGGTGTTGGGTATCACGATCGTCATCACCCGGTGCGTGTCCAGCCCGAGTCCGGCGAGGGAGTCGGGCGACCGGAGAAAACGCATCATCTCCGCCGAGTCGCAGCCGAAGACCCTTCCCACATGTGCCGAAAGGTCTTCCGCCGTACGATACTTGGTGATGGTGTACCGAACGGTCTCCTGCCGGCCCCGTGCCAGGAGGCGCAACACCGCGTACTGGCTCATGCCCGCCCGTACCCGATAGGTGCCCGGCCTCACACGTCCGCCGGCCAGTCCCATCCGCAGCCCCCATTGCAGCAACGACGTCCTGGCCAGCACCCCCTGCTGCCGCAAGGCCGACGCCACGCCGGCCGGCGAGACGCTGTCGGCCGTCAGGCGCAGTCGTCGGTGCCCTTCGTCGAACGCCGTGGCGGGCCGGAAGCATGGTACGGCCAGCAGCACGACAGCCGACAACAGGGCGAGGACCAACCCCCACGCCATCCGGTGTTTCAGCCCTTTGGACATCTAATGTCGCATGTACAGGTACGCCCCCAGCCCTTTGGGGGCAGGCAGATATCGCAAAAGATACGTATTTCGCTGTCGATGTTGACAGCGGTTGTTCCGGATGCGGGAAGGGGTGAGGCGGGCGGACGGGATGCCCCGTCCATCACAGGCATCACTTGGCCGGGGAT
>Ga0169931_10006038_pt1 | contig 18344 bp, 14 predicted proteins | sample Kivu_15m_20L_FD_129675 | JGI IMG/M metagenome (GOLD analysis project Ga0169931, IMG submission 129675) | Freshwater microbial communities from Lake Kivu, Western Province, Rwanda to study Microbial Dark Matter (Phase II) - Kivu_15m_20L... | ecosystem: Environmental > Aquatic > Freshwater > Lake... | reverse complement strand
CTGCCGTGATCCACCTCCAGCATGGCTGCCGCCGCGTCCACGGGCCGTCGGCTGGTGATCCGGAGCCTTGCCACCGACGCGATGCTTGCCAGGGCCTCGCCACGGAAGCCGAAGCTGGCGATGGTGAGCAGGTCGTCCAGATCGGCGATCTTGCTGGTGGCGTGGGCGGCCACCGCCAGCGGCAGCTCCTCGGCCGCGATGCCCCCTCCGTCGTCGCTCACCTCGATGCGATCGCAGCCACCGCCCTGGATGCGGACCTGGACCCGACGAGCGCCGGCGTCGATCGCGTTCTCCACCAGTTCCTTCACCACGCTGGCCGGACGCTCCACCACCTCTCCGGCGGCGATCTGGTTCACAAGGTGCTGCGGCAGCGGACGGATGGGCACGCGGCCAGTCTACGGAGAGGGATTCACCATTCCTTCACGGATGGAAGTTGGTCGCGCAAGCCTTGCCGGACCGATCTCCTGATATGGTCTCGACCGGGATGTCCACGTTGGTGATCGGCGACCTGCACGGATGCGGTCAGGAGTTGGGCCAACTGCTCGACCTGGCCCGCCGTGAACGCGCCGATGCCCGCGTGATCCTGGTGGGTGACCTGTTCACCAAGGGTCCGGAGCCCCACGAGGTGGTCCGGGCCCTCCTGGAGCATCGTGCCGGTGGCCGTCGACTGGACCTGGTCTGTGGCAACCACGACCTTCGGATGCTCGAGGCGCTTCGACTCCGGGACGCTGGAGCCTCCCTGGACGGTCTTCCAGCCGCCGAGTCCTCCGCCATCCGGCTCCTGGATCGCGCGGGCATGCTTGGCCAGGCCCGCCAGTTTCTGGCCGAGGCCGCCAACTGCGTCACCCTGCAGGGACTCGGCTGGACCGTGCTGCACGGCGGCATTCACCCCGAACTCGGGCTGGCCGGCACATCCGACCACGACAGGATCCACCTGAAGGCGGCGTTCGGCGAACGCCACTGGTGGGAGCGCTACGACGGCCGTGACGGACTGCTCATCGTGGGCCACAAGCCGCTGCGGGAACCCCTGCTGATCCGCCGCAACGGGCGGCCCGTGGTGGTGAACGTGGACACCGGCTGCGTCTACGGAGGCACCCTGACCGGCTACTGCGTGGAGGAGGACCGTTTCCTGCAGGTGCCCTCGCGTCAGCAGCCTCGCGAGGGATTCAGGCCGGCGGTCGCCAGCGCGCCGCCATGGGCATCGGGCGGCCCCGTCCGAACGTTCGCGCGGAGACCTTGAGGACCACGGGCGCCTGGTCGCGCTTGAACTGGGCCCGGTCGATCGCGGCGCACCAGCGCTCCACCATCGCCTGATCCAGTCCGGTCGAGCGCGCGATGGTGGCGGCGTCCTGCTCGTGCTCCACCAGGCCCTGCACGATCCGGTCCAGGTCGGCGTACGGGGGCAGCGAGTCCTGATCCGTCTGGTCCGCACGCAACTCGGCGCTTGGCGGCTTGTCGATGCTCGCCTGCGGGATGGGCGGCCGCGCCAGGCCGAAGTCGCCGTGGCGATCGTTCAGGTGACGCGCCAACGCGTACACCTGCGTCTTGAGCACGTCGCCAATGGGGGCCAGGGCGCCGATCATGTCGCCGTACAGCGTGGCGTAGCCGGTGGCCAGTTCGCTCTTGTTGCCGGTGGCCAGCGCCAGCGAGCCTTGGGCGTTGCTCACGGCCATGACCGTGAGTCCCCGCAGGCGGCTCTGCAGGTTCTCCTCGGCCAGGCCACCAAAGGCTCCCAGACCCGCCGCAAGATGGGCCTGCATGAAGGCGTGCGTCTCCGAGATCGGCAGGGACATCAGCTGCCCCAATCCCAGATTGGCCGCCAGGGCCTCGGCGTCCCGCACACTGCCCTGGCTCGAGTGCCGCGAGGGCATCAGAATCCCGCTGACCGAAGCGGGGCCGACCGCCAGGGCCGCCAGGGTGGCCACCAGCGCGCTGTCGATGCCTCCGGAGAGCCCCAGCACCACGCTTGCGTGGGCGGTCTTGCGCACGTAACCGCGGATCCCGCAGACCAGGGCATCGATCACGTCATGCTCCGGTGCGCGATCGGCGGGCTCCTGCGTCCGACAGTCGCCCCGAAGCGACACCACGCGCGACTGCGATTCGAAGGGCGGAAGCGTCTCCGTCACGCGACCCGCGGCGTCGATGACGACGCTTCCGCCCTCGAAGATCAGGTCGTCGTTGGCACCCACCTGATTGCAGGCCACGATCGGCACGCCAAGTCTGGCCGCCACCTGCCGCAGGCGCTCCCGCTGTCGCCGCCGCTTGCCAGGCACGAACGGGCTGGCGCTGGCCACCAGCAACGCCGTGGCGCCGGACGCGGCACACGCCGCCGCTGGATCCAGGGCGTACGTCCGGTGCGCATCCACGTCGGTTCCGCCCCAAAGGTCCTCGCAGATCAGCAGGCCCAGCCGCTCGCCCTGGTGCTCCACCACGGTCGCGCGCTCGCCCGGCGAGAACCAGCGATCCTCGTCGAAGACGTCGTAGGTGGGCAGCAATCGCTTGTCGTGGAATCCCTCCACCTGCCCATGTCGGCAGATGGCCAGACTGTTCGCCAGGCTGCGTCCTCCCCGGCTCACGCGGCGCGGCAGTCCCAGCAGCATGAGCAGGCCCGGATGGCGGCGGGCCAGTTGGGCGGCCGCGCGCTCGCACGCCTCGGCCACGCCCTGGCGCCGCAGCAGGTCGCGCGGCGGGTAGCCAAGCAGCGCCATCTCGGGCGTGAGCAGCACGTGGGCACCATCCGCCACAGCCTGCGCCGCGGCGGCGTCGATGCGTTCCATGTTGCCGTGGACGTCGCCGACCAGCGCGTCCAGTTGTGCGACCGTGATGCGCATGCCCGCGGCATGCTACGGACACCGGCTCACACGGCCATGGCGCTCCGCGGCGCCAGCATCTGCAGCACGGTCCGCAGCGTGAAGGGCTTGCGAAGGATCGTCGGGGCGCCGGCCTGACGCAGCGTGGACTCGTCCTGCGGCGTGAAGGCATGGCCCGTGACCACCAGCCGCGTGCCCGGTGCCGTGGCCCGGATCCATGCGGTCAGGCCGGTGACCTCCGCCATGCCGATGGCGGCGTCCACCACCACCCACGCCGGGGCGGCTCGTGCCAGTGCCACGCCGGCCTCGAACGCGGTGCGCGCCGAATCCACGGCATGCCCGGTCTCGCTGCGGATGGCTCCGGCCAGAAGTTCGGCGGTGGCCGTGTCGGCGTCCACCACCAGCACTCGCGTGCCCGCGCTTGGCGCGGTCTCCGCCAGGGCGTTCAGTCCATGCGACGCGATGAACGTGTCCAGTGCCTCCCGGCGCACGCGTCGGTCGCGGCTTCCGGGGATGCGGTACCCCTCCAGACGGCCAGAGTCGATCCACTTGCTCACGGTGCGGGCGGCCACCTTCAGGATGGACGCGACCTCTCCGGTGGTGAGCACGGGCTTGCTGGGCATGGCGTTCATGGCAGGGGTTTCGTCGGCCCATCCGGGATCCGACTGAAGGGCCATTCCCGGATTTTTCGCCCGGACGCCCCTGGGGGTCTGGCGGCCTACTTCACGCGAATGCCGCGGGCCATCAGGGCGGCCTGCAGGGTCTTCAGGTGCATGGCATCACGCACCTCCACGCGCACCTGCACCTGCACGCGGCTCACGTCGGCCTCGCCAAAGGTCCGCTCATGCTCGATCTGCTGCACGCTGGCCCCGGTGGAAGCGATGGTGGCGGCCAAGTCGGCCAGCCCCCCCGGGCGGTCCGAGATGACCGCCGTGAACTGGGCCAGGCGTCCATCCACCGCCACGCCGTGCTCGATCACGCGCGTGAGCACCATGGGGTCGATGTTGCCGCCGCAGAGCAGCAGCACCACCTGCTTGCCCTTCAGGAATGCCAGCTTGCCCGCCAGGAACCCCGCCAACGGCACGGCGCCCGCCCCCTCCACCACACCCTTCTCCAGTTCCACCAGACGAAGGATCGCCAGCGAGATGTCCTCCTCGGACACGCTGACCACGCGGTCCACGCGGTCACGGGCCACCGCAAAGGCCCGCTCACCCACCCTTGGCACGGCCAGGCCGTCAGCCAGCGTGGGGCCGTCGAAGGCATCCACCGGATGGCCCGCCGCAAGGGCTCGGGTGAGGCTTGGGCAACGCTCGGGCTCCACGCCGACCACCTGGACCCCGGGCCGAGCCGCCTTCACGGCCAGCGCCACGCCGGCGATCAGTCCGCCGCCGCCCACGGGCGTCACGATGGCCTCCACGCCGGGCACCTGGTCCAGGATCTCCAGCGCCACCGTGCCCGCGCCGGCGATGATCGCGGCGTCGTTGAAGCCATGCACGTAGGCCAGACGCTCGGCCGATGCCAGTTCATCCGCCTTCACCTTGGCGTCGGCGATGTGATCGCCGTGCAGAAGCACCCTGGCGCCGTAGTGGGCGCAGCGCACCTGCTTGACCAGCGGCGCCGAACCGGGCATGACCACCGTGACCGGAATGCCCAGGTCGCGGCCGTGATAGGCCAGCGCCAACGCATGGTTGCCCGCACTCGCCGCCACCACGCCCCGGGCCCTCGCCGCCGGATCCAGCTGCCGCAGCGCGTTGCGGGCTCCTCGCTCCTTGAAGCTGCCCGTGCGCTGCAGGTACTCCGCCTTGGAGAAGATCCGGGCCCCACACAGTTCCGAAAGCGCCGCGCTCTCCTGGCAGGGCGTGCGAACCACGCCACCCTCGATGCGGCGCATGGCCTCGACCACGTCGTCGTAGGTCACGTCGAGGGCCACGGCGGACACGCGCGGAATGGTTCAGGCCTTCGGACCGGCGGCGCGGACCGCCGCCGAGATCTCGAACTTGCGGTCGTTGTCACGGAACTTGGCGGCCAGCTCCTTCGCCTTCGCGTCGTAGGCCGCCTTGTCCTTCCAGGTGTTCCGGGGATCCAGCACCTCCGCCGGCACGCCCGGCACGCTCACCGGCATGTGCAGGCCCAGGATCGGGTGCTCCACGGTCTGCACCGACTTCAGCGAGCCATCGTGGATCGCGTTCACCATGGCGCGGGTGTAGGCCAGCTTGAAGCGGCTTCCCACGCCGTAGGGACCGCCGGTCCATCCGGTGTTCAGCAGCCATACATGACTGCCGTGCTTGCGGATCCGCTCGGCCAGCATCTGCGCGTACACCATGGGCGGCCGGGGCATGAAGGGTGCGCCAAAGCAGACGCTGAAGTTGGGCTGCGGCTCGGTCACGCCCGCTTCGGTACCGGCCAGCTTGCTGGTGTAGCCGTTCAGGAAGTAGTACTGCGCCTGCTCCGGGGTCAACTTGGCCAGCGGCGGCAGCACGCCATAGGCGTCGGCCGAAAGGAACACCACGTTCCGCGGATGCCCAGCCACGCTGGGGATGCGGGCGTTGGCGATGTGCTGAAGCGGATACGTGGCGCGGGTGTTCTCGGTGCGCTTGGTGCTGTCGTAGTCGGGCACCCGGGTGATCGGATCCACCACCGTGTTCTCCAGCACGCTGCCAAAGCGGATCGCGTCCCAGATCTCGGGCTCGGTGGCCCGGCTGAGCTTGATGCACTTGGCGTAGCAGCCGCCCTCCACGTTGAACACGCCCCTGTCGCTCCAGCCATGCTCGTCGTCGCCCACCAGGTCGCGGCCGGCGTCGGCGCTCAGCGTGGTCTTGCCGGTGCCCGAGAGCCCGAAGAAGATGGCCACGTTGGCGGGATCCGTGCGGTCCACGTTGCAGGAGCAGTGCATGGGGAACACGCCCCTCGCGGGAAGGTCGTGGTTCATGGCGAAGAAGATGCTCTTCTTCATCTCGCCCGCGTAGCGGGTGCCGATGATGACCACCTTCTTTCGCTCCAGGCTCTGGATGATGGCCACCGGGCCGTTCACCCCGTGACGCTCCGGCTCCGTCAGTCGCAGGGAGCCGGCGTTCACGATGGTCCAGTCGGGCGTCCAGCCGGCCAGGTCCTTGGCCTCGGCGTTGATGAACAGGGTCCTGGCGAACAGGCTGTGCCAGGCCTCCTCGGTGAACACGCTCACCTTGCAGCGGTAGGCCGGGTCGGCACCGGCGTAGCCGTCAAAGCGGAACAGGTCGCGTCGCTGGCGGAGGTGGTCCATCGCCAGCGCCTCCAGCGCCTCGAAGTTGGCCGGGCTGATCGGCTGGTTGACCTTGCCCCAGTCGATGTTGCCATGGATGCCCGGGGTGTCCTCCAGGAACTTGTCGTTGGGGCTGCGTCCCGTCCGCTCGCCGGTGTCGCAGTTCAGGGCCCCGTTCACCGCCAGCACGCCCTCACCTCGGGCCAAGGCCAGTTCCACCAGACGGGGCACCGGCAGGTTGGCATGGATGGCGGCGGTGCCGAAGTCGAGAGCTCGAAGGGTGGCGGTGGTCATGGGGCCTCCTTGAAATGGAAGGAATCGATGGTACCACCCCACCACCCTCCCGCCCCACCGACCGGACGAGGCTTTGACCTCGGCCCCTCCGACACCGTACAGTTCCCGCTCGCCATCCACGGCGACCGTAGCTCAGTTGGCAGAGCACCGGGTTGTGGTCCCGGTTGTCGCGGGTTCGAGCCCCGTCGGTCGCCCTTCCATGCGTTGCGTGCTGCTGCAGGCGGACCCGGTCTGGCAGGATCTCGCCGCCAGCCGGGAGCGGCTTGCCGCCATGCTGTCACAGGCGGGCCCGTTGCGTGGTGCCCTGGTGATCACGCCGGAGCTCGCCGAGAGCGGCTTCACCATGCATCCGGATCGATGCTGCGACGATGGCAGCGTCTCGTTTGCGGCCAGCCTGTCCCGAGCGCATGGCTGCCACCTTCAGCATGGATTCGTGGAGCGTGCCGGTGACGGCTTCCGCAACGTGGTCGCGCTGTTCCGGCCGGACGGGACCGAACTGGGGCGTTACGCCAAGAACCACCTGTTCTCGCCCGCAGGCGAACCCCGTGCCTACGCGGCGGGCGACGCCGCATCGCTGGTCCGGGTGGACCCGTTCCGCGTGGCGCCGCTCATCTGCTACGACCTGCGATTTCCCGAACTCTGGCGGCTTGCGGTCGTGGCTGGCGCCAGCGTCTTCACGCTGTCCGCGTGCTGGCCGCAGGCACGGCAGGCCCACTGGCGAGCCCTGGTCATCGCACGGGCGATCGAGAACCAGGCCTTTGTGCTGGCCTGCAACCGGGTGGGCCACGAACCCAACGCGACCTACGCGGGTGGAAGTCTGGTGGTGGCGCCGGACGGCGAGGTGCTGGCCGAGGCCGAGAACCTTGCCACGCCCCTGTTCGCGGAACTGGACCCGGAGCGGCTGCGTGGCTGGCGCGAGCGATTCCCGGCCCTTCGGGACCTGCGCCGCGAACGGCTTGGGTCCGTTTCAACGCAGATGTTCGGAGAAACGGCCGAATCCCGTTGACGGCCACGCATGCGGGTTTAGACTGACCGCCGTCTCGTCCAAGATCGATCCGTGCGGAGCGTCCTCACCCCAACCCGAAACGTGGTGGCCCATCAGCCGGTTCCCCTGGAACCCGAGGTGGAGGATCTGGTGCGCCGCGCCTGCTTCGCGGCGGCGGCGCCGGCGCTGATGGAATTCGGCGTTCGCCCGGACGAGATCGTCGACCATCTCACGGCGGCCGGGCTCTCCGTGGCCAATCGCCCCGATCGCGTGCTCGCCAATCTTGATGGGGTGGCTCATGCCGTGGCCTGCGTGCGTGGCGACGCTCGTGCCTGGGCCGATCTGGCCAACCGTCACGGATGGTGTCTGGAACGGGCGGCCATGGATCGTCACGGCACCGAGGGCGGACTTGCGGCGAGGCGCTTCTGGATGGAGATCCACTGCGGCACGCTGCGTGGACCGGCGGACCGTCTCCGCCAGGACGGCTGGCCCCTTCCTCGTCTGCAGTGGTACGCGGGACTTCGACCGCTCCGTCACTGGCTGGCCGACCGCCTGTTCGGCGGCGTCGAGGCGAGTCAGGAGTCGCTGCAGCGACGGCTTGACAGCCCGCATGCCCCGCATAGCCTTCACAATCCGGCGATGCACATCGCCACGGCAACTTAGCTCAGTTGGTAGAGCACCGCATTGAAAATGCGGGTGTCCCCGGTTCAAGTCCGGGAGTTGCCACTCTCTGGCCCGGCCCGCGTGGGCCGCTCCACTCAGTCGCCGTTGTCTCCAAGCTGGAAATGCGACAGATCGAACCGTCCGGGGTGCATCCACCGTGGCTCTCCGCCCTCCAGAGCGAATCGATCCCGGAGCGCCCCGAGCAGGTGGGCTTCGTCCACCAGCCGCACTCTTGGCTCCAGCCCGAGCACGTTTCGGATGAATCGCATCGCTCGTGGGGCGTGCCGGACGGTGCTCAACACCTCCAGTTCGTCACCGACGCGACGGACCGGCACCACGGCGAACTGCCAGGCCCTGCGACGATCGATGCGCCTTCCATGCTTCATGCTTGCTCCTCCGGGGAGTCCATCGGCTCCGCGGTGCGGGCACTGAAGTGGAGACGGACGGATTGCGGCGCCGGCGTTCCGGCTGCTCCGTCTCCCGGAACTCCCGCATGAGTCCGGCACCGCTGCAGGCCCTGATCACGGAACTTCGGCGGCTGGCACGAGCCCAGGACCAGTCACCGAACGTGCGCACCATCCACAGGTTGCAGCATCGGCTGGAGCGGGCCAACGCCCAGCGACTGCCCGCGGTGGTGGCCGAGGTGCTGGTGGCCCGCCGCGCCATGCTCTCGGGCTGCCGCGTGGAGTCGGAAACGCCCACGCCCACGGGCCGCACCTGCGACTTCCTGCTGGAGCGGGCCGGCGAAGGGCTCTACGTGCACGTGAAGACGCTACAGGCCAGCGCCTTCGAGCCGCCTCGCATCCCGACGGCCCTTCGGCAGGCTGTGCGGAGCGATCGCCCGGTCCGCGTCTCGGCCCGCTGGTCACCGCATCTCACGTCGGCCGCCCTCCGACGGGCTGGCGAATCGCTGGAAGCGTTCGTGCAGGGCGCCGCGATCGGCGAGTCCATCACGGTGCGGAGCGGCCGGCAGGAGGAGTTGGCGCACTTCCGAGTGGACCGTCCCGCGGAGGCGTTCGAGCTGGTCGCCGAGCGTCCCGATCGCGTGGCGGTGCTGGATCGTCTGGATCGGCTGCTCGACCGCGCCTGCCAGCAGAGCATGCCCGGGCAGCCCAACGCGATCATGGTGGTGGGCCGCAGCGAGGCCGACGTGGACCTGATGGATCAGGCGCTGCTCGGCGCCTTCGTGGCACGCTGGGATCGCCTTCCGCGACGCGGCGAGCGTCAGGCCTTGGGGCGGGACGAGACGGGACTGTGGTCGCGACAGGCCTCGCGGCATGTGGGGGTAGCGTGCTGGACCACCCTGCACGATGGTTCGGCCCGCCCGAGGCTCTCCGCGGGACACCTGTGGCTGCGCGGCAACCCGCCGCCGCGCCCGCAGAGCGCCGCCCTGGCACGGGCCACCCTGCTCCGCGCCCGCGCCAGCTGAGCGTCAGCCCTCGGCCACCATCCGCTCATGGGGCGGAAGTCCCCGGTCCGGCCGCGCGGGCGCCGGATCCCACCGCGCCCGAACAAACTCCGCGGCGGGCATCCCCTCGATGCGGAAGGCCGCCCCACGGGCCAGGAGCTGGTCCACCTGCCGTCGACCGATCTCCACGTGCAGCGTGACCGACCCGTCGGCGTACTCGCGGCCATGGACCGGGCAGCGCTTCTCAAGAAAGTCCACCGTTCGAGCATCCCGCAGCGGGACCTCCACATGCAGGGTCCGCACGGCGCCCTTCATCCGCTCCAGCACCGCGGCGGCCAGCTGCACCAGGCCGGTCCCGGTGCGCGCGCTCACCGCCATGGCGTCGGGGTGCAGGCGATGCCACTCGGCAAGGGGCCGCACGCCATGTGCAGCGCCGCGGGGTCCATCCGCCAGTCGATCCACCTTGTTCAGCACGAGCACCCGTTGCGGCTCCGTGGCGCCGATCTCGTCCAGCGTGGCCTGCACCACCTCCAGATGCTCCGCCGCCAGCGGATCCCCGGCGTCCACCACCAGCAGCAGCATGTGCGCATGCACGGCATCCTCGAGCGTGCTTCGGAAGCTGGCCACCAGGTGGTGCGGCAGCTCGCGGATGAAGCCCACCGTGTCGCTGAGCATGCAGGTGTTGCCTCCACCCAGGTTCCACTGCTCCACGCGTGTGCCCAGCGTGGCGAACAGCTGGTCGTTGGCGAACGCCCCGCCCCGCGTGAGAGCGTTGAACAGGCTGCTCTTGCCGGCGTTGGTGTAGCCCACCAGCCCCACCGTGAAGTGCTCCGTGCGCCGGGCCTGCACCTCGCGACTCTTGCGGCCCGCGATCTCCTGCAGTTCGCCCCGCAGTCGATCCAGCCGCGCCTTCACCAGCCGGCGGTCGATCTCCAGCTGCTGCTCGCCGGGGCCGCGCGTGCCCACGCCCACGGGCGCTCCGCCGGTCACCTGTCCCAGGTGGGCCCACATGGCCCGGAGGCGTGGTGCCGTGTACTGCAGCTGCGCGATCTCCACCTGCAGCTGGGCCTGGCGGGTGGTGGCCCGGTTGGCGAAGATGTCCAGGATCAGCTCGCTCCGGTCCAGCACCTTGCAGCGGATCGCCTCCTCCAGTCCCTGCACCTGGCTGGGCGAGAGGTCGTTGTCCAGGATCACCACCCGAGCCTGCAGCGAGGAGGCCATGGCCGCCAGTTCCTCCACCTTGCCCTTGCCCAGGTAGGTGGCGCCGCGGGGCTGCTTCAGGTTCTGCGTGAGCTCGCCCACCACATGCACACCGGCGGTGTCGGCCAAGGCCCGCAGTTCCGCCAGCGGGTCGTGTCCCCGCACGCGGTCGGCCGGCAACTGCACATGCACCAGGATGGTGCGCTCGGCCAGGATGCGCGACGCCGCCAGTCCGGTTTCCATGAGGCCTTTCATTCTAGGATGCAGCCTTGCACCAACCGACGCGCATCCTGGCGATCGAGACCAGCTGCGACGAGACCGCCGCCGCGGTGGTGGAATCGCACGGCGCGTCGATGCGCGTGCTGGGCGAGTCGGTGATCACGCAGGACCACGTGCACGCCGAGTTCGGCGGCGTGGTTCCCGAACTGGCGAGCCGCGCCCATCTGGAGAAGCTGGCGCCCGCCATCCGGCAGGCCATGCGTGCCGCGGGCGTGGGGCCCGCCGGACTGGATGCGGTGGCTGCGGGCCATCGCCCGGGACTCATCGGCTCGCTGCTGGTGGGCACGAGCGCGGCCAAGGCGTTCGCATGGTCCATCGGCCGGCCATTCCTGGGCGTGGACCACGTGCAGGCGCATCTGGCGGCGTGCCATCTGGACGGCGTTCCCCCGGCCTATCCGGCCATCGGCCTGGTGGCCAGCGGCGGACACACGCATGTGCTGCTGCTCCGTGATCCGCTGCACGCCACGGTCCTCGCACGCACGCGCGACGACGCCGCCGGCGAGGCCTTCGACAAGGCGGCCACCATCCTCGGCCTGGGCTGGCCCGGCGGACCCGCATTGGAGCGGATGGCTCAATCCGCCACCACGCCCGTCGAATTCGAGGCCGGACGCATCCGCGACAGCGACGACTTCAGCTTCAGCGGCCTCAAGACGGCCATGCTCTACGCCGTGCGCGGCGTGCCCGCCGCGCCCGGACGCCCCGCCAAGGAACCGCCGCCACCGCTCACGCCCGATCGCCTGGCCGATCTGGCCGCGGGATTCCAGCGGGCGGTGGTGCGGGCCCTGGAGCGACGGCTGCGGACCGCGGTGGAACGCCAGGCGCCGCGTTCGCTGCTGGCCGGCGGCGGCGTGGTTCGCAACGCGGCCGTGCGGGCCATGCTGCAGGACCTGGCCAACGCCGCGGGCATCGCGCTCCATCTTGCCCATCCACGACACTGCACCGACAACGCCGCCATGATCGGGGCGCTGGCGGCACTCCGCCTTGGGGCTGGCGAGCGCGATCCACTGTGGACCCCATGTGAACCCCTCTCGGCGCTCGGCACCGCGTGAGCTACCGACCACCCTTCGTCAGCGGCCGTTTCGCCATGGTGCCGGCACCGCACCCGGCCACGCTGGAGGACGCGGAACTGCTCAAGGGCTGCTCCGTGGAGATCGGCCGCGTGAGCGGCCCGGGCGGGCAGAACCGCAATCGCCGCGACACCGCCGTGTGGATCGTGCATCGCGAGACCGGCATCGAGTCCCAGGCGTCGGAGCGGCGCAGTCAGGGCGAGAACAGGTCCATGGCGCTCAAGCGGCTGCGTCGAAGGCTGGCGGTGAACGCGCGCGTGGCGGTGAACCGCGATCGACCGGAGGTCTCGGCCCTGTGGGCCGCGCGTCGGCAGGGCGACAAGCTGAGCGTGAACCCCGAGCACCGGGACTATCCAGCGCTGCTCGCGGAGGCGCTGGATCTGGTCGTGGCCCGGCGGTTCGACCTGGCGGGCGCCGCGGGCAAGCTTGGCGTGACCATGAGCCAGCTCAGCCGACTGATCCGGCACGACAAGGCCGCCTTCGCGGCCATCAACACCGGACGCGCCGACGTGGGCCTTCCACCGCTTCGCTCCTGAGGCGCCGACCGGGCGACGCCGCTACCCTGAACGCATGGTGGCGAACGATCGAACGCGCGAGCTGATCCGGGGCGAACTGGACCGGCTGGTCCGGCTGCGACGCGAGTTCCACCAGCATCCGGAGATCGCCTACGAGGAACGGTGGACAGCCCAGCGCATCCGCACCGAGCTGGAGCGGCTGGGCATCAAGCACGTGGATGACCTTGCGGGCGGCACCGGCACGCTCGCCCACATTCCGGGGCGTTCAGCCCGCGCGGTCGGGCTTCGCGCCGACATCGACGCGTTGCCCATGGACGACGCGGGCACGCATGCGTGGGCAAGCCGCACGCCCGGCCGCGCGCACGCATGCGGCCATGACGGGCACACCACCGTGCTGCTGGGGGCGGCGGCCGTGCTCAAGCGACTCGCCGGCGAGGACACGCTGCCCAATCCCGTCACCATGATCTTCCAGCCGGCCGAGGAGGGCGGAAACGGCGGCGAGCGGATGGTGGCCGAAGGCTGCCTGGACGGCTCGCGGCTGGGAGCGCCGGTGACGGCGCTCTTCGCGCTCCATGGCTGGCCATCCCTTCCCGTGGGCAAGGTGGCATCTCGGCCGGGACCCATGCTGGCCGCCGCGGACGCCTTCAAGATTCGGGTGCACGGCGTGGGCGGCCATGCCGCCTGGCCGCACCTGGCCCGCGATCCGGTGCTGGGAGCCGCGGCCATCGTGCAGGCACTGCAGGCGCTGGTGGCACGGGAGGTGGATCCGCAGCAGGCCGCCGTGGTCACGGTGGGGAGCATCCACGCGGGCGAGGCGTTCAACGTGATCCCTGCGCACGCCCAGATGCTGGGAACCATCCGCACGTTCAGCGAGAGCGTGCGCCAGCACCTTCGCACCAGGCTGCAGGCGTGCGCCGAGCACACCGCCGCGGCGCTTGGACTGCGTGCGGAGCTCGCCTTCCTGCCATCCACGCCTGCCACCGTGAACCATGCCGGGGCCTTCGAGCACTTCGAGCGCGTGGCCCGCTCCTGGCTCGGCGCCGACGCGGTGACCGAATTCGGCCCGCCCGTGATGGGTGCCGAGGATTTCGCGTTCTACGGTGCGCATGTTCCCGCCTGCTTCCTTGCCCTGGGCCTTGACCACCCGCAACGCCCCTGCCCCCCGTTGCACGATCCCGCGTTCGATTTCAACGATGACGCGCTGGAGACCGGGGTGGCGGTGATGGTGGCCTTGGCGCAGTCCAAAGCCGACTCCATCCGATAATCCCGTTCTTCAGGATCGGATTTTGTGAACTCCCGAAGCCGGGCTATGGTCCGCACATGAAGGCCTCGCTCGTCGCCGTCGCTGTGCTATCCCCGCTCGCACTCCTGCTGGCGGCGGACGCCCAGCCCGGCCGGGGCAAGGTCACCGTGGCCAAGCCCGCTGGCGTGGTGGCCGTGGCCCCGGAGCCCGAGCCCGTGATCGATCTGCCGACCCGCGTGCGGGCGATCATCGCCACGGGTGAACCCGCGCCCGAGGGCAGTGCCGCGATCGCGATCGACGAGGCTGCCTGGGCCGTCATGGACCTGCGTGACGCCGCGTGGCTTGACGAGGTGCCGCTCTCCGACGGTTCCACCGTGGATCTTCGCCTGCAGCGCGTCGATCCCTACGCGCCCGGCGCGCGGATCGTGGTCATGGAGGCGGCCGCCGACGGTGGCACCGTGGAGCGCGAGCTGGAGTTGCCCGCGATCTCCGCATGGCGCGGCGCCGTGGCGGGCGCGCCGGACTCGGTGGCCTTCCTGGCTCGCAGCGCCGCAGGGCTCCATGGATACGTGCAGTTCCAAGGCCGCCTTGAGTTCATCAGCTCGGGTGATCCTGCGGGCGGCGACGTGCCCATGGTCTCCAACGCGAACGCGCTGGAGGTGGCTCCCTTCATCTGCAACGGCGCCCTGACACCCCAGGCGGAGGCGATGGACGATCTGGAGTTTGAGATGCCGCCGACCGTGGCCAAGATGGCCGCAGGCACCTGCCGCCAGATCCCGTTGGCCTACGAGACGGATCAGGAACTGCTGGCCAAGTTCGGCGGCAACACCACCACCGCCAGCGCCTACGTGGCCACCATGACCGCGGCCCTGATGGACATCTATCGCCGCGACTTCGAGGGCCGTCCCGCCCTGTCCTACCTGCGGTGGTGGACCACCACCGATCCGTGGACCCAGACCGGGACCTGCGGCGGCTCCGGTGCCAACCAGCTGGGCGAACTGCGCACCTACTGGAACGCCAACATGCGCTCCACGCCCCGCGCGCTCACCGCCATGCTCTCGGGCCGGGGACTCGGAGGGGGCTGCGCCTACCTGAGCAGCACATGCGACAGCGTGTCCAGCGGCTCCGGCTACTCCGTGTCGGCCGACCTGGCCGGATCGTTCCCGTACCCGATCGTGAGCCGCAACAGCCAGAACTGGGATCTTTTCCTGGTGGCCCACGAGATCGGCCACAACCTGAGCGCCCAGCACACGCATGACATCGGGGTGGACGGATGCGGCAACAACGACTGCTCGCTGCGCACCCAGGGCACCATCATGAGCTACTGCCATCTGTGCACGGGCGGGGTGTCCAACATCAACATGAACTTCGCCACGGCCAACATCACCACCATCGTGAGCCATGTGGGCAGCCGCAGCTGCACCGCGCCCGCGGTGGCGTTGCCGGTGGCCTTGGCCGACGCCTTCACGGCCCAGGAGGGCTTCGAGAGCATGCTGGACGTGCTGGCCAACGACCTGGCCAGCAACTGCGAGAGCGTCACCATCACCAATCTGCCGGCCTCCAGCACGCTCGGCGTGCCGCTTGCCGTGGATCCCTCGGGCGGGCCCGGTGGCGGCCCCGCCATCCGTTACCTGCCGCCCGCAGGCGTCTCCGGCGCCGACTCCTTCACGTATCGGCTGCGGGATGCCAGCGCCCAGTCCTCGTCCACGGTGACCGTCAGCATCGACGTACGGCCCTCGCTGCTTGGCTTCTCAGGCCCGGTGGCGGGAGAGACGGCCGGTCTGCGGGCCCGCTATTTCGCGTTGACCAACCCGACCATCCTGCCCGACTTCGACCTGCTCACGCCCTATCAGTTTGGGGGCACCGTGGCCAATCTGGCCTACACCAGCACCACCGGTGCGTGCGTGGGGAGTGGCCGCAACGACAACGTCGGTGCCGTGTTCGAGGGCTGGGTGACCGTGCCGACCTCTGGCTCCTACCTGTGGGCCCTGGTTTCGGATGCGGGCAGCCAGTTGTGGATCAACGGCCGTCTAGTGGTCGATCACGATGGCCTGCACAGCTATTCCGAGAAGGGCGCCACCGTGTTCACCGCGGCCGGACGGCACTTTGTGCAGGTCCGCTACTTCGAGGCCACTGGCAGTTGCGGCCTGATCCTGCGATGGACGCAGCCGGGCGGATCCAAGGTCACGGTGCCTGCCTCTGCCCTTAGCAACGGCGGTGCCATCTACGACGTGGACGGCTCGGGCAGCGTGGATGCGGGCGACATCGCCCTGCTGCTGCTTCAGTACGGGGTGGACTGCTCGGCCGCCGCCCGGCCTTGCTACAGCGATCCAATCGGTCGCCAGCGACTGGGTGACGGTCCCTGCGACTGCCCGGAGGACCTCGACGGTTCCGGCGCCGTGGATGCAGGTGACATCGGCCTGCTGTTGCTGAACTTCTCGTGACGATTGGTCCTTTTCGTCGTGGTTTCTTGCGTTCCCGGTCGCGGAGACCCTCGGATTGAGCCGGGATGGGATCCCATTTCCGGGTGTGAGGGGGCGGGAATTTCCGGACATTTTCAGCATGATGGTGGTGTCCAGCCGTTGGGAAGCCCGTAGAAATCGCATATGGGAATGACCTCCCTCCGATTCGCATCGCTGACCCTGGTGGCTCTGGCCTCGCTGGGCTTCGCCTCGGGCACCCCGCGTGGTGAACAAGCCAGCCCGTTGCGTGACGGCGACGGACTGGATGCTGTGGTGGTTCCGGCGATCGAGCTGTTCACCGAGGTCCCCGGGGTTCGACAGTTTCGCGGCGTTCTGGTGGCGCGACCGGTGCAGGCCGCCAACGGCCCGCGACTGGGGCTGGCGACCGACGCCGCCGAGGCGATGCGAGCCGCGGCGATCGAGGAACTGAACGCCTTCGACGTGCTCAACCACTTCCCGGAGGTCGACGAGTACCTGATCCAGGTGCCCGCTGGCGAGAACGAGAACCTGACCGCGGCGCGACTGATGGCGGGAGGCAACTTCGAGTACGTGGAGCCGGACTGGACGGTGTTTCCCGTGGGTTGCCCCAACGACACCAACTTCAGCCAGCAGTGGCACCATGCGTCCAACATCATGGACTCCTGCGACGCGTGGGAGTTGGAGACGGGCTCTTCCGCCATTGTGGTGGCCATCTGCGACACGGGCATCCGTACGGGTCACCTGGACCTTCTCGACAACCGCCGCAACGGCTACCACGTGCCGAGCATGCGCTGGGAGAGCGAGGGCGGTCCGATCGAGGACATCAACGGTCACGGCACCGCCTGCTCGGGCTGCGCCGCGGCCACTGGCAACAACGCGCGCGGCGTGGCGGGCGTGGGCTGGGGACTTGGCCACCGCACCATGCGGGTGACCGACGCCAGCAGCGGCGACGCAAGCCTTTCCAACCTGACCCTGGCTGCAAGGCGGGCGGCCGAGGCGGGTGACCGGGTGGCCAGCGTCAGCTACAGCGGGGTCACCAGCAGTTCGGTCAACACCACCGGTTCCTATCTGCGGGGCCTGGGTGCGCTGCTGGTGTGGGCCGCGGGCAACGATGCCACCATCTACAACGGCAACCGCGATGACAGCGTGATCGTGGTGGGCGCCACCGACAGTGCGGATCGGCTGGCTTCGTTCTCCAACTACGGATCGCTCATCGATCTGGTGGCCCCCGGCGTGAGCATCCGCACCACCAGCTGGAGCGGCAACAACAGCTACACCTACAGCAGCGGCACCAGTTTCTCATGCCCCATCGTGGCGGGTCTCTGTGGCCTGATCTGGTCACGCAACCCCAACCTGTCACCTGCCCAGGTGGAGCAGGTGCTCCGTGACAGTTGCAAGGACCTGGGAGCGCCCGGCGTCGATGACACGTTCGGATTCGGCCGGGTCGACGCCTATCGGGCCATGCTGCTCACGCCGCCTTCCAACGGCGAGGACACGGTTCCGCCGCCGCCGCCGTCGTCGGTGAGCGCCTCCGCCGGCGAGAACGGCATCTCGATCTCCTGGAACCCGCCGAACGTGAACGACCTGTCGGGATTCCGCGTGTACCGCTCGCAGACCGCGGGACAACGCGGATCGCTGGTCTCCTCGAGCAACCTGCAGGGCAACGCCTTCGCGGACGTCGGGCTGCAGAACGGACAGACCTACTTCTACGTGGTCACGTCCGTGGACACCAGTGGCAACGAGTCCAGCAGTTCCGCCGAGGTCTCGGCCCGCTGGTTCGTGCTGTCGCCGTTCGGGGGCGGAACCGTGGTTGGCGAGACCCCAGGCCTGCACGCCCGCTACTACGAAGCCGCAGGCCTGACCGCAATCCCGGACTTTGACGCCCTCACGCCCACCCTGATCGGCGGCGTGGCGAACCTTGGTTTCACCACCACCACGGGGCCCTGCGTCGGCAGCGGACTCGCCGACAACGTGGCGGCGGTCTTCGAGGGCTGGATCGAGGTGCCGAGCAGCGGCATGTGGCTCTGGTCACTCACCTCGGACGCGGGTTCCCGCCTGTTCATCGACGGCGAGCTGGTGATCGATCACGACGGCCTGCACGCCTACAGCGAGAGGGCCGACACCGTGTTCACCAAGGCCGGCAGGCACGGCATCCGGGTGGAGTACTTCGAGGCCACCGGCTCGTGCGGACTGCTTCTGCG
>Ga0169931_10006037_pt1 | contig 18344 bp, 8 predicted proteins | sample Kivu_15m_20L_FD_129675 | JGI IMG/M metagenome (GOLD analysis project Ga0169931, IMG submission 129675) | Freshwater microbial communities from Lake Kivu, Western Province, Rwanda to study Microbial Dark Matter (Phase II) - Kivu_15m_20L... | ecosystem: Environmental > Aquatic > Freshwater > Lake ... | reverse complement strand
TTTTGCTTTTGGATTCAAAAAGATTAAATAAAATGATGAAAAAAGTCATCTTTATCTTTAAGGAGAATGGCAAACAAACCAAGAAAAATACACCAAATTAGCTGGAAATTGCTTAATTTTTTCTGTACAGGCAATCTGTCTTATTATCGGTTTGGGCATAGGCTGGATAATAATGTAAATTATTAACATCGATTCTATATTTTTTAATTATATTTTGAATGGAATCATCGGATTCGTAGTTGGTTTTCTAGTCATCTTGCCTCCTTACAAAATGTTTACGAAATTCAACATAATTTAAATCATTTAAAAATAAACGGAAAATTTATGATATTTACAGAAATATCTTAATCTGACAGTATTAAATATATTGACAAATCTAAATTTTAACATAATTTTAATAAATATACTATAAATGTGACTAAAAATAAGATTACTATAATAGATTTTAATATAAATTTTAACAATAAAATGAAAATATACACCAGTAGCAAGCATCCAAGAAAAACAAGTGGTCAATTAACTCACAATATATATAGCAATATTTTCAAAATCAGCGAACTCTTGAATCAAGACAGTAACTAATCATCAGTAGTAACAAAAAATAATCGCTCAGCTTAGTCTCTAGATTTAGCTAGATAAGTGGTCGAATGTTTGGGAGATCCTTACAAATCAATACTGCTTTATCCCTGGGTATTCGACTTTGCATGCGATTTTTAGCCTCATCTAATTTTCAAACGGACAACTTTCCCAACATAAATTCATCCTATTTTAAGCTTGTATTTAAGCTAGCTATCAGACTTTTGTTAGATCTAACGTGAAAATCGCAAATACGTTGATCTGTTTTACTATTTTGTAATAAAAGAGTAGTCAAAAATATATGAGAAATGGCTTTAGAGATAAGAAAAGCAATCATTAGGCGAATGGTTTCTTAGTTAATGTATTTTTGGATTATTTCAAAACATATATAAGAGCAAGTAAGAATTTACATAATTCATAAAATTATTTCTTCAGTAAGGAATCGCGTATTTATACGATTGTGCTATAAATGTTCTAATTGGAAATTATGTGCCGCCTCAGAAAAACAGCAAAAAATTAGAAAAAATACGGCTATTTATTTTAGATAGACCTATAACAGGATGAAAGATTGTTTCAATATTTATTCTATTTATCAATCTTTATATAAATGAACCACGTTTTTGTAGGTATTGACATTGGTGGATCTCGTTGCAAGCTCTGTTTATTGACCGAAAACTTTTTCTAACTCGAACTATTTAAGCATCGATAGAGTATTTTTGTCAAAAATTAGTATACTTTTCGTAGAAAAAATACAATTTGTATTTCAGCGCTTTTTCGTAAGTTAAATAAGCTTTTAATTGTCTTTTGAATGCAGTTTAATCATTAGGAACTCTTTTTCTAGGAGTTACGGGAGGCGGAGCTGTCAAGTATTAAAAATAAATTAAAACTTTGTTCGAAAAACATTCAATAAAAAATTGCAATTAATTTGAATGCAACGTTATGGGCGTTTAATTAGTCAGAAAAAGTAATCTCGCAATCAAAACTTCAAATTTTGAATCAAAATAAATCGGAAAAGTTATTCAAAAAAGCTAAATTTGTAGTCTTAATAAACTTTAATTGCCAATACTCTTTGTTAGTCTTGGCTCTGGAGTCAATTATCAAAAATATGGATTGGGATAGCATGGCCTCGAAAGAATAAAAGTGAATGACCCATGGAAAGCTGAAGACGGAGCTTATTTTTTAGCAGGTTCTTCTTTAGGAGCTGGATTTTTACAGGGTCTAAGTAATTTTTTGATAGGAATTAAAGATTCTGTAAATCTAATAGAAGCTTCCAAAAAATCAGAGTAAACTTTAGAAATAGTTAAGTTTATTTTTACCAACATAGCTCAAACAGCTCTTAACTTATCAATTATTCACTAAACGCCTACTATTTTTTTCGCAGGTAGTATTTTAGAGGCAAAAAAAGACTTGAACTAATAATTTGAAGATGCTGTAAGGCTACTTTTGGATCACCATCCTTTACAAAGAAGTATTGCGATAGTTTAAGGGCTGGAAGGATATATAGGTTGCTTAGGGGCCATTAATAACATAATTTCTAATTGATTGGCATCATAGAGCTCATGTGTCTTGATATGACTTGAATCAATCTGAAATTTTTAACTATTTAAGTAAATCGTCGACTGTTTCAGAGCTGTACTAGCTCGTTTAAACTTTATCCTTATGTTAGAATTTTTGTTTAAATTTCTGCTTTTTAGCCTGAACCCGAGCTCTCATTTGCTATTTTTTTACTTCTCCTTGCTCGCGCGAATATGCTTTTTCAGCTTATAGTTCTCTGATTTCAATGATATTTTTGAGCCAAGTAGAAAAACCTATTCCTTGTAGCTGCAATTTGTAAGTAATAGTGACTTGATTATTATCTTATCCGATACTAAGTTCACCCTCACAAGCTTAACCTATAAGCGCATTTTCAATATCTTTTTACAAATCTATTTCTGCTCTAGACCATAGAGCAGGCTATTCCTCTGCAGTCCATATTTCTACTTTGACCGTGCTAGAAAAAAGAAGAGGCAATACAAATTTTTCTTATATCACATTTTAATCAAAATCTGTGAATTTTTGAGTACCAGTGAAAAGCGTATCTTAGTATGATATTTGACAAAAATAATTCTTAGGGAACCCTTAAGGTATTTAAGGCTCAATACGTTTCAAAGTGATTAGTAAAGTTTATTTACGTTTAAGCTATTCCATCTTAGATATCATAGCATTGTTTCTTTACTCGAAATTTTCTTGCAGCTAATTGAGCTCTAATTTTTCTCTGGCTTTAGTTGCCTTCTTTGTTTATTATTTTTTGTTTAGCTCAGCTTCGAAAGTTTATATTTTTGACTGCAGTATTTGATAGCCACTGATTGGATCTGGGTTAAAATGTTTCATTGAATTATTATAGGAACTTTTCAATAAAAATAATCACTCTGGTATTAAAATGGTTAAATTTATGCATAATTTTATTGTTTTTTTTATTTTGAACAAATGATATCAACTATATGTTATAATTTAAGATGAGTTTGGAAACCTAAGTGGACCAAGAACTCTAGATAGTTATTTCAAAAATGCACAAAATGCTGGCAAGCAACTTTACTTTCTAATCTCAAACTAGGGATCTACATCCTAGGTAAGATAGTATTCTTCAAAGACTTGATAAAAATTCTGCAAAATATAGGCAATTGGCGGGAGCTCTAGCAATTGACTCGTACCTTCATTATCTCATCAATTTACTCACTAAATGTTAACCATTACTTTAAATTTCAACTGTTTTGTTTGGAGACATCACATAAATTAGAAAACTTTGCCAATAGTATCGAGCCTCAGATATTGAAGATCAAGTTTCTGACATGTGGGTTAATCTTTGCAAGCTAGCCTAAATAACTCATCAGTTATTCCCGCGAAGCCCTCTAGTTGCAGTCCATAGAAGCTTTATGGAAGGCGATGATAATAATGCATCTGAAACCATCTATAGTCGCCTATACGATGAAAATATGTAACTAAGGGAGCAACTGTAACAAAATGATAGGCGAGTCTTAGAGCTTGAACTTAAGTTGACTAAATTATTGCAAGAACATGACGGTGTTGAAGATAACGTTGATTCTTCTCTGCGAATGCTATAGCTTCGCGAACAAATGAACATTAAAGATGCTTAAATTTAAAGAATGAATGAAGAATTCAGCATTTAGATTGACAAATATAACACAGTATACGAAGCGATGAGAAAGGAAATTTAAACATTGAAAGACTATTCAGAAATAGACTTAGTGTAAATGGTCTAAAGATTATAAACAGAGATCGTCAAGCTTAGATAAGAAAAAGAAAGAGATTAAATAATCATTCGTTAGTTAAGAGAAAGATCCTCGCTTCTACGAAGTCCTTATTCTCGCAATTCAAACAGCTATTCAAGACTCCTTTCATGATAAAAACTCTTTATTATAAGAAATTGTTGATTACTAATAATATTTGTATTTAATAGTAAGTTATGATAGCTGCGTAAAAACATTTTTTAATAATATTTGATTGATTTGCTATAATCAGATGCCTACTCTGTCTTGATAGGTCTTTTAAGTTACAAAATAGCAAAATATTTTTTTGTTATCGAAGTATTTTCCGTTAAGATTATCTTGAGCTTTGCATGCTGAAGCACTGTCTGAATACTTGATCCAAATATTTCCTTGATTATTCTTTTAAACAAAAATTCTTTCGACTGTTCCGAATTCTTAACATTGTTTTTGAACTTATTTGCGCATATCTTCAAAAAATGCAGGAGTTGTTCCTTGCATTTTAAACATACCAGTCATAATGAGATAAGGAGTTGTAAGTGTTGATATAGGCGGTCTTTGAAGATTCGAGTGAGTAGGAGCTCCGACACCTCCAGCAAGCATTCCTCTTAAACTGTCTTTTGTGCCTGTAGAATAAACAGCATTTTCTAAGGCACTAACATCTCCTTTTTGGGCAATATTCATCAGCTGAACCTGTATCTTTTGTCCACCGATAGATAAACCATTCATGTCTTTTACAGCGATCTTTGCCTTCTAAATATCAACATACTGTATGAATGCATATCCCTTGCATTTTCCTGTCTGAGGATCTCTATGTATATCGACATATTCGACCTCACCAAAAGGCTAAAATAGCTCTTTAAGAGAGCTTTCGTCCATCTCAGCTAATTTTTCTGTCAATCCTCCAACGAAAACTTTGGTCTGTCGACGTATCGTTTATTTTTGTTGCTCAATAGGATCGTCTGGTTTTACTAATCTCATTCGTCTAAATCAAAAATATTTTACTTAGCGATGATACCCATTCTGTTTTTTTAAGCCTGTGAATGCTGTATCTTCAATCCCATAAACATACGGCCTTTGAGTTCAAAAGGTCTTTCCGTCATCAACAAGGCTTTTTGAACCGCTTCAGCTGTATAAAACTCGACATAAGCGATTCCTTTGCTCTTTCGACTTCGAAGGTCTCGAATGATCTGAATATCTCTAATTTTTCCAGAGTTAGCCTTATAAAAGAAGTTCCAGATATCTCTTTCTTTGGCTTTAAGGGGAAGACAGTACACTAGGATCGTCAAGTCTTAACGTCTAGCTTACTCCATCTACTTTTCTCTATTATAGAATTATTACGTGCTTAATGAAATTTCTCTTTAGCCATTTCTATTTATCTGTCTTTTTCATCAATTATTATCTGGGCTTCTAGTTATTTTTCAAGTCTTTCAGCCTTTGCAGTATCGGTTAATCGAACTCTTTCGATTTATCTTCTTTTTTAAAAATAAGGGTCCTTGTTGTCAGTCTAAGGCTTGATTTTTCGATCTTATCGATTATCCTGGTTATTTTATTGTCTTGGCCCACGAGACTAATATTCTTTCGGACGATCTCTACGTTACTATCGATCTCTTCTGTGATCTCTGTTATCATCTCTTTCTCTTTCTCTTCGATGATCTCTGCTATCTTCTCGGTCTCTTCTTTGATATCTATTATCTTATCTTTATCTTCTATGATCTCTATTGTCTTCTCTTTCGTACCTGTTTCGATCATAGTTATAGCCATCTTTTTCTCTTTTCTTTCGATCTTAATTATTCAGATCCTATCTTTATCTTGATCTTTCCTTGTGTTTTCTATCTCGACTTCGATCTCTTTCCTTATCTTTTTTTGAGCGGTCATGGCTTTAGTTGCGTGATTTATGTTTGTGTTTTTTTTATCGACTACGACTCCTGTCTTTGGAGTGTCTAAATAGCAATACGTCATTTAAAATTTATAAAAAATTTTGTTGCGGACGTGATGTACCTAAACAAAATATATGATTTTTGTGATTACCTGTCTTTGTGTTTCTTCTTCTTTTTGTGCGACTCATCTTCTTGTGCGTCTTACTGTTTTTTAGCCAAAAGAGTTTCCTGATTTACATGAAGATTACTTTTGCTTTTTCGAGGCGATGTTGATATTAATTGTCCATTATTCAATCTATTATAAAATCAAACTACATTTGCGCAAAAATCTTGTAAAAATAATTTTATATTTATAAAATATGCATATATCAGCTGATAGTTGCGTTAAGTTGTGAGGTTGTACACCAACCGAAGTATCTGCTTTTGAGATTTCCATCATTTGACCTAAGCCTGTTTTCTAAGTCACTTTTAGCTGTCTTAAGAGAAGCCAACTATTAATCTTTTAAAAAGAGCAAGAGCTCGTATTGTTTGATTTTTTACTTTTATTGCAAAGCTACTTTCTTTGAATCTTTTTACTAGCGTTGATTCTAAATCTGATGCTATATTGTTTTAGAATTTAACAAATTCTTCTTACAGTTTTTGTTTTTCTACTCTTATAAGCTTGAAGTGAGATTTTGGATAGTTTTTTACAGTATTTCACATTTAGAAGCATATTATTTAAGCTAATTAAATATTTCTTTTTAACGCAACTCAAAATTTATTTTCAAGCTTTATAGCATATCAGTAGTTGTTTTTGTTTATTTTTATTGCTATTAACTTACTTGCTGCTATGCCAATTTTTCTTGTTTATAACTTAAATAGCTGATTCCATACGTTTGTAAAGAATCTAATGTATTTTGCATATTTTGATTATTCTTAATGTTGTTAGTTTTCAAAAATCTGCAATCTTAAAGTTGATTGTTTATACGCATTTCAGACTTAAGAATGATAATTTCTTCCTGCATTTTTTATAATAATGAGTTTACTTGATTGAGAGAAAGCTTGAGCTTTATATCTGGTACTTTCAGGCAAAGATTGGTGATTATTTTTATAGCTTAAGAGACTGAGATATGCCTATACAGTTATTTTTAATAAACAACCGGCGTTTTATTAAGAATAGGCGAACTGCAATGATAAAACATGCTCATAGAAGAATATAGAATATGTTTAATATAGATCGCTAAATCGAGATAGTATATAAATAGCTTTTAAAAAAATACTTTTGTAAAATATCTCAATCTTAGGTAATACTTTTATCACAGCTCTTAACAATCTTGCTCATATTGATTTTTTTAATATTTTATGTAATTATTAATAATATAAATTGATGAAGAAAAACTATAAAATTAACGATCTACCTTAGTAGCTTCCTTTCACAGATTATCCCTCTAGCTAGGAGCCTCATCAGTTTTACAAAGTAATGTCTAAAATATAAGGAAAAAATCAAGTATTTATTGGTCTAAAATTTCATGAAATGCGTCGATTTTAGCAAGATCATATCATCTTTTTGATTCACATATTCAACAAAGAGTGTCCTAGAATAAAAGTTGGCATTAAAAATCATTTTTCAATTTACGGATAGGTTAAATTTTCAGTTCAAAACGTTACTTTTTAACTCGATTAGCATTTGCTTTAAATTTCTCTTTTCAAATTGCTGCGAAAAGCCAAAGAACTTTTTAGTTAATTTTTATAGTAAACAATGACAGAAAAATATTTGCTTAACAGTAGTTTTAATAATAAAGAATTCATAAATAACTTCAATTAAAAGGTAACAAAACCGATAAAATAATATGAATAGGAATTATTCATAATACGTAAGAGAACATAAAATGATAAAATTAAATTTTGATTAATAAAATTAACGTTTTCTAAAAAAACAGATCTTGATATCAAAGGTATTACCAATCATACTTGTAGTCCATCTCATAACCTTGCTTCTTCATCAATCCTAATAAAAGCTCATAATATTTGGCGTAATTAGGTTTTTAGTTGAATTTCAATGCCACAATCAGATCATAAAGATCTTTGAAAGTTTAAGGAAGCCCCCATAATAATTGCTCTTGAGATTTTGTTTTGGCTTCGTGCAATTAACTATTGGCATCGATAAAATTTGAAGAATTAAGTCTTAGCCAAGGTAGATCTCCCTTGCACAAAAAGATAAGAGAATAAAGCCAGCTTTAAATATCATCTCTACGAGAAGTAGACTTATTTTTATGAGTGTTTTTGCTGCAAAATCTCAAAGAACCGCTAAAGTTTTCTTTAGTTTACGAAACAATATGTTTTCCTTGTTTTTCGTAAGCTGTGCTTAATTAAAAATCAGTCAGATATATTTTGTGTTTCAATTTTTTATTTCCGATTAAAAAATTACTGGGTTTTATATCTCCATGAATGAAACCAGTTTTATGTAAAAATTAAATTCTTTCAAGCATTTGTGATGCGACCATCATAACTGTTTTTAATGTAAGCCGACCTCCGCATTTTACTCTTAATGTTTAAAGATTGCTTCCTAGTTTTTCCATCACAAGATGAATGACTCCATTTTATTCAAAAACTTATCTGACTTACGCAAATCCATGTAGATGAGGCTCTTTTATTTTTTGATAAACTTTGATCTAATTTTATATGGTCTATCTAGACTCGTTTGAGATTGCTTTGACTACGACGCGATGACCATTGCTTTATTGGCATACATGCAAATTTTTGGAATTAGTATGCTTTAGGGTAAAAAGAGGTTTGTATTGCCTTTTTAACATATTTTTATTGTAAGGTTTAATATAAATCATGAATATTAGGGAAAATATCATATCATGTAAATAGTTATCATTTAGTAAAGAAATAATAACTAAGCTAAGTAAAAAATCAAAATTAAGTTTATCAAGCGAATACGTTTTGTTGCTTAGTTTTAATCGATATAATACGAATTAAGCGATTATTTTACCACTAGCCTTAAATCTATTTTCCCTCCTTCATGTGAAAAATTCCTCGACCTTAAATTAGATCGTTTCGAAAAGATCCTTAAAAATATTATCCGTTACTTAAAAACAGCTTTCCGTTATGTCCATTTTTATCATCGTTTTTGAAACCTCCTTAGTAATATACCCAAAATTCTTCAATGTTATCGAAGCCTCTATAATCATATGAAGTATCTAGGTAAAGAGGATTTTCGTTATAAAGAATTCCATGACCATTTAGAGCATCTTGCGACCATTAGCCTTGATAAGCTATTCTGCCATCTGAATAATAAAGAGTTCCTTTGCCGTGCATTTTATTGTTCAGCCAATCACCACAGTATTTTCCACCTTAGTTGTAATAAAAAGTTCCATATCCGTTTCTCAGACCGTCTAGCTTACCACCTTCATAGTACCCTTTTGAAAAAGATTATTTTACATACACACTATTTCGTAAAGAATTCGATTGATCTTTTGCAGGTGGAAGCAATAAAAGATTTTGTTTGAAAGAAGCTGCTTATTTTATTAAATTTAATAGCTAAGGCGAGGTGAATAGGCCTTCTTCATCTTTGAAAGAGCAGTTACTAGACTGAAGAGAAAATGAATTGTTTTGTTGATTTGTTTAATTCGCTTTTTTCGCCTGAACTAGTTTAGTAAAACTGTTTTATTTGTCAATCTACTAGAACGGAATCGTGCTGTAATTAGATTTCAATTTTTACTAAGTATAAGCGGCTTTGATGTTTGATAAATCTAAAATTTTGATAGAATCTTATAACCGACTGATGTAAGATGTCTCTACACAAATGTAATCGTGCTCCCAATCTGTTTTTTAGATCTAAATTGGCAATATTTGTTTGAAATTTTCTGAAGAGCTCTCCTCGTTTATCTGATCTTATTTATCTTCAAGCAATATTTCTGAAGGAAAAGTATGTTTTTTGAACAAAATTTGTTATTTAACTAAGTTTTTTTGAAATATTTAAGTTTTCTGAGATTTTTAGATCGTTTTTTTATCATAAAGAATATTGCTAGCACTCTTGGCTGTAGACATTATTCGGGTTTATAGCTTTTACCATTCCTCACGTTAGCGATTTATTGTATAGTCTACATTCAGATAATTAATGCTTTTGGAAGTCGGACATCTCTAAAAAGTTTATTCATCGTTGTCTTATTAAGGATGATCGGTATCACCTGAGCCTTGAACTATCGATCCGCTACCAAGACCTTAGTCAGATACAAAATTTCTTATTTATTTTGCATGCTACTAATTATATATCACACTGTTTATCATCTAAACATTTTTATTGTCTTTAGAATATGTATTTTAAATGATGAATTCAATATTTTTAGATAACTATGCGTACCCGATTCGTTAAATAGGATCCCATTTAAGCATTTTTTGTAATAATTAAATTATTTATTTGCTTAGACTCAGTTTTTGCTGTTATCTTAAATTGATGGCCTCTACAAGCAGTGCAACTATTTGTTTTTCGCTAAAAGTCTATTTTTGATACAGTTAACGCATAAGACACATATGGAGAACAGTCATACCTAAACTAAAAATTTGATGATTTTTTTTACAATTTTGATTTAAACTTTTACCCAAAGTTAAAGACATTTAGATAGCTCCTGATCCTTCAGGGGCCCAATAATACTTTGTGAAAATATTGTAAGCTGTATCTTTTGTGGATATTTTGTTTTTGCGATCTGTTTTAAATTCTACTACTGCTTAACCTTCTTCTACAAAATTGCTTTATTAAAAACCTTATCGATCTTTTTCTTAATAAAAATGAGATAATTACCATTAGCCTATCTTTATTTACCCATTTTATGTGATTTTGATTGCATGTGGACTTAAAAGCGGTTACTTAAGGTTATAATTTGTCATCTCTAATGCAGCGATTGTTGCTTGTTGGATTACACAAAGTATTTATTTCTCAGAAAAACTACAATTTTTGCTTATTCGAGCGGTTATCTATTAAGCTAGAGTATACGAATAGTATGGTGCATAAAAAAATAATTGAAATTATTGTCTATATCGAGCTGAAAGAGGCTTTTGACAATTTTGTTAAAAAAGTCGAAGCGAGCAAATCGTATTGACATCTACTTTTCCTACATTATTTGCTAAAATATTTTTTTATTCGTTGTGCTTATAACTTTTACCTTCTTCATCTTGTAAATCCCAATCTATTAAATTTATAACATAAGGATTTCTTATTTTAGAGCGTTGTGAATAATATTTTGTTATTTCGATTACTTTTTATATTGAAGTTTGTTCTATAATAGAACTGATTATAGCAAGTGGTCCTTTTTCAGTCAGATGCATTTCGATCAAAGATTGATGGCTCTGAAGGTGCGAACAATTAATTTGTTTTGCTCCTTTTAGAGAAGGGTGATTATAGATAGACTTTTGCTGAAGATTCGACGTCTGTCCCATTTAACTGATATAATAACTCAATTAAGCAGTCTTATATAATAAAAATGGTATTAGCTTAGATGAAGATCATTTTGTTTTCTATAATATCTTTTTAAGCAAATTGACTCGAGCGAAACGATTTCCTTATTCTGATAGACGTAGCTATAACTAAAACCATGGTTTAAGTCTGCTACAAAGAATTATCAAAAGTTTATTGTATTTTTATTTGATTTAAATGTCTCTCTCGTCCATGGCATATTTGAATAGTTTTTAAAGCAAACGAGGATAATCAGCATAAAAAGATGGCAATTTATGCATCGCTGAAGTGATGGTGGGGCAACATTTTATGAGATTTTCAAAAATATCGAAAAGCATTACAACTTTTTGATGTTAGTTTTCAACCATAGTTTAGAGTCTTTATACAATAAAGTCGATAATAGTTTCAAAAACTATTTTTGTCTCACCGTTTTCTTAAAATGTCATTTTTTCTGGTATTTATTGACTGAGCTCAATTCTTGAAAAAATGATCCACAGAGTTTTAATGGCCTCCTGACAGACAACATTATTTTTAATAAATTTCCCACTGATATGAAGATATTTGAATATTATTTGTGCCAATTACTTAAATGATATATGAACTTTATTCATATAAAAAGTTTGAATACTTTGCGAACAATTTTCAAATAAAGGAATAAAAATGTCTTCAATTAGACGTATTACAGTAGGATCTGTTTCAGGTTTTATTAAATGCTGATCATAAACTGGCACTTTTTTTATGGGTTTGAAGTTGTTGAAATTTAGCAAAGAGGGGATCAATACAACTGAAAGTCGAACAAGCTTATTTTTTTAAGGCACATGAGAAAAAAGATACGGAATGTATTTGTACAAAAATGATAAGATTTATACTGAACGATTGATTGCAAGACACTATGCAATTACTTATTGAGCTAGCTGAAAAATCACTGCCTCTTGTTCACCTTAACCTTGAGTTAGCAAATTATGAACAACAGTAATCAATTTCCAATCTGCATCCATGATAGATGGCGGATTCATATATGCATCTCTCATATAGTTGTCTAAATCTGTAAAATAAGAACTGTGAAGTTAAGCAACTAAATCAAAACATTTTCTTAGATAGACATATTGATCATTATCTGCGTTTTTTGCAAAATTATAGTTAATTTAATAGTAACTTGCAGCTAAAAGTTTAACTATTGATAAAAAATGCGTTTCCATGATTTAAATTAGATCTTATTTTGAAGCTTTCTTTTTTAATCCTTACAGAAAAGTCATCACAAGATTCATGCTCTAGTAGCAGTTATTACCATAGATTTAGTTGTATATTTCACATTATTAGATTAGTGAAAGAAGAAGATTAATGTGTTATTTTTTGTGACAGAGTCCAACCCCTAAAGGTACTGAATCAAGACATCCTTATACCAGTTTAGACAATCCTTTGATAGTTGCCTGTAAAAATTGTTAACTTTGAACTAGCTATCCTTTTAATGAAGATTTTATGACATGTACATAAGCTGTAACATCACAGAATCTTCCTAAGTAAAACAAAGATTTTTAGATAAGTTAGCTCACAGGTTTGTCTTATTGTTAAAGAGGAATCACGCTTGACAACAGATGAGGAATCATCACGTCTAAGTATTGAGTCATATAGTTTTAGGTGTAAATTATGCCGTATAGAGTAAGTTTGGCTGCTCTGATTCGATTATGGTAGTTTATATCTTTTATCTATTTATAAAGAGCTGTCCAGAATTTTCTTACATGACCTCGAACGAACACTCGACTACCTAAAGATTGACGTTGATAAAGAGGTGCTTAAACTGGTAGATTTATTAATTGACCTTACCAAGTCCAGGCCGCATCAATTGCATATTGTTTTCCTTATCTGAACTATTTTTCTTTTTCTATTTCGATTTGACGCCCTATCTAGTGTAAAATTTCTAAAGCTTCTTTACTTATCTATTATTCTAGATCTATCAAGCCTGATAAAATATAAGGAACAAGCCTTCCATGATGGTCATATTTGTCATCTATCTGACAGGTCCATATTTTCAAGCATTTTATAAATTAAAGTCTGACTTTGATGTTTGGATCGTTGGCAAAAGTTGCCAAATAATTTACGTTATTACTTGGTTCATAAAAATCTTTGATAGGAACTGAGTTAGGATCACGAAATCCTACTAAATTTTCAAATACAAATGCGTTGTACTTCCACAGTCCTACCCAAAAAAGAGCTGTCAGAGCATGAAGAGCCGCTATTCTGACCTTCGATTTTTTCGAAACTAAAGGCAAAAGAAGAGCTCTACCGATTATTTATGTGTAATGCAGCAGTATTAAGTGAAATTGTTTGCAGAAAAATTGAAGAGTTTCACAGGCAGCTTTCTAATTATTTTCAAAATTACTTGAATTTATGAGCAAGGGTCCATCACTAAGGCTCTTAAAATGTTAACGATTTCATCTAGTTTATCTCTTATCTAATCTTACTAAACAAGAGAAAGCATTTTGTGCATTAAAGCAACATACTTCATTCTTATTTATTCGCAGTTTTCCACTATTTTGACTATCATTTTAGGTTTCTGACCTGGCGCTGGTCTCATTTTCTAAGGAACATTTGCTATGCCTTCCAAATCAATGCAATTCGTTCTATCGATCATAGCAGCTAGAATGTAGGGTATAAAGTAGCTGACCTTAGGAACTCTTGGCAAAAGTTCAATTATTGTTAGAAGCGCATTTTCACGTATAAACTCAGTCTGATCGTACAGACACTTAAGGAGATCTTTATTGCATAAAATAGCAATCTCCTAGAACTGGGAAACAGAAAGTTGCTCCTCTTTGACGATTTTGAAAAGATCAGTTATGGCTTGCTTTCGTAGTCTTGCTTATGATTATTTCAAGGAATTTACGTTTCTCTTGATTTGGCTTAAAAGATCCTTATTTATTTAAGATTTACTGGGTTGGCTTTCTCGAGGCTCTACGGTTTCATATAATTCAAAAAAAAATTAAATATGTTTATAAATTGAGATGAGATTAGCTAAAGTTATCAGAAATAATTTTGCGTTTCAGCCCGAACGTAGCAAAAGATTTTTCAGACTCAGAATCAACCTTAAAGCAGACATACCAATCTCAAGTAAAAAAATTAATAAGCAAGATCCTCTTATTGAATAGCATCAATCATTATTAAGCAAAACAGAAAAAGATGGTCAAATTTTGTTTGCGAGCAGATCTGTTGGTCCTTCGCCTTTTTACTAATATCTATTTCAATCTCCGAATTAAGTCTAGGCATTCGATTTTTTCAAAGCGACTCCTTTCCTATCGCAAAATTTAGTATAAAATTATTCGATAAAATAAATAGAGCTACAGCTAAAAGTAAAGGATAAATAACTTGCTCCAGCATATCTAAGATAATGATAATGATAGTTGAACTATATTAGCTTATTATGATTTTTAATCATACAATCACAAACATAATATTGATATAGAGATTTTAAATCCAAGTTTTTTCTCTAAGATGTTTGATTTGATATCGAAAGATCGTCTATTTCAATTTTTATATAGATTTTAGATGAATACATGTGATAGTATCATTTTAGCAGTATTTATATTTAATGACAGATCGATTAGAGATCGACTTCAAATAATTTACAGAAACCTAAAAAAGCACGATCACTAACCTAACTCAATCTAACTTTTACTAGGAAGAAGTGATCTATCACTAGGAATACAATTAATAACTTTTGAAAAATTATGATGATCTTGAAAGATAGATTTAATTTCTGAAAACGCAGAAACATAACAACGAACAAATGTAGGTACGACTTTACAACAATAATAATCAACTTTAAATCAGTTCTCGCGGATAAGAAATAGTTATTAAAAGTTTGTTTAAAAAGGCGGATCTTTCTTAACAGTTAAGGTAACTTATAGATGAGAATACCCTACTAAAAGACAGATTAAAAATTCTTGATCAAAGAATAGTTTAACTCGAAAATTCTAAAGAAAACATTTCATTCTATGCTAAGAATAATCAGTTGAATGACAGAATTTCATAGTTATAAATTCAATTGTAAGCTAAAAATATAGATTTATAAGCTTTAAGGTCAAATCTTTAAACTTCTTGTCTGGAAGTTTAAAAATTACAAATAGAAATATAAAGATACTAATAGATCGTTGCTACTCTCAATATTAGCAAAAGAGCAGAAAATCAAATGATGCGTATATAGCAGCAAAAAATCATCAAAGAAATACCAGTTTTTATTCATAAAGATGTCGTTGTATAAGTTCCCATTCCTATCTATATCAATTCAAAAGACCAAAAAGAATAAAAAGTTGGCAATTACTTGCTTGCTAATATCGATAATTGTGGATAAGCAAATAGTATAGCATGTGTCGATGAAAGCATCAGCTTAAATTTTAATTAAAAGTCAGTCAAGTAAGCGCTTGATAAAAAGAATCCTTTTAAAATAGAAGAATCAAATCGAAGCTCTAAAATATAAGACTTATCAATTAATTTTTCATCGAAAAATCCTCAAGAATAAAATTTAATGCGCAGTAGTGGTAATCGTTTGCGCAGAATCAAATAAATTGTCTAAGTGCCTGTTTATATTGAAAAAGAAATCATAAAAGAAGTCTAAGTGCCTGTAATCAAGTAAATAATCGTCGAAAAGCAAGTAATAAATTATCTTAATTTGAAATAAAAAAATGATTAAAGTTAAAGCATGAGAAAATTATAAGGATTCGATGAATAATAATTTCTTGAGAGCCCTAGACACAACTATTGTGATTTGTTAATACAGTCTCATGAAAAATAAAGATAATCAAGTTTGATTTAGATTAGATAAGAAAATTCTTTATAGAGGCATTAAAACAAATAACAAATCGTACCTAGCTTTTAAATATCTCAATAAATGATAGCATAGAGCCCAATTAGATAGGAATTATATTAATCTTCTAACAATTAAAAAAATAAAATTTAGAAAAAAGCAGAAATTAGTCTAGTTTCTTAGCCTGAATCGCTGGAACAAAGATCATCTATTCTAAGATAAGAAAAAAAATAGATTGTCATTGAGATTCCTATTTAAATCGAAAAAATAGTTGAAAATCAGATCATAGTTTAAAGAATTATCGAAAAATATGTCACAATCGAGATTCCAGTTTAGATCATAGTATAAAAAGTAGTATTTGTTTAAGTTCCAGTATAAGTTTTAGTCGAAATGAATAATGAACAATCTATCGAAGATTAGTAAAACTAAAACTTTCAAATAGTTTAATATCCTGTTTAAATTCTCTTAAAATAAGTAAGATAAGATGAGTCGTATCAAATAATATAAGTTCCAACTTAAATTCTGATTTAAAAATAATAAAAATAAGGTTTCAAATAAAAAGATATATAAAGAAAAGATTAAACATTCAATATAATTGAAATTCCTACATAAATTTTCTTTAATCAACCTATTTAGATCTTGAATACATCACCATCTAAAAATAAAGTGGTTTTATAAAATAATTAGTCTATATCTTAAAAATATATAAAATAGTCGTACTAAAACTAAAAAGATATCTCAAATTAAAGATAGAAGACAAGTTAAATGAAAAATGTTGAAACTCAAACAACAGAAATTAAAAATGAAAAAATAATAACATTATAAAAATTATAAATATTATAAGTTACTACTGAAATATATTTAAAAAATTAGAATGAATTTTCGATACCAAACGGTTCTGATGAAATCAATACAAATAAACATTAAAAATTCCAATAAAAATAAAAAAATGCTTTATATTTTAACGATCAAGAAAATATAAAAATTCAATAAAATAAAAAAGAAATTCTTTCAAAACCTTCTGAATTCTTATAGCTAAAACAAGCAATAATACTATAAATTCCGACATAAATACATATAATCGATAAAATATAAGTCGACAAATATCAAGTATTGTAAATTCCTTAATAGATTTATATAAAATAACCAGCAAAAGACTATTCTATAAACTAAATAATTGAAATTCCTACTTAAATACTTATTCTCAAATAATCTTAGATATAAAGGCAAACAATTATCTAGTTTCCTATTTAAATAATTATTGAAAAATAAGTCATAAAAGAAGTTCCTGTCGAAATTGTAAAAACATAAACTATATTTGTAGAAAAAGAAATACTAAAATAGATATAAATCATCAAATAAGTGTAGAAAGAGATAATTAAATAAATTGAAAAAAAAGTAATTTTATAAGTCTAAAAGTAGGTGATAAAATAAGTTTAAAAATAAGTCATCGTTCAAACTGAAAAAATTGTTGAATGTATCAAATAGGTTCCTATCTAAGTTACTCTATAAAAAATTATTGAAAAAATAGTCGAGATAGAGAAGCCTATTTTCATCGAGCGAGAGAAAATCGTTTATAGAGATATTCCTATATAAGCAGAAATCAAAAAATAAGCTATTTTATCACAATAAAAGAATGAACATTAGAATACAGTTAGGCTTTAGACAATATAGATGCCAGCCTTTATAGAATCAAAAATGCCACATCTTACGGCTTAAATAATCTAGCAGCCAATAGAAATTCAGATCGCTACATAGATTATATAACAGCCAATTTAAATCAATCTTCCTTCATAAATTATTGAACAACCAATCTAAATCAATCTTCCTACATAAATCATTGAGCAACCAATATAAATCATAATTTAGAAAAATCAAGTCGAATAAAAAGAAAACAAAAACAGTAAAAATAGTTAAATTTCACTGTAAATATCAAAAACTATTTAAAAAGATTACGATTCCGTAATTCCTTTAGTATCTATTATTTAACAGCCTATATAAATAATAATCAAAGAATTTTAGTCAAAATAAAAATATTTGTAAAATATTGATGTTGTATAGCAACCGATCGAAATAATAATACAAAAATCTTAAATAAAAGCTTAAAAAATATTTGTCAGCTAAATTATATAACAAACAGTATAAATATTAATAGATAACAGCAAGGTCGAAAAACCATAAATATAATTCAAAGAAAAAATTATTTAAAAAATAGTTGAGATGCCAATTTTTGTCTAAAAAACTATTTAAATTCCAATTTAGAAATACAAGTAAGTAGAGGTCATCGTCGAAAAGTAAATCATCAAAGAAGTTCCTGTGATCCAAGAAGTTGTCAAGTAAGTAGAGGTCATCGTCGAAAAGTAAATCATCAAAGAAGTTCCTGTGATCCA
>Ga0169931_10006036_pt1 | contig 18346 bp, 15 predicted proteins | sample Kivu_15m_20L_FD_129675 | JGI IMG/M metagenome (GOLD analysis project Ga0169931, IMG submission 129675) | Freshwater microbial communities from Lake Kivu, Western Province, Rwanda to study Microbial Dark Matter (Phase II) - Kivu_15m_20L... | ecosystem: Environmental > Aquatic > Freshwater > Lake... | reverse complement strand
CGAAACTGACCATGAGAAAATCGTACGGCTTTCGCGAATACGAAACGATCGAACTGGCCCTCTACCACCAACTTGGACACCTACCTCAACCAGAATTCACCCACGAATTCTGCTGAGGAGGCTCTTTTTCTGGGTGCTTCACCACCAAAACGACATGGCTTGGCTGCGGCGACCGCGACAGGCAGGCGGCGGGTTGTACAATAGCTTTGCCTTTCGTTGATCGCCGTTTGTCCGCCCCTCGAGATTGAGCCGATGTCAGGATTTGCTGGGTTGCGAGTCGCCGCCTTTGAGAGTCGCCGCGCGACCGAGATGGTCAGTTTGATTGAACGGCTAGGTGGCGTGGCATCGGTCAGTCCTTCCATGCGCGAAGTGGCGATCTCCGAAAATCGCGAAGCGGTCGATTTCGCGCACCATGTTCTCACTGGCCAGATCGACATCATCATCTTCATGACCGGCGTTGGCATTCGCCATTTGCTGGCCGAGGTCGAGCGGCACGTCGACCGGCAGCGGCTGCTCGAAGCCATGAGCGACATCGTCACGATTGCTCGCGGTCCTAAGCCCGTCGCGGTGCTGCGCGAGCTGGGGCTGAAACCTACGTATCGGGTGCCCGAACCTAACACCTGGCGCGAAGTGCTGGCCACGATCGATCGAGAGAAGATTCAGGTCGCCCAGCAGCATGTCGGATTGCAGGAATACGGCCTGCCGAACGCCAGCCTGGTGGCAGGCCTCGAAGCGCGCGGCGCACGTGTGCAAACCGTCAAGGTCTATCGCTGGGACCTACCTGAAGACGTAGGACCCCTGGAAGCAAACGTCCGGGCTTTGGCGTCAGGCGAACTCGACGTCACGATGTTCACGTCCAGCCATCAGGTTGTGAATCTGCTGCGGATCGCGGAGACGCTGAACCTGGCGGCCGCCGTCCGCGCGGGACTGGACGGCACTGTCGTTGCTTCGATCGGTCCAACCACGAGCGAGACGCTCGAAGAGCTGGGAATTCACGTCGACGTCGAACCCGCGCACTCCAAGATGGGTCAACTGGTCGTTGCGGCTTCCGAACAATCGGCGAGTTTGCTGCGGCGCAAGCGGATGCCCATCGTTCTGCGAAGCGATGTCGGTGCCGATCAGGTTCCTTCTGCTTCGGGACCGTGGGACGAGGGTCCGTTCATGCGGGCATGCCGCCGCCAGCCCACGACGCGCACTCCGATCTGGCTGATGCGGCAGGCGGGGAGATACATGGCAGAATATCGCGCGGTTCGCGAGAAGGTATCTTTTCTGGAGCTTTGTAAGAATCCCGCCTTGTGTGCCGAAGTGATGGTCACGGCAGTCGAAAAGCTGGGCGTCGATGCGGCCATAATTTTCTCGGATCTGCTGCCAATTCTTGAACCGCTGGGATTTGAACTGGAGTTCGCGGCTGGCGATGGCCCGCAGATCCACAATCCCTTGCGGGAAGCAAAAGATCTTGCTCGGCTACGCGAGCTCGAATCGGTTGAACCGCTCGAATATGTGATGGAAACGGTACAGCAAACGCGCGCGAGCGTTGCACCGGAGATTCCCGTGATTGGATTCGCCGGAGCGCCGTTCACGCTGGCGAGTTATGCGATCGAAGGCGGCGGCAGTCGCAACTATCTCCACACCAAGTCGTTCATGTATCGCGACGAAGGAGCCTGGCATGCTCTGATGAGCGTGCTTTCGCGAGCGGTTGCCCGCTATCTTACTGGGCAGATTGCCGCCGGAGCCCAATGCGTGCAGCTCTTCGATAGCTGGGCCGGGTGTCTGGGAGTTGGTGACTACCGGCGATATGTGCTCCCCTATACCAAGGCCATTATCGACGCGCTGCCCGACGAGGTGCCAGTCATCAACTTTGCCACAGGCAACCCCGCACTCTTGCCTTTGCTCGCCGAAGCGGGTGGCGATGTGATCGGCGTCGACTGGCGCATTGAACTTGATGCGGCCTGGCACATCGTCGGCGACGAATTCGGCGTGCAGGGAAATCTCGACCCAGCCGTGCTGCTCACAGATCGCGAGACGATTCGCGCCCGAGCCAAAGATATCTTGTACATGGCCGCTGGCCGACCGGGACATATCTTCAACCTGGGCCATGGCATCGTGCCGCAGACGCCGGTCGAGAACGTGCAATACCTGGTCGATGTGGTGCGCGAATTGAGCGAACGGAAGAGTGTTTGAAGTGGCTCTTTAGGCAACTACTCGCTGCGCCGGCCAGGCCGCCAGAGTTGGCTCTTCGTTCGGCAGAACGTACTGCACAACCGGTCCTTGGCGCAGGTTCGGCCGCAGGCATTTTCCAAGTTCGCCCCGGCCCGAGCTGATTGTTGCTTGGAAAGCTCGCTTAAAGTGCGGACCTCTCGGAATATTGTGCGGCAACGGGCGAGATCGAGTCGATTAGCTAGCCGGCGCATCTTCAGGCGCGACCGACGGTACTTCTCCCGTCCACATCGACTTGGGAATCTGAAACCTCAGCGGTTCGCTGCCGCCGAATCCCCCGGGCGCGAGTTCGATCCGCAGATACTCGACATTGTCGATGGGGCGGTCAAACAGCAGGTGTTTCTCGTTCGATTCCCCGGGACGCAGGCTTGGGTTGCGGCCCAACTCCGCCTGTGAGGACGGCAATCGTATCGCCTCGATCTGCGGATAGCTGTTTCCCTTATCGTCGACGAGTATCGCCGCGGCAGTTGCACCCGCCAGTTGCTTGCCAATGTCACTCTCGCCGAGGGCTTGTCCCACGGCGCCGAGCGCACTGCTGCTGCCGCCCGCGCCCATCCAGCCCGGGGCAGTCACGATCTTGTCTGTCGAGATGTTCTCCAACTGCACACGCACGTGCAGATAAGGAGCCGCTTTTTCACGCGTCATCGAAAGCGGATTCGCGCTTTCCAGCCGCACCTGCTCGATGGCCGCGGAGGTGATGGTTGCGCGAACGGGCCCCTGCTCGATCGGTTGGCTTGCGTCCGTCCAGACCGGTTCCGGCGGCAGTTCCGGTGCCGGCTCTGGCTTTGGCTCCTCAACTTTTGGCGGCGGAGGTGGCGGAGTTTGCACGTTGATCGGCGCCGCGGCGACGACTGGTGGCTCGGGTCTGGCGAACATGCCGGTCTGTATTCCCAGCACCACGCTCACCACCAAGCCGACGAGTCCGCTAGTTGCGGCAGCCACATTCAGCACCAGTCCCGACGCGTTTTGCAGTGCCGCGACCACGAGCCCCGTGATTCCGACGAGCAGTCCGAGCGCGCCTACCGTAATTCCGACCCAGCCGAAGATGGATTCGACGAGCGACAGCCAGCAGGTTCCCAGGGCTAGGATCCCGAAAGTAAGTCCGATCGCGCCGATAAGCTTACCGGCAATCGGCGGATTCGCCGCTGGCGTCGCCGGCGCGGAAATTGGACCTGCCAAGGGCGCAGCGGCCGAAGGGCGGGCGACGAGAGGCGCTGCGGCAACCACTGGTCGAACTGGCGCCGGCTTGGCGACGGGAGGAGGTGGAACCGGCGGGAGTGAAGAAGTCTGCAAAGACGACGCCGAAAGTGACGCCGTACTGTCCTGCGAAGCGGCGAACAAGCCCTTCACGCGCGAGGCCTGCGACCAGTCGCTGTTCTCGCCGAGGCGAACCTCGGTCGAGGGCGACACCTTCCCTTCATTTGCTAGCCTCTTGAGCTGCGCTGAAGTGAACGGCCCGTATTTCTTGTCACCGCGCTTTACATACCAATCGTGTGCCATCGCCCCTTGAGTCTAAGTGCCCGACATGCGCGGGGCAATCTAGCGGGGGGAGATAATCGTCGGGGTCCGAGCCAGCTAATCGGCCTGAAGCGTCACGTTCCCCCGATTTAGGGCGTCGATCAATTGCCGCAGCCGGCCTAGGCTCCGACGATTGAAGCGGAAAACCAGCCGCGGAAACTCGGCCAGTGAGGGTTCGTCCTTCTCTTCGGCCAGTGGTCCGCTGACGACGAACTCGCCGCCGTTGAGAATGTCCGGAAACGCGGCGTTGATGTCCGCGAGCAGTTTATCGCTGGGGGCGTCCTGCAGCCGGAGGACAAGTTTGTTCTTAACGTACCGCATGCTGTGGTACACCCTGAAGAACTGCATGATCTCGGCGACCGCTTCCTCGAAATTGTCGGTGAGCTTATAGAGTGAAAGGTCGTCTGGCGAGATCATCCCATCGCCGAGCAGCCGTTTCTCGATAAAGTGCTGAAACTCTTGCCAGAACTTGCCGCCGGGAGCATCCAGGAACACGACCGGCACCATATCGCGCTTGCCGGTCTGGAGCAGAGTGAGCACCTCCAGGCCTTCGTCGAGAGTGCCAAAACCGCCGGGCAGGCACACCACGGCATCGCACTCTTTGACGAACATCAGCTTGCGAGTGAAGAAATACTTCATATGCACGAGCTTCGAATCGCCCGCGATCACGGGATTGGCATACTGCTCGAACGGGAGCATGATGTTCAGCCCCATCGAGTGCTCGCGTCCCGCACCGACGTGCCCTGCTTCCATGATCCCGCTGGCGGCGCCGGTCACGACCAGCCATTTTTCGGCGGCCATGGCACGGCCGAAAAGCACGGCCTGCTGGTAGGTGGATTCGTCCGGCCGAGTTCGCGCTGACCCGAACACGGTCACTTTGCGACGGGCGCGATACGGCGTGAAGACTTTAAACGCATAGCGTAGCTCGCGCAGCGTTCGGCTGAGAATCTTCAGGTCGCCGCGTGAGGTTTGATCGACCGCCAGCTTGTCAGCCGATTCTTTGATCTGATCGATCAGATCGACGACGCGCAATCGTTCGGCGTCGGAAAGCTGGCCGTTGACTTTCTCGAGGCTGCGTTCGAGATCCTGGACAGCCTCTTCCGCAGCCTGAGCCGCCTTGGCGACTTTTTCTGGTCTGGCCTTGTCGTTCGAAATGTCTCTCTTGGAGTCCGCCACTCCGGGTACCTTGGGGTCAGTGCTTCGCTGAAGGATGAATATGAGTCGCGGCCATTGCCACTGCTCAATTATACCCGGCAGTTGTAACCGGCTCCGGGCGGCCGAGGCATTGACGGCCACGGCGCGCAAAAACAGCCCGAAACTCGCGAATCGCGAGTTTCGGGCCGATCAGTGTTCAGAATATCCAGCTGCGGGACATCAGGCCGACGGGCGACGATAGTGCTGGTAGGCCAGGATCACTTCGTACAGGTCGGTCGAGATCGTCACGTCGTCGTTGTCGAAGTCGCGGAGCCAGGTCCGTTCGTTGCGTACCGCGTCGGCCAGAAGCGGGAGGATCTCTCCCAGTGGAACGGTAACTTCGTCCCGGGTGTTCTTGGTCTTGGTGACGGCGGCCGTGGCTTCGTTCTGCGGACCGTAATACACACGCAAGTGGCTGCGAGCCATGTGGACGTTTCCTTACGTCTGAGGGCTTCGTGGTAACGAGCTTTGATTCCCGCGCACCCCGACTCCCGGAGCGTATAGCGGAGGCCCGCGCATGCAGGTGCATGCTATCGATGCCCACCCTTGGTGACACAGATATCGGCATTTACGCGTGCGAGGGTTTGATCTATTTGACCAGCGGTGACGTTTTTTCCCAATTGCCTCGAAAAACGAGACGCACGCAGGGCAGGGGTTGTTAACACAGTGGGGGGTTGCTGGGTAATCTAGGCGAGACGACCTGGATTTCGCTGTTCAGATCCTTGACAAGGATATGCACAAGCGCTAGATTGCCAGATTAGCAAGTGCTTTCCCATAAAAACTTTGCGTCAAAATCTACGCCACTGACGCCCTATTCTGCATGGCTAGCAACACGATCGCCATCGATCTGAGACCGGTGGCCCAGGCGCTGCACCTCTCGCTCCGCCAGATTGAATGCGTTGTCGAGCTGCTGGACGCTGGCAATACCGTCCCGTTTATCACCCGCTATCGCAAGGACCAGACGGGTGGTTTGGACGAAGAGCAGATCCGCGCGATCGAATCACGGCTCGTGAAGCTCCGCCTGCTGGCCGAGCGCAAGCAGACGATCCTCCGTTCGATCGAATCGCAGGGAAAGCTCACTCCCGAGCTGGCAGCCGAAATCGAAGCGGCTGGCAGTACTAAGCGGTTGGAAGACCTTTACCTGCCGTACAAGCCCAAGAAACAAACCCTTGCCACAACGGCCCGGGAGCGCGGATTGGAACCCCTCGCGGACGAGGTTCTGGAAGCGTCACCCGCTGCTGCCGATCTGGACGCCCGGGCAGCCGATTTCGTGAATCCCGATAAAGGGCTGACCAGTGCCGCAGATGTCCTGCTGGGCGTGGGCCACATCCTGGCCGAACTGATCAGCGAACGCGCCGACGTACGGCAGAAGCTCCGTCAGCTACTCAATAAGAGCGGTAAACTTGTTTGTACGCGCGGCGAAGTGGAAGACAAGATCGCCCAAGGCTTCCGCGACTATTTCGAATTCAGTGACGCTATTCAGAAGGTGCCCGAGCATCGCGTGTTGGCGATCAACCGAGGCGAGAAGGCCAAAGCACTGCGCGTTAAGGTTGAGGCCGACCTGGAAGCGATGCAGCAGGTCGTCGACGAGCTCGTGTGCCCGCCGGATCATCCCCATGTCGACTTCATCCGCGGCTGCGGACGTGACGCGCTCACGCGACTCGTGTATCCGAGCCTGGAACGCGAAGTCCGACGCGAGATGACCGATTGGGCCGAAACACATGCCGTGGAAGTCTTCGCCAGGAATTTGCGGAATCTGCTGCTGCAGAAGCCGGTGTGCGGACGGCGTGTTCTGGCCGTTGATCCTGGTTTCAAGAGTGGTTGCAAGCTCGCCGCGCTCGATGAGTTTGGCAACCTGCTGGATCAGGCAGTGATCCAGATTGTGGGCAAAGCCGAACGCAAGCAGCAAGGCCGTGAGAAGCTCGCTGAGCTTGTGAACACTCACTCACTGAGCCTAATCGCAATCGGCAATGGCACAGCCTGCCGCGAGACCGAAGAGCTCATTTCCGAGATGCTAGCCGGCGAGCTGGCCGACAAAGGCGTAGCCTACGTCATCGTCAACGAAGCCGGCGCGAGCGTCTACTCCACCAGCCCGCTGGGGCGCGAGGAGTTTCCCGAATACGACGCGACGCTCAGGGGAGCAATCTCGATCGGTCGCCGATTGCAGGATCCGTTGAGCGAGCTGGTGAAGATCGATCCTGCCAGCATCGGCGTGGGTATGTATCAGCACGACGTAAAGGCCAAGCATCTGCGAGCTTCACTCGATGCCGTGGTCGAGTCGTGCGTGAATTACGTGGGGGTTGACCTGAACACGGCCAGCCCCGCCCTGCTCCGATATGTGTCGGGCTTGAATCAGCTCACTGCGCGGCGTTTATATGACTATCGCGCGCAGAATGGCCCATTCAAGAGCCGCGAACAGCTCAAGGAAGTGCCCGGCTTTGGCGAGTCGGCCTTCGTCCAGGCGGCAGGCTTCCTCAAGATCGCCGGCGGCGACAACCCGCTCGACGCAACGTGGATTCATCCTGAAAGCTATGAGCTTGCCAGTCAGGTTCTTCAGAAGCTTGAAGGGGGCGTGGCCGATCTAGCTCAAAAAGAAACGGCCGCGCAACTCGCGGAGCGCGCCGGGCAAGTGCAGCTCGAAACCATGGCCGCCCAGTTCGATGCCGGTGCCATGTTGCTCAAGGACATCCTTAGTCAACTCGTTCGTCCCGGCCGCGACCCGCGCGATGATTTACCCCTGCCGATTTTCAAGAAGGGGGTAATTAAACTTGATGATTTGACGGCCGGCATGGAGTTGCAAGGCACTGTGCTGAACGTCGTCGATTTCGGCGCATTCGTGGATATCGGTCTGCACGATACGGGCCTGGTGCACATCAGCCAGCTGGCCAACAAGTACGTCCGCGACCCGCACGAAGTGGTTTCGGTCGGAGATGTTGTGAAAGTCTGGGTCCACGAAGTCGATAAGACTCGCCGGCGAGTGTCGCTCTCCATGATTCCGCCGGGATCGGAACGTGCGCCGCCCCGTAGGAAGAAAGATCGACGCGATAATGCCGAGGGCTCCGAAGCTGGCCCGGCACAGGCCGCGGACGGCGCGGTCGAGGATAGTGTCGCCCAGTCCGCGTCGCACGTCCACGAGCGTCGGCCCGGCCCGCCACAGCGACGCCCGCAGCGTTCAGGACAGGGGCAGGGCGGACAAGGCTCACGTCGACCGACTCGCCACCACGAGGGCCAGGACAGTCGCCCGCCCAAGCCGAAGGTTCGCCCAGGTGGAAAGAAGCCAGCTCCGATCGTGCCGCTCACTGAGGAAATGAAAACGGGTAAGGCCCCTTTGCGGACATTTGGCGATCTGAAACAATTCATAAAGTTAAAAGACGAGCCCGGGGGCTCGCCTCCAGAATCCGAATCGTAACGCCGATTGCCGCACGGCCCGTGGTCACCGCATCCGTTCCACCTGGCTCTCCTGATGGATTTTAAAGATCGACTCGAGCGCGCAATCCAGCGGGGCCAGCGGTCCAGTGACGCAGATGCTCGCGCACGAGCAGAGCAAGCCACCAGCGAAGAAGAGTTTCGTCGGCTGCATTCGCAATATCGGCTGGAGCTTTCCGAGCATATCGAGCAGTGCTTGCGGGAGTTGTCTAGGCACTTTCCCGGCTTTCGCTACGAGACGATGGTCGGCGACCGTGGCTGGGGTGGCGTTATCAATCGCGACGATTTCTCCCTGGTCGAGGGCCGACGCAGCAATCTTTTCAGCCGGCTGGAACTGGTGGTGCGGCCGTTTACGGCCTCGCATGTACTCGATCTCAATGCGAAGGGCACCGTTCGCAATCGTGAACTGTTCAGCCGTGCCCAGTATCAGCGTCTTACCGAGGTTGACCTGCAACTTCTGACAGACTCGATCGACCGCTGGGTGCTCGAGTATGCCGAATTGTATGCAGCCAAGACCTGAACCGAGCGGCTTCGCACGCGGTTCAAAGTCTGCTGCAATCGCTACGACCCGCGCAGTCCGCTAATTCCACGCCGCCAGTCGTGTCAGCGGAGACATGCTACGTTTTCAGAGGCGCGGCGTAGCGGATGTAGATTACCCGCCAACGCCGCGAGTTCTGATCGGGAGGCGGAACCGGTCGCGACTCAGTTGTAGTCATGCGCGCGAAGGGGCGTTTTTCGAAACGGTATTCGCTCGAGTACTGCAGACTGCTCTGAAAGTCAACTGCGACAACCCCGTTCGCGCTCACTGCAGACTCTCCGCCTTCAATGAACGAAACCGCTCCACTTCGCGATCTCGTGTGGATGCTCACATGCGCCGCCCTGGTCATGCTGATGCAGGCCGGCTTCTGCTGTCTCGAGTCGGGGCTCGCTCGAGCCAAGAACCGTGTCAATGTCGCGATCAAGAACCTATTTGACTTCTGTACGGCCGGCCTCGCTTTCTGGTTGCTTGGCTTCGGCCTGATGTTTGGCGCCAGTTGGAACGGCCTCGTCGGCACGACCGACTTCATGTTGGGACGCGAATCCACGCCTTGGCTGCTCTCGTTCTTCCTTTTTCAAATGGTCTTTTGCGGAACGGCTACCACCATTATTTCGGGCGCCGTCGCCGAGCGAATCCGCTTTGTAGGCTATCTGGCAATCAGCGTATTGGTGTCGGCGCTGTTCTATCCCATATTCGGACATTGGGCCTGGGGCGGGATGGGCACGACAGTGCCCACCGGCTGGCTTGCGAAGCTGGGGTTCTATTGACTTTGCCGGCTCCACCGTTGTCCATTCGATCGGTGGATGGCTGTCGCTCGCCGCGGTGCTCGTGGTGGGGCCTCGCCTGGGCCGCTTCGACAATGACAAGCCGATGCACGGTTCGGACCTGCCGCTGGCCACGCTTGGCGTATTCCTGCTTTGGTTTGGCTGGTTCGGGTTCAACGGCGGCAGCACGCTGGCCGTGAACGACCAGATTCCACTGATCCTGGTCAACACCAACCTCGCTGCGGCAGCCGGTGGCGTCGCCGCGCTGGGTGCCAGTTGGTTTGTGTTGCGCCGCAGCGACGTGGGGATGTTAATGAACGGCGTGTTGGGCGGACTGGTCGGAATAACAGCAGTTTGCCACCTGGTGGCCCCGGGTGGAGCCATCCTCGTCGGGCTGGTGGCAGGAGTACTTGCCACCGCCGGAACCTTTCTGCTCGCGCGGTGGAGAGTTGACGATGTGGTCGGCGCCGTGCCAGTGCACGCTTTCTGCGGCGCGTGGGGCACTCTGGCAGTAGCACTCCTGGGCGATGAATCCCTGCTTCTGCACGGCAGCCGGAGCTATCAGTTCTTCGTTCAGCTACTTGGCGTATCAGTTTGCTTCGCCTGGGCGTTCGGCGGTGGCTACGTCGCGTTTCGACTGCTCGACTACATCTTACCGCTGCGGGCCAGCGCCGAGGCAGAAAGGATGGGGCTCAACCTGGCTGAACACGACGCCGGCGCGGAACTCGTGGATCTGCTGGGGGAAATGGAATCGCAACGCGCGGACGCTGACTTCTCACGCCACGTCGCAGTTGAGCCACACACCGAAGTCGGTCAGATTGCAACAGCCTATAACCGGGTGCTCGATAAGGTTCAGGATGAGATGACCTCGCGTGAGCAGGTAGTCGAAGCCCTGCGGCAGGCCGAAGAAAAGTATCGCAGCATCTTCGAGAACGCCGTCGAGGGCATTTTTCAGACTTCGCTGGAGGGCCAGTACCTGAACGCGAATCCCTCGCTCGCCCGAATCTACGGCTACGAGACCGTTGAGAAGCTTCGCGATGGAATCCGCGACATTGGAGCGCAACTTTATGTCGAGACCGCGCGACGCACCGAATTCAAACGATTGATGAATGAGTACGGGGCCGTGCGCTCGTTCGAATCGCAGGTGTACCAGCGCAATGGCAATCTCATTTGGATCTCCGAGAACGTGCGGCTCGTGCGCGATGTCGACGGGCGGCCCCTCTATTACGAAGGCACGGTTGAAGATATCACTGAACGTCGCCAGTCCGAGTAGCTGCGCACTGCAAAGGAAGCTGCCGAGGCCGCCAGCGAAGCGAAAAGTTCGTTTCTCGCGCACATGAGCCACGAGATTCGCACCCCGCTGAATGGCGTGATCGGCATGCTCGACCTGCTGGCGGGCAGCGAACTGAACGATCGTCAGAATCGCTACGCCCGTGTGGCCAAGAGTTCGGCTGACTCGCTACTGTCGGTGATCAACCAGATCTTAGACTTCTCGAAGATCGAGGCCGGCAAGGTCGAACTAGAAACGCTCGACTTCGATCCGCGCCTGCTGGTTGAGGACACGCTCGAGATGTTCGTCAAGCGCGCGCACGAAAAGGGGCTAGAACTGGCATGCCAAACCAGCCCCGATGTCCCCGCCACCGTTCGCGGAGATCAAGATCGCTTGCGCCAGGTGTTGGTCAATCTGATCAACAACGCGCTCAAGTTCACCGAGCACGGCGAGATTGTGGTCCGCACGAACTGTGACGCCGAGTCGACGAGTGAGGCCCGCTTGCGTTTTTCGGTTCAGGACACCGGCGTTGGCATTCCGCCGGAGCGCCGCAGTCAGCTTTTCCAGTCCTTCTCGCAACTCGATGCTTCGACAACGCGCCGCTATGGTGGTACGGGCCTGGGGCTTTGCATCTCGAAGGGGCTAGTTGAACTCATGGGCGGTGAGATCGGTGTCGAAAGCCGCCCCGGAGAGGGCTCGACTTTTTGGTGCTCGATTCCTTTCCACAAACATGGTGGACGCCGAAAGGCGCAGCAGGTGCCCGATGATTTGCGCAGGCTACGCGTCTTGGCGGTTGACGACAACGCCACGAACCTTGAGGTGTTGCACGAACAGTTCCAAAGTTGGGGCCTCGCGCTGACCACGGCCAGCGACGGCCGGACCGCCCTTCATTTGCTCGAGCGCGCGGCGGAGATCGGGCACCCATTCGACCTGGCGATGCTCGACGTGCAGATGCCCGTGATGGATGGACTGGAGCTGGCCCGGCATATCAAGAATGACCCAGCGACGAGCGAGACGCTGCTAATCGTGCTCACTTCCATGGGGCAGGATCTCTCACCTGTGGAAATGCAACAGCATGGACTGGCCGGCTATATTCACAAGCCCGTGCGACAATCGCGACTGCTCGATGCGATCGTCGACGTCACGTCACACGAAGTATTGATGCAAGCAGCCGATCTGGATGCCAGCACAGGTCCGACGCCAAGTGTCCAACACCGCGGTCGAGTTCTTGTGGCCGAAGACAACGACGTGAATCAAGTCGTGGTCACCGAAATTTTGTCCTTGGCTGGCTTCGACTGCGACGTCGTGGCTAGCGGTCGAGCGGCTGTGCAGCGAGCACTCTCGGGTAACTTCGATCTCGTGCTCATGGATTGCCAGATGCCCGAGATGGACGGCTTCGCGGCAGCGCAGCTCATTCGCAAGACCGAGGCCGAGCGTTCGCTGGAGACGGGAGCATCCGATCGCGTGCCGATCGTGGCGCTAACGGCCAATGCAGTGAAGGGCGATCGGCAACGCTGCCTCGACGCAGGCATGGATGCCTACTTGAGTAAACCCGTGGATGCTACCGCGCTTTTGGAGATCATGGAAACACTGCTCGTACAGTACGACCGAGTTGGCGAGCCGCCTGCAGGCATGACCGAAGCCAAGACCGCTGACTTATCAGCCATCGGATTTGACGAACTGATCGAACGTTGCGTCAACAATCGACTGGTTGCCGCGCGAGTCCTGGAGAAATTCAGCGACTCGGCGCCGCAGCAGCTCCAGCGAATCCACGCGGCACTCCACGAAGGCGCTGTGAACGAAGTGGCACGCGTTGCCCATCTATTACGCGGGATGGCCGCGAGCGTGAGCGCCACCTGCGTCGCTGAGTTGGCCGCGGTGCTGGAAAACTCTGCAATAGCGGGTGATTGCTCGGGGATCGACCTGGAGGAGTTTCGCAGGGCAATCGACGACGCACGCCGGGCAGCAGCTACCTGGATTGAAGAGCTGCGCTGCAGTGAGGCACGAAGCACCATTGGTTGATAGCAGTCATTAGAGAGGCAGTTCATGCTGGTATTGGCAGTTGATGATGACGATATCGCGTTGGAATTGATGGCCAACGCACTTTCCACCGCAGGCCACGAGGTACTCATGGCCTCCAGCGGTCGGGAAGCGCTTGCGCTCGTGGAGCGCGAAGGCTGCCGCCTCGTGATCTCCGATTGGGATATGCCGGACATGACTGGCGTGGAACTCTGCCGTGTCCTGCGGTCAGCGCCACTTTGCGGGTACTTGTATTTCGTGCTGCTCACCGCCCGAAACTCGCCATCGGAGATGATTGAAGGGCTGTCCGCCGGAGCGGACGACTTCATCGCCAAGCCGTTTCACCCGGCGGAACTTGCGGCAAGGGTGATCGCCGGCGAGCGGATCCTCTCGCTCGAAACACGCGATGTCGCGATCTTTGCACTTGCCCGGCTGGCCGAATCAAGTGACCCAGATACCGGCGCTCATCTAGAGCGCGTGCAGGCTTACTCGCGATTGCTCGCACAGAAACTTGCCACACGGTCCAAGTTTCAGGACGTGGTCAATGCCGAATTCATTCGATTGATTTACCTAACAAGTCCCCTGCACGATATTGGTAAAGTCGGTGTGCCAGACGGTGTGCTGCTCAAACAGGGCCGCCTCACTGCGCATGAGTTCGACATCATGAAACTGCACACAGCGATCGGCGCACGGACGCTGCAAGACGCTCTCGATCGCTTTCCTGGCGCGAAATTCCTCGAAATGGCCCGCGACATTGCCGCTACCCACCACGAGTGGTTTAACGGACAATGGTACCCCTCTGGACTGGCCGGCGAGCACATCCCGCTGTGCGGACGCATCGTTGCGGTGGCTGATGTGTATGACGCATTGACTTCCAAACGCGTCTACAAGCCTGCCCTTGACCACGAACAAGCCCGCGCCATGATCCTTGCCGAATCCGGCCAGCATTTCGACCCAGACGTGGTGCAGGCCTTTCTCGATTGCGAAGACGAGTTCAAATCGGTGAGGGGCAGGTTCGCCGGTGATAGTCGCAACACGCCGGTAGCACTGTTGCCGGTTACCAGTTGGGAGGCGCCTCTATCGATTCCGACGACGCAGTAGCCCATATCCGCTGGGTAGCGAACACGGACTAGAGCTCCGGCGGCGCCAGCGTCAGCTGCTTGAGCGCCTCGAGGCTCATCACCATGTCGTCGAGCGAAATGTCCTGCCAGCCGCCCATCTTGTGGCGCAGGATGCAGAGCTTGTAGGCCTCGAAGGCGTCATTCACGTCGGGCGGAAGCGGAGGCAGTGCCGCGAAAGGTCTCACCGGTGCGCTGCTGGCTGCCGTGCCACTCGCGTAGCCCCCAGACTCGACTTCGTCGCTTTCCGAATCGTCGACGTCATCATCGTCGTCGTTATCGCTTGACGATTCAGCACGTTCAGGATCGCGCGCCGTTTCCATCGTGCCGGTCGTCACTTCGCCAGCGTCAGCCGCTTCGGCATCTTCGTCCCAGGGGGCTTCGGCCGATTCGTCACTTGCCGAGGGCTCTTCCTCGGCAACTTCGCCGCGTGTCTCCCACCGCTTGTGTCGCATCTCGGAGATCGACCAATCATTCTGCACGGCGCCTTCGAGCCAGAGTTCGGCGTCATCCCAATCGAGGGCCGCCTGGAAATGGCTCCAGAAGAGCCCGTCGTAGTCCTCGCGTGTGAGGCCGAATCGCTCGAACACGCGCCGCAGGCGACCCACGTGCTGCGGCGTGACATTTCCCACCCGGCGGCTCCAGGCTTCGTCCGAGTAGTCAGAGACTGGTGCGTCGGCATCGATCAGGGCCTGCCGCCAGCCGAGAATGATCTGCCCCTTCTCCCAGTTCGTGGTGCTGACCAGCCGCTTCCATTGGCCGAGGAATTGTTCACTCGTCGAGTCAATCAGCGCAGAATCCATGCGTCTTTGTCGCTACCGGGGAAAGAGGGATGTCGAAAAGTCGAGGGCGGCTGCCAGCATGATTCGCGTGAGCAGCTTGCCACCGACGCAATTTTATCGCGACTTCGACTCGATCCCTAGCGTTGTGCGCATGCGCGAACCAGAAATGCGTACTCGTCGCGCGGCTTAAACGACACGCGCCGCAAGGTTTTGCGTCCGCGCGTAGCGACCAGGATAGGTGGCGCCGGTTGGGGAAAACTTGTTGGCGGCAGTGCCGCTCCCCTCCTTCCCGGCAACTACTGCGGCGCTTCCGGCGCCGGTGCCAGTTCCGCGGATTCGAAGCCGCAGCGATTGTGCGTGCCATCGCAGAAGGGACGCCGGCTCGACTGTCCGCAGCGGCACAACGCCACGGCTGGCTTATCAGGATTCACGGGAAATACATTCCCATTCGAGTCGATGATCGTCACGGGGCCCTCGACTAGAAATGGGCCGTTCGGCCGAACGCGAATCGTAGTGGTCATCGGGCAGTCGTCCTCAGGGGGGCTTGCGATGTCGTGCCATGTTTTGCCGCGGCGGCTAACCTCGCGACAACTGCCAGAGTTTACCGCCCTCGGCGCGAGATTGACAGGCCGCACTGGCAAGTGGCCACCGACAATTGCCGAACTAGCGCGTCGACTTGGCTGCTGGAACGGTCGGCGCTGCGCCATCCACGGGGGCCACGAGCATCACCTGCACGCCGGCCGTTGCACCCTGTTCGCCGACTTTCAGTTGCTGCTGCGGCTTGACCGTGTTGAGCCGATTGCCTTCCATCAGGCGATCCGCCTGCGGCACTTGCGATAAGATGGCGTCAACCCGTTCGCTTGGGACTTGGAGGGAGTACAGCACTTGGAGCGGACTCTTGCCGAGCGACTCGAGCGGCGCCGTACGCGGTGATTGCGGCGTGGCCTGCGCCTGGAGTTGCGGCGGAATCGGCACCTCCTGCCACCGCACGCCATTCGCGTCGAGCAGCTTTTCAAACTTGCGATCTTCCAGGTATCGCAGGGTCACAGGGCAGATGATCGTTTCCACCGCTAGCGCCTGCGCGGCTGGTTCCGCACGTCTGCCGTACAGCGCGCCGCCCGCCTTGGGCACTGACCCCGGTGGACTTGTAGGTGCAGCCGCGCGAGTAGCGCCAGCGGCTGGCGCTGATTCAGGCATGGCCTCGAAAAAGTCGCTTTGGTCTCGCTCCGTCGCAGGCGCGCGTCGTCCGGCGGAACGCGATGCCGGCGCGAGAACATCACCGCGAGCGTCGGAATCCGCTGCCGGCAAGGCACTGGCCTCGGGCATAGGCATCTCGGGGGCGGCCATGATACTGGGCTGTTCGGCGGAAGCCGCTGCGCCCGCCGGCGCTTCTTCTCGCAGCTCGTACGGCGCCGCCTGAGGAGCCTGGGCGACTTCGAACTCGGAATCCGCCGGACGCTGACGCGCGTCGAATACCAGAATTGCGAGCGCCGCGGCAACCGCCAACGCCGGCCACAAAAACCGGCGACCTTGCGAGCCGCGATTCCACCACTCGGCGACAACATTTCCCAGCGATGACTCGCTGGCCTCTGGCGGTCCAGCCACCGGCGCCGAACGATTGCTCGGATCAGGCACGCTTGCCGTCGCCGAGCGATGCATCACCACAGCGGCGAGGTCGTGCCCCACCTGGTGACGCGGCAGGGCCTGCAGGTCGGTCCGGATCGAAAGCAATTCATCGCGCAGCTGGCGCAACTCGCTGCTTTCCGCGAGCCACTGCTCGACGCGCGCACGCTCCTCGGGCGAAACCTCGCCGTCGAGATAGGCACTCAGCAGTTCTTCGCGTTCGGGATCGATCATGGTACGTCAGTGTTTATGTCGCGGGGCCATCCCGGCCGCACGCGACTTCAGGTCACATCCTCGTGAATGACTTCCTTAAGCTGCTCGCGCAATTGTAGTCGCGCCCGGTGCAGGCGGCTGCGAATTGTGCCCACGGGCAGGTCCAGAATCTCGGCAATTTCCTCGTACGATCGTTCGTCAATTTCGCGGAGCACCAGAATCGCCCGATGCTCATCGGAGATTCTGGCCAATCCGGCCTGCACCTGGCAGGCCCGCTCCTGTCGCTCCAGCCGATCGCCGGGCGCCGCGGCACGGTCCACCGGCTCTTGCCCCAGCGACTCGCGAGCTTCATCGACGGACACGGTCGGCTTTTGGCGCCTGCGCCGGGTTGCGGCCAGGTTGAAGGCAATTCGGTACAGCCAGGTGTAGAACCCGCTGGCGCGTTGAAAAGTCGACAACTTGACGAAGGCCTGCACCAGCGCATCCTGGAGCACGTCGTAGGCCGTGTCCGTGGAGCCCACCACGTGCACCAGCGAGTTGTACAGCCGGTCTTGATACCGGGTGACCAACTGGCCGAACGCCGCCCCATCGCCCGCCAGGGCTTCGTCAATCAACTGAGCGTCGTCTTTCACAACCGCTCCTGAGCTTTAGACGCCCGCGGGCTGCCGTAAGTTCCCCGCTTGCGTGTGGGCGGGGACGGGAGAGCCGCAAGTTGGGGATTCCGCTACGCTTGGAGCATTTTCGGCCCTGGCGGCGGGGATGTCAAACCCGGCACGTGGGCGACGGCCGGCCGGCGTGCCGGGCGGAAAAAGCGGGTCGAATTTTCAAAGAGCTTGGCGGGGAGTTGGAAGTTTTCAGTGGTTCAGTTTTCAGCGAAGAGGATAAGAGCTATTCCTTAATGCTGAAAACTGAACACGGAACCATTGAAAACTTCCTGTGAATGTTTTTGGCGATCGCATTTCGCGCGCGTGTGCGCTCAGAAAGTCGTGAAAATGATGTTTCGGGCGCACACACACGCCCCCTTGAGCCGCATTGTGCGCTGCGCGGGTTCTCCAGATTTCCAAGTGCGTCTCGATGTTCGTGATCATGGCTCGCTCCATATACATTCATCTGAACGTACCATATCCGAAGTCCTGGCCTGTTTTCTAGAACTTGTGGACACCTGGGCGGTGTGCGCCGTGCGCACGCGAGTTCGGCTGGAGGAAACGAGTTGCGCAGCGAGCCAGCCACACGCGCGGGCAAGCGCGATTCGGAATGCGATTTTTTCAGATGGTTATATCAGCCCCGGAGGGGCGGCCGTTAATAGCTGGGTGGCGGAAGCCCCCGGAAGAACACGCGCACCGCACCCCGTCGCTTTTGATCTCCGAAACCTTGGCAGGGCGGCAGATCGGGGCATACAACCACGTTATTGCGTCGAGTCTGGTGGCAGGATTAACGTAGTACGCGGTACGCCCTTTAGAGAACTTCATGGACAAACTCCGCTCGTTTATCACCGTTCGCAAGGTGGTGATTCTCGGCATCTGCCTGATTCTTTGTGGCGGGGTGTAGTGGACCCCGAAAATTGGGCGCGCTGATAAGGTGTAGTTTCCGGGAGCGGGAACGGCCGAATCAGGAGTGTCTGGGATGGCGCGGAAGCGACGGGCGTTTGGAGCGGCGTTCAAGGT
>Ga0169931_10006035_pt1 | contig 18347 bp, 20 predicted proteins | sample Kivu_15m_20L_FD_129675 | JGI IMG/M metagenome (GOLD analysis project Ga0169931, IMG submission 129675) | Freshwater microbial communities from Lake Kivu, Western Province, Rwanda to study Microbial Dark Matter (Phase II) - Kivu_15m_20L... | ecosystem: Environmental > Aquatic > Freshwater > Lake... | reverse complement strand
CCCTGGCGTTTTCGAAGATCGCGGCGCGGATGTTGGCGCCGTTGAAGCGCGCGTTGGTGAGGTTCGCGGCGGTGAAGTTCGCTCGGTCCGAATCGCGCGCGGGCAATGTCCCCTCGGCGGCCGCGGCGTCCTTGAGCTCACCGCCCGCGACGCGCTCGGCGATCCTGCCGACGCCAATGTCGGCGTCGGTCAGGTTGGCGCTGGTCAGGTCCGCCGCCTCGAGCCCGGCGCCGCGCAGGTCGGCGCGCTCGAGCTTGCTGCCGATCAGCTTTGCCTTCCCCAGGTTCGCGCCGAAGAGGACGGCGTTCTGCAGGTTGCTCTCGCTGAGGTCGCAGCCGACGAGCAGCGCCCCGGAGAGGTCGATCTCGCGCAGGTCGCGCCGCGCCATACGCAGGCCGCTGAGGTCGCGCTTGCTCAGCTGCGCCCGCTTCCCTCCCGAGCGCTTGTCGAAGAACATCTCGTGCTGCTTGATGACCTGGTCGAGGTCGCCCTGCGTCATCCGCTCGTGCGCGGCGTCGGCGGCCTGGGCTGCGGGCGGCGCGGCCATGTCAGGCGAGCCTGCACCAGACAGGCGTGTGGTCGGACGCGCGCTCGCGGCCACGCGGGCCACGGTCTATGCCCGATCCGGCGAGGCGGTCGGCGGCCGCCGGTGAAAGCAGCAGGTGGTCGATGCGGATGCCCTCGTTCCGCTGCCAGCGCCCGGCCTGGTAGTCCCAGAAGCTGTACTGGTGCGGCCGGTCGTCGAGCGCGCGGAAGGCGTCCGTGAAGCCGAGCCATAGGAGGCGCCTGAGGGCGCGGCGGCTTTCCATGCGCCAGAGCGCGTCGTCCACCCAGTCGGCCGGATCGTAGACGTCCTCGGCCTCGGGGATCACGTTGTAGTCGCCGCCGAGCACGACCGGTTCCTCGGTGGCCAGGAGGTCGCGCGCGCGCGCCTCCAGCCGGGCGAACCATGCGAGCTTGTAGTCGAATTTCGGGGTGTCGACGGGATTGCCGTTGGGCAGGTAGATCGACGCCACCCGGACGCCCGCGACGCGCGCCTCGAGGTAGCGCGCCTGGTCGTCGGACGGATCGCCGGGCAGTCGGTCGGCGGTGACCTCGATCGGATGGCGCGAGAGGATCGCCACGCCGTTGTAGGATTTCTGCCCGCGGACCGCGACGCGGTAGCCGGCGGCCTCGACCTCGAGCGACGGGAAGTCGGCGTCCTGGCACTTGATTTCCTGCAGGAGCAGGACGTCCGGCGCCTCGCCCGAGAGATAGTCGCTCAGATGTCCCAGCCTGGCCTTCACCGAGTTCACGTTCCAGGTGGCGACCTTCATGGCACGGCGGCCGGTCGCGGGCGTGCTGGCGCGGGCGTCACGTCGAGAACGAGTTGCCGCAACCGCAGGAACTCTTCGCCTGCGGGTTCCTGATGGCGAAGGACGCCCCGATCATGTCCTCCACGTAGTCGATCACCGATCCCTTCAGCAGGTCGAGGGACACGTCGTCGATCAGGATGCGCGCGCCGTCCCGCTCGATCAGGACGTCGCCATCGACGCGGTCCTCGTCGAAGGTGAAGCCGTACTGGAACCCGGAGCAGCCTCCGCCGGAAACGGATATCCGGAGCATTCGCCCGCGATAGTCGTCCTGGGAAAGGACCCACGCGATGCGGCGGGCAGCACTGTCGGTCACGCCGACATCGGCGAGGCCGGGGGCAGGGGCGGAGGCGTCGACTTGGCCCATGTGATCACTCCACGCTTTGGGGACGAAGATATGGCGCGCGGGCAATCCCAGCACAAGCGCGATCCGGTTGCCCGCCGGCCCGCGCGGGGACTAGCCTCGGCCCGTGTCGACCCCCGACGGAACACCGACGCCGAGATGGGCGCCCCAGGCCTGCCGCCCCTCCGAGAGCCGGGGAAGGCTGCATGCGGAGCCCGAGTCGTCCTACCGGTCTGCCTTCCAGCGCGACCGCGACCGGGTGATCCATTCGACGGCGTTCCGTAGGTTGAAGCACAAAACGCAGGTCTTCGTTTACCACGAGGGCGACCACTACCGCACGCGGCTCACCCACTCGATCGAGGTCGCCCAGATCGCGCGCACCCTCGCGCGCGGGCTCGGCCTCGACGAGGACCTCGCGGAGGTGGTGGCGCTCGCCCATGACCTCGGGCACACGCCCTTCGGGCATACCGGCGAGGACGCGCTCCAGGAGGCGATGGCCCGCCATGGCGGGTTCGACCACAACGCGCAGACCCTGCGCATCCTGACGCGGCTCGAGCAGCGCTATGCGGCATTCGACGGCCTGAACCTGACCTGGGAAACGCTCGAGGGCGTGGTCAAGCACAACGGCCCGCTGCTAGGGCCAGCGCGCACGCGGGACCGGCCGCTGCCGGCGGCGATCGTGGAATACGCCGGCGTCCACGACCTCTGGCTCCACACGTGGCCCGGGCTGGAGGCGCAGGTGGCCGCGCTGTCGGACGACATCGCCTACAACAGCCACGACATCGACGACGGCCTGCGGGCCGGTCTGTTCGGGGTCGACGACCTGCGCGAGGTCCCTCTCGTCGGCGACGTCGTCGCCGAGGTCGAGCGCCTCCATGGCCGGCTGCCGTTGTCGCGCTGCATCGGCGAGACGATGCGGCGGATGATCGACCGCATGGTCAGCGACGTGCTGGACAGCACGCGCGCGCGCCTCGAAAGCGCCGCAATCGCGAGCGCGAATGACGTGCGCAACGCTGGCAGGGCGACGTCATGCTTCTCGACGGACATGGATGCGGCGATGCGGGGGCTGCGCGAGTTCCTCCATGCGCGCATGTACCGGCACGAGCGGATCAACCGCGCGCGCGTCCACGCGGCGCGCGTCGTCAGGAACCTGTTCGACCATTTCCTCGCGCAGCCCTCGCGGCTTCCGGGGGAATGGGGGACGCGAGCGGGCGCGACGAGCGACGCGGAGGCCGCCCGCCTCGTGGCCGACTACATCGCCGGGATGACGGACAAGTTCGCCCTGGAGGAGCACGCCCGGCTCTGCGGCGACGGCGCCATGCCACGTTGACGCGACTCGCCGGCCCTTGGTGTAAGGCCTCGTCACGCGCCGTGCGCGGCGAGACGAAGCGGGAGGGCCTGCGATGGGCATGCGCATCACGGACCCGGCTCCAGGGGCCGGTCCCGACATGACGCTCAGGAGCGATCCGGACGGCGAGCAGCGCCGCCCCCTGCGCGAGCGCCGCGGCGGCATCCCCCGCTGGGTGCCGCTTGCCGTGGTTGGCGTCGCCGCGATCGGCTTCGGCGGCCTCGTCGGCTACGGCTACTGGGCGTTCTCGGACGGACAGGGGCGCATCGCCGTGCCGCTCGTCACCGCCGGCCAGCCCTATCTCGAGAAGCCTGCGAGGCCCGGCGGCCTCGAGGTACAGCACCCCAATCTGTCGATCTGGAATGTCGGCAAGGGGCCCGCATCGGCGCCGCAGCAGCCGGAGAGCTTCGTGCCCCCGCCCGAGAAGCCGCTGCCGCGGCCCGCCCCCGCGCCGCCGCCGGCGGCCGCCTCGCCGACTGCGCCCGAGGCCGTCGCCGCTGCGCCGTCCCCCGCGCAGGCTCCAGCCGCGGCGGCGCAGGCCGATGCCCGGCCCCCCTCGGGTCTGTTCCCAGTTCCGCCTCCCCCGGCGCCGCAGCCGGTCCGGCCCGTCGCCGTCGTGCCCGGGGCAGCGCCATCCTCGCCCGCGCGCCCCGGCGCCGCGACCGGGTTCAAGGTCCAGCTCGGCTCCGTCCGCAGCGAGGCCGATGCGCGCAAGCTCTGGGAGGGCGTCAGGCGCAAGCATGCCGCCGAGGTCGGGACGCTCACGGCGCAGTTCTCGCGGGTCGATTTCCCGGAACGCGGGACCTTCTATCGCGTCCATGCCGGGACGCTGCCCAGCCGCGACGCGGCGCGCGACATGTGCGCGCGGCTCCAGCAGGCCGGCACGGTGTGCATTGTCGTCGCGCCAAACTGAGCGCGCGCTGATCCTGGGCTGCTCCGGGACCGTATTGTCGCCAGAGGAAGCCGAGCTCTTCGGGCGCGGCAACCCGCTCGGCTTCATCCTCTTTGCGCGCAACGTCGCAGACCCGCGGCAGGTGGCGCGCCTCGTGCGCGACCTGCGGCGCTGCGTCGACCGCGCCGATGCGCCCGTGCTGGTCGACCAGGAGGGCGGCCGGGTGCAGCGCCTGCGTCCTCCCGCCTGGCGCGCGGCGCCGCCGGCCGCGCGCTTCGCCGAGATCCACGCCACCCGCCCGGCCGCGGCGCGCGAGGCGGCGCGGCTCAACGCGCGCCTTATCGCCGCGGAGTGCATGGCGCTCGGGATCGACGTGGTCTGCGCCCCTTGCGCGGACATCCCCGCGCCCGGCGCCCATGACGTGATCGGCGACCGGGCTCATGGCCGCGACCCGCGGACGGTCGCGGCGCTCGCGGGCGCCACGGCCGATGGATTGATGGACCTCGGGGTCGTGCCGGTGATGAAGCACATGCCCGGCCATGGGCGGGCAGGGGCCGACAGCCACCTCGATCTGCCCGTGGTCGACTCCCCGGTCGAGGACCTGCGCGCAGTCGATGCCGCGCCATTCCGCGCCCTCGCCGCGAGGATCCCGTGGGGCATGACGGCGCATGTGCTCTACCGCGCGCTCGACGCGCGCCTGCCTGGCACAGTTTCGCCTGCCTGCATCGGCTTCATCCGCCGGGAGATCGGCTTCGATGGAGTGCTCCTGAGCGACGACCTCGGGATGAAGGCCCTTGGCGGTGCGCCGATCGAGCGCGCGCGCGCGGCGCTCGCGGCGGGGTGCGACGTCGCGCTGCACTGCGACGGCGTCCTCGAGACGTCGAGGGAACTGCTTGCCGGGCTGCCAGAGCTCGGCGGGGCCGCGCGGCGGCGCCTCGGGGAATCGCGGCGCCGCGCAAGGCCGCGCGTGCAGTCTGAGGTCCAGGTCTGGCGCGGCCGGCTCGATGCGCTGCTCTCGGGGATCGCTGCGCCATGACGGGAGACGCCTGGACGCTCTCGACATGGATCCTGCCAGCCCTTGTCGCGATAACGCTGCACGAGGCGGCGCATGGCTTCGCCGCTCGCGCGCTCGGCGATCCGACGGCAGAGGCCCTCGGCCGGATTTCGCTGAACCCTCTGCGGCACATCGACCCGTTCGGGACGATCCTGCTGCCCGGGTTCCTCGTCGTCATGGGAGCGGGTTTTCTGTTCGGCTACGCCAAGCCGGTTCCCGTCGACCCGCGCTACTTCAGCAGCCCGAGGCGGGACATGGTGGTGGTCGCGGCGGCCGGGCCGGCCATGAACCTCGTTCTGGCCCTTGCGGCGGCCATCCTGTATCACGGCCTTGGACTGGTTCCCGAACCGGCCGGTGAATGGATCGCCTACAACCTCATGAACTGCATAAAGTTCAATATCTTGCTGGCCGTCTTTAACATGCTTCCCGTCCCACCTCTCGATGGTGGTCGAGTCGCGGTTGGCCTGCTGCCTCGCGCGCTCGCCCTGCCGCTCGCGCGGGTTGAGCCCTTTGGCGTCCTGATCGTGCTCGGGCTCTTCCTGGTCCTGCCGCGGCTTGTCGACGGGTTCGACCCCGCGGCCCTTCTCCTCGAGGCTCCGGCGCGGGCGCTGACCCGCCTCGTCCTCCTCGTCTCGGGGCTTGCATGAGCGCCGAGATCATCCCCTTCCAGGAGGACGGCCCGCGGCCGCCGGCCTCGGTCGACGAGGAGAACCTGATCCTCGACCTCGGGACCTACGAAGGTCCACTTGACGTCCTCCTGGCGCTGGCGCGCGAGCAGAAGGTCGACCTCGCCCGGATCTCGATCCTCGCCCTCGCGGACCAGTACCTCGCCTTCGTCGAGCGCGCGAAGAAGCAGCGCCTCGAGCTTGCCGCCGACTACCTGGTTATGGCCGCCTGGCTGGCCTACCTGAAATCGAAGCTGCTTCTTCCGGTGCCGCAGCCGGCGCCGGACCCGGAGCCAAGCGCGGTCGAGATGGCGGAGGCGCTGGCCTTCCAGCTGCGCCGCCTCGAGGCCATGCGCGCCGCGGGGGAGAAGCTCCTCGGCCTGCCGCAATTCGGCAGGCAGGTCTTCGCGCGCGGGGAGCCGGAAGGCCTCAGGGTGGTCCGCAAGCCGGTCTACGAGCTGACCTACTACGAGCTCGTGAAGGCCTATGGCGGCATGCGCGCGAAGGAGGAGGAGCGCACGCTCACCATCCCGGCCTCGGAGCTGTTCTCGTTGGAGGCGGCGCTCGAGCGCCTGTCGACCATGCTCGGGCGGATGCCCGAGTGGACGACCCTGCAGTCCTTCCTTCCTGGTGGCCTGGGAGGGGGCGTGGTGGAGAGGTCCGGCATGGCCGCGACCTTCGCCGCGAGCCTCGAGCTCGTTCGCTCCGGGAAGCTGCAGATCCGGCAGGAGCGCGATTTCGGGCCGATCTACGTGCGGCGGGCCCCGGAGAACCCGGTGACCGAGCTTCCCTCCGCTGACAGGCAGGCGACATGAGCGACCAGACCGTGAACCCGCATCCACACCCGGACGAGTCCGCGCGCGAGGAGGCGGAGATCGCCGATGCGCGCAGCCGCGCGCAGCAGCTTCGCCTCGTCGAGGCGCTTCTCTTCGCGGCCCCGGGCCTGGTCGATCCGAGGGAGGTCGCGCGGCGCCTTCCCGAAGGCGCGCCCGTCGAGGAACTGCTCCAGACGCTCGAGGCGCAATATGCCGGCCGCGGCGTGAACCTGGTGCGCGTCGCGGGCAAGGTCGGCCTCCGGACGGCGGCGGACCTCGCCAGCGCGCTCGACATCGAGGTCGCTGTCCCGCGCAAGCTCAGCCGCGCCGCGATCGAGACCCTCGCGATCATCGCCTACCAGCACGCCGAGAAGAAGGCGGTGACGCGCGCCGAGATCGAGGAGATCCGCGGCGTGTCCATCTCAAGGGGTACGCTCGACCAGCTGATGGAGGCCGGCTGGATCAAGCCGCACGGCCATCGCGAGCACGTGCCGGGGCGCCCTGCGGAGTGGATCACGACCGAGCAGTTCCTCGTGCATTTCGGGCTCGACACGCTGGCGCAGCTTCCGGGCGTGGAGGAGCTTCGCGCTGCCGGCCTCCTGGATCGCCGGGCCGGCGTCAGCCAGTACGGCGAGCAGGGCTCGCTCGAGCTTCCGCCGGAGATCGGCGAGCAGGCCGAGGCCGAGGAAGGCGCCGTCGTCGACGACGACGCGGAGAAGCCGGCCTCCGGCGAGATGCGCAGCTCGGCGTGACGCCGCCGCCGCCCCGGTCGACGGAAGGCTTCGACGAGGCCTTCGCCGACATCGATGGCTGGCCCGCCGCGCGGGTGCTCGAGGGCCTCGCCGACCACCAGGAGAAGGCGATCGCCGCGGTCAGGCGCGCGCTTCCGCAGCTCTCGCGGGCCGTCGACGGCGCCGTGCCGCGCCTCGCCGCCGGCGGGCGCATCTTCTACGTCGGCGCCGGGACGTCGGGCCGCCTCGGGGTGCAGGACGGGGCCGAGCTCACGCCGACCTTCTCCTGGCCGCGCGAGCGATGCGTCTTCCTGATCGCGGGCGGCGATGCCGCGGTCACGCGCTCGGTCGAGGGCGCGGAGGACGACGCCGAGGCGGGAAGGGCGCGCATGCGCGCCGCATGCCCGGGAGCCGACGACGTCGTGCTGGCGCTGGCCGCGAGCGGCACGACGCCGTTCGTGCTGGCCGCGGCCGAGACCGCGCGCGAAGCCGGCGCGTTCGTCGTCGGGATCGCCTGCAATCCCGGCGCGCCGCTCCTTTCGGCCGGCGAGGTCGGCATCCTGCTCGATACCGGGCCGGAGGCGATCTCCGGCTCGACGCGCCTGAAGGCCGGGACGGCGCAGAAGGCGGCGCTCAACCTCTTCTCCACCGCCGCGATGGTCGGGCTCGGCCGCGTCTATCGCGGGCTGATGGTCGACATGCAGGCGAGCAACGCGAAGCTCCGTGCGCGATCGCTGCGTATCCTCGCGCGGCTTTCCGGGCGCGGCGAGGACGAGGCGCGCAGCGCGCTGGACGCGGCCTCGGGTGAACTCAAGACCGCGGTGCTGGTGCTGCTGGACGGCATCGACGCCACCGAGGCGCGGCGCAGGCTCGGCGCGGCGGGCGGGATCGTGCGGCGCGCGCGGGGCGGCTGACGACGCCTCAGTCGCCGAGGCAGATGCCGAGCCCGCGCGCCGTCGCGACGAGGGGGCCGTGCGGGTCGACGGTGCGCGAGCGGCGCGCCACCTTCGCGAGCGGCACGTCGACCACCCGCCGGTTCCACCACGCGACCATGCGGTCGAAGCGGCCTGCGAGGACGAGTTCCACCGCATGCACGCCGAAGGCGGCGCCGAGGAGTCGATCGCGCGCATCGGGGGATCCGCCGCGCTGCACGTGCCCGAGCACCGTCACGCGCGTCTCCGCGCCCGTCGCCTCGGAGATCGCCGCGGCGACGTGGTGGCCGACGCCGCCATAGCGGCGGCGCCCCTCGTGGTCGTCCTGCAGGACCCGGCGGCCATCCTCGCCGGCGACGGCCTCCGCGGCCACGATCAGCGCGAAGTTGCGGCCGCTCGCGCGCACGCGCTCGATGTGGCGGACGACCGGCGCCAGGCGCCAGGGGATCTCGGGGATGAGCACGACGTCGGCGCCGCCCGCGATGCCCGAGGCGATCGCGATGTGGCCCGCGTCGCGCCCCATGACCTCGAGCACCATGACCCGGCTATGGCTCGCGGCCGTCGGCTGCAGCCGGTCCAGCGCCTCGGTCGCGGTGGCGACGGCGGTCGAGTGGCCGATGGCCGCCTCCGTGAGCGCGACGTCGTTGTCGATCGTCTTGGGGATGCCGACGAGGTTCAGCCCGTGCTGCTGCGCGATGCGGCGGAGGATCTCGAGGCTGCCGTCGCCGCCGATGCCGATCAGCGCGTCGAGGCCGAGGGTCCTGCAGGCCTCGGCGATCTCCCCCGTCCGGTCGGCGAAGGATCCGTCGGGCTGCGGGTAGCTGAACGGGTTTCCCTTGTTCGTCGTGCCGAGCACCGTGCCGCCGAGGCGGAGCATCTGCGCGTCGCAGCGGGCGGGATCCATGGGCTCGACTTCCGGCGGCCGCGACATCAGCCCGAGCGTGCCGTTGCGGATGCCGACCAGCGTGCAGCCGGACTGCGCCGCGCGCAGCGTCGCCGCGCGCAGGGTCGCGTTGAGACCGGCGCAGTCGCCGCCGCTCGTCAGGATGCCGATCCTCAGTCCCACAACCGCCTCCCCGCCGCCCGCACGCGCGCATCATCCCAGCGCGATGCGTTGCGCGTCCATCGCAAAGGCCCTAGCGTGCGCGCCCCATGATCGACAGGGCGCGGCAGGAAGGCGGGCTCTCCGCCGAAGGCGTCAGCCACCGCTTCGGCGACAGGCTGGTGCTCGACGGCGTGTCGCTCGCCGCCGCGCCGGGGGAACTGGTCTGCCTCGTCGGCCCATCCGGATGCGGCAAGACGACCCTCCTGCGGATCGCCGCCGGGCTGGAGGACATCCAGGCCGGGGAGGTGCGCGCGGCGGGGCGCGTGGTCGCGCGACCCGGCGCCGACCTGCCGGCCGAGCAGCGCGGCATCGGCTTCGTCTTCCAGGACTACGCGCTGTTCCCGCATCTCGACGTGGCGGCCAATGTCGGCTTCGGGCTCGCCGGCGCCGACGGCGCGCGGCGGGCGCGACGGGTGGCGGACACTCTCGCGCAGGTAGGCATGCAGGACAATGCGCGCGCCTTCCCGCACGAATTGTCGGGAGGGCAGCAGCAGCGCGTGGCGCTCGCACGCGCGCTGGCGCCGGAGCCGCGCGTGCTCCTCCTCGACGAGCCCTTCTCGGGCCTCGACGTGCGCCTGCGCGAGCGCATCCGCGACGACACGCTGCACGTCCTCAAGGAAAGCGGCGCGGCCACGGTCATGGTCACCCACGACCCGGAGGAGGCGATGTTCATGGCCGACCGGCTCGTCGTCCTCGATAGCGGGCGCGTCGAGCAGGCCGGGACGCCGGACGAGGTGTATTCGCGCCCCGCCAGCGCCTTCGTCGCGGGCTTCTTCGGGCAGGCGAACGAGCTGGGCGGCGCGGTCGCGTCGGGTGGCGTGGACACGCCCTTCGGGCGCGTCGCCGCGCCGGGCCTGCGCGACGGCACGCGCGCGCGCGTCCTCATCCGGCCCGAGGGCCTGAGGCTTCGGGACGCCGGCGACGATCCGCGCTGCCCCGCGAAGGTGATCGCCGCGCGCCTGCTCGGCCGCAGCTCCTGGATCCATCTCTGCCTCGGTAGGGACGCGATGCCGGGCGAGGGGGACGCGCAGCACGGGCATTTCCATGCCCGCATGCCGGGACGCTTCCTGCCGCCCGAGGGAACAGTGCTGGCGGTCGAACTCGACCAGGCGCAGGCCTTCGTCTTCCCGGCGCCGGGCACCACATGACGCGGGCAACGGCCGGGTTGAACGCCCGGCGTCCATCTGAGACATTGCGCGTCCGTTTTGGCGATGCGCCAAGGACATAGGGAGACGAGACAATGGGTAGCTTCAGCATCTGGCACTGGCTCGTCGTGCTGGTGATCGTGTTGCTGCTGTTCGGCGCGGGCAAGATCCCGAAGCTGATGGGCGACATGGCCAAGGGCGTGACCGCCTTCAAGAAGGGCCTGAAGGAGGGCGAGGACGAGGCGCCGAAGCCCGCGGACGCCGCCGCCCAGTCGGCCGGCCAGGTCACCGACCAGGCGCCCGTCGCGGCCGAGGCCGCGAAGAAGGAAGCGAAGGTCTGACGCGCGGCGCCCGCCGCGGCGCGGCGCCTCGCCGGTAGCACGGCTTCCCCATGTTCGACTGGAACGAACTGCTCGTGATCGGGGCCGCGGCCCTGATCTTCATCGGCCCCAAGGAGTTGCCGGGAACGCTGCGGACCCTCGGCAAGTTCGTGGCGAAGGCCCGGGGCATGGCCCGCGACTTCCAGACGAACGTCGACGACATGGTGCGGGAGGCCGAGCTCGACGAGGTGAAGAAGCAGGTCCAGAAGCTCGAGTATGGCGGCCTCGAGCAGATGATCCAGAACAGCGTCGACCCCAAGGGCAGGATCCAGGACGCCCTGCGCGCGCCAGACATCACGGCGCCGCCCGTCGTCGCGTCGCCGCCGCAGGCCGCGCCGCCCGCGGTGGCCGTGCCGGATGCGGCCGCGCCGCCGGTCGCCCCGAAGCCGCCTACCACAGGCGCCTGAGCCAGGCAGCATGAGCAAGGCAACGACAGACGACGACAGCGACGGTCCGCCCGGCGACAAGAAGATGCCGCTGATCGACCACCTGATCGAGCTGCGCCAGCGGCTGATCTGGTCGGCGCTTGCCTTCTTCGTCGCGTTCATCGTCTGCTACGTCTTCCACAAGCAGATCTTCTCGATCCTCGTCGCGCCGATGAACTCGCTGCCCCATCCCGAAGGGCGGCGCATGATCTTCACGGCGCCGACCGAGGCCTTCTTCACCTACGTGAAGCTCGCCGCGTGGGGCGCGGTCTGCGTGTCCTTCCCGATCGTGGCCGGCCAGCTGTGGAAGTTCGTGGCGCCCGGGCTGTACCAGAACGAGAAGAGCGCCTTCCTGCCCTTCCTCGTGGCGACGCCGTTCATGTTCGCCCTCGGCGCGGCCTTCCTCTACTTCCTGATCCTGCCCTACGGCCTGCAGTTCTTCGCGAGCTTCGAGATCCCGCGAGAGGCCGGCGGCGCGGTGCCGATCCAGTTCGAGGCCAAGATGAACGAGTACCTCTCGTTCGTCATGGCGCTGATCCTGGCCTTCGGCATCAGCTTCGAGCTGCCGGTCCTGCTGGTCCTTCTCTGCCGCGTCGGCATCCTCACGCCGACGCAGCTGGCCGAGAAGCGCCGCTACGCCATCGTCGCGCTCGTCACCTTCGCGGCGATCGTGACGCCGCCGGACGTCTTCAGCCAGCTCGCCCTCGCGGTGCCGATGTACATCCTCTACGAGGCGTCGATCGTCATCGCCCGGTTGCTCGAGAAGCCGGAGGAGGACGAGGACGCGGCCGAGGCGCCTGCCGCCGATGCCGCGAGCCCGGCGGGCGCACCGGCGGCGACTGCGCCGCGGCCCGCAGCGGCGCCGAGCCAGGTGTTCGAGGAAAACGACTTCAACCTAGCGCGCTGACCCTCGTCGCGGGGCCGCTTTCTGGACACGGGACTCCCGCGGCGCCTATAAGCGCGCGAGAGGGCCTCTCCCGGGCGATTCCCATGCACGACATCAAGACGATCCGCGACGACCCCGCCGCATTCGACGCCGGCCTCGCGCGCCGCGGCCTCGCGCCGCTCTCGGCGCATCTTCTCGCCATCGACCGGTCGCGGCGCGAGGCGCAGTCGCGGCGCGACGCTCTGCTCGCGCGGCGCAACGCGGCGTCGAGGGAGATAGGCCAGGCCAAGGCGCAGAAGCGCGACGCCGACGCGCAGCCGCTGATGGCAGAGGTCGCGCGCCTTAAGGAGGAACTCGCCGCCGTCGAGGCCGGCGAGGCAGACGCCTCGGCGCGGCTCGATGCCGAGCTCGCGACGATCGCGAACATCCCGCAGGCCGACGTGCCCGACGGCAGGGACGAGGCCGGCAACGCCGAGCAGCGGCGCTGGGGCGAGCCGCCGCGCTTCGCCTTCAGGCCGCGCGAGCACTACGAGCTCGGCGAGGCGCTCGGCATGATGGACTTCGAGCGCGCGTCGCGGATCTCCGGCGCCCGCTTCACGGTGCTGCGCGGGCCGCTCGCTAGGCTCGAACGCGCGCTGGCGCAGTTCATGCTCGACCTCCATACCGGCGAGTTCGGCTACACCGAGGCGAGCCCGCCGATGCTGGTGCGCGACCAGGCGGCCTTCGGCACGGGCAACCTGCCGAAGTTCGCCGAGGACCTCTTCCGGACCACGAATGGCTACTGGCTGATCCCGACCGCCGAGGTGCCGCTGACCAACCTCGTCGCCGGCGAGATCGTCGACGAGGCGCAGCTGCCCATGCGCTTCACCGCGCACACGGCCTGCTTCCGCTCCGAGGCGGGCGCGGCGGGCAAGGACACGCGCGGCATGCTGCGCCAGCACCAGTTCAACAAGGTCGAGCTGGTCTCGATCACGACCCCGGAGCAGTCGCAGGCCGAGCACGAGCGCATGACCTCCGCGGCGGAGGAGGTGCTGCGGCGCCTCGGCCTGCCCTACAGGGTGATGCTGCTCTGCACGGGCGACATGGGCTTCGCCTCGCGCAGGACCTACGACCTCGAGGTATGGCTGCCGGGGCAGGGCGCGTATCGCGAGATCTCGTCCTGCTCGAACTGCGGCGACTTCCAGGCGCGGCGCATGGACGCGCGCTGCCGCAGGCCCGGCGAGAAGGGCGCGCGCCATGTCCACACGCTGAACGGCTCGGGCATCGCCGTCGGCCGCGCCCTCATCGCGGTGATGGAGAACTTCCAGGACGAAAGGGGGCGCATATCCGTGCCGTCCGTCCTGCGCCCCTACATGGGCGGCATCGAGACGATCGGCTGAGGGATCCATGACCGCACCGGCCATCGACCTGTCCCGCGCGCGGATCCTCGTCACGAACGACGACGGCATCGACGCGCCGGGCATCGCGATCCTGGAGAGGGCCGCGCGAAGGCTGTCGCGCGATGTCTGGGTCGTCGCGCCGGAGACCGAGCAGAGCGCGGTCGCGCACGGCCTGACGATCAGGCGGCCGCTGCGCATTCGCCGCGTCGGCGAGCGGCGCTACGCCGTCGACGGCACGCCGACCGACAGCGTGCTTCTCGCGATCGGGCACCTGCTCAAGGACAAGCGCCCGACGCTCTGCCTCTCGGGCGTCAACCGCGGCGCGAACCTCGGCGACGACGTGACCTATTCGGGGACGGTCGCCGCGGCGATGGAGGCCACGCTGCTCGGCGTCCCGTCGATCGCCTTCAGCCAGGTCTTCACGAAGCGCGACGTCGTCCACTGGAAGACGTCGCAGGCCTTCGTGCCAAAGGTCGTGCGCAGCCTCGCGCGCATCGGCTGGCCGGCCGACGTGCTGATGAACGTCAACCTGCCCGACCGGCCGCCCGAGCGGGTGCGCGGCATGCGCGCCGCGGCGCAGGGGCGGCACAAGATCGGCGACGAGCTGATCGAGAACCTCGACCCGCGCGGCCAGCACTACTACTGGATCGGTGCGATGCGGCAGTCGGAGCCGGGGCGGGCCGGCACGGACCTGCACGCGACGAACGCGGGCTGGATCTCCGTCACCCCGCTGCATCTCGACCTGACCCATGGCGAGACTCTGGCGCGCATCGCCGGCCTGCTGGAATGACGACGCCGAACCACAAGATCCGCCTCGTCATGGAGCTGCGCCGTTCCGGCGTGACCGACACCCGCGTCCTCTCCGCCATCGAGCGCACGCCGCGCGAGGCGTTCTGCCCGCCGCAATTCCTCGATCGCGCCTACGAGGACACTGCGCTTCCCATCGCGCACGGGCAGACGCTGAGCGCGCCGACCGTGGTCGGGCTGATGACGCAGGCCATCGATGTCGGCGCGCGGCACAAGGTGCTCGAGGTCGGCACCGGCTCCGGCTACCAGGCGAGCGTGCTGTCGCTCCTGTGCCGGCGGCTCTACACGATCGAGCGCCACAAGCCCCTGCTGGCCGACGCGGAGGCACGCTTCCGCGAACTGCGGATCAACAACATCGTGTCGCTGCATGGCGATGGATGGGCCGGCTGGCCGACCCAGGCGCCCTTCGACCGCATCATCGTCACCGCCGCGCCCGACGAGGTCCCGGTCGCGCTCGTCGACCAGCTCGCCGTCGGCGGGCTGCTTGTGCTGCCGGTCGGCCGCGACAAGCGCGAGCAGCGCCTGCTGCGACTGAGGAAGACCGGCCAGGGCGTGCAGAGCGAGGAGCTCGCGGCCGTGCGCTTCGTCCCGATGGTCTCTGGGATGCCGGAGGACGGCGCCGCGGACGGGCAGCGGAACAGTGCCTGAGGCGCTTTCGCGCTGGCTGGCGGTCGCCGCGCTGGCGCTGCTCGCCGCGTGCGAGACGCGCGGCGGCCCTCCGGCGCCGGTGACGCAGGGCGGCGGGACGCGACCGGCCCTGTCCCGCGCCGAGTCCACGAGCGGCGTGGTCGTCGCGCAACCCGGGGACACGCTCTTCGCGATCGCGCGCCGCGCGAACGTGCCGCTCCGGTCGCTCATCGATGCCAATGGCCTCAAGCCGCCCTACGCGGTCCAGCCGGGCCAGCAAATCCGCCTTCCGCGGGGCGCGGCCGCCGCCGCCGCCGCCGCCCAGCCCGCGCCCGCCCCGCAGCCGGCCGCGCGCGGGGAATCGCCCGCGCAGCCATCGGGGCCGCGCGGGACGGTCGAAGGCGTGCCCTTGCCGGCGCCCCCAGCCCCCGAGCCGCGCGGCACCAGGCCGCCGGCCGAGGCCCTGGCGCAGCCGGCTCCTCAGGCGCCGGCCGCTGCTCCGCCGCCGGCGCAGTCTCCGCAGGCCTCCGTGCCCGTCGCGCCGCCGATCGACGCGCGGCCGCAGCCGCGCACCGGGCGCTTCCTCTGGCCCGTCAGGGGCGAGGTGGTCTCCGCCTTCGGCGCCAAGGCGGGCGGGCTGCAGAACGACGGGATCAACATCGCGGCGGGGCTCGGCACGCCCGTGCGCGCGGCCGAGAACGGCGTCGTGGTCTATGCCGGCAACGAACTGAAGGGCTTCGGCAACCTCGTCCTGCTGCGCCATGCCGATGGCTGGATGAGCGCCTATGCACATCTCGACGAGATCGGCGTCGAGCGAGGCGCGCAGGTGCAGCGCGGCCAGGGCATCGGCAAGGTCGGGCAGAGCGGCGGCGTCTCCTCGCCCCAGCTCCATTTCGAGCTGAGGCGCGACGGCAGGCCCGTCGATCCTCGCCCGCATCTCGCCGGCGGGTGAGCGCCGTTCAGCCGATCCGCCTGCCGAGGCGGCCCGCCAGGTCCTGGATGAACTGCCATGCGACGCGACCGGAGCGCGCGCCGCGCGTCACCGACCACTCGACTGCCTCGGCGCGCAGCCGCTCGGGCGCGACGTCGAGGCCGAGCGCGGCCGCGTAGCCATCGATCATCGCGAAGAACGTGTCCTGGTCGCAGACATGGAAGCCGAGCCAGAGGCCGAAGCGGTCGGAGAGCGAGACCTTCTCCTCGATCGCCTCGCCGGGATGTATCGCCGTCGCGCGCTCGTTCTCGATCATGTCGCGCTGCATGAGGTGCCGCCGGTTCGAGGTCGCGTAGAACACCACGTTGTCCGGCCTGCCCTCGACGCCGCCCTCGAGCACGGCCTTGAGCGACTTGTACGCGGCGTCCTCCTGCTCGAACGAGAGGTCGTCGCAGAACAGCACGAAGCGGCGCGCCGATCCGCGGAGGATCGACAGCAGCTGGGGAAGGGTGGGGATGTCCTCGCGATGGATCTCGACGAGGGCCAGCGCGCCGGTGCGACGCGCGTTCACCGCCGCGTGCACGGACTTCACCAGCGAGCTCTTGCCCATGCCGCGCGCGCCCCAGAGAAGCGCGTTGTTGGCGGGAAAGCCCTCGGCGAAGCGGGAGGTGTTGTCGAGTAGGATGTCGCGCTGGCGGTCGACGCCACGCAGCAGGCCGATGTCGACGCGGTTGACCCGCGGCACCGGCGCGAGGCGGGCGGCGTCCGCATGCCAGACGAACGCGTCGGCCGCGTCGAGGTCGGCGGACGAGGCGGACGGAGGCGCGCGCCGCTCGAGCGCGGCGGCGATCCTCTCGAGGGCGTCGACGAGGCGCTGGTCTGTCATGGCGATGGGTCCGCAGGGTGCTCCGGAAGGCCGCGGACGGTAGTGGCGGGCGTGGCCCGGGGTCAACCCTAACCCCCTGCCGTCGTTGCATTCCGGTGGTCGGCTTGTATATTCCGGCGCGCCCGGCGCGGTCCTCGCGCAGGGGTTCCCCGGACAGTCGAAACCGACCCCCAGAACGAGGAAACGTCGCCGATGCTGATTTCCCCTGCCTACGCTCAGGCCGCCGATGGCGGCGGCTCGATGCTGATGCAGCTCGCCCCGCTCGTGCTGATCTTCGTCGTCTTCTACTTCCTGCTGATCCGCCCCCAGCAGAAGAAGATGAAGGAGCAGCGCGCGATGCTCGAGGCCGTCAAGCGCGGCGACACCGTGGTCACGTCCGGCGGCCTGATCGGCAAGGTCGTCCATGTCGACGGCAACGAGATCGGCCTCGAGCTCGCCGCGAATGTCCGCGTGAAGGCGATCAAGGGCATGATCGTCGAGGTCCGCGCGAAGGGAGAGCCCGCCGCCGGAGGCGAGGCCAAGCCGGCCAAGCCGAGGGAGGAGGGCGCGTTCTACAAGGCGCTCGGCATCAAGCAGGATGCGACCGCCGAGGCGATCGAGGAGGCCTTCGCGGGCAAGCAGGGCGACGCGGCCGCGGTGGAGGCGCACGAGACGCTGCGCGACCCGGTCAAGCGCAAGCTCTACGACTCGCTAGGCCATGACGAATACGTCTCGCGCCTGAAGTCCTGACGCGACGGGGGCCACGCCCCCGCGCCCCCGCGGTGACCCGATGCTCTTCTTCGCGCGCTGGAAAATCTGGCTGATCAACGCGGTGTGCGCGCTTGGCGTGCTGCTGTCGCTTCCCGCGTTCATGCCGCGCGAGAGCATCGGGCTGCCCGCCTGGTTCCCGTGGCGCCACGTGAACCTCGGCCTCGACCTACGCGGCGGCTCCTACCTCCTGCTGGAGGTGGACATGCAGGCCGTGGTCCGCGAGCGCCTCAACAACATCCGCGACTCGGTCCTCGTCAGGCTGCGCGGCACGGAGATCCGCTACTCGGGCCTCGCCATCCGCGGCCAGGGCGTGCAGCTCCAGCTTCGCGACCCTTCCCAGTCGGCGGAGGCGCTGCGCCTGCTGCGCGAGCTCGCGCAGCCCGTGTCGACCGGGGCCTTCGGCGGCTCGACGCCCGACCTCGTCGTCAACGCCACGCCCGAGGGACTGGTCACGCTCGAGCTCTCCGAGGTCGCGCTGCGTGACAAGGCGACCAAGACCATCGAGCAGTCGATGGAGATCGTGCGCCGTCGCCTCGATCCGGAGGGCATCAGGGAACTGCAGATCGCCCGCCAGGGCGGCTCGCGCATCCTCGTCCAGCAGCCCGGCATCGACGACCTCGAGAGCAGCAAGCGGCTGCTCGGCACGACCGCCAAGATGACCTTCCACCTGCTCGACGCCACCGCCGACTGCAGCTCCGGCCGCGGCCCGGCCGGGGTCAACTGCCTGCCCGGCTCCGACCGCGCCGACGCGATGCGCATCTACCCCGTGCGCCAGCGCGTCGAGGTCGATGGCGCGAGCCTGACCGACGCGCGCGCCGGGACGAACCCGCAGACCGGCGAGTGGGTAGTGAACTTCACCTTCGACTCCGTGGGCACGCGGCGCTTCGCGGACAT